>OGPD01000058.1_pt1 | contig 133550 bp, 110 predicted proteins | sample 1552861 | NCBI WGS metagenome assembly OGPD01 (sample SAMEA2580280, study PRJEB22360) | human gut metagenome | biome: human gut; feature: human-associated habitat; material: faeces | place: Denmark | collected 2008/2010
CTCGCCCGCACATTCGTTTTTGGTTATTGTTCAGTTTTCAAGGTTCTGCCTGCCGTTTTTGACGACTTGTATAGTATATTACATCTTTTCGATGTTGTCAACTACTTTTTTCATCTTTTTTAACGGCTTTTTTCAGTTATCAACTGCCTTCAATCGCCTCAGGCGACTTTCATTATCTTACTAGATTTTATGAAAAATTTCAAGTGCTTTTTTCATTTTTTTTATTTTTTAGCGGCAGTATAGACTACCGCTAAAAAACATCCTGTAATTTATTTATGTTCTACCTCATATTTGAAATTCGTTATCTCGGGACGCATATCTTTACCTTCCTGCGCTTCTGCGGCCAGAATCGCCTGCAGCACGATAGCGCATTCCAACCGTTTTTTCTGCAATTTACAGCCATATTGATATGGCTTGCTGATGTCACCATTGATAAGATCAGCATTAGCATGACAGCCTCCACTACAGAAAAATCTAGCCCAACAAGTACTGCATTCTGTCTTAGTCATCACATGAGTATGTCTGAATTTTTGTACCAGATCAGGTTTTACGACACCTGTTTCCAACGTTCCTAATTTGTATTCTTCTCTGCCTACAAACTGATGACATGGATAAATGTCGCCTTCGGGCGTTATGGCAAAATATTCATGCCCAGCACCGCAGCCTGCTAAACGTTTAGCCACACAAGGTCCGTTATCAAGAGCAACATTAAAATGGAAAAAATCAAAAGCATCGCCTTCACGGCGCTTTTGCAGATAAGCCCTTGCCAGTTTATCATATTCTTCATATAGTACAGGCAGATCAGCTTCGGTAAGTACATAAGGTTCGTCAATTCCTACAACAGGTTCTACAGAAAGTTCTTTCCCGATCTTTGTCATATCGAGAGTATCTTCAGCAAAATGCGGATTAAAATGAGTATAAGTACCACGCAGATAATAATTTTTTCCATTCCGGCTTTCAATAACTTTCTTAAACCCGCGAACAGCTGCATCATAACTGCCCGTTTTATTTGGGAACGGCCTCATATTATCATGAGTTTCTTTTTTGCCATCCAAACTAAGAACAAGCATGACACGATTATCATTTAAAAATTGAATAATATCATCATTCAAAAGTGTTCCGTTAGTAGTGAGTGTCAATTTGATATTTTTGCCGGTTTCAAATTCACGACGACGCACATAGTTTATGACATGTTTGACAATCTCAGGATTCATCAGCGGTTCACCGCCAAATAGATCCAGCTCTAAGTTATGACGCATTTTACTGCCAGCTATAGCAAACTCCACAGCCTTTTCAGCTGTTTCTTTGCTCATCATTGCACGATATCCTCCAAAATCTCCTGTCCCTGCAAAGCAATATCCACAGCGCAGATTGCAGTCATGAGCTATATGCAGACATAACGATTTTAGTATTGGTGTTTCTGCAAAAGTCTGGGGCACTTCAAATTCAGGAGAAAAAAGTAATCCTTCTGCCTGTAACTGATGAAGTTCTTCTAAAGCTTCACGCAAATCTTTTTCCGGATAGCTTGTTTGTAAGGCCGCAATGGCTTCATCATCATTAGTTCCATCAAAAACATCAAGCAAATCATAGATGACATCGTCTACCAGATGCACAGCTCCACTGTTAACGTCAAGTACAGCCATATATTCATCAAGACGCATTTTATGAATAAGCATGTATTTCCACCTTTCATAGTAAAACAGCCCCCTGTAAAACAGGGAGCTGCAAATTAAACAAATATACTAGTTAAATAAAGCCACAGCCTGAATTATTTTTGCTCACAAACCTGATTGCCAACAGTGCAGGAAGTTTTGCAGGCAGATTGGCAGGAAGCAGGACATTCGCCGCAGCCGCCGGTTTTTAAAGTTTTGTTCAGAATTGCTTTATTCACGGTTTTAATGTGTTTTCTCATTTTAAGATACCCCCAATATGTTTTGCTTACTGATTTATTTTACCGTTTTTTGCAGATTTCTGCAAGTGTTCTCCTGATATTTTCTTATAAGCTCTTGAAAAAATGTATGTTAATGCCTCGTTCTTTCAAGTATCCAACCCAATAAGAATAACGCAATCTTTCTTTAAAAGTATTGATATTTGAATTGTCAATATAAATACGTCCTAATTCCAACGGCTTTTGTTCCATAGTTTTTTTACTGACAGTGCCAGCATTCCCAGTAACAGCCCAGTAATAACCGTATTCTTTTACCGCCGCTAAAATTTTTGAATTATACATACCATTAGGATATGAAAGTGAACGAACTACATAACCATTATAATCTTTTTTCAGAAAATACCGCGAAGTAGCAAGCTCCCAACTCAAATACTGAGGATCTATATCCGTAAGTATCTGATGATTGATTGTATGAGAACCAATTTCCATCCCATTATCTATCAAAGACTGTATCTGATCGTGTGTCATATATCTGTAATGCCCTATTTTACTATGAACAACAAAAAAGGTCGCTGTAGCGTTATATTTTTTTAAAAGCGGCAGAACATTAGTATAGTTATCAAGATAGCCATCATCGAAGGTCATAACAATTGTTTTTTCTGTAGATTCACCATTGGCAAACATCTCTGCCATTTTTTTCACTGATACCATTTTATAACCATTGTCATGCAAATATTGCAAATGCGTTTCAAAAGTTTCTTTAGAAACAAACAGTTCTTTCATCCAGCCATCTGCCGACCCGATACCATGATATTCCAATATCGGCACAGCCTCTTTACAATACTGTTGATAGTCATACCTTACATAAAAAGCTGTTAAAGCAAGCAATACTATTATACTAATACCAGCGGCAGCCATATATTTTTTATACTTTTTCCAAAGATCACTCATTCTTTATCATCCCTAGTTCTTCAGCTAAATGCTGTATTTTTTTCAAGCGGTGATTAATTCCTGATTTTCCTATTTTCCCTTCGGATAGATCAGCTAATTCATTTAGAGAAGCGTCGGGATGATTTAAGCGTAATTCTGCCGTTTCACGTAATGTCAGCGGCAATTTTCCCAATCCCAGATGTTTTTCTATATAACGTATGCTTTCAAGCTGTTGTACAGCCGCCTGCACAACTTTATTAAGGTTTGCCGTCTCACAGTTAACTACTCGATTAACATTATTGCGCATTTCTTTAACAATACGTACATTTTCAAATTCCAACAAAGCATTATGTGCTCCGATAACTGATAAAAACGAGGTGATACCATTTCCTTCTTTCAAATAAACGATATAATCATTTTTTCTGTCTGTTATTTTTACAGGCAATGAAAATCCTTGCATAGTTTTCATGATCATTTTCGCAAAATCCTGGTTCTCAGTTACCATTTCCAAATGGTAATCACTGGCAGGTCTGCTGATCGAGCCACCCGCTAGAAAAGCTCCGCGCAGAAAAGATTTGCGGCAGCAAGGAGTTGTTAATAAAGATGCTTTGCCTCCTTCATTTTCTGCCGGCAAAAGCTGTAATTCTTCCAAAGCTTTACCAGCCTCTGGGGAAGGTACTACTTTTACCTGATAGCGATTGTTTTTTTTAAGGCGACGTGATCTTGTTATTACTACTTCTGTTTTAACATCGTAGTTATTTTTAAACAACTGAAGCACACGCCTGGCTAAAGCAGCATTTTCGGTCGAAAAATGAATACCCATATTTCGGCCTCTTAAAATAATAGCACCACTCATTCTCAGCAAACCAAACAGTTCGGCTTTTTCACAGCACTGTTTACCGTTTTCAAGCCGGGCTAATTCGTTTTTCACTTCGTTAGAAAAAGACACCGGTCATTCTCCTTCTATAAAATAATTGATATATCTATTTTTTCTTTAATTCACGCATGCTTTGCCGCATAAAGAAGTAATCAAAAAATTGTATACCTTTGCCAAATAAACGTAAACGATAAACTAAAGAAATAATAACCTGCGCCAGTTTCTGCGGATTATGCCGCACTAAATCTTTATTACTGATAAGACGCGTGGGAATAACCTGGATCCCAAGCCGTTCTATTTTTTTGATATCGGGCGTAACAGGCATAGAACCTTTTTCGTTATATTGCGCTAATTGCGCCGCTGTAACCCGCTGGTCATTAACAATAACATAATCTAGAAACTGGGTTCCAGCCTGCTGAATAAGTGCCTGTACATGTTCAAAAGCCCCATAACCATCTGTTTCTCCGGGCTGCGTCATTACATTGCATATATAGATTTTCACAGCTTCTGATTTGATAACGGCATCACGAATACCTGTTACCAATAGATTAGGTATGACACTGGTATAAAGACTGCCCGGACCAAAAATCAGGATATCAGCATTTAGAATAGCCTGCACTGCACTGGCAGTTGCCGGTGCATCGGCTGGTTCCATAGCCATCGTTCTGATTCTTTTATGTGCTTTTGGTATCTCCGATTCACCGTTAATAATACTGCCATCCGTCATTTCTGCTTTCAGTCTGATATCACGCAGCGTTGACGGAACAACTTTACCGCGCACATTCAAAATCTGACTCGTAGCAGCAAGGCCTGCTTCCATACCGCCTTCAGCTTCAGCCATGGCAGCAATAAACAGATTGCCAAAACTGTGTCCCGCCAGCGGCGAATCGCCTTTAAAACGGTACTGCATGATCCGTTCCATCAAAGGTTCGCGATCCGCCAAGGCAACCAGGCAGTTGCGCAGATCACCGGGCGGTAAAATACCCATTTCTTTCCGCAGCCTTCCTGAAGATCCGCCGTCGTCACCTACAGTGACAACAGCAGTACAGTTATTCGTAATATATTTCATACCGCGCAGCAGAGTTGAAAGTCCAGTGCCACCACCAACAACAGTAATTGCCGGACCGCGTGTCAGCTTGCGCTGCGTAAAGATTATTTCCATCAGCGACGCATTATTATCTGGCATAACAGCCTCAACTACAGAACGAATAATTTTACGAGTTGCATAATACATAATAAATAATCCAGCACATAGGGAAATAAAACCTGTCAACATCGAGACGGTATTAGAATATTTACCAGTAGTAAGATATGACATACGAAAAAGCATTTCTTCAACAAAACCCATAAATTGGTAATTGAAAAATAGTGCCAGCCCAATAGCACAGCACAGCACGCCCCCTGCAAAAAGCAGCAACCAGCGTTTCAGGTTTATTCCCGGACATAACCAACTGATCCAGCCCATAGGAACCTCCTCTTATTTGTTTTTCCGCTGCAGATCACGATGAGTAAGCTGTACGGCATAGCCCTGTGTACGCAAAAATTCATACAATCGATTTGCTATAAATACCGAACGATGCTGTCCCCCGGTACAGCCTACACTTATAACAAGCTGGCTTTTGCCTTCGGAAATGTACTGTGGCAACAAAAATTCAAGCATTTCTTCTTCTTTTTTCAGAAACTGAAACGTTTGAGGGAAACGACAAATAAAATCGGCAACCGGCTGGTCATTGCCAGTTAAACGCTTTAAATCTTCTTCATAAAACGGATTGGGCAAAAACCTGACATCTAAGACCATATCACTATCTAATGGCAGTCCGTGTTTAAAACCAAAGGACTGTACTAAAACAATCATGCGCTCTACACCGCCATTGCCTGAATACAACTTCCAAATTTTTTCTTTCAGCTCTGCTGTAGGCATATCAGTAGTATCGATAATGTGTGTAGCCCTGTTGCGTACTTCAGTCAATCTCTCACGCTCTACAGCAATATTTTCACTGAGGCTTTTACCCTGCCCGAGCGGATGACGGCGACGTGTTTCTTTATACCGCCTGATCAAGCTATCATCCGATGCATCAAGATACAACAATTCATATTCATGTCCCATAGCTTTCATTTCGTCCAATATTTCTATCAACTCGTCAAAAAAACGACCACCGCGTACATCTACTACCAGAGCAGTATTACGGGCCTGCGTTTGACGACATAATTCGGCAAACTTAGGAATAAGTGCCGGTGGCAAATTATCAATACAGAAAAAATTCATATCCTCCAACGTCCGCACAACTTGTGTTTTACCTGCACCGGACATCCCTGTAATGATCAGAAACTTTGATTCTTCCATAAGCTCACCTCCATATATACTAAAACCATAATAAATGACCCTATAAGCTTTATTATACCACAAGGGTATATATTCTCAACAGAATCGAAAATACCTCGTCAAGTTATCATATTATATCACAGTAATCAAAAAAGACGCCCATTTCAGGGCGTCTTAATCAGCAAAACTTAAAATGCGCAGGGATCAGAAAATTTAATGTTACTATGCAGATCGAGTTTCTCAAAAACTTCCTGCATTGCTTGTTCCAGTATACTCAGCATTTCTTCTATCTGCTGTACCGTACTTACCAGCGGCGGCATAAAAATAATAACATCACCAATATTCCTTACAATAAGGCCATATTTCCTGGCTGTCTGGCAAATTCCCCCTGCCATCAAAAGAGTTGAGTCAAAGGGTATTTTTAAATTTTTATCATGCATCAGCTCAATACCGGCAAGCATACCGCATTGGCGCGCATTACCAACATATTTCATAGTATTCATCTTCTGTATATGTTCTGCAATAACTGCCATTTTGGGCGGCAGATTTTCAATAACATCGTCTTTTTCAAAAAGCTCCAACCCGGCAACACCAGCTGCACAAGCCAAAGGATTACCGGTATATGAATGTCCGTGGTAAAAAGTTTTATATTCGGCTGCTTCACCTAAAAAAGTATTGTATATCTCATCAGTCACCATTGTAGCACCTAATGCCATATAACCTGCGGTAATACCTTTGGACAAGCACATCATATCCGGACAGATACCTTCATTCTCACAGGCAAATAATTTCCCGGTACGGCCAAATCCAGTCGCAACCTCATCAATTATCAAAAGCACATTATATTTTTTGGTAAGTTCACGTACACCTTTGATATACCCCTTAGGCTGCATCAACATTCCTGCAGCTGCCTGTACAAGAGGTTCTATAATCATTGCAGCAACTTTATCACTGTTTTCTTTCAAATAATCTTCCAACTCCTGCAGCAAAAAATCCCGGAATTCTATTTCACTGTTTATCCCCTCTATACTGCTGTGGTAAAACGACGGGCAAGTCATTTTTTTAGTATTAAAAAGCAAAGGTTTGTAGACTTTATGAAAAACATCTATATTACCAACGCTAACCGCACCTACCGTATCTCCATGATAAGAATCTCCCAAATTGATAAATTGCTGTTTTTCAGGCAAACCTTTATGCTGCCAGTATTGAAAAGCTATTTTTACTGCCGCTTCCACAGCTGTAGATCCGTCATCTGAATAAAAAACTTTATTCAATCCTTTAGGCGTTACCTCAACTAATTTTTTCGCCAATTCAGCAGAAGGCTTATTAATAAGACCAAGCAAAGTAGTATGGGCTATTTTATCAAGCTGTTTTTTTACAGCTTCATCAATTTCCCGACGGCGATGTCCATGTATATTAACCCATAAACTGGAAATACCGTCATAATAAGCGTTTCCTTCAACATCATACAATTTGACTCCTTCGCCATGATCAATTACCAGCTGCTTATTTTCGTTCCATCCTTTCATTTGTGTAAAAGGATGCCAGATATATTCTTTATCCATAAATTCCCATTGATTCATTTTACAGTACCTCCTGCTAATGATAATATTCTATCAATATCAATGTTCGCCTCTGTAATTTCAGCTAATTCACGACTATTAAATTCATCAAGCAAATGCTGAGATAGGACTGGCAATTTTCCTAAAATTGGTAAACCGGTTAATTTCTCATAATAATAAAGATTGCTTTGCTCCAAGGCACCAGCTTTTTTTCTGTCCCAACCATTAACTATCAATCCCACTACTTTCAAACCATGTATCCTTGCATATTCAGCCGTCAATACAGCATGATTAACATTACCTAGAACAGCTTTAACCACTATAACCAAAGGCAGCTTCAGTTCACCGAAAAAATCTTTAACCAAATATTCATCAGTCAAAGGCGCGGAGATTCCTCCTACGCCTTCAACTATACTGATTTGACTGCCCAAAAGCATCTCCCTTGCTCCTGCCAGCATTACACACGGATCTATTTTTATACCAGCAAGACGGCTGGCTTCAGCAGGAGCCAAGGCAGCCTCCAATACATATGGTACGACCTGATCATGTTTTTCCACATTTAGCCCCGCGCAGTGCAGTAAAAACTCGGCATCTGTAGAAATCAACTTCCCGTCACTATTCTTAACACATCCTGAAGCAGCAGGTTTGTAAACGCCAGTTTTATAACCGCGGTGCCGCATAGCTGCCGCCAAGGCTCCACTTACTACTGTTTTACCTATTTCAGTATCCGTTGCCGTAACGCCTATTCCCAACATTTATTCAGCCTTCTTTCTTTTCACCATGTTTTAGTTCCTGCCAAAGCGCAGTAATTATTTGAGCCGCCTGACGCAACTGCTCTTCGCAATGAGCAGCTGTAACCGTTATCCGAAGGCGGCTTTCGCCACGAGGGACTGTCGGCGGGCGAATCCCTGACACTAAAATACCTTTCGACTTCAACCTGTCAGCAAATTGCATCGTAAGCCTAGCCTCCCCAATGACAACTGGTATAATCGGAGTAATACCTTCAACAACATTCAATCCACCTTCCAATAAAAGCCGGCGCATTAGTCTTGAGTTTGCCCGTAAAGAATCAAGGTATTTTGAAGCCTGAGTTTGTAAAAGTAACAACGCTGCATTAGCTGCCGCTAAAGTAGCAGGAGCTAATGCTGTTGAAAAAATAAACGGTCGTGACCTGTTAATAAGATAGTCAATAAGTATTTTTTTACCAGCTACATAACCTCCTTCTGCTGCCAACGCCTTGCTCAATGTTCCTACCTGCAGATCTATTACATCCGTTAAACCGTAATGAGACGCCGTTCCGCTGCCATCATTTCCAATTACGCCCACTCCATGCGCATCATCAACTATAAGGAAGGCATTGAATTGTTTTTTCAGCACCGCCAAAGAAGGCAGATCAGCAATATCACCATCCATACTGAAAACTCCATCTGTAACGATAAATCGCTGACCAGTAACAATTTCCGTCTCTAAAAGCCGCTGTAAATCTGCCATATCATTATGTTTATAAACAACCCCTTTGCAACGCCTAATCCGGCAGCCGTCAATAATACTTGCGTGATTAAGTTCATCACTGAAAATAACATCACCAGTTTGCAGCAAACCATATAAGACTCCCAAATTGGTCATATAGCCTGTATTAAAAACCAAAGCACTTTCACTATGCTTAAAATCTGCCAGTCGCTTTTCCAGTTCACTTGCTATGAAGGTCCCTCCAGTAGTCAGTCGTGAACCACTGGAACCAGTACCAAATTTTAAAGCCGCTTGGGAAGCTGCTTCAATAACTTCCGGAGCATGAGTAAAACCAAGATAATTATTACTTGCCAATACCAAGTAAGTCTTACCGGTTCGATCCTGTGCCTGAGCTGGATTTACAAAATACAGCTCAGTAATTCTACGCGCCAGCCCTGCTTGACTGATATAAGCCAACTCTTTTGCGATCCTTGTCTCAAGCATCTTATTTATCCTCCGGTCTGATCAATACTACCTGATCCTGTAAATAGGTGATAAGTTTCTGAACATCAGTTCCCTGCTCTACAAAAAAAACTCTGCCACCAATCGGGTTGCCATATTCTTTCAATACAGGAATACGTTTATATCCATATTTTGCCGAAGCTACATAACCAGTCACATATTCAGGATCATCCGACCAGCATAATTCAGCGACAACCCCAACAGCACTGGCCACTTTAGATGCCAATACCAAAGCCTCACGGACATGATCCCCAAAAAGCCCTTTTTCTAAAAGTCTCGCCTCATATCTTTCTGAATTGTCACAATCCATTTTACTGACTCTCACACCACGTTCACCTAAAGAGTCTACTCTTAGCCCTGTATCCGCATCCAAAAGCATCGCTCCACGCATACTGTCCCGCAGATTGATTATACGGGAAATCCCAGCCGCTGCAGCTTCAGTACTCACTCCGGCTTTAACAAGTTCCTCCACAGCCGCTTTCCTGCCTGCCATAACACTATCTGCCTGACAGCTTGAAAGCGGCAGCAACGGACGATAAAAAATATCCGCAGTTTTTACCGCTTCTACTTTTAAGCTTATAAAATCCGCCATTCCACGCTGATGCTTTTGTGCCCTATGCAGCATTGCAACAATCGCCTGTTCTATTTTTTCTTCATTTAAAATACGTTCGGCACCAGAAATATGGCGTCCGCCTTGTTCATGCGGACCTCCTTGCGCAGAACGCATTTTGACACTGTAAAGCATATTCTCACCTTCTTGGACTTACAGTACCGGAACAGTAACTTTACGTCCCAAATCTTTAATCATCTGTTTATCAGCATCTGTACTGCGTCCGCCCGTAGTCAGATAACCGCCTATCATAATTCCGTTAAGGCCGCCGTTAAGTGCCAAAGCCTGCAAATCACGTAAATTTACTTCGCGTCCTCCGGCTGTTCTAATCAGTGCTTTAGGCAAAATGAACCGAAACACTGCATAAGCACGCAATATTTCTAAAGGAGTTAAAGTTTTATTATCGGCAAAAGGAGTACCGGGGATGGGAGTAAGTAAATTAAGCGGCACTGAATCTATTCCCAGTCTCTTCAATTCGAAAGCCATTTCAACACGCTGTTTTGCTGTTTCATTAAGTCCAAAAATACCGCCGCTGCAAACTCTTAATCCTGCTTTCTGAGCATTCCGGATCGTAAACATTTTATCTTCATAAGTATGAGTACTGCAGATATCCGGAAAATGGCTGGGTGCAGTTTCAATATTAGAATGATATCTGGTGACACCTATTTTTTTTAATTCAAAAGCCTGTGCTTCTGTTAATATTCCTAACGACGCACAAATTTCAATACCAACTTCCTCTCTAATTCGAATAAGCGTTTTACAAATATTATCAAAATCGTCTGCTTTACTTTGTCCGCGTCCACTGGTAACTATGGAAAACCTTACAGCACCTGCAGCTTTAGCCTTTTTTGCCGCATCAACTATCTCATCTTCCGCTAGCAATGAATATTCTTCAACACCAGTATTATAATGGGCTGACTGAGCACAAAATTTACAATTTTCAGGGCAGCGGCCGCTGCGGCCATTGATGATAGCACAACAATCTACAGCATCCCCTGTAAACTTTTGTCTGATTCTATCTGCCATAGCTAAAAGCAGCATCGTATCATCATCGCTAACATCAATAAGCTGTTCAGCTTCTTGACAGGTTATTGATCCACCCTGAAGAACTCTATCCGCTAAGCTTAAAATTAAATTTTTCATTTCTCTAGCTCCTTCGTAAACCTTTATTTTTTTTTAGTTAACAATCAAATTATAGCTCGTCAACGCTTTTTAGTCAACTAGTTAACTTAAGATGGTTAACGTATAATAAAAGGCACCGCTGTTTTTACAGCGGTGCCTTTTATTATTTTTCTGTAAATTATCTTATTGTAAATTTATCTCAGCCTGCCTGGTAAGTATATTTTCGATAGCCAATGCCACGCCATCATTATCATTACTAGCAGTAATCAATTTTGCCGCCTGCTGGACCTGAGGTTTTGCGTTAGCAACAGCAACGCCGATACCAGCATTGGCAATCATCGAAATATCATTATTTGAGTCGCCTATACACATGATTTCATCCGGTTTAATACCAAAACTTTCCGCCAATTCTTTAACAGCAACCCATTTATTAACCGCAGGCTCCATCAGCTCCAAAAAATTGTCCTTAGAACTGGTTACGTCAATACGTCTATCAAAACGATTCTCCACATCTTGCCAAGCCGCTGCAAAATCACTGCTTTCAGTCATCAGTAATAATTTATACGGAGCTTTGGTTATATGATATACAGCTTCACCAACAGCAGTCGTAGGAACACCGGAAATACGGCTATACATACGAGAATATTCATTTTCTTCCTTTACAAGCAGTTCATCATCTATATATACCTGAACATAATAGTCTTTTTCTTTGCAATAGGACAGAGCATCTAAAGCAGTTTGCAGCTGCATTGGTTTCCGAACGTATACTTTTTCTGAAAGCGCACCCTTTACCAATGCTCCATTATAAGCGATCAAAGGAACATCCAATTGTAATTGTTCAGCAAAGGGCTTGATAGATCTGTACATTCTGCCCGTTGCAAGAGTAAAAACAATTCCTGCAGCTAATGCTCTTTTAATAGCAGCAAGGTTACGCGGAGATATTTTCCGCTCATTATTGAGCAATGTATCATCCATATCACTGGCAATCATTTTGATTTTCATTCTTTGATCTCCTTTTTAACTGTTAGTTCAGTAACACCTAATACCATCAGACAAAATACCGCCAGCAAAACTAACGCACCAAATTTATCAGTCACTGTATAACCTGGCAGCAAACGCATAATATCCATAGTTAGACAGCTGCTGCCCACAAACAGCAAAGCCCGCTTCCGTAAGATAGAACCACCAAGTTTCCATACTAAAATCTGGACTAAGGCACTGCCAATACCAGCAATACATGCCCCTGCTATCAGACCGCCCAATGTGACGACCTCCATAACATCAGTCCAGTAAATCAGACAAAAATAAAGCACGCTCAAAGTTACGGCGCGCAGAAAAAATGCATACATACCATCACCCGAGATATATTATACCACAAGGGTACGTATTCTCAACAGACTAGAAAGCACCTCGTCAAGTTTTTACACAGTACTATAAAATGAAAAGAAGTTTCGCTATGCGAAACTTCTTTGATATTATTATTTATTGTTTACTGAACTGGTCTTTGCCAACACCGCACAAGGGACAAACCCAATCTTCCGGTAAATCTGCAAAAGCAGTGCCTGCCGCTATCCCATTATCAGGATCTCCTATTTCCGGATCATAAATATACCCACAAACATCACATACCCATTTTTCCATTTGTTTCAACTCCTTAAATTGATATTTTCAACTACATCAGCGACCTGCTGTAAAACAAAACCTTATTTTTTCAAGCTCTGTTAATTAAGCATTAACTACGACATCAAAAAGCAAGTCCTGTTTTACCACAAAATTACCGCTAATTGTTCTTTAATAATATTATACCATCAATACAGCAAAAGTCATCAAACAAAATTTACATAAATGACGATTTAATTTATTTAAGCACTTCTCGCTTTTCTGGCAAATCTAAACGAAAAAAATCATAAATACGCTGTGCTGTTGGATAATTCATACCTTCTACTTCTGCTAATTCTTCTACGCTGGCAGCTTTCATCGCATCCAGCGACTGAAAGCGTTTCCATAAAGCCTGACGTCTTTTCGTGCCAATACCTTCAATATGATCAAGTACCGAAACCAAATTCCGCTTACTACGCAATTTGCGATGATATGTTATGGCAAAACGGTGTGCTTCATCTCGAATCCGCTGTATCAAATGAAGAGAAGCAGAATCTCGATCCAACAAGATACTTTCAGACGAACCCTCTGTAAATATTTCTTCTTCCCGTTTAGCCAAGCCAATAACAGGAAGTTCATGCAGACCTAAGCCACGAATAACTTCCAGCGCTGAACTCAGCTGTCCTTTACCACCGTCGATAATGACAAGACTTGGCAGTTCCTCATAATCTTTATAGCGTCGGTAAACGACTTCCTGCATTGATTTAAAATCATCTGGTTTCCCTTCTGTAGATTCAATTTTATAACGGCGGTAATCTTTTTTACTGGGTTTCCCATTACGAAAAACCACCATTGAAGCTACCGTTTCAGTTCCCTGAGTATGCGAAATATCAAAACAATCTATTCTTTCTAATGCATTTGGCAATTGCAGAGCTTTCTGTAATTCTTCTGCCGCCTGTTCCTCTGTTTTCAGCGAAACCTGACCTTTGCGCAGCCTCTCTTCAAGAAGTTTGGCTGCATTTTCAACCGCAAGATGCAATAATTCACGTTTAGTTCCCCTCCGGGGCTGTAAAAACTCAACTTTACGCCCGGCTCTTGCTGTCAGCCACTCTTCCAGAACGATCAACTCATCCGCCGCAGGAAGGACTGGCAAAAGTATTTCCCGCGGAACAAAAGATGCCTCGTTATAATATTGTTTAATAAAAGCAGTCAAAATTTCCTGATCGCTGTCATCATCATTTTGTAAAAAGAAATTATCACGACCAATCAACTTGCCGCCGCGAACAAAAAATATCTGCAAACAGGTTCCGCTACTATCTTTGGCAAGGCCTACTATATCAAGATCACCACCACTTGTCACAGCTTTTTGCTGTTCGTTGATCCTTATTACAGCCTGCAGTTGATCGCGGACTCGAGCCGCTTCTTCAAAAGCATAATTTTCAGCAGCTTGCTGCATCTGCAGCTTAAGTTCACGCTCAAGTTCAGATGTGCGCCCATCTAACAGCATACATACAGCTTTGATCATTTTACCATAATCTTCTCTGGAAACATATCCCGCACAGGGAGCAAGACACCGCTTAATATGATATTGCAGGCAGGGCCTGTCGGTATTCATTTTCCTGCAATTACGCAAAGGAAACATTGAACGCAGCAGTTTAACAGTAGCATGCATGGCACCTGCATCTGCATAAGGACCATAATACTTAGCACCATCACGAAACTGCCTGCGCGTAACATAAATACGCGGGAAATCTTCCTGCAGCGTCACCTTCAAATAAGGATAAGTTTTATCATCCTTAAGCATGATATTATAACGCGGACGGTGCTTTTTTATTAAATTGCATTCTAAAATAAGCGCTTCAACTTCACTATCGGTGACAATAGTTTCTATTTCAGCAACTTTTGCGACTAATGCTTTAACTTTTACAGTATGTGATGCCAGATTGCGAAAATAACTGCGCACACGATTTTTTAATACTACCGCTTTGCCGATATAGATAATTTTTCCATGCTCGTCACGCATTATATAAACGCCAGGTTTATCCGGCAGTACAGCTAAAGTTTTAGCAATAGATTCGTTCATTACTGATACCACCCATGTTTTTTAGCCTGAGCCAAAGCTTGTTTAATATATTGACCTGTATATGATTTCTTGTTTTTAGCTACTTCTTCAGGAGTACCACAGGCAAGCAGAGTACCTCCCTTGTCACCGCCCTCAGGACCCAAATCGATAATATAATCGGCAGTTTTGATAACGTCAAGATTATGCTCAATAACAACGACGGAATCACCTGCTCCGACCAGTCTTTGTAATACCTCTAATAATTTATGTACGTCTGCTATATGCAGGCCGGTTGTAGGTTCATCTAAAATATACAGAGTTTTCCCTGTGCTGCGACGTGATAATTCTGTTGCCAGTTTCACGCGCTGCGCCTCACCACCGGAAAGTGTTGTTGCAGCCTGCCCTAACCTAATATAACCTAAACCAACATCTTCAAGAACCTCCAGCTTACGATAAATACGTGGCAGATTTTTAAAAAATTCACAGGCTTCCGTTACAGTCATGTCTAAAACTTCGGCAATAGTTTTTCCTTTGTAATGTACCTCCAGGGTATCGCGATTATAGCGGGCACCATGACATACCTCGCAGGGAACGTATACGTCAGGCAGAAAATGCATCTCTATTTTATTCATACCATCGCCGCGGCAAGCTTCACAGCGTCCGCCTTTAACATTAAAGCTGAAGCGCCCTGGCTTATAACCGCGCAGTTTTGCTTCATTTGTCTGGCTGAACAGTTCACGAATAAAATCAAAAACTCCGGTATAAGTAGCCGGATTTGAACGAGGGGTCCTTCCAATAGGAGACTGATCAATATTAATAACCTTATCGATCTCACTCAATCCCAAAATTTCTTTATGGTCTGCTGGCCGCAGACGTGCCCCATGCAGTTTCGCAGCCAATGCGTTATAAAGAATATCGTTAATCAGCGTTGACTTGCCACTACCGGAAACACCAGTCACAACAGAGAAAACACCTAAAGGAATTTTTACATCGATGTTCTTAAGATTATTTGCCTTGGCTCCTTTAATTTCAATAAAGCGACCGTCATTACTTCTGCGTTTTTTCGGTACAGGAATAAATTTGCGTCCGCTAAGATACTGACCGGTAATTGATTGCTCTGACTGCTTGACGACTTCAGCAGTTCCCTGTGCTACTACATTACCGCCATGCTCACCGGCTCCAGGACCAATGTCAATAATCTGATCAGCAGCATACATTGTCTCTTCATCGTGTTCAACTACCAGCAGCGTATTTCCCAGATCACGCAAATGCTTCAATGTCTCAAGTAATTTACTGTTATCACGCTGATGCAGCCCAATACTTGGTTCGTCTAAAATATATAATACGCCTACCAAACCAGAACCAATCTGTGTTGCCAGACGAATACGCTGTGCCTCACCGCCAGAAAGCGTTCCGGCAGCACGATCCAAAGTAAGATAATCCAGTCCGACATCATTCAGAAATTTTAGCCGGGCCAGAATTTCTTTTAGGACTTGTTTTGCTATAATCTGCTGTCGTTCAGTAAGTTTCAACGCATTAAAAAATTCTATTGCATCACGTACGGTCAACGCTGTGACCTGACAAATATTTTTACCGCCAACAAGAATGGCAAGAACCTCTTTTTTCAACCTGGCACCATGACACACAGGACAAGGAGTACTTGTCATAAACCCTTCAATATCCAAACGCATCCGTTCGGAAAAAGCTTCTCGATGGCGACGGCGCAGCATAGGAATAATACCCTCAAAAGCAGTAGTATGTTTTTTTACTTCTCCCTGCATATTTTCATAGACAAAAGAAAATTTTTCTTCACCGCTGCCATACCAGAGCAAGTCTTTTATTTTTTCCGGTAAATCGTTCCAAACCGCACCAAAATCATATCCATAAGCCTTCAGAACCGCTCCCAGCTGTTTCATATGATAAGCTTCCATATTCGTGCTGAGTGCTGCAATTGCACCTTCCGCAAAGGTTTTAGCGCCATCTGGAATAATCAGCTCTTTATCCAATTCCATATTCATGCCCAACCCAGTACATTCAGGACAAGCACCATAAGGGTTATTGAATGAAAAGAGACGCGGCTCGATTTCAGGCAAACTTATACCACAATCACTGCAGGCAAAATGTTCGCTGTACAATTGCGTTTCACCATTAATAACATTTATTTCCACCAAACCATCAGCCAACTTTAAAGCCGTCTCTACAGAATCTGATAACCTCTGAGCGATACCATCACGTACAGCCAAACGATCAACTATCACGGATAAGTCGTGCTTTCTTTTCTTATCCAGAGATATTTCTTCATCTAATGTGCGCACCTCACCATCAATATACATTCTGGCGTAACCAGCTTTGCGCATAGAATCTAAAATTTTCTGATGTTCACCCTTACGGCCGCGCACCAAAGGTGCCATAACCATAAATTTAGTATGTTCAGATAGTTCCAGAACATGATCGACAATCTGCTCAACTGTCTGCCGTTCAATAATTTTTCCGCAATTTGGGCAATGAGGTTCTCCAATACGGGCAAACAACAGGCGTAGATAATCATATATTTCAGTTACTGTACCCACTGTTGAACGCGGATTACGACTGGTAGTCTTCTGGTCGATGGAAATGGCAGGGCTGAGCCCTTCAATATAATCCACATCCGGCTTATCCATCTGTCCTAAAAATTGACGCGCATAAGCGGACAGCGATTCGACATAACGACGCTGCCCTTCCGCATAGATAGTATCAAATGCCAAAGAAGATTTACCGCTGCCAGATAAACCGGTAACTACAACCAGCTCATCACGCGGTATCTCAACTGTGATATTTTTCAGGTTATGCTGCCTGGCACCTTTTACAATTAATTGTTCTTTCATTACTTACTCCTGTTTTTAGGTTTAGGCGACAATTTCTGGCCTAACTGTCCTTTAATTACGATCAAACGGTCCCTTAATTCTGCAGCAAGCTCAAAGTTAAGTTCCTTGGCAGCAACAGCCATACGTTTTTCAAGTTCTTTCGCCATTTTCTGCAATTCTTTTTCCGACCGTTTTTTTATCGCATTATCACTGTAATCTTCCGTCCCGTCATCCTCGGCAATCTTCGTCAGTTTTATCAGCTGACGTTGTTCTTTATAGATAGTTTTTGGTGTAATCTGATGCTCTTTATTATAATCTTCCTGCAGTTCCCGGCGGCGGTTTGTTTCATCAATGGCACGCCGCATTGAATCCGTAATACGGTCAGCATACATTATGACCCGTCCGTGCTCATTACGGGCAGCTCTGCCAATGGTCTGGATCATAGCAGTATCACTGCGCAGAAAACCTTCTTTATCGGCATCTAAGATAGCAATCAGAGAAACCTCCGGTAAATCCAGGCCTTCCCGCAGCAGATTTATTCCAACCAGTACATCAAACTTACCATTACGCAGATCATCAATAATTTCAGCACGCTCAATAGTAGCAATCTCAGAATGCAAATAACGGACTTTTACCCCAGCTTGTTTCAAATATTCAGTAAGATCCTCAGACATCCGCTTAGTCAGAGTTGTAACTAAAGTACGTTCTCCTGCTTCAGTAACTTTATGTATTTCATTCAGCAAATCATCAATCTGACCTTTGATTGGCCTGATTTCTACCTGCGGATCTAATAAACCAGTAGGTCTGATAATCTGCTCTACCACCTGCTGCGTCTGCTCCATTTCATATTTTGCAGGAGTTGCGGAAACATAAATCACCTGATTTATCTGCTGCTGAAATTCATCAAAGGTAAAAGGCCTATTATCAAAAGCAGAAGGCAGCCTGAATCCATGTTCTACAAGCATCTCTTTACGCGAACGGTCACCAGCGTACATCGCCCTGATCTGTGGTAATGTCACATGTGATTCATCAATTACTAATAGGAAATCCTTTGGAAAATAATTAACTAAAGTAAATGGAGGTTCTCCTGCCTTACGATTAGCTAAATGCCGTGAATAATTTTCGATTCCGGAGCAGTACCCCATTTCATTCATCATTTCCAGATCATAGTTAGTACGTTGTTCCAGACGTTGTGCTTCCAGCAATTTATTATGTGAATTAAGATATTCAAGTCGTTCTGCCAATTCTACTTTAATGTCTTCCATTGCCCGATCCAGGTTTTCACGAGAGGTTACATAGTGAGAAGCAGGGAAAATAGCAACATGGCTGCGTTTAGCCAAAATTTCTCCAGTCAGTACATCAACTTCCAATATCCGCTCAACTTCGTCATCAAACATCTCAATGCGTACTGCTTTTTCATTATAGCCAGCAGGAATAACTTCGATAACATCTCCGCGAACACGGAAAGTACCACGTTGAAACGCAATATCATTACGATCATATTGAATCTCGACTAATTTGCGTAAAATAGCTTGTCTGTCAATCTTCTGTCCTACACGCAGAGACAGCACCATATCATAATATTCCTGTGGCGCACCCAATCCATAAATACAAGATACACTGGCCACAATAATTACGTCACGGCGTTCAAATAAAGCGCTAGTAGCAGAATGTCGGAGTTTATCTATTTCATCATTGATCGATGCATCTTTTTCAATATAGGTATCAGATTGTGGAATATAAGCCTCCGGTTGATAATAATCGTAATAACTCACAAAATATTCCACTGAATTTTCAGGAAAAAAAGCTTTAAACTCACTTGCTAACTGTGCCGCCAATGTTTTATTATGCGCAATAACCAATGTTGGTTTATTCACTTTATTAATAACCTGCGCAATAGTATAGGTTTTCCCAGTTCCGGTAGCCCCGAGCAAGACCTGTGTCCGCAGTCCTTTTTCTATACCTTCTGCCAACTTCTCAATAGCCTGAGGCTGATCTCCATCCGGCTCAAAAGGTGCTGTTATTTTAAAATCCATATTTTGACCTCTTGTCATTACTAAAAATTTATTTCAAAACTAATCCGACTGGGCAATGGTCACTGCCCGTGATATCAGCATAAATCACGCTGTCTTCTATTCTGTCAGCCCATCTGTCAGAAACAAGCCAGTAATCAATACGCCATCCCGCATTCTTTTCGCGCGCTTTAAACATATACGACCACCAGGTATAAGCACCTTCTTTTTCGGGATAGAGATGGCGAAACGAGTCAGTAAACCCCGCCGTTAACAACTCCGTCATTTTTGCTCTCTCTTCATCAGTAAACCCAGCATTATTACGATTAGTTTTCCAGTTTTTCAAATCTATCTCACGATGAGCAACATTAAGATCTCCGCAAACAAGCACCGGTTTAATTTGGTCAAGCTTCAACAGATAATCACGAAATGCATCTTCCCATATCTGTCTGTAATCCAACCGTTCCAGCCCGCGCTGTGAATTAGGCGTATATACATTTACCAGATAAAACTCCTTATATTCGGCAGTAATAACACGCCCTTCTTTATCATGTTCTTCAATTCCCAAACCATAGGTGACAGTAAGAGGCTTGACTTTAGAAAAAACAGCCGTACCGGAATACCCCTTTTTTTCAGCGCTGTTCCAGTACTCCTCATATCCAGGAAAAACAAACTCCGCCTGCTCACGCTGCATTTTTGTTTCCTGAACGCAAAAAACATCTGCGTCGACGCTGTCCATAAATTCTTTAAAGCCTTTATTCATACAGGCCCGCAGCCCATTTACATTCCAAGAAATAAATTTCATCTCAACACTTCCCATCTGCAGTTTTTTTGACTAAAAAAATTCTTTAATAGTAATATTTTATCATTTATCATAGCTTTTTTAAAGAGACTTCACCGAACAGGATTTGACAATTCTGCAAACAAACGTACACCCAAATAAAAAACCTCGACCATATCAGGTCGAGGCATTAAAACTTAATTTCATTGAATATGAGAAACTCTATCAGCGGCTTCTTTTTTCTTAGCATCGTTAAAACGCGGCAAAGTACTGAGATAACCGGTAATACGGCGTACACGCACTATGGTGTCATAATGTGGTTTAACAACTACATCATTACCGTCAAGCCCTAAATCCAAAGACAACAATGTTTTATGCGGCATTACCTGTAATTGATTATTGAGATAAATGGCGGCTTCTTCTTGCGAGATCCCATCCGCGCAATTAATTTTTATACCATGCAGTTCATAGGTCATGTTAACCAGCTCCTTAGATAAAATTCCATGACCTAATTATAAATCAATAATAATTATTTGTAAAGCCCTTTCTACAATATTTTGTGTTTATTTCACTTATTAACTTTTCCATATACAATATTTAGTACATCATTTTATGACTTCAATTAATAACAGGACGATTTTCCATGATATTTACCTGTTTACTGATTGCCCATTTCATAGTTTCTTCCGGAGCAGTCTGATTCCCCAATTCTTTTATCTCATTTTCCCTAATCCGTTTTTTAGAGAATCTATCACCATCTTTTCGGTAAACATAGATATCAGCATTTAAAACCGTTCTTACATAGGTTGAACCGTCTTCATTACGCCATATCATTCCCTGCACCATCTGCTCGTACATGTCGTGCACAATGACCAAAACTAACGCTTCCGCTGGTATTTCTTCTGCTATCTTCCTCGTAACAGATTGGTCGACAACGCTTTTTCCATGTCCCGTAAAAATATTTTCTGCAGTTACCTTTTTAGTCCGATCTGTATCAACCAGCTTAAAATCAGGGAAATGATACGCCCAACGTACAGGCTCACGCCACATTTTATAAACCTGCTGCGTTACGTTACCACTGTTATCAAAAACTACAAAGGCTACAGGCTGATCAGCAAAAGCGGCAGCCGTATTAGGAACAATTGCCACTATTGTTAATAAAACAGCCAACAACAGCCAGTTAAATTTTTTCATTAATACTCCCTCCTATCAGCGTAATTCAGCTGCTTTACCATTGGCAAGCCGCTCTATACCTAAATGAACAGCTATTGTCTGACCGATATCAGAAAACGTCCGCATGGGTAGTAAAGCCTTACTAACAATATTTTTACCAAAAAACAAGACCGGAATTTTTTCACGTGTATGGTCACTGCCACTCCAGGTTGGATCACATCCATGATCTGCAGTAACCAGCAACAGGTCATCTTGCTTTAATAACCTAAGCAGTTCAGGCAAACGATCATCAAAATATTCCAATCCTTCCCCATAGCCTTCAACATCACGCCGATGCCCGAAGGAAGAATCAAAATCCACAAAATTTACAAAAACCAGGCTATTATCAGGAGCTTCTTGCACAGCCTGCAATGCAGCGGCAAATAATTTATCAAGACCACTGGCAGGATAATGCTTCGTAATTCCGCGGTGAGCAAAAATATCAGCAATTTTACCCACCGCATAGACACTGCCACCTGCGGCTACCAGTTTGTCCAGCAACGTATCAGCAGGAGCAGGCACAGCATAATCATGCCTGTTGCCAGTCCGCACAAAATCTTCTGCACGAGTGCCCACAAAAGGACGCGCTATAACGCGCGCTATATGGTAAGGTTTAACTAGTTCATAGCAAATCTTACATAATTCATATAATCGTTCAAGACCAAACACTTCTTCATGCGCCGCAATTTGCAAAACACTGTCTGCGCTGGTGTAAATAATTGGCTTGCCAGTCTTTAGATGTTCTTCCCCCAGTTCTTTTATTATTTCAGTTCCAGATGCATGCTTTTCCCCCAATACCCCCGGCAAATTTCCCTGTTTAATAATTTTCTCAACTAATTCCTTTGGAAAACATTTTAGCTGCTGCGGAAAATACCCCCAGTCAAAAAGTACCGGGACGCCTGTAATCTCCCAGTGCCCGCTCAGAGTATCTTTACCATGGCTTATTTCCTCTGCATAAGTATAAGCAGCATCGATTTTACTATCGTCACTGCTTAGAGGATACGCCAGCTTTTGACCACGGCTGAGCTCTGCCGCACCTGCCAGTCCTAACCTTGCCAGATTAGGCAGATGTAAATACCTGGGACTTCCATCCGCACTTTTGCGGTTTGCAGCCATCCACTCACAAATATGTCCTAATGTATCTGCACCGCTGTCACCAAACTTTTCAGCGTCATGGGCATAGCCAATACCAAAAGAATCCAATAATAAAATAATACTTCTTGCCATGTTATTTACCTGCCTTTATTAAATCCTGCAAAGTCTTTTTTACTACTGCCTGAAATCTTTGCGAAGCCAATTCGTAAAGATCCGGCGGCGCAACCAGTTCGCTGTCAGTCCTTTTAGCAACGACGCCGCAAATTGAAGCCGCTTGCAAACCAAAACTCTGAGCAACTATAAACAGCGCTGCAGTTTCCATCTCATAATTTAAAGCTCCCAATGCCTGCCACTCTTGTAGACTCCCCTGCAATGATTTTCTCACATAGCCTGTATAGCTGTCATAACGTTCCTGACCAGGCCAAAAAGTATCACTGGAAACAGAAATACCAGTATGATATGGAATTGACAGACTTTCTGCTGCCTGCTGCAGGGCCAGAGTTAACTCAAATGAAGCCACTGCAGGAAAATTCAAAGGCGCATAGTGCTGTGACGTTCCGTCTAAACGTACTGCCGCTTTATTGATAACAAGATCACCAAGTTCTACATCTTTCTGAATAGAACCAGTTGTTCCGACACGAATAAAATTCTTTATGCCAAGACGTGCCAATTCTTCCATTCCTATGGCGACAGAAGGTCCTCCCATGCCTGTAGAACAAACCAATACCGATGTTCCTTCAACATCCGCCAGCCAGCTTGTATATTCACGATGACAACCGACAGGCTCAGCGGTGCCAAGAGCTCTGGCCAACGCTTCTACACGCCCTGGATCTCCAGGCAGCAAAGCATACTCTGCTCCTTTAATCATTTCTGCTGAAATACCAATATGATAAAGAACTTCATTAGGCATTACTTTATTCCCCACGCTACTGCCTCGCTTTCTTAAAATCATACTTCTACTTAATCTATATATTCGCCATTTTCATACTTGCTCCTGCTAAAAGATATTACAGCAATGTGAAATAAAAAACTGCCGCAGCAAATGCTGAGACAGTAATATTTTTAATAACCCAAACTCTCGCCAACTAAAATCACTTTGATTTTTCCTTTAGGTTTACAGCGTCTGGTAGTCAATATATAATTGCAAATACAGTCAGGTGCGTTACAATCTGCACAAAGCCCTGTTTCCATACAAGGAGTTTTTAACTGAGGAAAACGCTGAACATTAATAGGCGCCGCCAACATTCTCACACGTGCCAAAGCATCATCCTGGGTTTTGACGATTTTATTGATCCCTGCAATAACAATTACACTTTTAGGACCATACACCATAGCTGCCACACGATTTCCAGTACCATCAATATTTACCAGCTGTCCATCTTCACTAACAGCATTACTGCTCATTAAAAAAGTATCACACAACAGTGCTTTACGCATCAGCTCCGTTCTCTGCGCAGGTGTTTCTGCCGTGTCACGGTCAATAACCTTATAGCGTCCGCTTCGCATTACATCTAACAGTCCAATTTCCTGTATGGTAACGGAACCGCCCCAGGATACAACGTCGTCTTCAGATATAAGTTCTAATGCTTTGTCTAAAGCCGCAGGCTTATCCGAACAATAAAAAGCTTCAAAACCACGTCTTTCCAAATTTTTCAAAACTGTTTTACATGCAGCTTCACTGCGTAATTGAGTAGGAGTTTTTGCCATTCTGCTCACCTCTTATTCTGCAACTACTTCCCCTATGAATACTTCATCAGTTTCATCATGTTCTTTTAAAGTAACTTCAATAGTTTCCTTATGAGCAGTTGGTACGTTTTTACCAACAAAATCAGCACGAATAGGCAATTCCTTATGTCCTCGATCAATAAGCACTGCTAATTGGATAGACCGTGGGCGTCCCATGTCAATGACAGCATCCAGCGCGGCTCTAATCGTACGACCAGTATAGAGAACATCATCTACTAAAACGATATTCTTCCCATTCAGATCAAAATCAATATCAGTTCCATGTACGATCGGATTATACCCCAAGGTAGAAAGGTCATCACGATATAAGGTAATATCAAGCATACCCACTTTTACTTTTACGCCTTCAATAATTTCAATTTCCTGTGCAATCCGTTGTGCCAACGGCACTCCTCTGGTTCGAATACCAACAAGCACAACATTATTGACACCCTTGTTCTTTTCGATGATTTCATGTGCGATACGTACCAACGCACGACGCATTGCATCACTGTCCATAATAACATTTTTCTTAACTACTTTACTCATACAGCTCACCTCAAACTATTTTAGAATTGTCCGTTACGTAAACGGGTAATAATTTTCTGCATATCTTCCGGCAGCCCCGCCTCAAACCGCAGCCGTTCTCCTGTACGCGGATGTGTAAACTCCAGTTCCTGTGAATGAAGTGCCTGCCCATGAATCGCAAATGGAACCTTCATCGGAGAATATTTAGGATCTCCTACTAAGGGATATCCCAAATAGTCCATATGGACACGTATCTGATGTGTTCGACCTGTTCTCAAACGGCAGCGTACAATAGTAAAACGTCCAAAACGCTCAAGCACTTCATAATCAGTTACTGCGGTACGCCCACCCTCTTGTACTACCGTCATCTTTTTACGGTCATTTTTATCACGAGCTATCTTCGCCGAAATTGTCCCGGTATCCTCTTTTATATTGCCCCTGACAATAGCAATATATGAACGTTTGGCAGTTTTGTTTTGAATCTGTTCCGATAAAGATATATGTGCAGCATCATTCTTAGCTACAATCATGATGCCTGAAGTATCCTTATCCAAACGGTGCACAATCCCCGGCCTGATTACATTATTTATCCCTGATAAATTTTGGCAATGATGAAGCAGTGCATTAACAAGAGTACCGGTATAATGGCCTGGTGCTGGATGCACCACCATCCCACGGCTTTTATTAACAACAACTACATCTTCATCTTCAAAAATAACATCCAAGGGAATAGCCTCAGAACGAATTTCTAAAAGTTCCGGCTCTGGCAACATAACTGTGAACACATCGCCGGCCTTAACTTTATAGTTGGCTTTAAACACTTTTGCTCCACGAAATACACGCCCTTCCTCCAAAAGTTTTTGCATATTGGAGCGCGACACCTCTAGTTTTGCAGCCAGATAAATATCGAGTCTTTGCCCAACATCATTTTCTGCAGCAGCAATATTTTCTACTTCTTCAGTATTTCTGTCTGTATTAAATTCCATATAATAAAACCCACCCCTACACAAATAGCAATATCTGCCACATTAAAAATAGGCCAAATACGAAAATCAAAAAAATCTACAACCATACCATTTTCAGCTCTGTCTATCAGATTACCGACAGCCCCACCAATAAAAAGTGCTGTTCCGGCCCGCACACACAAAGGTTCTGCTAAGATTTCTTTTCTAAACCACCAAACTATGACCAGCACCAGCAAAGCTACACAAATAAAAAAAGTTCTGTTATGAGCAAACATTCCAAAGGCAGCCCCTGGATTCAAAATATAAGTTAAATGGAAAATGTTAGGAATGATGGGAATACTTTGTCCTTCAGCCATCATAGCTACAACTATATTTTTTGTCAATTGGTCAAGCAAAACGACTAACGCCGCCAGCCAAATCAAAATCATAAGTTACTCCTATATTTATAAAAATTACTCTTATTATTATACCTGTAAAATTATCTTTTTTCAATGCTTCTTTGCCATAGTGTAATGAGAATCACTTGAGTAATCAGTCTTAATAATTAAAGTATATATTTTTTTACATTTATGCATAAATAATTTTGACAGTCCTATATAAAAAACCCGGCACCAAATAGTACCGGGTTTTATAAATAAACTATTAGTACAGAATTTTATTAGCTATAACCAAACGTTGAATTTGGTTTGTGCCTTCATAAATCTGCATGATCTTAGCATCACGCATCATTTTTTCAACCGGATATTCACGGGAATAGCCATAACCGCCCATTACCTGAACAGCATCAGTAGTCACCTGCATAGCCACATCAGCAGCATAACATTTAGCCATAGCCGCCTCTTTGGAAAATTCCAGCCCCTGGTCACGCATCCAACATGCTTTCAGTACCATCAATCTTGCCGTTTCAACCTTCATAGCCATATCAGCAATCATGGACTGGATCATTTGGAAAGAAGCAATCGGCTGGCCGAATTGTTTTCTTTCTTTAGCATATTTTACAGCACAATCTAAAGCAGCCTGAGCCAGACCAACGGATACTGCTCCAACAAAAGGACGTGCAGAATCCAAAGTATTCATTGCTATACGGAAGCCCTCGCCTTCACGGCCAACACGGTTAGCTTCTGGAATCACGACATCCTGTAAAATCAATTCACAGGTATTAGAGGGGCGGATGCCCATTTTATCCTCTTTTTTACCAACAGTAAAGCCAGGTGTTCCTTTAGGTACGATAAATGCAGTCAAACCACGGATACCACCGGATTTGCGGGTATTAGCAAATACAAGATAAGTATCTGCAATTCCACCATTAGTAATAAACGCTTTAGTACCATTAAGAGTATAAGTTCCGGCTTCCTTGTTTTTTACAGCTGAAGTAGCGACACCACCGGCATCTGAACCTGCACCAGGTTCAGTTAATGCAAACGCAGCCAGTTTACCATCATTAAGTAAATCACAATGCGCTTGTTTCTGTTCTTCAGTGCCGGCAATCAAAATAGGATAAGACGCCAGGGAGTTCGCAGCCATTGAGGTAGCAACACCTGCACAGCCTTTGCCCAGTTCTTCATAAATAACGGCAACTGTAACGCTGTCCAGTCCAGGTCCGCCATATTCTTCTGGAACAATAACATTCAAAAGCCCCATATCAGCAGCTTTTTCAAGCAGCCCGGGCATAGATTGATTATTTCTGTCCATTTCGGCAGCGTAAGGGGTAATTTCTTTTTCTACAAAATCCCTCACCATTTCCTGTAATTCAAGTTGTTCTTCATTAAGTGCAAAATCCATTTTGTCCTCCTTGTGTTAAGGCTTAAGCCAAATTGCTTGTTAAGGCGACTTGCCGTCAGCCTTTACCATTTACGGGGTATATCCTTAATTGTTTCCACAACAAACAAAGTCGTCAGTACCGTTGCCAACAGAGTATCATTTTCATCATATACCTCAGCTTCGGCCACAAGAGTCATTCGTCCGCAATGGCAAATCTTACAGACAGCATAAAGTTTTTCAGCTGCTGTGTATTTTACAATGTTACAACAAAAATTTAATGTTTCAGCTTCGACACCAACGCTGACAGCGCTGATTTGCAATACAGATTCAAGAAGACGATAAATAACGCTGCTACGGACCTTACCACGATGATCAAGGTCAATACCGGCCGTCAGAGAAAAACTTATCCGTATCTGGCCGCAGTTTAACTGTTCTATACTCAGCGCCGGATCATCTAAAAAGCGCCTTTCCAGACAAGCCGATTGCACTAAGAAAAGTATTCCCGATACATTTTCAGTACTCACGAACTACTCATCTCCTACTTGCCATAATCTTACTAAAACATAAACATATTTTGGACATTATACCTTGTGTATTTTACCACAAAAAATTTACTAACTCAATAGTTTTCAGACAATTTTATGCGATTTATGTAAAAAAAATACCACAACAGCTTCCAACGCCCACAAAACTGACTTGTCAGTCATTTTTGTTCAAAAAAATCCGCCAAAGTTTTCTTTGGCGGAAAGTTATTAATGATGGAACAAACGTAAACCAGTAAATGCCATTGCGATATTATATTTATCACATGTTTCAATAACATTATCATCTCTGATACTTCCGCCTGCCTGAGCAATATAATCTACACCGCTGCGGTGAGCGCGTTCAATATTATCACCAAACGGGAAAAAAGCATCACTGCCAAGAGAAACTCCGTGCAGCTTATGAAGCCATACTTTTTTCTCTTCACGTGTCAGCGGAGCTGGTTTTTCGGTAAAGAACTGTTCCCAAATTCCATCTGCAAGTATATCTTCATAATCGTCAGAAATATACACATCAATAGTATTGTCCCGATCAGGACGTCGAATACTGTCCTTAAAAGGCAGTTCTAAAACACTGGGGTTCTGGCGCAGCCACCAGTTATCAGCTTTATTTCCGGCAAGCCTTGTACAATGAACACGAGACTGTTGCCCCGCACCAATACCAATCGCCTGTCCATCTTTAACATAGCAGACGGAATTCGATTGCGTGTATTTCAAAGTAATCAACGCAATCAGAAGATCACGTACTGCATCCTCAGGAATTTCTTTATTGACAGTCGGACGATTTACCAGCAGCTCTGACGTAATTTTAGCCTCATTACGGTCCTGTTCAAAAGTTATACCAAATACATCTTTCGTTTCCTGTATCTCTGGAATATAAGACGGATCAATTTTGATAATATTATAAGTGCCCTTACGTTTAGTTTTTAAAATTTCCAAAGCTTCCTCTGTATAGCCGGGGGCAATAACGCCATCTGAAACTTCTCGAGCCAGCATAGCTGCAGTCTCCCTATCACAGATATCTGATAAAGCAACAAAGTCTCCGTAAGATGACATACGGTCAGCACCCCGAGCCCTGGCATAAGCAGTAGCCAACGGAGTCAGAGCTAAATCGTCAACATAATATATTTTTTTCAGTACGTCGCTCATCGGCAATCCAACGGCAGCACCGGCTGGACTTACATGTTTAAAAGATGCTGCTGCAGGCAGGCCGGTAGCTTCCTTTAATTCTTTTACTAACTGCCAGCTGTTAAAGGCATCCAGAAAATTAATATAACCAGGGCGGCCGTTCAAAACCTCAATTGGCAGTTCACCTATTTTACTATAAATACGCGCCTTACTTTGATTTGGATTACAGCCATACTTCAATAGCAGCTCTTTCACGACTATTCCTCCTTAAAAATATATAAAAAAACCGACACTTCTGGGGTAAAACGCCCAGACGGTCGGCAACACCGGTCATACTCCACGTGGTTAATCCACTTCCGTCAGTTATATGACCTACTTCTGCTTTAGATTATACTTTTTACCGCTCTTTTTGTCAATTATCCTTTTATCTCTTGTCCAACTATGCTACAATTTAGAAAATACTCCAAAGGAGATGTTTTAATGACTTACTGTTACGTCTGCCCACACCGCTGCGGAGTTGACAGGGCAGAAACAATGAACAGTCCAAATGGTATTTTCGGTTCCTGCGGCTGCGGTATGCAGCCAATAGTTGCCCGTGCGGCACTGCATATGTGGGAAGAGCCATGCATAAGCGGCACCAAAGGTTCAGGCACTGTTTTTTTTAGTGGCTGCAATTTACATTGTGCATTCTGCCAAAATTACGAAATCAGCTGTTTAAATAAAGGACAGGAAATATCCGTTGAAAGATTAAAAGAAATTTATTTTGACTTAATTAAACAAGGAGCCCATAATATCAATTTAGTTACAGCAACACATTTTACTGAGGCTATTATCGCAAGCTTACAGGAACCATTGCCAGTCCCTGTAATTTATAATACCAGTGGTTTTGAAACTGTCGATACAATACACAGATTGAAAAATAAAATACAAATATGGCTTCCCGATCTAAAATATAGTGACGATTTAGCCGCAATAAAGTACAGTAATGCGCCTAATTATTTTAATACTGCTACAACGGCCATAAAAACCATGTACAAACAAGTCGGGCCCTACCAAATCGATGAAAATGGTTTATTAAAAAGTGGTGTAATTATCAGGCATCTGCTGTTACCGAATATGTTAGAAAATACACTAAGAGTAATAGACTGGATCGCTGACAATTTTGAACCGGGGCAAGTCCTGTTTAGTCTGATGCATCAATATATTCCATGCGGACGAGCCGCTGAATACCCTGAAATAAACCGTGTTGTTACTGCAGAAGAATATCAAAAAGTTGAGCAGTACCTTTTCAATTCCGGTATTGAAGACGGCTTTATTCAGGAAGATACCGCTGCCAGCGCTGATTTTATTCCCATCTTTGATGGGACTGGAGTTTAGTTGACAAAGATTTTATAATCCTATATTATAAAAATATAATTATGAATATTGAAAGGACACTTGAACGAATGAAAAACTGATCCAATTTCGCACCTTATCTGAAAAAGACACAAAAACAGCTTAAAACCAAAAGCTTTGTTAAGTGTTGTCTTTTATCAGTAAGTCAGAATGGATCATTTTCTGCGATTTGAGGCTAAGTCTACCTTTACACCTCCCATTCTGTCTTGAATCGGGAGGTTTTTATTGTCTTCGAAAGTTAGGAGTTGAAATTATATGTACATCCTCGAAACCAATTCATTTAAATATTATTTAGGCGAAAGACTATTATTCAAACTGCCTGCTTTAAAACTACATACAAAAAGCCGTATAGGCCTGATCGGGCTGAACGGAAGTGGAAAAACAACTTTATTAGAGTTATTAGCAGGTATAAGACCAATTCCTGCAGCCGCAAAAATCATTTGCAAAACAACAATGACTATACTACCGCAATTAAAAGAAAGACTATCCAAAAGTGGTGGCGAAACGACTCAAGCCTACATCCTGCAGGCGCTCAAACAACAATCCGGTTTGCTGCTGGCAGACGAACCAACTAATAATCTTGATATGGACCATTTGTTATGGCTTGAAAAGGAACTTCGGCATTACTCAGGAGCCTTAATATTAGTTTCCCACGATCGTGATTTTTTAGATGCATTATGCAATGAAATCTGGGCTTTGGAGGATAAACAACTTCAAATATATCAAGGTAATTACAGTAATTATCAGCAGCAAAAGATAATTTCTGAAAAAACTCATGACCAAGCTTATCGTAAATATATTATGCAAAAAACTCATTTAGAAACAGCTTTTTCTGCCAAACAGCAGCAAGCGCAAAAAGCTGTTAAAACCACGAAGATATCTTTATCAGAAGCCAGGATTACCGGAGCTAAACCCTACTTTGCTAAAAAACAGAAAAAGTTACAACAAACAGGTCAATCCCTACTGACGAGGTTAGACAAACTTAAACAGATAGAAAAAAGACAATCCTTACCAATAATAAAAATGAATTTACTGTCTTCAAAACTATGGCAGGGACAAATTTTAGTAAGAGCACATAACTGGTCTTATATTATTGATAAAAAACCGCTCTGGCAAACAGTAAGTTTTTCAGTAAAATCCGGCGACAAACTTGCCATCATCGGACCAAACGGCTGCGGGAAAACAACTCTACTCAAACAATTTTTAAAAGCACAAAACAAACACTTGCCAAATGTGCAAATAGCCGGCGGAGCAAAAATAGGTTACTTCAGTCAGGATATTGATATTCTTGATCCTGATAAAAACCTGCTCCGTAACCTGCAGTCAACGTCTTCACAAAGCGAAGCTTTATTACGTACTGTTTTAATAAGACTTCGTTTCAAACGCGAAGATTTTTTTAAACCAATACAGCTTTTAAGCGGCGGTGAAAAAGCCAAAGCTGCTTTAGCAAAAATATTAGTCAGTGACTGTAATGTACTTATGCTAGACGAACCAACCAATCACTTGGATCTGGATGCTGTAACTGCTTTAGAAGAATTATTATGCAATTATCCAGGAACTTTGATTTTTACAACCCATGACCGCCGCCTGCTTAAAGCCATTGCTAAAAATTTATTAGTCTTTGATGGAACAAAACTGAACTTTTTCCCTGGGCCATATGACGACTACTCAAATAAACAAATAAGCACTGAGTATACTGAAGCAACAGCAGATATTTTACTTATAGAAAATAAACTGGCTGAAATTATCAGTCGCCTTAGCCTCAATCCAACTGAAAAATTAGAAGCAGAGTTTCAATCATTACTGGCAAAAAAACGCCTTTTATTGTCAAAACAATCATCTTGATTTACAAAATAGTTTGCATTAGTCGAATTTAGCTGTTAAAATATAACTCACAATGTATTTTATTTTGCAATTTGTATCCAAGGAGAAAGATGATAAACAATTCACATAATAAATATATCATTTTCATATTGTTGCAAAGTTTTCTATACGGCTTAGGTAATCCACTCACTAAAATTGCTTTTGCCAGTATCACACCTTTATGGTGTCTGGCCTTTCGTTTTGGTCTGGCTTTTTCTCTCTTCGCAATTTTCTTTGCAACACGCTTAAGGAAACAGCTGCAGGTACTTTCTGCAAGCCAATATCTGCCAGCAGGATTATGTATGGCTTCAGCTTATATTTCATGTAATCTGGCATTAGAAGGAACTACGGCAACGAATGTTGGCTTTATTATGTCCTTATCAGTAATTTTCGCACCGCTTTTGTCAATAATAGTCTTACAGCGACCTTATAAACTTTCACATCTTCCTATACAACTATTGGTCATTTTCGGTATGTATCTACTCTGTAGTAATGGAGGAACGTTTTCTTTTAACCAGGGAGATTTATGGGCATTGCTTACAGCAGTCAGCGTCGCAGGAGCACTGGTCTTTGGAGAAAAATCTCTGAAAGCAACAGATGCTATCACTATTTCTGCTATTCAAACCTTTATTACGGCAGTTATCAGCATCGCAGGAGCTTTATTATTCGACGATATCAGCACTATCACTAAAATTCAACCAGAAGCCTGGGCTGTTGTTATCTATCTGGCTATTACATGTACCTGCCTGGCTTATTTTCTGCAAAACGCTGCCTTGAAATTCTTATCTTCCTCCTTAGTATCAATGCTGCAATGTACTCAACCTATTTTAACTGCTGCGGCCTCATACTTTTTACTTAATGAAAAATTAACTTTTACAGGTATGAGCGGAGCTGTAATAATTTTAGCTTGTATAATTTCTGAAAATATTTTAGAAAAAAAGTAAAACCGCGGTAAACCGCGGTTTTACTTTTACTTTTGTACTTTATTACGTCTTTCAGCTTCCATCTTCTTAAAAGCTTCTCTTTCCTGGCAAAGTTCCTCATATAAAGCCAGGCCATTCCAACTTTTATTATTTTCCGTAATCATCGCTTTTAACTCTATTCTTCCTCCCCCTACACGCTGCAAAGCAATTAAAAATTTTTGTAACTTGCTGCCGTCAAATCCATGCAGCACCAACATTTCTTCCTGAAATTCTTCTCCCTGATAAACTTCTCCGTGATTTTCTATTCCAGAAATTCCCAATAAAGCTCCCAGCGGCTGCTCATACTCTGCTCTTGCAACCTCTTTAAACCTCACCTGCATCATCATACAGACCATTTTAATCATTTTTAACTTTTCTTCATTGAAATTATATAATAAAGCAACAGAATTGTTCATACAATACTCCTTTTCGATAATAATTATTGTTACCGCTATTATAGCATATTTTTCGCACTATTAGCTAACTCTACCAAAATAACTTTCAAGACGGACACAAAAAGACGCCTGCCAAAAAATTCCGGCAGGCGTTATTTTTATTCAACTGTTACTGATTTAGCAAGATTCCTAGGCTTATCAACATCACAGCCACGAGTTAAAGCAGCATAATAAGCTAACAGCTGCAAAGGTAGGACAGCAAGCAACGGAGCTAGATATTTATCTGTTCTGGGAATGAAAATAACATGATCAGCATATTTTGCAATACTGTCATCCCCTTCAAAAGCAATTGCAATGACCATCGCTTCACGCGCTTTTACTTCCTGCAGATTGCTGACTGTTTTATCATAAACATCAGGCTGTGTAGCTAAAACGATTACCGGCACACCTTCAACAATCAAAGCCAAAGTACCATGTTTCAGTTCTCCCGCTGCATAAGCCTCGGCATGGATATAAGATATTTCTTTAAGCTTCAAAGCACCTTCCAGCGCAACAGCATAATCAAGGCTGCGGCCCAGGAAAAATGCATCTTCACTGCTGCCATAACGGGTTGCAAAAACTTTAATCTGATCTACATTTTCCAGTAGCTTATGAATCTGCTCAGGGATATCGTGTAACCCTTCCACAAGCTTATGCGCTTTGGCAATATCTAAAGTACCGCGCAAACGTCCAACATAAATAGCCAGCATCAGCATTACTAAAAGTTGTGTAGTATAAGCTTTAGTAGAAGCTACAGCAATTTCTGGGCCAGCATAGGTATAAACAACCTGATCAGCTTCTCTGGAAATAGAAGAACCTACGACATTTGTAACCGCCAAAGTACGGGAACCAAGGCGCTTAGCCTCTTTCAAAGCAGCCAAAGTATCGCTGGTTTCACCTGACTGACTGATAACTATCGTCAAACTGTTGCCATCAACTAAAGGACTGCGATAACGGAATTCACTGGCAATATCGACTTCTACCGGAATCCGTGCCAGCTGTTCCAAATAGTATTTTCCAACAATACCTGCATGATAAGCAGTGCCACAGGCAACAATAAAAATCTTATTGATACCTGCCATTTCTTCTTCTGTCCAGCCAAGTTCAGTAAATTCAATTCCGTAAGAATCTTTCGGTACGCGCCCAGTCATTGTATCACGGATAGATTTTGGTTGTTCGTAAATTTCTTTAAGCATAAAATGTTCAAAACCGCCTTTTTCAGCAGCCTCTGCATTCCAATTTACTTCAAAAACCTTTTTACTGATCGGGGTTCCATTTATATCCTGTACCCAGACACTGTCTTTAGTGACAGTAGCAATTTCACCATCACTCATAATAAACGTACGGCGTGTCTTAGCAATAATAGCCGGTATATCGGAAGCAATAAAATTTTCGCCTTCCCCAAGTCCAATAACCAAAGGATTATCTTTTTTTGTGCAAATTATTTTCTCCGGTTCTTTGGCACACATAAACACCAACGAATAGGATCCCTCAATAACACGTAAAACTCTTTTTACAGTTTCTTCAAAGTCTCCATCATAATATGCAGCCATTAAATGTGCCACAACTTCAGTATCTGTTTCAGAAACAAATTTGTGCCCTTTGGCAATCAAATCTTCCTTCAGAACCAGATAATTTTCAATAATACCATTATGCACAACAACAAACTCCCCGCTGGCATCAGTGTGCGGATGAGAATTACGGTCGGACGGACGTCCATGCGTAGCCCAACGGGTATGTCCTATACCCATGGTGCCTTCAGGCATATGACCATCCAATTTTTGACGCAAAGAATCAAGACGGCCTACACATTTCTCAACAGCGATCTTACCTTTTTCATAAACAGCGATACCAGCGGAATCATAACCGCGGTACTCAAGCTTGCTCATGCCGTCCAGTAAAAACGGCGCTGCTTGATTATTACCAATATAACCAACGATACCACACATAGTTGTATCCTCCTAAATGTATATTGCCAATTCTGCCACAGACATTTTGTCACCGTCGTTACCGCCGGAATTTGTAGTCTGCTTACGGCCTGCAGCTAGCCGAGAGGTACCCGCTGACTGATCGATAAACCTCTCCCTCGTCTGCCGCCAAAGGCGGCACTTGCGCTTATGGTAACAAGTGTATGCTGAGCACACAACATGCCGCGCAGGCTTGGCTTGTCCCACGCGGCACGTCCTTGTAACCATTGTTATTGTACTATATTTTGACTCTTAGGTCAATGCTGACCAGTTATCCCAGTTCGCTGTTGACAACTTCGGCAATAGCACTTGCTATCTCTTCTAAGCGTTCTTGCTGTGGTCCTTCAGCCATAATACGGATCAAAGGTTCGGTTCCAGATGCCCGTACCAAAATCTGGCCGTTGTCACCAAGCTCTTCCTGATATTTTTTTATAATATTCTTTATAGATTCCTTTTCTTCCCAGCCATGCTTGTCAGCAACACGTACATTAAGCAGAATCTGAGGATATTTTGTCATCATCGCCCCCATTTCTGAGAGTCGTTTGTTATTTTGAACCAACGCCCCGAGAAGCTGTACGGCGGTTAAAATGCCATCACCAGTTTTTGCAAATCTTGAAAAAATAATGTGCCCGGACTGTTCCCCGCCCAAACTATATCCATTTTTCAACATTTCTTCTAACACATAACGATCACCAACAGCTGTTTTTACACAGGAACCGCCATATTTTTTCATAGCTTGATGCAACCCGACATTACTCATAACAGTTGTAACGAGCACATTATCTTTCAGCTGTTTCTTTTTCATCAGTTCCAGTGCGCAAATCAACATCATTTGGTCACCGTCAAGAGCTTCTCCCTTTTCATCTACAACCAAACAACGGTCTGCATCACCATCGTTTGCAATACCAACATCAGCACCAACCTCCACTACTTTAGCCTGTAATGCTTCAAGATGCGTTGATCCACAGCCATTATTGATGTTAATGCCGTTAGGCTGATTAAAAATCGTTACAACCTCAACCCCTAAAGAGCGTAAAATAACCGGAGCAATGACACTGTTGGCACCGTTAGAGCAATCCATCACAACCTTCAGTCCATTAAGTTTACATGGAGCAGCTGCAATAACATGATCTATATACAGCTTATCAAGGCCTTCTTCCACAATAACCTGCCCAACAGAAGAACCACGGGGATTCTTACTGCATTCTACAGGCAGGCTTACCAGTTCAGCAATCTCATCCTCTACTGCATCCGGCAGCTTATGCCCAGTTTTAGAGAAAAATTTAATGCCATTATCTTCAAAAGGATTATGCGAAGCAGAAATAACTACTCCAGCATTGGCCTTCACTTCCGGTGTCAGAAACGATACTGCCGGAGTAGGCATAACGCCTAAAAGATGCGCGTTACCACCAGCAGAGCAAATACCAGCTGCTAAAGCAGCTTCCAGCATCGTACCTGATAAACGCGTATCACGACCAATAATGATTTTCGGTGTAGTAGTTTCCCTTCCAAAATAAGTTGCCGCAGCGCGCCCTAATTTAAAAGCGAGTTCCGGCGTTAATTCAACATTAGCGACTCCACGCACACCATCAGTACCAAACAAACGAGCCATTTCAAGACCTCCGAACAAAGGATTTTTATTATCAGCTTATTATAAACTTTTTATCACCAAGTGACAAGTCTTTAAAAAAATGGTGTAAATTTTGCCATTACAGCCCTAGCGACATGATAACCATCTAAGGATGCACTCATAATTCCCCCCGCATAGCCGGCACCTTCACCACACGGATATAATCCGTTATGAGTAATTGATACTTTAGTATCATTATTACGCATAATTCTTACCGGCGCAGAAGTCCTTGTTTCGATACCTGTAAGCAAAGCGCCGCCATCCGCAAAACCTTGAATTTTTTTGTCAAAAGCAAGTATTCCCGAACGTAAAGTATCTGCAACAAAGTCAGGAAGAACGCTGTCTAACGCACAAGCGGTCAATCCAGGTCTGTAAGTAGCTTTAATATTACACCGTAAATCAGGCTGCAAATATTTCAAAAAGCTTGCAACATTCTGTGCCGGCGCATTATAACAACTTCCGCCAGCCTTAAACGCCAGCTTTTCATAATACCGCTGAAACTCCATCCCGGCAAGCGGATCCGTACCAAAATCCTGAGGACCTACATTTACAACAAGTGCACTGTTGGCAATCCCGGAATCACGCTGATACATACTCATACCATTTACTACTACACCACCTGCTTCAGATGCTGCCGCAACGACCATACCACCAGGGCACATACAAAAAGAATATGCAGTTCTACTCTTATCCGGAGTATGATGGACTAATGCGTAATCTGCTGCCCCCAGACGTGGATGTCCTGCAAAATCACCATACTGTGCCTTATCTATAAGTTCCTGCGGATGCTCAATCCGTACCCCTATGGCAAATGGTTTTGCTTCAATACCAATTCCAAGCTGCAGCAATCTGGAATAAGTATCACGCGCACTGTGACCACATGCTAGAATAACCGCATTGCTCATGATTTTTTCACCGTCAGAAAGAATTACTCCGCTCAAACTATTTTCTTTAACTATAAAATCAACGACATGGGCATTATAACGTATTTCACCGCCAAAGGCACGTATTTCATTTGTCAAGCCCATAACCATCACACGTAATTGATCTGTGCCCACATGCGGCTTATGTTCGTATAAAATTTCCTTAGGAGCACCCGCCTGCACAAAATCTTTTAAAATTCTTCCCATCACCGGATCATTGACACGAGTGGTCAATTTACCATCGGAAAAAGTACCGGCGCCTCCCTCACCAAACTGGACATTAGAATCTGGATCAAATTTTCCGTCTTTCCAAAAACGCTGCACATCATCCACTCTTTGTGCTACAGGTTTACCACGTTCCAGTATCAAGGGCCTATAACCATACCGAGCCAACTCCAATGCAGCTAACAAACCAGCCGGCCCCGCTCCAATAACCAACGGCCGTCCAACTATTTTTTCCACACCCAAATCAGGTTCAACAAGACTTTCTTCTGTCAATAAAGTGACATCTTTATCCTTAACCAATCTACCTAACTGCTTAGAAGATATTTCTAAATCAATCAAAACATGGTAATTTAAGGAAATATTATTTTTACGGCGGGCATCAACTGCCCGCCGTACTATTTGCAAATTCTCAATATCCTGTTTTTTTAATCCCAGTTTTTTAGCGGCTGCCTCTTTAACAGATGTTTCCTCCAAAAGCGAAACCCTGACATTATTCACCTTTAACCTCATTAGTAATCCTTTCTCATTCCGCCTCAATATGTACCTTTACCGTATGAGTATCAGCCATTGTTTTTTCAGGCAACAAAAGTACCGCTTCTACATTGCTATTAGCACTGAATTTACCTAAATCTACTGGCTGTGTCTTTACTTCTGTTATACTTTGCAAAATGGAAGGTTCGGCTGTCAATTTCACTGTTGCAGGTTCACAGACTGCACGTTTCATGGTCATTCCGCCAGTTAATGCTCCAGTAGTTTCTACAACTACCGGTACTTCAACTGTAATCATCTGACGTACTAATGAAGCTTTTACCTGTGCTTTAGCAGGTGAAATCTGCAAATCAGGCATTTCCAAACCATTAGCGCTCATCGCTATCAATGTACTTTCAACTTGAAAATCATTTTCTCGCTCACTGACATCAACAGGTGCCACAACTCTAGCCATCTCATTGATACGATGCGTAGCACCTTTTACAGTTACACTGTCAGGAATGACCTCTCGTTTACTTAAAGTAAAATCAGAAGCAGGTATACCGATAACACGCGTATCAACCTCCATTACCTTTTCTGTAACAGAATCAAGATAAGCATAAATATTATTGGGATATACTTCCAACACGGTCCCCTGATTAAACTGTGCTTTAACAGGCAAGGCCTGCTGTCCTATATTTTTGTCAGCAAAATCAACATAGGCCGTAACTTCTTTTTCCGTTATATCACCTAAAACCGTTCTTTGAGCCTGAACCTTAACACGCACTTTATCAGGAGTATTAAGTACAATCATACCTTCCGGGACATTACGCAGTTCCAAATTAACCACATAATTACGTTCTACAAGTGGGTTCTGTTCATTCATAACATACATCCATAACGCACAGGCAATAAGAAACGCGATGACCCGTGCCAACATATTTTCACGATCAAAGAAATTCCCCATCATTTGCCACCCCGAATCTCTTTGATTTTATCATTGATAACCTGTTTCCAATTCAGAGAAGGCTGTACTACAGCAGCTCTTAATAAGCTTTTAATATCTTCGCCGGTCAGATAGCGATGCAATTCACCGTTACGGGCCAGAGAAATCGTGCCGGTCTCTTCGCTGACGACTAAAACCAGAGCATCTGACTGTTCGGAAATACCGATAGCAGAACGATGGCGCGTTCCCAACTCCTGGCTCAGATTACGTGCTTCTGTTAAAGGAAGCAGGCAGCTTGCTGCTACGATACGATTACCGCGTATAACAACAGCGCCATCATGTAAGGGTGTATCCGGTTCAAAAATATTGAGCAGCAAACTATCTGAAATCAAACCGTCAATCGGCACTCCGGTTTCAATTCTCTCTTCCAAACCTGTCTCCCGTTCAAAAACCATCAATGCGCCTATTTTTCTACGACTCATAATTTCCGTAGCATTAGTAACGGCATTCAGCATATCTTCCAGTTCTTTTTCATCAAGTTCGTTATGCTTATGAAATAAACGCCCGCGACCAATCTGCTCAAGCGCACGACGCAGTTCCGGCTGAAAAACTACAGGCAGCGCGACCATGACTACTGTCATACTTTTTTCCAAAAGCCAGGTAATAACATGCAGATTCAGCCATTTACTGATAAATAAAATAACAGCTAAGACCAAAAGACCTTTGACTAAAGTTGCGGCCCGAGTGTTTTTTAACATTAAGTATATACGGAAAAGGAAATAAGCAACAACTAAAATATCCAAAACATCTAAAATGCTTATCGTTTTTAATAATCCCTGCAGCTGCAATAACAAACTCTTCACCTGTTTCCTAAGTATTTTTTAGACAACAATATTCTAATATATATTATAACAAAAAACTCGTGTACTTCGCTATGCGAAATGCACGAGTTTAATATATTTTGCAAAAATTTCTTAAATTAATTATATTCTTGCTTTTAAATCATCTAATACTACCTGCTGTTCTGCCAACAGTACGTCTCCGCGTGAAAATTGTTTAGCATTTTCAGAAAAAGCAGGTCCGCCATAAGAAGTTCTTGCCGCAACACAGTTTTCCGGCTGCAAAGCCTCTAGTAGATCTTCTTCAAACAACGCTGAAAAAGTTTTATATTCTTCAAGCGAAATCTCCGGCAAGAATTTTCCCTGATGGATAGCATAAGCCACACACTTACCTACAACTTCATGGGCCTGTCGGAAAGGTAACCCCTTCCGAACGAGGTAATCAGCAAGATCAGTAGCATTAGAGAAATCTTTGCTGACAGCCTGCTCCATTTTTTCTACATTGACAGTCATCGTAGAAATCATATCGCTGTATACTGCCAGACTGAATTTAACAGTATCGACCGCATCAAAAAAACCTTCTTTATCCTCCTGCAAATCCTTATTATAAGTCAGCGGCAAACCTTTGGCTGTAACCAGCATCGCTTGCAGATGCCCATAAACACGACCTGTTTTACCACGCACAAGCTCGGCAATATCCGGATTTTTTTTCTGCGGCATCATCGATGAACCTGTAGCAAATGCATCATCCAGTTCTATAAACCCGAATTCTGTACTTGACCACAGACAAATCTCTTCACTCAAACGGCTCATATGCATCATCAAAACGGAAGCAAATGACAAAAATTCGATAATATAATCGCGATCGCTGACAGCATCCATGCTGTTGGCATAAACACTGCCGAAATTCAGCTGCTCAGCCACATCAAAACGATCAATAGGGAATGTAGTTCCAGCAATGGCTCCTGCACCAAGAGGCATCATATCAGCGCCAGACCACACCCCCTGCAACCTGCGAAAATCACGCTGCAGCATATTAAAATAGGCCAGCAGATGATGTGCAAAGGTTATAGGCTGAGCACGCTGCAGATGTGTGTAACCAGGCATCAGCGTTCTGTCATGTTTTTTGGCAACTGCCAAAAGCGCCTTCTCAAACTGCAGCAGCAATTCACCGATCTCTACAATCTCACGTTTCATATACATGTGCATGTCTAAAGCAACCTGGTCATTACGGCTGCGGGCAGTATGCAAACGTGCCCCAGCAACGCCAATCCGCTCAGTAAGGCGTGCCTCAATGTTCATATGAATATCTTCTAAAGCCACTTCAAAACTAAAATTACCGGCTTCGATATCAGCAAGAATAGTTTCCAAGCCGGCTACAATCTTTTCCACATCTTCAGCAGGAATAATACCGCATTTGCCCAGCATTTGCGCATGGGCAATACTGCCTCGGATATCTTCGTGATACAGCCGTTTATCAAACTCAATAGATGCATTAAATGCATCTACGAGTTCATTGGTATTTTTACTAAATCTGCCGCCCCAAAGCTTAGCCATTATTTCAGTTTTCCTTGTTTCATCAATGCACGTACAGTCAAAGGCAAGCCAAACAGGTTAATAAAGCCGCTGGCATCTGCCTGATTATAGACTTCATCAGCACCAAAAGTTACATACTCCTGGCTGTATAAGGAATACGAAGATTTAGCGCCTGCAGAAATGATATTGCCTTTATACAGTTTCAAACGTACTGTACCTGTAACAGTTTTTTGTGTTTCATCAACAAAAGCTGCCAAAGCTTCGCGCAGCGGAGAGAACCACATACCGTCATAAACGAGTTCAGAATATTTAATGCCTACCATTTGTTTATAGCTCATAGTAGCACGATCAAGGCAAAGATTTTCCAGTTCATTATGAGCATAATAAATAATAGACCCACCAGGAGTTTCATAAACACCACGGGATTTCATACCAACCAGACGATTTTCAACCATATCACAAATACCAACGCCGTTACGGATACCAATCTCATTAAGATTTTCAACGATAGTGGCCGGACTCATTTTTTTACCGTTAACAGCAACCGGCACACCCTGTTCAAATTCCAGTTCTACATACTCAGCTTTGTCAGGCGCAGTTTCAGGAGTATTAGTTACAATAAAAAGTGCGTCCTTAGGAGCATTCCAGGGATCTTCGAGATCTGAACCTTCATGGCTCAAATGCCACATGTTACGGTCCATAGAATAATCATGTTCCTTGGTAACAGGAATAGGAATATTATGTGCTTCCGCAAAGTCAATGGCATCTTCACGGGAACGGATGCTCCATTCGCGCCAGGGAGCAATAATTGCCAGCTGCGGAGCCAGTGCTTTTACAGAAAGTTCAAAGCGAACCTGGTCATTACCTTTGCCCGTAGCACCATGAGCAACAGCATCAGCACCTTCTTTTTCAGCGATCTCTACTAATCTTTTAGCGATCAGAGGACGTGCAAAAGAAGTACCAAGTAAATATTTCTTTTCATAAACTGCGCCGGCTTTGACAACAGGCCAAACATAATCAGCAATAAATTCTTCCTTCAAATCTAAAATATAACATTTGCTGGCACCTGATTTAAGTGCTTTATCATGTACGGGATCAAGTTCGTCACCTTGACCAAGATCTGCCGTAACTGCTATAACTTCACAGTTATTATAGTTTTCTTTGAGCCAGGGAATAATTACCGAGGTATCCAAACCACCAGAATAAGCAAGCACGACTTTTTTAATGTCTTCTTTTTTCATTGTAGATACAGCCTCCTAAGATGTTTAAATATGTAAGATTTCATGCATAAACTTGTAACGACGAATATGATTATACCACATTTTCCAAAAAATGGAAGAGTTTTTATGAATGTATACCGTATTTTTACTTATAACACTTCATCACTCATCAAAAGTGCCATAATCGCTTTTTGTACATGCAGACGATTTTCTGCCTGATCAAAAATTTTTGATTGCGGTCCTTCCAAAACATCCTCAGTTATTTCCTCCCCGCGATGTGCAGGCAAACAATGCAAAACCATAGCGTCAGGCCGGGCCACTGCCAGCAATTCTTTATTGATCTGATATTCACCCAAAGCTTCCTGACGGATAGATTGTTCTGACTCTTGACCCATACTCGCCCAAACGTCAGTATAAAGTACATCAGCACCTTTCGAGGCTCTGAACAGATCATCGTCAACCTCAATCGTACAGCCTGTATGGACTGCATCTTCCTGGGCTGTCTTAACGATAACAGGATCTGGCTGATATCCCTGCGGACAAGCACATACCATATTCATACCAACTTTTGCACAGGCATACATCAGTGAATGAGCCATATTATTGCCATCACCTACATAAACAAGTTTCCTGCCTTTCAGGACCTCTTTATACTCCATAATAGTAAATAAATCAGTCAAAGCCTGACAGGGATGCAGCATATCCGTTAAACCGTTAATGACCGGAATACTTGCATATTTAGCCAATTCTAAAACAGATTCATGTGAAAAAGTACGAATCATGATCCCGTCAACAAAACGTGATAAGACTCTTGCCGTATCACGTACTGGTTCACCACGGCCAATCTGAGAAGCAGAATCGTTCAAATAAATCGGGTGACCGCCAAGCTGCCAGAAACCAACCTCAAAAGAAACACGTGTACGTGTTGATGCCTTGGAAAAAATCATCCCAAGAGTTTTGCCTTTAAGATATTGATGCGGCTCGCCATTTTTTTGTTTACGCTTTAACTTTTTAGCGACATCTAAAATAGTCGCAACTTCACCCACCGATAAATCGTGAATAGAAATCAAATCTTTATTTCTTAAACCCATTCTCCACCCTCACAAACTTGGTTAAAATTCAGCCAATGCCGCATCTAAAGCAGCTACTGCCTGATCTATTTCTTCTTTTGTAACGATCAAAGGAGGAACTAAACGAATAACGTTACCAGCCGTACAATTAACAATGACCTGACGCTTAAGACAAGCTTCGACAACCTCTTTGCCATCTTTAGCCAACTCCATGCCTAAAATCAAGCCGCAGCCGCGTATTTCAATAACCTTATCCGGATACTTAGCCATCAGAAATTCCAGTTTCTTTTTGAAATAAGCTCCTTTTTCTGCCGTCTGTTCTAGAATATTTTCATTTTTTATTGTAGTTAAGGTCGCATAAATAGCCGCACATGCTAAAGCATTGCCGCCAAAAGTACCACCATGATCACCAGGTTTAAAAACATGCGCCAGCCTTTCCGTGACGACAAAACCACCAACAGGAAAACCACCGCCAATCCCTTTGGCAAAAGTCATAATGTCAGGTTTTACACCACTATGCATATACGCAAACCATTTTCCTGTACGCGCGACACCTGTTTGAATTTCATCAAAAACAAGCAGTGCGTCATATTTATCGCACAATAATCTTGCTTCATGCAAGTATGTATCACTGGGAACATGAACGCCGCCTTCCCCTTGAATAGGCTCGAGCAAAACACAGCAAACATCTTCATCCATTGCTTCTCGTAACGCTTCCAAATCACCATAAGGAACATAATCAAAACCTGCAGGCAATGGCTCATATCCTTGCTGATATTTTGGCTGACCTGTAGCAGTAACAGTCATCATAGTCCGACCATGAAAGGAATGTACAGCCGTAATAATACGATATTTACCCTCATTTTTTTGATGGCCATATTTACGCGCAAGTTTTATGGCACCTTCATTGGCTTCAGCACCGCTATTTGCTAAAAATACCCTGTCAAAGCCTGTAGTTTCAATGATTTCTTTAACAGCTTTTGCCTGAATATCAGTATAGTAAATATTAGAGCAGTGCATAAGTTTCGCAGCCTGTTCACTAATAGCTTTTACCAGTGCAGGGTGTGCGTGTCCCAAAGAATTAACTGCTATCCCTGCTAAAAAATCCAGATATTCATTACCGTCAGCATCATAAAGCTTACAGCCTTTACCATGGGTAAGTGCCAGCTGATATCGACCAAAGACCGGCAAATAATATTTTTCTGTTTGGTCGATAATTGTTTTTGCGTCCATTGCGATCCCCTCTAATCCTTTTATTCTCAGCAGCCTTTACAGCTCTTTTACTACTTCTGTCCCCACGCCTTCATCACTGAATATCTCCATTAAGATTGTGTGCTCAGCACGTCCATCAATAATATGCGTTTTTTTCGCACCGCCGGAAAGCGCCGTGATGCAGGCCTTCACTTTTGGAATCATACCTCCGTCGATGTTGCCGCGGATGATCAGTTCCTGTGCTTTTTCAAAGCTCAGCGTCGAAATAAAGCTTGCTTCATCACGATAATCCGCATAAATACCTTTAACATCAGTTAGAACCAGTAATTTTTCAGCTTTCAGTGCACCTGCGATCTCACCGGCAACACTGTCTGCATTAATATTATAAGTTTCTCCATTAGCACCCACTCCAGTCGGTGCAATAACCGGTATAAAATCATTATCAAGCAGTACTTCTAAAAGCTCTGTATTGATTTTTTCGACATTGCCGACATAGCCAATATCAACTAAATTTACCTCACCATTTTCATAAACATCTGCCAAATGCTTTTTAGCACGGATAAGTCCGGCATCCTTACCATTCAAACCAACTGCGCGTCCACCCAGAACATTTAAACGGGCAACAAGGTCAGTATTGATCTTACCAACAAGAGCCATTTCAGCTATCCCGACGGATTCTGCGTCAGTAACGCGCAAACCACTGACAAATTGTGTTTTTTTGCCAGCCTTGCCAAGCATAGCAGTGATTTCAGGACCGCCTCCATGTACAACTACAGGACGTAATCCGGCGCATTGCAGGAAAACAATATCCTGCAGCACTTTAGTCTTAATATCATCATTAAGCATAGCGTTACCGCCATATTTTACTACTACAGTTTTTCCTTTAAAATCGCGCAGATATGGCAGCGCTTCCACTAAAGTTTTAATTTCTTCGTTACGTAACATTGACAGTTCCTCCTGTTTTTACGGCAGTACCGGGCCCTAGACTGCCTTTTGTTATTTTTATAAATTTGAGGCGGCCAAAGCTCCCGACTCAGTACGTCAACAAATCTCAGGTATGGTATTCACCATTAATTTTGACATATTCATAGCTGAAATCACAGGTCCAGACTGTAGCACACTCATTCCCTGCCGCCATATCAATGGTCATTGTGATATCATGTTCACTCATGATATCAGTCAAGCTTGTCAGCGGTATATTACAGTTCATACCATTTTCAACTAAACGTACGCCGCCGATTGACAAATTAACTTTATCTGCATTCATTGCTGCACCACTATAACCTGCGGCGCAAACAATGCGCCCCCAGTTCGGGTCTTCGCCAAAAAAAGCAGTTTTAACAAGTGGCGATTTGGCAATTGCCATAGCCGCTGCTTTGGCATCTTTCCATGTAGCCGCACCAACAACATTAACTTCCAAAAATTTTGTAGCTCCTTCACCGTCTCTGGCAATCAACTTAGCGAGATCCTGTGCACAAGTTACCAAAGCTTCAAAAAAAGTCGGATAATCTGGATGTTCCTCTGAAAATATAATTTCATTTTCAGCCAGTCCGTTGGCCAGTACGATCATACTGTCATTGGTACTGGTATCTCCATCAACGACTACCATATTAAAAGATTTATCAGCAGCAGCCTTAACAGCTCTTTTTAAAACATCTGGAGCGATTGCCGCATCAGTAGTTAAAAAGGTGAGCATTGTCGCCATGTTAGGATGGATCATCCCTGCACCTTTAGCAATTCCAGCAATCCTTGCAGTCTTCCCTCCAACCTCAAATTCATAAGCAGCACGCTTAATAAACGTATCAGTTGTCTGAATTGCCATAGCACAGCTTTCACCTTCGTTTTCATCCATAACATCGACAGCATCGGCTAAACCATTTTTTATTTTATCCATAGGCAAAAAATGACCTATAACACCAGTACTGCAAACATAAACATTCTGCGGTTCAATACCAAGTAAATCAGCTGCAAAAGCCTGCATTTCTCTGGCATCAAGTAAGCCCTGTTCACCTGTACAGGCATTCGCACAACCGCTGTTGACTATAATAGCCTGAGCCACAGCCTCTTGTGCAACTTCTCTGCTTACTAAAACAGGAGCCGCACACATTTTGTTTTGAGTAAATACAGCACCGGTAGCTGCCAGAACTGTACTGTAAATAACAGCCACATCATGATTGCCACTAGCTTTAATACCGGCTTTAACCCCGGCAGCAAGAAAACCCTGAGGCGCTGTTACCCAGCCATCAATTTTCTTCATTCTTCACGCCTCCTCATGGATAGATAGGTAATTGAGTCAAACCAGTATTTTCCGGTATCCCAAACATCACATTCATATTCTGCACAGCCTGACCTGCCGCACCCTTCACTAAATTGTCCAGCACACTCATAACGATGATACGTCCAGTACGCTTATCAATCTGCCAGCCAATATCCACATAATTAGATGCTCTGACATTTTTTATTTCCGGGCAAGCACCCTGACCGCGCAAACGAATAAAATACTCATCAGCATACATTTCTGCAAAAGCTTCCTGAACCTGAGCTTCGCTGACGTCATTTTTAAGAGAGGCATAGCAAGTCGCTAAAATACCACGATCAACAGGCAACAAATGTGGTGTAAATTGAATCACAACATCTTTTCCGGCATATTCACTATAAACCTGCTCGATCTCAGGAGTATGCCTGTGACCAGCAACACCATAAGCGTGAAAATTTTCATTCACAGAGCAATAGAGACTACCCAGCTTCAAACCCCGTCCTGCACCCGTTGTTCCAGATTTCGCATCTATAATAATTCCCTGGGTTTCAATCAAGCCTGCTTTCAGTAAAGGTACCAAGGCTAAAATACTGCAAGTTGTATAACAGCCTGGGTTCGCTAAAATTTTAGCATCCTTTACCTGTCCCCTATATAATTCGGTCAGGCCATAGACTGCCTTAGTTTCTGGATCTTCGTGTTTTACTTTATACCATTCTTCAAAAACTCGTATATCCTTAAATCTATAGTCTCCGCCCAGGTCTATTATCTTTGTATCGTGCATTTTCAACTGCCTGCCGATCTTCATCGCATGACCATGCGGCAAAGCAATAAAAATAACATCGCTTTTATCAGCAATTTGCTCAATATCCTGTAAACTGCCCAATGCAGTTTCAATCCGTACAGACAGATGAGGATACATAGCAGCAATATTCTCACCGGTACTGCTTTCAGATGTTATCGCAGCAAGTTCTACTTCCGGATGTCCATCCAATAATCTCAACAGCTCGGCTCCGGCAAAACCTGTAGCTCCAATGACACTTGCTTTCATATCCAGCCTCCCTAAAACTTATGATTTGTAATTATACAACTTTATCGCATAAACACGCAAGTATTTCTCTGAAAAATTTTTAAAAATATCCTACTAAAAAAAAATCTGTCTATTATTATAAACACTAACCCTATTATATTTAATATTGTACTACTTTAGAGGCCTTTTTTCAAAACATTTTTCAATTTTTTATTCATTGGTAAGTGTTTTTTATTTTATTATTTCTAAAATCTCTGATACAATATAATCAATAATTATAATAATTTAAAGAGGTACCTTATGTTCAAAATATTCGTTATCATCATTATAGCTGTAGGTATCTTTTTTTGGTATCCTACCAGTGGTGACCCCATCAAAAAAGAGATTCTATCGCCAACTACACCGCATTCTGTGCAACTGCCGCCTGCTGAACACAGTAAGGCAACCGTTTTTTTACTTTCTATCTTACCTCCAAAACAAACTTGGCCAGATCCGATACAAAAAATCTGGCTAAGCCTAAATATTGAAGAAGCTGTCCAAGAACGCACTAACGATATTGAGTGGGTTCCTATCACAGATATCCCTATTGAAATGCAGCAAGCCTTACTGGCCATTGAAGATCACAATTTTTACAATCATGGCGCCATAGATGTTGACGGTATCCTGCGTGCTACATTAGTAAATATTACTGCCGGAGAAGTAGTTCAAGGCGGCAGTACAATTACGCAACAGCTCACAAAAAACCTTTTTCTGTCACAAGAGCAGACTTTGATCCGTAAAACTGAAGAAGCGCTGCTTTCTCTGGTTATGGAACAGCATTACAGTAAAGACCAGCTTTTAGAGATTTATTTTAATACAACTTATTTTGGTGCCGGTGCCACTGGCATCAAGTCTGCAGCACTTACCTATTTTGATAAATTACCTCAGGAGATGCAGCTTGCCGAATGTGCTATTATTGCGGCTCTTCCTTATGCACCATCTGCACTCAATCCACTAGAAAATCCTGAAGGCTGTAAAAAAAGACAGCGTTTAGTTTTGCAGACAATGGTAAAACGAGGTTATATTGGCACAACTTTAGCAGAAAAAACCTCTGCCGAACCAGTATTCCTTGCAAATGGAGCAACATTCTAAATAACAAAAACGTCATCTTAAATTTAAGATGACGTTTTTTATTTATCTGTCATAATCTGATATTTTTCTCCGTCAGTCCTCAAAGTAATTTCACCATTTTGACTGGTGACTTTAACAGGAATCTGTAAATAATCAAATGTTCCCAATACCTTTTTATTAGGATGATTATATTTTTCTTTATCGCCACAGCTTATCAGTGCCAGCTGTGGCTGTACCGCTTTTAAAAAATTATAAGTGGAAGACGTACTGCTTCCGTGATGTGCTACCTTCAAAACAGTGCTCTGCAGTTTTTTTCCATATCTACTTACCAAATCATTTTCGGTCTTTGCTTCAATATCTCCTGTAAAAAGCATTGAAAATTCACCATACTGCAATTTAAAAACCAAACTATTATTATTTAAATCTTTTTCATGGAAACCATTTTTACTAGCAGGTGCTAAAAACTTTAAATTTATATTGTCTGCAAACTCCAGTTTTTGCCCAGCACTTAATATTTGGCGGCTTAAAATTCCGTTAAGAATCAATTTCTCTACATCTTTAGAAATTTCACTTTGAGGATTTACAATACCGTTGTCATAAAAATTTTTAACATCAAAATTATTTAATATTTTTATTACTCCTCCTAAATGGTCTAAATGATGATGTGTAATAATCAAAGCATCCAGTTTTCTAACCCCTAAAGTCTTCAATCTGCGAACAAGTATATCACTATTTTTATAATCACCTGTATCCACAAGTATTGCAACAGCCTGATTTCTCAATAAAATTGCATCCCCATGCCCAACATCCAACAATTTTACCTCAAGCTGGCCTTGCAAAAGTGAAATAGCTTCATGAGCTTCTGACCCAAAATCATAAGCTTCATAGCCATACGCTGCGACTGCTATGATAATCGTTAAAATAAATTTCCAAAACTTTTTCATATTTCCTCACAAAAACAAAACGTGCCGTAAAATATCGGCACGTTAAAATTCTACTGGTGGGACATTTTCTGCTTCATGATTTGCTTATAAGTTTCAACACCCGGTTGATCGTAGGCGTCAACATCAGCCAACTCACCTTCATATGCTACGGAAAGCATCAGAAAATAAAGCAGCTGTCCTAAATAATATTCGTCTATCCGAGGCAAAATATATTTCGCATTTAACCGCCCGTCGCTATTCAAAGCCTCTTCATTAGCAGCAAGTGCAATTTTCAGAGCATGGTCAACAGACAAGCCGTCATATTTTTTTAATGAGCTGATATGAGTAAAGGGATTGTTTAAAACAATCTGCTGCTCACGTTCCAATATTTCAACAAACTGTATTACTTTATCTTTTTTTCCATCCTGATGCTGTTGTGTTTGAGCATGCATATCAGTGGAACCAACAGCTGAAACCGGAGTACGTCCATAATAAACAACATTGCCTTCACGATCTTTACGCTTCCCAAGAGATTCAGCCAAAAGCTGTACATACCATTCACCAACAGATTTCATTTTCGCCGCATATGGCATAAAAACTTCAATATCAACGCCTTTTTCGGCTGCTGCATACTTCAAGACTGCGTTCAAGAGCGCCGGGTTTTCTCCAAGCGAAGCTGACTGACATGCATTTTCCATATCCCTTGCTCCACATAAAAAGGCATCTATATCCATTCCTATAGCGGCAGCAGTAATTAATCCTGGATCGCTGAAAATACAAAATCGGCCGCCAATACCTTCTTTGATATCAAAACACTGCCATACATTCTCCTTGGCCAAGTTATATAAAGGAGATATATCTTCATCAAGATCGGTTACAACAGCAACCTCCATTTGCAATAACGAAGACTTTTGACACTGCTCATAAAAATAAGAAAACGCTGCTAAAGTTTCTAAAGTCGTACCAGATTTGGAAATAGGAACAAGCAATACTCTGAATTGCTCATTTTTCCCCAGCCTGTGCGTGGCAAGATACTCCACTTCATCCACAACTTCACTATACTGATCTACATCTAAATTATTTCCCGAGAAATATACCCTAGGATAACCATGCCTGCTTTTTTCACAGCCTACATTCCAGCCGGAACCGGCAAAAATATCAAACAGAACTTTATTGCCAAGATAAGATCCCCCTACTCCTAAAAAAACAACAGCATCTATCTCCTGCTGCAGATAACTTCCAAACTGCTTCAATTTAGCAATAGACTCCGGCGTATTAGGATTGCCATTCTTAACGAAAGGCAGTTTCGTAAAAAGCACATGCTCCGGCGTACCATCTTTAGATAAATGTGCCTTTGCCATACCTTGCTCACGTATTAACAGTAAAGCATCTGCAGCATCTTTAGCCTTACTCTCCAAAGTTTCAATAACTGCAGGTGTTATTGTATCAGTATTTATCATATTGCTATAATCAAAAATAAAACCACTTGCTAATGCTATTTCTCCAGATAATTTCATAATATCACCATATCAATTATTTATATACTTAAATATTTTATCATAAAAATATAACAAAAGCAAAAGAACCAATGCTTGAGGGCATTGGTTCTTAAATTATTATTTCTGCAGATTACGTAAATAGTTCTCTGCTGTTTCCAGCTGTATATCCTTTGTGGGCTGTTCGGGCAGTTCCACAACTTCATCAGGCGTAATACCCGTACCATTAATAGATCTTCCAGAAGGAGTATAATATTTAGCCGTAGTTAGCTTTAACCCAGTATTCTGAGGTAGCCTATATACAGTTTGTACCGACCCCTTACCAAAGGTCCGAGTACCAAAAAGCTTCCCGGACTTAGTGTCCTGCACAGCTCCTGCAACGATTTCAGAAGCACTTGCACTGCCATGATCAACTAATACGGCAAGTGGATACTTCACTTGCTCCAAATAAGATTCTTCCGTATATTTGCGACCTTCCCTGTCGATAACGGATACGATCGGTCCCTTAGGAACTAAATATTGTGCAACACGTACAGACTCTCCTAAAATTCCTCCAGGATTCTGCCTTAAATCCAACAGCAGTGCCTGCATCCCCTGCTCTTCCAGTTCCTGATATTTCTTCGCAAACTCTCCCGATGTATTCTCGTTAAAAATAGCAATCCTGATATAGCCAATCTTGCTATCTGGCAGCATTTCTCCTGCAACTGACTTGATCTTAATATCGCCACGTACAACTCTTACCGTACGTTCGTTACCTTTATTATCGTCCAAGACCAGCTCGACTTCTGTTCCCTGCGTGCCTCTAATCATTGCAACAACATCTTCAAGCTGCATCCCAGCCGTCTTTTTTCCATCGACCTGAACTATTTTGTCGCCGGCTTTGATACCGGCTTTTTCTCCAGGCGTTCCCTCTAAAGGTGCAACTACAACAAAATTATTCTCCTTTTTACCGACTACTACGCCGATACCGCCAAAAAAACCTTCTGTTACATTACTGATATCTTTAAAACTCTGCTGATCCAAATACACAGAATACGGATCATCTAACGCTTCTACCAAACCTGTAGCTGCGCCATCAAATAATTTTCCATCACTTGGCTGTTCTACAAATTTTTCCCGGACCAAAACTAACGTCTTGAGAAATTTCAAACTTCCCAAAGCATCACCGGTAATGCGCTCCATACTGTAAAATATAGCTCCAAGCGTAACAACTATAGCGCAAAGGCAGGCTACAAGCACTGTCATCATACTAAAACGCTTTTTAAACATAACTTCCCGCCTCGCTTATCTTCCCTTAAATCAAGGTAAATAATCCAACGGTTCAGTTACCTCGCCGTGGATACGTACTTCAAAATGACAGTGCGGGCCAGTCGACCAGCCAGTACTGCCGGCATACGAAATTACCTGACCCTTATTTACATATTGTCCTTCGCTGACGGCAAGTTCCTGATTATGGCCGTACAAAGAAACAAGTCCTCCGCCATGATCGATCATCACTGCATAACCATAACCGCCCATCCAGCCAGAATAAATTACTGTACCAGAGTCAGCCGCTACAATCGGTGTACCATAATCACAGGCAATATCCATACCGGAATGATATCTTGTTGTGCCAAATACAGGATGTGTACGCCAACCATAATAAGAAGTTATCTCACCTGTTACTGGCCAGATAAACTTACCGGTTCCACCGCCCGTAGGCATAGAAGAACTACGTTCCAAGCTTCTCAACATACTCGCAATATTCTCAGAAATGGCAAGTAAGCGGTCATAATCTTCATCAGCCTGGCGACTTTCTTCTTCAGCCCTATAAAGCAGCTGAGCACGCTCTTCCTTGCTGGCTTCAGCCTTCTGCTGCTTTTCATCAAGGTCACTGCGCATTTTTTCAATATCAGCCATCTGCGCATCCAATTCTTTCTGACGCGCTTCAATTTCAGCAGTTTCCTTCATGATCGTATCCATCATTGCCAAATCGCGGCTGATAATTTTTTGCAACAAAAACATTCTTGAAGAAAAATCTGAAAAATCTTTTGCACCTAACAATACATCAAGATAATTGATTTGTCCATTGATATAAATATCGCGCAGACGCTGGCGATAAATCTTCATACGGCCTTCCATTTTAGCTTTCTTTTCAGCTAAAACTTCTTGGTTTTCGTCAATCAGTGGCTGTAATTTATCACGTTTGGCTTCGATCTCTTTAATCTCTGCCTGCAGACGATTCAATTCAGCAACAATCTCTTCCATTCTGTCACTGGCAGCTTCTGCTTCACGACGAGCACGTTCTTTAGCTATTTCCATTTGCTGCATTTTTTGCTGTACGTCATCATATTCCGCTTGCTTATCTTCCAGCTCATTTGCAAAAGCCGGCAAAATTTGCATAACAGCGAATATCAACGCCAATACAGCCATTAAAACTTTCTTTTTTGGCATAATCGGCCTCCGCTGTTAAACTTTTAAAAACTTGCGCAAGGAAATATAACTTCCTGCAGCACCAATTGCCGTTCCGGCTAAAATAATAGAAATATCGACATAGGTGAGCATTGGATATGCCGGAACCATTGGTAAAAAAGCCAGTGTCGCATAAATACGAGACAAAAGCGCCGCATAGGTACCGTTAATAACAAAATTAGCAATCAACGCCCCAAAAAAACCAAGCGTCATACCTTCCAGAATAAAAGGCCACCTGATAAACCAGTCGGTAGCGCCAACATATTTCATAATATTGACCTCTTTTCTCCTGGCAAAAACAGTTAACCTAATAGTATTAGCAATAATAAACAATGTTGCAAGAGCCAGTAAAATTACCAGAACAACACCGCCAATACGCAGTATTTTCGTCATCTGAAAAATATGTTCTACTATTTCCTGACCGAATTTAGCTGTTTCTACGCCTTCCATTTCGTGTATCTGCGGCGCCAGTTCATTAATTCTATCAGGTCTATCTACCTGCACTTCAAATGAATTAGGAAAAGGATTATCAGTTCCTAATGAATGCAGCAACTTTTCCTGCTGCCCCAACCGTTCCTTAAATCTGGAAAGAGCTTCTTGCTTACTGACCTCTGTCACGCTTAGAACACCGGGCAAATTCTCCAGTGTCTGCTTCATATCGCTTAGCCCGGGGGCTTCAACAGAATCTTCCATATAAACAGTAATCTGCACCTGACTTTCGAGATATTGCGCTAAATTATTGGTATTGATAAAAATCAGCAGAAACATACCTAAAACAAGTAATGAAAGTGCCACAGTAGACACCGAAGCAAGGCTCATCAAGCCGTTACGTTTGATAGATTTATAGGTTTCCCGGATAAAATATTCTTTTGTACTAAGACTCATAACCGTATACCCCTTTTAAATCATCACGAACAATCGACCCTTTTTCAATGGCAATAACTCGTTTTTCCATATTATCAACGATTTCTTTATCATGTGTCGCCATCACGATAGTAGTTCCACTTTCATTGATTTCACTGAAAATACGCATTATATCCCAGCTTGTTTCCGGATCAAGGTTACCTGTCGGCTCATCAGCAATTACAAGCAGCGGATCATTAACAATCGCACGTGCGATCGCTACACGCTGCTGTTCGCCACCTGATAATTCCGTTGGATAAGAATTGGCCCGTTTACGCAATCCAACTAAATCCAGCACACTCATCACGCGGCGCTTGATTTTACGATAGGGAGTTTCTATAACCTGCATAGCAAAAGCAACATTGTCATAAACAGTGCGATCAGGAAGTAACCTGTAATCTTGAAAAATAATCCCTAACTGTCTGCGCAAATAAGGAATTTCCTTTTCTTTAAGCTCCAATAGATCCACACCATTTACATATATATTGCCAGTAGTTGGTATTACCTCACGAAAAAGCATCTTAATAAAAGTGGATTTTCCGGCACCGCTCGGCCCGACAACAAAAACAAATTCGCCAGGCTGGATATGGATATTGACATCACGCAAAGCTACTGAACCGCTTGGATATGTTTTACTGACATCGGTCATTAAAAGCATGGTGAAAGCTCCCTTCTCTTCAACACTCAAACAATTACGTCAGTCTTTATCATCACGACAAATCCCAATTCATCGTTTTTCTTCAACCTTTTTTAGCAAAGCAAAAGCTTTATCAGAGTTGATCTGCGCTTTATGCCGCAAAATTTCAATATTCTTATTTTGTTCAAGCGGAGTTTTCTGCCAACCAGCTACAGCAGCCTGAACAATCGTATCTCTATCAATTTTTTCAACCGTTCCAATAGGTTTTTCACCAATAGCGTTTACAAAGCTATCTACTTTAGGGTCATAAGATATTGCCAGCAGCGGCGTTTGCATTACAGCAGCAAAAACCAGTGCATGCAGCCGCATTCCAATCAAAAGGTCAAAATTTCCTATGATAGAAAGAAATTCCTCAGTATTATATTTTTCATTCAATAAAAATATATCCTTTTGGCAAACCAAAGCTTTACGCAGTTTCTCACAGGCTTTTACATCAACAGAATACTGCAGCGGCAACAAAATCAGCTGCGCCCCATAGCTCTGCTGCAATTTGGAAGCAGCTTCAGCCAAAACCTGAAAACATTGACTGTCACCAGACCAAGGACGTACAGAAATACCTATGACGGGCTTGGTTAAATCTACACCAGCCTCCTGCAGCAGGTACTGCCCGCATTCTTTAGTTACGGGATTAAGCGAAAGTACTGAATCAGCCGTAACCGTTATCTTCTCGGGTTTTACGCCCATTTCAATAAGTTCCGCTGCAGACTCACTATCTCTTACTGTAATCAAATCTGCCTCATTGCAAACCAAACTTGTCAATTTTCGAGCCCATTTGGCTCTAATAGGTCCAATGCCTTGAGCAAAAAGCATTACTTTTTTCCCAAAAAATTTTCCCAATCCAATAATGCTAAGATAATATAATAAACTTCGTTTACTGGTCACGTCCTGAAGCAGGCTTCCGCCTCCTGAAATAATCAATTCAGAATCTTTCATCGCCCGAATAATCCCTAACGGATTGAAGCGATAGACACTGCAAACCTGGTGTTTAGCCGCAGTGTCTTCCGGATTGCCTGACAACACGGTCAGTTCTACGTTTTTCTCCACTTGCCGCAACGATTCTATAATAGCAGTAAGCATGGCTTCGTCACCGGCATTAGCAAACCCGTAGTAACCGGAAATCAAAATTTTACTCATGCTCTAAGAATCTCCTTTGCCATTTCTGCACATAAGGCAGCAAAATAGAAACGGCGATAACAGCAATGATACCTAATACAGCACCCAGAGCATAGCCGTCGACGGCACGAATATAACTCATGATAACAGGGGTACGCATATGTGCAAAAGTCTGCACTAAAGACCCCTGCCCAATAGTAGCTCCAACCACTAACAGCATCTGCCATAAACGCGGTGCCTGTTTATATGCCGCAAATGCCGCTAAATAAAACGCGGGATGTCCAATCATAAATTCTTTTTCACGCGGGCGTGCATACATCATCTGCTCAAGGAACAGACGCATTTTAATTTCAAGAGCCGGAACCGGAACCCCAGCGGTATGACCGCTGCGACCAACAAAAATATATGCTACAAAAGCCAATACACCCAAAAATGCAACATGTTTTACTGTTATCCTGGTACTGAAAAAATTTTTCAGGTGCACAGCAATATTTCCAATCTGGCCTTTGCTGAGAACATTAAATCGCTGCATATACCATAGAGAAATCAACAGCACAGGTAAAATAAACGTTAATTTTACCCCTTTATAAATATCAATTTCCAGGAAAAACCTGCTGTCGCCTAAAACAGCCGCTACAAAAGATGCTCCAATTAAAGAAAGTATCACAGCCAAAGCCAGCTGCCATGTAGCACTGATAATAATCTTCAGCGTGTTTGGGGTATTTTTTTTGCAGGACTCCCAAAGTTCGACAATAACTGTCATCGATAATACTGGGAAAACAGTTGCCGCAATCAGAGCCAGTAACTGACGTGTAAGGATTCCGCCAAATTTCAGCAAAGTTACACTGGCAACAATACCGCCAGTCAGCAATAACATATACTGTATTTTTTTACTGAAATTAAACAGCAATGTTAAATACATAATCCCACCGGCCAGAATAGCAAATGCCAGCGGCACTAGCCAGGCCCGTTCTGGGAAATATGGAGCAAACTTACCGTCAGCAGTATTTTTAGAAAAAACTCCTGCCGGTCCAAGCTTATATCCTCTTGCCTGCACATCGTCGGCAATTTTCGAAACATAATCTAAATTAAGCTCTAAAATATCCCTGCCTTCCTGAGGGATCATAAACGGTTTGATATAGTTGATACGGATATTACGTTCTTCATCTGTAAGAGCCCAACGTCTCAAAGCTTCTGGCATTTTCAGTTTTCTCTGCTCGGCTTTGTCAATAATATATGTACGTGCAACACGATAATCCATATGCTCAGCTAACGGAAGGAGTCCGTCCATTGCAGCAAACTGCAGCTGTGTATAATGTTCTACCATTCCAAAAGTCATATTCTGTTTCTTTAACTTATGAGCCATATAGGCAATGTAATCCGGATAACCAACTACTTCACGACCACAGCCTATATACCCGGTTACATTGGCACCAGACTTATCGATCCTACGAAAAATACTCCTGATTTTATCATAATCATTAGGCAAATAATTCATTGGTCTGACGATAACATTAAAGCCGAAAGCTTTTGCTTTGCGCATTTCTTCTGTCGAAAGGCCTAAAGGAGCTTGCATAACGCCAGGCTTGCTGTCATAATTTTCTTCTGTAATGACCATTGGATTACCTAAAATTTCAATTATCTGCGGTTCGTTGTTTACTATCCGCAAACGGTCCTTGCCATAACGCAGATACAGATCCTCCACCACTTCTGTCAAAACATCATATGACGTCCCGACAGTCACATAGACAGCATTAGGCACTACAATACCTTCGGAAAGTACAGGAGCAAATTTACCACCATCGCCGCCCAAAGCAGAGCCTTTTAGCAGCTCCTCCCCAGTAACAGCTACAATAGAACCGTTGTTGTTAAGCTTCTCTAAGGTAGTATCAAACACTACCAGACTTGTAACTCCGGCCTTTTTAAATCCTGCCAGCACGTCATTTAAAGACAAGCCTTCCCAGTTCGCTATATGTTCCAGCCCTTCATATTCCATTGCCATTTCGACAGTATCGTTGCGCTGCTCAATTTCATGACGCTGATAGTTCAACCATAATGAAACTATCAGTCCTATAGCTATTATCGCAATAAGTACCGGGTTATAACGGCTTTTCATCAGCTGATCTCCACCTAATTCAAAATTTCTTTTTCAATAATTACAGTTTCTTTTGCTGGCTGCGCAGATACGCTTCAACAAACATTTCCAAACCACCGTCCATGACAGCCTGCACATTACCTGTTTCAGCATTAGTACGATGATCTTTAACCAGTTTATAAGGCTGGAATACATATGAACGGATCTGACTGCCCCATTCTATGTCCTGATAGTCACCGGCGATATCGCTTTTTAAAGCATCCTGCTTAGCTCGTTCATATTCATATAGCTTTGCACGAAGAAGCTGCAAACACCGTTCCCGGTTCTGGATCTGTGATCTTTGCGTCTGGCACTGTACGATTATTCCAGTAGGAAGATGCGTCATACGCACAGCAGAGCTCGTTTTATTTACATGCTGTCCACCAGCACCACTAGCTCGATAGGTATCAACTTTCAAATCTGCAGGATTGATGTCAATTGCAACGCTGTCATCCAGTTCCGGCATAACATCCACCGCGGCGAAAGAAGTATGCCGGCGGGCATTCGCATCAAACGGAGAAATACGCACCAGACGATGTACACCCTTTTCACTTCTCAAATATCCGTAAGCATTATGTCCATTAATCTGAAGCGTAGCACTTTTAACACCAGCTTCATCTCCCGGAAGATAATCGAGCATTTCCACTTCATAGCCTTCACGTTCAGCAAAGCGGGAAAACATACGCAGCAGCATAGAAGTCCAATCCTGCGCTTCTGTTCCGCCGGCACCGGCATGTAATGTAAGAATAGCATTATTGGCGTCGTACTCGCCATTCAAAAGCATGCCTAATTCTAAATGTTCAACATCAGTACGAATAGAAGCCAGCGTTTCTTCCATTTCAGGTAACAGACTTTCGTCATCTTCTTCCAGCGCCAGTTCGCACAAAACTTCCATGTCCTCTACTCTGGTTTCCAAAGAACGAAATGTTTCTACCTCTTCTTTCAACTGCGTTACAGCCTGAGCAGTTTTCTGCGCCGTTTCAGGTTCATCCCAAAATCCAGGTGCACCCATTTTATGTTCTAATTCTGCAATACGGTCCTCTTTGACAACTACGTCAAAGAGATCCCCTCATTTCCTCTAGTTTCTGTTTTAATGCTGCAATCTCCGGTTTATATTCCTCAATCAACACTAACTTCACATCCTCTCTTAATAACACCAGTAAAGTTGAAACTTACCGCTTCAACTTTACTGTAACTAAAACCAACTATAAATTTCTGTAAATCTTACTTATCCTGCCCGCAGCAATTTTTATATTTTTTACCGCTGCCACAGGGACAAAGATCATTTCGTCCGGTCGTTTCACCTTTTACCAGAGGCTGTTTTTTAATATCATCGCCTTCCCCCGGGTTGTTAGTGGATGCGTTTTCCAACCGATTTTCAACCTTAGGCTGTGCCACAACATTTACACGGTAAATATAGCGTACTACATCGTCTTGAATAGCGTCAATCATCGCCTGGAACATATCATAGGCTTCAAATTTATATTCAACCAACGGATCTTTCTGTCCATAAGCCCGCAGACCTACACCTTCACGCAGCAAATCCATAGAATCCAGATGCTCCATCCAATGGTTATCGACAACTTTAAGCATTACAAGATTTTCCAGTTCGCGCATTAATTCAGGTGTAATAGCATCCTCGCGTTCAGCGTAATGTTCATCGGCAACTTTATGCAGATATTCTTCCAGCTCTTCACGGCTGAGGTTTTGCAGATAATCAATCTGCAGCAAATCAGCCGGAGCATAGAACTCCTCAGCATAAGCAATTAATGCCTGCAAATCCCAATCCTCTGAATAAACTTCCGGCGGCGCATACATCGCCATCGTACGGTCTACAACTTTATGTATCATATCCATAATAGTATCACGCAGATTTGCCTGCTGCAGGATCTTTTTACGCTGGGCGTAAATAACCTCACGCTGCTGATTCATAACATCGTCATATTCCAAAACCTGTTTACGAATAGCAAAGTTTCTGGCTTCAACTTTTTTCTGAGCCGATTCGATAGAACGGGTAACAAGCTTATGTTCAATCGGTTCATCTTCCTCCATCCCCAGTTTGTCCATAATACTGGAAATATTATCAGAACCGAACAAACGCATCAGGTCATCTTCCAAAGACAAGAAAAATTTTGAAGAACCAGGATCACCTTGACGAGCGCAGCGGCCACGCAGCTGATTATCAATCCGGCGGCTTTCATGCCTTTCCGTACCAATAATGTGAAGACCTCCTAATTCTGGAACGCCTTCACCCAAGACAATATCCGTACCACGGCCAGCCATATTCGTAGCAATGGTAACAGCGCCATATTGACCGGCTCCGGAAATTATTTCAGCTTCTTTTTCATGATATTTAGCATTCAAAACATTATGCGGAATCCCGCGCCGTTTCAGCATCGCCGATAATTCTTCTGACTGAGCGATGGAAGTAGTACCCACCAGTACCGGTCGTCCAGACTTATGGCATTCTTCAATCTCATTAACAGCGGCTTTATATTTAGCGCGTTTCGTTTTCAAAATAACATCAGGATAATCAATCCTGACCATAGGTTTATTGGTAGGAATAACAACAACGTCAAGTCCGTAAATTTTCTGGAATTCCTGTTCTTCTGTTTTAGCAGTACCAGTCATACCGGAAAGTTTTTCATACATACGGAAATAGTTCTGGAAGGTAATAGTCGCCAAAGTCTGACTTTCACGCTCAACTTTAACACCTTCTTTAGCTTCAATAGCCTGATGCAAGCCTTCCGAAAAACGACGGCCAAACATTAACCGGCCTGTAAATTCATCAACAATGATAACTTCGCCGTCTTTTACAACATAATCTTTATCACGGTGCATAATAGCTTTGGCCTTCAAAGCACACATCAGCTGATGTGAAAAATCAACGCCGTGTTCAGTATCATACATATTTTCTATGCCCAGCATTTTTTCAGCTTTAGCAATACCGATTTCAGTAGGGGCAACTGTTTTCAGCTTTTCATCAACAGTATAATCTTCCCCTTCATCCATTTTAGCAACTACCTGAGCCAAAACTTTATACAAATCAGTAGATTTTTCGCCAGGTCCGGAGATAATAAGCGGAGTTCTCGCTTCATCAATCAAAATACTGTCAACTTCATCGACAATACAATAATTTAAAGGCCTTTGTACCATTTGATCTTCGTCAACGACCATATTATCACGCAGATAATCAAAACCAAACTCGTTATTAGTGCCATAGGTAATATCAGCAGCATAAGCAGCTTTGCGGTCCGGATAATCAAGCGCATGCGCAATAAGACCTACGGAAAGGCCTAAAAATTTAAAAACACGCCCCATATCCTCACTGTCGCGGCGAGCCAGATATTCATTGACCGTAACGACATGAACGCCCTTTCCTGTCAACGCATTCAAGTATGCCGGCAAAGTAGCTACCAGAGTTTTACCTTCACCAGTGCGCATTTCAGCAATTTTACCACGATGCAGAACACAACCGCCAATAAGCTGCACATCAAAATGGCGCATGCCTAAGACACGTTTGGCCGCTTCACGGACAACTGCGAATGCTTCAGGTAAAATATCATCTAATGTTTCACCTTTAGATAACCGTACTTTAAAATCAGCTGTCTTAGCGGCCAGATTTGCAGAGCTTAAGCCTACCATATCTTTTTCTAATGCGTTGATTTTATCGACAATGACTCCGATCTCTTTTAATTCTTTTTCATTCGGGTCACCAAAAATTTTTTTCAACAAACCTTCGAGCAAAATAATCACTCCTTAAATTTTTACAATAAAAAACACTATACCTAACTTAAAATTTTAGCAGAAAAGCCTGCAAAAGTCAAAAAGCCCGGGGCTTCAACCCCAGGCTTTTTGTGAACTTTCAGTAAATTATTTTCCTATTTAATATTGCCGCTTATTTTAATTCCGGAGCCAACAAACCATAATTACCATCTTTACGACGATAAACCACGTTCACGCCACCAAAATCAGGATCATAAAAAACGAAGAAATCATGATTCAAAAGATTCATTTGTAAAATAGCTTCTTCTGCAGTCATTGGATGCATAGCAAAAGATTTATTCTTAATAATCTTGAATTCACCATCATCTTCTGCAACTGTTTCTACAGAAGCTGGGACCACGGCATCCTGGAAGTTATTGTATTTTCTCTTCATCAGGCGGGTTTTATATTTGTGGATCTGGCGTTCGATTTTTTCTATTACCAAATCAATGGAGGAATACATATCTTTGGTCGTTTCCTGTGCTCTCAACAAGATCCCACTCGCCGGTACAGTAATTTCCACAATATGATTACCTTTTTCCACTTTCAAAACTGCTGAAATATCACCGACAGTTTTAAACTGTTTCGTTACTTTCGTAATCTTTTTTTCGACATAATCTTTTAATGCCGGAGTTACATCAATGTTTTTACCACGTACATTTACGTTCATAATTCATACCTCCTTGAATTCCCCAAGGTGATGGGATCGCAAGCTCTCTGCTTGCTTTAATATAGTAATTCGCCGCGCTCCGCAAATCTCCTGCTGATAAAGTAACAAAAAACTCGCATGTCTCAAAAATTTCACATGCGAGTTTACAATTGATACTAATGTAACACTTCGGGTAATAAAACACCCAATTAACCTTAGTAACACTTATAATATTTTGGATAAAAAGCTGCGCGTGCGTTCTTCTTTCGCATGCAAAAAAACCTCTTCTGGTTCTCCCTGCTCTACGATAACTCCGCCATCTACAAAAATGACCCTGTCACCGACTTCACGGGCAAACCCCATCTCATGAGTTACCACTGCCATTGTCATACCTTCTTTGGCCAGGCTTTTCATGACATCCAATACTTCATTGATCATTTCCGGATCGAGAGCAGAAGTGGGTTCATCAAACAACAATGCTTTAGGTTTCATTGCCAAAGCCCTTGCAATCGCTACACGCTGCTGCTGTCCACCGGAAAGCTGATCAGGATAAGCATTTGCTTTATCATCCAAGCCAACTTTTATCAACAGTTCCTGTGCCGTTTGTTCTGCCTCACTGCGGCTGATACCACGCACCTTCATTGGCGCCAGCACTAAATTTTCAAGAACAGTCATATGCGGGAACAGATTAAAACGCTGGAATACCATCCCGACTTCTTTACGTATTTCATTAATATTTGCTTCCCCTGTCAACGGTATACCGTCAATAACTATACTGCCGCCTGTCGGTTCTTCCAAATAATTTATACAACGCAGTAAAGTACTTTTACCACTGCCAGATGGTCCAATAATTACCACAACTTCGCGTTCAGCAATTGTCAAATCAATACCCTTTAAAACATCTAGATTACCATAACTTTTTCGCAGATCAGTTATTTTAATCATTGCTTCATTCATTTCGTATCATACCTCCGTTCCAACATCCCTACGAGACGGGCAACCGTAAAAGTCATAATCAAATAAATAACAGCTACAGCCATCCAAATTTCGAAGGATGCATATGTACGGGCGATAATCAACTGACCACGACGCGTAAGTTCTTCAAACCCAATAACAGAAACCAACGAAGAATCCTTCAACATTGCAATAAACTCGTTGCCCAAAGGTGGAATAATGCGTTTAAAGGCCTGCGGCATAATAACATAACGCATAGTCTGCGCCCAGCTCATTCCTAAAGAACGGCCAGCTTCCATTTGACCCTTATCAATTGATTGGATACCGGCACGGAAAATTTCCGCAATATAAGCACCACTATTGATAGAACAGGCAGAAATTGCTGCAAAATAGGGATCCACGCGGTGCCCAATAATTCCCGGCAAAGCGAAATAAACCAAAAATATCTGTACCAGAAGCGGCGTTCCACGAATAAAATCCACATAACAATTAGCAAAATAACGCACCGGTTTTATACTGGCAAGACGTGCTATACCGACTGTCATACCTATCAAAAGGCCAAAGCCTACGCTTAAAGCCGTTATTTCGATCGTAATACCGGCACCAGCCAGCAGCAAGGGCAAGGCATCCCAAATCAAGCTGAAATTAATATCCATGCAGTTTGTCTCCCTTTCATTGTCAGCTCTTTAAAATTCACCAAAGAAAATACGGAGCACACCACCGTCACCGTTGATGTACTCCGCATCCAGATATGACCATATTATTTCTTTACTTCACCAAACCAGGTTTTGTAAATCTTGTCATACTCGCCGTTTTTCTTCAATTCGGCCAGAGCTTTATCGATTTCAGCAGCTAATTTATCATTGCCTTTTTTAACTGCAATGCCGTATTCCTCAGCTTCAAGCACATCGCCTACAGTTTTGGCATCAGCACTACCGCCTTGTGCCAAATAATAGCCAACTACCGGGCTGTCGTTGATAACAGCATCCACGCCGCCATTCTTTAATTCCATAGCAGCTTCTGTATTCGTGTTGAATGCCGTTACTTTGGCATCTTTTACGCTTTCTGCTTTAGCTGCGCCGGTAGTACCGATTTGGACAGCAATTCTTTTACCTACCAAATCCTCGATACCTTTAATGGTATCATTGTTCTTCTGTACCATAACTACCAAACCGGATCTGTAATAAGGGGCGGAGAACAGTACTGCCTCCTGACGCTCAGGAGTAATACTCATACCAGCAATTACGGTATCAATATTACCGGAACTCAATGCAGGGATCAACGCATCAAACCCCATATTCATGATTTCAACCTTGTAACCCATCTGTTTGCCAATGGCCCGGATAAGGTCCATATCAAAACCAGTATATTCTTTAGAGCCTTCTTTTTGGAATTCAAACGGTGCAAAAGTAGGTTCAGTGCCCACACGCAGAACTTTTGCAGGTTCAGCTTTTTTAGCTTCTTCTTTGCCGCCGCAACCGGCTACCATTAAGGACAAAGCTGCTAAAACAGCCATTGCCATAAGTAAATATTTTTTCATTTTACAACCTCCAGAAAAATATCTGGACTGCACTCAACACGCAGCCCTTTATATTTGTTAATTATATAACTAAAAACGGCCTGGCGCAACCTAAAGTTATACGAATATTATTTCTTTTCTTCACCAAACCATGTTTTATATAATTTATCATATTCTCCGTTTTGTTTCATTTCGGCTAAAGCTTTATTAATTTCAGCAGCCAGCTTATCATTGCCCTTTTTTACTGCAATACCATAGTCCTCCGAATTCATGACCGCACCGACAACCTTTGCGTCAGCGCTCCCCCCCTGCTGCAAATAATACTTCAAAACAGGGCTGTCATTAATTACAGCGTCGGCACCGCCGTTTTTCAGTTCCATAGCAGCAGCAGTATTGTCGTTAAACGCGGTTACCTTGGCATTTTTAACTTCGCCTGCTTTATTAGCTCCTGTGGTCCCGATCTGCACAGCAATTCGTTTTCCTTCCAAATCACTGAAGCCTTTGATTGTATCATCATCTTTTTTTACCATTACGATTAGGCCAGAAGTATAGTATGGATCAGAAAACACCACTACTTTTTTACGTTCATCAGTAATACTCATCCCAGCGATCGCAACATCAATATTTCCTGAATTCAACGCCGGGATCAAAGCATCAAAGCCCATAGAAGAAATCTCTACTTTATAACCAAGCTTCGTGCCAATAGCACGAATAAGATCCATATCAAAGCCAGTAAATTCATCCGAGCCTTCTTTTTGAAACTCAAATGGTGCAAAAGCCGGTTCGGTACCAACCCTTAATACCTTTTCCGTTTCTGCCTTCTTGGGAGCTTCCTGTGAACCGCCACAGCCGGCAGCCAGCAATGCAAGCATTGCCAATAAAGCCATCATTAAAAATCCAATCTTTTTCATTTTTACCCCTCCAAATCAATTCAGCAGCTTTCCAACCGCTTCTATTTATAATATTTTCTTATTATAGTACTAAATATCACGGCAGGCAATAAAAAAATACCGTTATTTTTAATAACGGTACAAATTTCACAGACAACTCAGCTGACCTGGTTTTCGCCCCCACACTCGCCTGCTGGAGGGTTCGCTCATAAGCTTTTCAGAGCTCCCCACTACTACCCCTCTCGCCTTTGCGGCAGGACTTACTTCTAAGCTGCGCCGTGCTCACAATACTTTGATTGCTTACGTGGATCGTTTTGCCCGCAACTGGCCTCGACTTGCAACCACAGACCTGAGTTGTATTTATAATTATACATTAAGCAAAAATTTTTGCAAGTGTCTTTGCTAATCAACTTTTTCGTAGTATACTATTATCACCATGTGAATGAGGACGGATTGTTTATGATTGCCATACCCCAATTCTTAGATTTTCCTGACGACGGACAAACTTCGGAAATCTGCGAATTCTTTTTGAAAATGCTACAACATAAGAATAAGGCGCTTTATATGCATAGCCAGCAGGTCGCCAACTATGCTGCCAGCATCGCCGCCAAGCTGGGATTACCGCCGGCAGAAGTTTCCTGTATCAAAACCGCAGCATTGCTGCACGATATAGGCAGTCTTTCCGTGCCCAACATGATCCTTATGAAAGCCCCTTACCTGAGCACCCGAGAAATGTCTATCTACAAACGGCATTGCCAGGCTGGCGCAAGCATGCTTGAAAATATCCAAGGTTTCAGCCATATTATCCCCATCATTCATGCCCACCATGAAAAATGGGACGGCACCGGATATCCCAAACGCCTTAAAGGCGTAAACATTCCTCTGGGAGCCAGAATTATTTCTGTAGCAGACCACTATGATAAATTTATTAATCCTTGCACACAGCAATGGCAAAAAACACACAGCGAAGCAATTATCGAACTGCAAAACAAAGCAGGGCTTGATTTTGACCCTAATGTTGTAAAAGCGTTCATGCAATCAGTTATTCCCAGTAAAATTATCAAACAAAAAAAATAATAATATCGACTACTTGTACTTGCTGTCAGACACTGGCAGCAAGTTTTTTATTGTATTTGTCCATAATTTTCGATACTGCCGCAAAATGCAAGTCCATAAACTTCTACAGCTCCAGCATTTTTCAAAGCTTGGGCAGCCTCTTCCATTGTCGCTCCAGTAGTAAAAATATCATCTACAACAATCACAGTTTTACCGGTAACATTTTGTGTAACAGCAAAACAATCTTCTAAATTCATTTTTCGTTCCTGCGGGCTTAAATCATACTGGGGCACAGTTTCACGCCTTCTCGTCAGAGCCGGAGTCAAACAATATTCGGTATCAGTATTTTTAAATAAAACCAGCGGGATCTCGAATCCCCTCGCTCTTGTCCTTTGCCTTGACGTTGGTATTGGTACAATCATTACATCACGCTTACTTAAAATATTCCGCAGAATTTCCGGCCAGCCGTCAACGCTAATCCGGCAGCATTCTTCTGCCAATAGCTCCAAAATATCCCTGCGGTTCTTAAACTTTACATTTTGTAATGCCGTTTTTAAAGCTCCGTTATACCTGAACAACATCCCCGCACCATCTAAAGCTTCACGACCCGACAGCCACAAAGGCTGCAATAACACTTCTCTGCAAACACTGCAAAACAAACCGTCTTCAGCGATCTGACCGCAGCCGGCGCACTTTCGTGCCCAAAACACCGATAGTAACAGCGCATACCAGTTTTTTATCAACCGTATAAACATGGGTGATTATGCATCACCTTTCCCTAAATTTATAACATCCTTAAAAAATATCTCCCTGCTCCTGCAGTCGTTCCGCCAACAGCGAATAACGTTTTCTCGTTCTGTCATTATCCACCGCAGTCTGTACCGCCGCTTTCGTTCCTACTAAAATAACCTTCTGCCGTGCACGCGTTACTGCTGTATACAGCAAATTCCGCTGCAGCATGATATAGTGCCCTGGAACCATCAGCAAAATAACCGTCGGATACTCGCTCCCCTGCGATTTATGTACGCTCATCGCGTATGCAAGCTGCAATTCATCAATTTCATTAGGTGTATAAGTTACATACTCACCATCAGCACGCTCAGGATAATCAACAGTAACATTGCGGCCATTTATATACACGATCCTGCCAATATCACCATTGAAAACCTCTTTCTCATAGTTATTGCGAATCTGCATCACCTTATCACCGGCCCGCAGAACATTTCCAGGCGTATTGACCTCGCTTTTATTCAGCTCCGGAGGATTGATCCGCTGCTGAAGCAAATGGTTAAGGTTCTGAACGCCACAGGGATTCTTATGCATAGGCGATAAGACCTGTACGGACTGCCAGTCACTTTGCTGCGTCAATCTGGCATAAATATTAGCCACATATTCCGCCGCATCAAATTCATTCTCGATCTCTACAAAAGTAAAATCGCTGCTCGGCTCCCACTCAGGCATCTGCCCGCGGTTTATCCTATGTGCATTACGCACAATGGGGCTTATCTCAGCCTGACGAAAAACATTTTCTAATCTTACAACAGGCATTTTCTGCGAACGGATAATATCCTTTAAAACAGATCCGGCACCAACAGACGGAAGCTGGTCGACATCGCCGACAAAAATCAGCCGACAGCCGCCCTGAACCGCTTTCAGCAAATGATACGTAAGCGTAATATCCAGCATCGAAGCTTCGTCGATTATAATTGCATCGGCATCCAGAGGATCACCGTCATTCTTGCCAAAGTTAAAGCCGCCGCCATTCGGCGTATATTCCAGTAACCTATGTACTGTCACCGCAGGATGCCCGGATGAATCGGCCAACCTTCTGGCAGCGCGGCCCGTAGGCGCTGCCAGAAGTATCCGACAGCCAGCTTTTTCCAGCACTGCCAAAATCCCCTTGATTACAGTCGTTTTACCTGTACCAGGCCCGCCTGTAAGAACAAACACACCATATTTTAAAGAAGCATGAATAGCTTCTTTCTGTGCCTCAGCCAATACAATACCGGCTTCAGACTCCCATTGCCCAATAATCTTATCAACATTGACTTTTTCCAACGCATCAGCCAAATCGCGTAATTTAAGCAGCCTTTTAGAAGTCTGAACTTCCGCCTGATACAAATACTCAGGATAGATCAGCCGTAAACCGCCAACTTCTTCCGTACGCAGCATGTCCTCTGCCAAAAGCTTTTGAAAAACATCATTGACAACGCTGCTGCTGACCTGCAGTAGCCTCACTGTTTCGCGCAGCAGCAACTCCTCAGGTACACAGGTATGCCCTGCTGAAGCAGCCTGATTTAGCGCATATTCCAACCCGGCTTTAATCCGTTCCTCACAGGCGCCGTCCATCCCGGTCGCCAAGGCAATCTTATCTGCAGTTCTAAAACCGATACCGGTAATATCACTAGCCAGGCTATATGGATTCTCCTGAATCCTTTTCATCGCCGTAGCTCCATATTGCGCCTGAAGCTTCGGTGCATAATTAGCACTGACGCCGTGCGATTCCAAATACACCATCAATTCCCGCATATCCGACAACTCTGCATAAGACATCCCAATAGCTTCGGCCTTCTTTCTGCCGATACCTGAAATCTCGGTCAGGCGATGCGGTGATAAAGATAAAACATCCAGCGTATCTGAACCAAAATGCTCAACGATACGGGCGGCCATAGTTTTACCAATGCCCCTGACCGCACCTGAAGCCAAAAAACGCTCCACACCATCGGTAGTTGAAGGTTTTATAGCCTGGCAGACCTCAGCACGAAACTGTCTGCCGAACTTGGCGTGTTCGCCCCAGCTGCCGCTGAGCTCCACCGACTCTCCCAAAAAAGGAGCCGGTCCCCGGTAAACGACACTTACCTTACCTTCATGGTCAGTTTTCACCCTGAAAACACTGAACTGGTTATCTTCACTTTGAAAAACTATATTATCAATAACGCCCTGCAATTCTTGCATTATTCCACCACCGTACAAAACAAATGTTCTCGTTTATTATAACACGTTTTCAAATAAAACAAAACTTTTCGCCATATTCTTTTCACACCTGTAACCCTGAATAAACTTTGACAGCAAGCTATTTTTTAGCTATAATATATTAAGTTGTTTATACTCCAACCAACATTTTATTTTAAAAATTAAAGCTCGCCTCTTTGAAAGGAGAACTACCTTGAAATCAATTGGAACACAAATAGCTATAGATATGTATAACTGCAGCGATCTGCTTTTAAGCGACGCTTCCGGCGTTCAGGCAACCATTCAAAGCGCAGCCGCAGATTTCGCCATGCAGCCGCGGGAAACCTATATCAACTGCGAAGAAGGCATCAACGAATATTCTGTTTTTTCACATTGCAAGCAAGGTCATGTGACCCTGCATCTATATCCGGATCTTGGCTTTGTCACTATTGATGTTTTCACCTGTTTCAAAGATGCCGACCCAGACGGATTAGCGCGTTTCCTGCGTAATTATTTTGATCCTGACAAATCGAAGATCACTTACCTTGACCGCGGTGATTTCGGCAGTGAAAGCGATATGAAACCACGCCGTAAATCCAACATCAAAACTATACGCCGTGCCCGTACTATCGGTAATAAACTTTCTAAACTTATGATGAAACCACGTTCAATGTAAAAGCTGCCTTCAGGCAGCTTTTTTCTTTTTTTCTGTTCCTAGAGCAAATTCTCTGTTAAAATAATAGGTAAATATATAATTAAACTATTTTGGAGTAAACTATGAAATATATTTTTTGGGACATAGACGGTACGCTTTTGAAAACAGGATTAGCTGGTGTCGACGCTTTGCGCGATGCAATCAAATGCCGCTTTGGCATCGAAAATTTTCAATTCTCTCATCCGCTGTCCGGAATGACAGACTCCTTTATCTTTAAACAAACAATAAAGGATATCAAGGGCAGCTGTAATGCCGCCGACGCCGCAGGCCTTTTGATCCATTATCATCAGTTGCTGGAAAAATATTTGCCCTCGCATCACGGCAGCCTGATGCCTAACGTCAAAGAAACTCTGCAGTATTTTTCCAAGCAGCAGACGAACTATAAAACATGTCTGCTCACTGGTAATACTAGGGCCGGTGCCTTTGCCAAACTGCGGCATTACGGGATCGCGCAATACTTCGACAGCCGTTACAGCGCCTGCGGTGAGTTGAGTGAAGACCGCTGTGAGCTTGCAAAAACAGCCTATCAAAGACTTTATTTGCTCGAACCTGACCTTACACCAGACAACGTTATCATTGTAGGTGATACTCCTAACGATATTCTTTGTGCTCAAGCCATAAAAGCACGCAGTTTAATAATCCTTTCCGGTTCTACGTATAACACAGAGGAGCTGAAAAGTTACAACCCTTGGCAAATCATCCCTGAATTGCCTGATGACCCCAGGGATTTTGCAGCTTTACTTGACAAAAACTAACATGTATTTTAAGGAGATAACTATGAAAAATCTTTTCTACGGACTGCTGCTGACTTTACTATTTACTACAACGCCGGCAGCTGCCTATAACAATTCTGACCTTAACCAGCTCATGAGCAGCGGCAGCTGCGCCTACGGTGATTTATCGGGTGCTGATCTAAGCAGCCTGGATCTTACCGGAGCAAATCTCACCGGCAGTAATTTGACAGGTGCCAGGCTGATTAAAACAAAATTAGCAGGAGCTGTTTTCGATAAAGCAGTACTGACCAAAACTGTGCTGACCGATGCTGAACTTGCCAATACCAGTTTCAAAGTAGCACAGCTGAACTATACAAATTTCAGCGGCAGTGACTTAAAAACAGCAGATTTTACACAAGCCAATGCTTTCAGAGCTAAATTCGCCAACTGCGATTTACAATTTGCCGTCTTTTATCTGACCAATCTTCAGGAAGCAACACTTGACAGCAGTAATTGTCTGGAAGCCGATCTTACACAGGCTAATTTATCTTATGCCTGGCTTTACAACACCAATCTGCACGAAGCCGTTTTGGTCTACGCCAATCTTTTCAACGCCAAAATGAACAATGCTAATCTGAGCAATGCCAATCTTACCGGTGCTACATTGAGTCAGGCTCTGCTACAGAACGCCAATCTTAATAATGCTATGCTGGACAAAGCAGTGCTTGATCAAACCGATTTTAAAGGCGCCAGCATGAACTTTACTGACTTTGGCACAGCCTTTAAAACAGAAGCAATATTTGAATAAATACATAAAATCACCTTAAAATAATTCTTATAAAACTAAAAGTGCAGACCAATATGGTCTGCACTTTTTATTTTAAACAAATTTTAAACTCTTATAAACGCCTTTAAAACGTCCATCTTGTTCCAGCATTCCACTGCCAGTCTTTAGAAAAATTACTCCCGCGGCTGCGTTCCACGTCAAAATAAATATGATTATACTTACCTGTTTTAAACGCTGCGCCGATACCATATTCAAACCAGGTATCATCAAAGCTATCATTGATCGTCACCGCACCACTACTGTCTGTCATCGTCACATCATAACCGCCGCCAAACTCGTGCAGCAGATTGGCTTTAGCATATACTATACCATTATTCCCAAATTCTTTACCAATATTAAAGCCAATGCGTCCAACAGCACTTTTTATTCCGCTTTGAATTGCTTCAATGCCATTACTTGTTGTATAGCTGTCACCACCAAGATAGCCTAAAGTAAACTGGGCCTGCGGCTCTATATACCAGCCGTTTTGCAACGCATTCTTACGCCCGTACTCAGCACTCAGCGACACGCCGGTATTATTAAAATCACCGGTGACCCTACTGCTGTTGGTATCATAGACAGTAAAATCATTATCCATATTACTGATCTTAAACACAACATCCAGATAATGGCCTTTATTACCGATTTCCGTATTGTAGAAGCTGATCGACTTATTACTGTTATCACCGCTGCCGCTGCTGTAACGACCGCTACCATTGGTATAACTGATTGCCGCCCCCTGATAACGTTTTAATACTGCAGTATTTTTTGTCAGCTCATCATACCCAAGCTCATAAGCAGTATATTTATTTTCAAAACAAAACTTACCGGCACGGCCGATTTTGCTGCCTTTCACACGAACCCAGGCGCCTTTAACGTCATCACCATTTTGACGCAGTTCACCCATACGCTGCAGCAGTTTATCATTTTCTGTACGCCATGTATGATAATTCAGCGCATTAGCTGAAAGAATAGTATCAACGCTGGTAGTGGGTTTATCACTTGGGTCTAAATGATACATTTTATCCAAATACCAATCTTTTTCATAACCAGCTGTCGTGCTAATTTTATCAGCCAGATCATAATGAGTATAAAACAAAGTTCCTTCACGATCTTTAGCTGTAAAAACACCATAGCCATTGACGCTTGCAAGTACCAACCCATTACCTTCAGCACTGTTTTCAGAAGGAATGTAATTATCTTTTTGATAGATATCAAGTATCTGATGACCGTTGAAATCACCTTTAACAAAAATCTTATCGCTTTCCATACTGCGTACATCAATATTCTGTTTAAACAAACCTCCATTACCACTCAATTTTTCTGTAGTTAATGTGCTATAAGCATTATTATCAGCCATCATATCCACAGCAGCACCTGAATAAAGGTACAATGCTGTCAACTCACTACTGGCAACCATCTTCCATAAAGCATTATTTTGTAAATCAACATTTATGATACCACTATTATCTAAAAATTGACTTCCGCCTTCTAATATTACGTTATTACTTCCTCTGAGGTTGACTTCTCCGCCACTGCTGCTTTGCAACCAGCCTCGTAAACTGCTGCCCGCAATATCCATATTCCAATTTAATTTAGACCCTGTACCGGCATAAAGATGGCCAAGGCCTTCAACTCTCTTCCCTCCTTTCTGGTTAACATTTATTACTGTCTTCTTCCCATAACTTTGAGCAACATAATCATTGTCATCGCCATCTGTAATAATCGTTGCTGCACCGTTAATATTAATAACATTTTCAGGTGTATCTACAGAAGCAACAGCAACAATACCGCTTACATCACTGTTTGCTGATGTACCAAATATAGTTAAATCCCCATCAAATTCGAATCTATTAAGCGAATATCCAGTTGCCGCACAATAAATACCTGTTGCCTTATTATTCTCAGAGTCTATCTTAAGAACAGTTTGATTAGCAAAACTAAAACTATTTTTTGCACCACTAACAGCATTGGCCCTTATTGCTAAACTTTCACCATTTGTCGCTTTAGCTGAAATATTAATATTTTCTTTAAAGGAGGCTTCTTGATTTGCTTCTGCAGTTGAAGATAAATATACACCAGTACTTTGCGTCTTACTTGCCACACTTACATTACTTCCAGCTTCAAAAACAACATCAACAGACTTGGAACCATTGGCTAAACTATACAAACCATAACCATTCCCATCCTCTGCGATCGTCTCTAAATCAGTTGCTCTCATAAATTTAAGCTCACTACTACTATTTTTACCAGTAGTCTGATAAATACCATAGGCATCAGTTTTTCCCTGCGCAGTCAATTTTACTCTACCATTAAAATTAACGTTACTGATACTTGATTCAAGTCCAGAGCTATTGGCATTGTTGATATGTATACCAGTGCTGTTAAGAGTTGAATTTTGGATAACAGCAACTAAATCCTGCATTGAAATACTCGTCTTTATATTAGAAACTGTATTTTGCATATATATACCAAATGCACCATTTTTATTACCGCTTTTTTCTATCTTCATATCCGTAGTACAATTTACATTCAATTCAGTACCGTATCCAGATCCATTCATGCCAGTTACATTAATACCATAAATATTTTGTGTTCCATTTAAATTGCCATCAATCACTAATTTACCAGTATTTATATTCAAAGTACTAGTACTAGAATTATTATTTTCATAACCAAGTCTTATTAAATCCGTACTCTTGTAAGAAATCGTACCCTTACTAACCAATTTCAAAGTTCCAGAACCTGTAATCTCATTTACTCCGGCAACTTTATCCAAATTTAAGATATGGCTGCTTGCACTACCATCGCTTATTATAAGACTGTTTTCTCCTAAATCAAGTTTCCAACTACCATTATAATTATTATGAATCACATTATCAGTTGCTTTTACAAAAGATTTAACATCTGCAATTGTAATATCACGAATTCCCAATTGATTCATAAGTTGTTGATATTCTATATCAGCAGCATTATGCTCTTTTAAATTTTCAAAAGCATTTCTATTAATAATCAAAAGATTACCATAAGCTGAAAAGGCAGAACTCATAGTATATTCACTAGCTTCCACTACAGAAATTTCTAATAGCTCCATAAAATATAAACTCGATACGGTCAACAATGCAGTAACTATTTTTTTCTTCAAATCTTTATTATTCATAAATATTTTCACCTGTTCTTTCATCATTTTCTCTGTTTTTATAGATAATAAAACGGAATTATTATTTATGCTTCATTTTTTTGCATTTTAACAAATATATTTATTTTATAATATTACCACACTTGTACCCCCCCGCAAGACATTTTATTTTTCGTGTAAATAAACACCTTCAAGTCTTGCCGGTAAAACAGGCCACATTACCATTGCAATAATCCTATATATTAAAATTGAGTATACAAAGCGACGGATTAGAGCAATCAGCAAATATTTAGAAAAAGATATACTGCGCCTTCACATTCAAACAATAAAAAAAGCCCCGGTTTCCGCTGCAAACGGAAACCGGAGCCAACACTTATTCCACAGTCAGTCTAACCACCTGACTGTTTTATATAGTTTTCAGACACTGATGTCTTTATTATGAGTAAGCTTAAAGAAGATTAACAGTGAAATAATTGACGTTAAAGTAAGTACTGTTGAGTAAGCTGCCGCATTACCAAAGTTACTGCGAATAACCTCGGTATAGATTGCTACCGTCAGCGTACTGGTTTTACTTGTATAGAGAATGATCGAAGAACTGAGTTCACTGATCAGGGTGATCCAGCTCATAATCGCTCCGGCTAAAACTCCCGGAAGCATCATCGGCACGGTTACTTTCCAGAAGGATTTAAATTCTGTAGCGCCCAGACTGATCGCCGCTTCCTCGATACTGGGACTGATCTGTGTAATGATAGCCGTACTGGAACGAATCGTATACGGCATCCGGCGTATAGCCAGGGAAATAATAATGATCAGCGCCGTACCGCTTAAAATAAGCGGCTGCTTGTTAAAGGCATACAGGAACGAGATACCTAAAACCGATCCGGGAATAATATACGGGAACATCGTTACCGTATCCAACACTTCCGTAACGTAGGAACGCTTCCGCACTGTAAGATAAGAAATAAAAATACCCATAAAAACAACGATAAATATCGCGCAGATACCAAAAAGATAAGTATTGGTAATCGAATTATTGTCTTTAGCAAATAAGGTATTCATATAATTCTGCAGAGAAAAATTACCTGTGTACACAGCACCGCCGCTGACCTCAAGGAAAGATGTAAAAATAACCGTCAGTTGAGGCAGCATTGCCAAAAAAGTAACGCCATAAACAAAAAGATAGGCAAAAATTTTTTTGCTGCCTTTGGCCTCTACAGCTTCCATTGGCTTCAACGCTGTCATCGAATAGGAATAGTGCCCGGCGATATAACGCTGGAGGAAAAACAGCAGTAAAGTGATAACAATAACTATCACACACAAGGATGCAGCAAAATGGTCATCGGTGCTGACTTCGCCCATAAACTGAGTATAAATCAATACCGGAAAGGTTTTAAACCCTTCCCCAATCAGCATCGGCGTACCAAAGTCAGAAAAAACACGCATAAATACCAGTAACGAACCTGCTAAAAGCGACGGCATAACTAACGGCAGAATAATCTGACGCACACGCTGAAAAGCGGTCAGACCAAGGCTTTCAGCCGCCTCATTCAGCGAATTATCCAGATTCTTCAAAGCCCCAGATACATACATATAAATCAGAGGGAACGACTGCAGAGCAAAAACAAGAACGATCCCTGCAAACCCATAGATACCGTCAAGTTTAACGCCAAAAATCGAATTAATAATCTGTGTTACAAAACCGTTACGTCCTAAAAGCTGAATCCATGCATAGGCTCCAATAAAAGGCGGTGACAAATACGAAATAACGATCAGTATATTAAGGTATTTACTGCCGGGGATTTTGACACTGCGCAGCACATAAGCCATCGGTAAGCCGATAACAGAAGCAATAATCGTAGAGCATACGGTTACATAAAAACTGTTGACTAATGTACTCCAGTAATATTTCCGTGCAAAAAATTTAGTAAAATAGTCCAGCGTCAGTTTTGATGATTCCGGATCTATCACGCTTTTATATAATATTAAAATCAGCGGATAAACAACAAAGATAATAAAGAAACACAGAATAAGCAGGGCGATGCCCATCCAAAGATTAAATTTTTTGGCAGTATTCATCAGCGGTTCCCCCTAACTATCAGGGGAGTATTCCCATCCTCCGTAAAAACATTGATCTTAGCCGGCTGTACCAGCAAACGTACCGTGGTCTTGTTGGGGATAGTATCTTCAACGCCTGAATTTTGAATTACTTCTATTTCCTGCCCATTTTCCAAACGCATAAAATAATGCGTGGTAACACCTAAAAAGACGCTGTGCTCGACTACGGCAGTCAGCCCATCAGACCCGTTAAGACAGATCTCAAACTCCTCCGGGCGCACAGAAACCAGCACTTTGCTGCCTGCGGATATTTCCGGAATTAAATTATCCATCGGCACTTCATAAGCACCAAAATCAAGTATTTTAGCAGCACCTGTAATTTTGACTTTCGCTTCCAGAATATTAGAAAGACCTATAAATGTAGCCACAAATACACAGTTCGGACGTTGATAAATTTCTTTTGGCGTACCTATCTGCTGAATGATACCGTTATTCATAATCGCGATCCGATCAGAAACGGCCAGCGCCTCTTCCTGATCATGCGTTACATAAACTGTAGTAATACCTATTTTCTGCTGAATAAGCTTGATGGCATTACGCATCTCGACTCTGAGCTTGGCGTCAAGATTGGACAGCGGTTCGTCCATCAGCAATACCTGCGGGTGAATAACAATAGCTCGAGCCAGAGCAACCCTCTGCTGCTGACCACCGGAAAGCTGCGTCGGCATCCGGTCTTTCAGATGGGCAATCTTTACTGTTTCCAGTATTTCATCGACTAATGCATTCATTTTTTCTTTGGCTACCTTACGGTTTTTCAGCCCGAAAGCAACATTATCTTTAACTGACATATGCGGAAAAATAGCATAGTTCTGAAAGACCATGCCCATATTACGCAAATGCGTTGGTATATCATTAATGATCTGGTCATCTATTTTGATCGTACCGCCTTCGATAGAGTTAAAGCCGATAATCATTCTCAGCAACGTAGTTTTGCCACAGCCGGAAGGTCCCAACAACGTAAAAAATTCTCCGGGCCGGACATCTACTGACAAACCGTTGATAATAGTATCCTTGCCAAACCGCTTAACGACATTATCGATAGTAATCGCTACACTCATAAAATAACCGCCTTTTTATTTTAGTAAGACAAAAGGGGACTCTGCGAGTCCCCTTTGCCATTTATAACATTTACACTTGCTTACATAGATTTTTCCATATGCTCGCTGAACATTTTAGTAATCTTGGCTTTATTTTCGGAAACCCATTTTTCATCATAGTTAGGAGCTAATTTGATTTTATCATTAGGAGTCATATAATCAGCCAAGGTGGCGCCTTTACGCAGTGGACGTACTGTCAGATTCATACCGACAGCATTCTGCACTTTTTCGGAAAGCATATAATCGACAAATTTCTTAGCATTTTCCGGATGCTTACAGTTTTTCAGGATCTGTACGGATTCTCCGGGGAAAATAGCGCCCTCTACCGGGAATACTACTTTTACCTTAGCGCCATTTTTCACAAGATTGGCTGCCGGGTCTTCCCAGGTAAGACCAACGACATATTCGCCGCCGGCAACGCCTTTGTAGACCTGACTGGAGCTATTGCACATTTTACCGCCCAGATTAGCGATAAATTTATCAACATAATCCCACGCTTCCGGAGACATCGGGTCGCCGTTTTTTCCCATTCCATACAGCATTGCCATCAAGCTTTGGAAGGCCGAGCTGGAGTTGACAGGATCGCCGAAAGCGATTTTTCCTTTTAAAGCCGGATTGAGTAAATCTTCGAAACCGTCAATTTTCATGCCGTTAGCAAGCTCAGTATTAACGATCATAACTGTTGGATCAGCAAAGGCCGGTGTAAAAACGCCTGCTTTATTTTTAAAGCCATCCATCATTTTATCGTTTTCAGTGGAAGTATATTCCATAAACAGATCTTTAGAAGAGGACAGCATCGTTTCGTCGGCCGCCCACAAAATATCACCCAGCGGATTATCTTTTTCAGATTTAGCACGTTTAAGGACTTCACCGGTACCTGCTACAACAAGATTAACCTTTATACCTATATCTTTTTCAAATTGAGGGATAACTGCATTATTCAGCTGCTCGCTGCGGGCAGAATAAACTGTCAGTACTTTTTCCTCCGGTCCTCCGGCTTTTTTCTCTGCCGGTTTGTCACTGCCGCAGCCTACCGCAACAAGCATCAGTGATGCTAAAACTGCTGAAATGATTTTAGTTGACTTTTTCATAAAAACCCTCCATTCTTGTCCTTTGAGTTAATTTTGTTCTTAATTTTCGCACTTTTCTTACTAATTTGATTATAACCTTTTTACAAAAGGGGGTCAAGCTCAGACACATCATAATACACCACAAATAATTTATGCTATAAAAAAACAGAACTGTCTGCAGATAAATTTACTCAACCAATAAAAGCCCATATATTTTCAGCTCAGGAACCGCCGCCTGCAGAATTTCCGCCTGATAACCATTATCATTAGCCAAAGCCATAACATCAATTCTGCATGCTTCCAGCGAGGGTCTTGCTTTTGTTGGATTTACACACTGCTTTAAATTACATTCTTTGCACAAACGACAGCGTCCCGCCTTTAAAGCAAAAGCTTTATAATGATTCTGAAGAAAGGCTTCCCGTTCCAGGTTTAATAAAATCTCCAGCAGCCCATTACTCATTGACAGATCGGCCGCAGCAAAATTTTCAACCGCCACCCCATTCAAAGGAAAAGTGTACTGAATGATAATCCCTCTGATAAATTCCTGTAAAAACCTCTGCGTTGCCGCATAATCAGGAACAAATGGCGGACAGCACAATGTTTTTCCATAATTAGGGCAACCAAACTGGCACTTCCAGCGTGTCCAGGCCCCAGTCCTGATACTGGCAACGTCAACTGTTTTTGCGCCTGAAGCGCCTAAAGCCAAAGCTTTTTCAACCAGTTTATGCAGATCATGTTCCAACGCAGTTTTTTGCATACGACGACCTTCTTTCACTCACATATATTATTTTCATATTTTTATTATACACCTTAATCATATTCTGATGTTTCTTAAAAACAATGTTCAAAAATTACACTTTCAGCAGTAAAAAAATACATTATAAGTAATTATTAAAAGAATTATAAAAAGCATTTCCCTCGCCAAAGTTTCTTTGCTATAATCTAGTCAATATCGTTAAGGAGGCATCACCCATGACAACAGCTTTCGATAAAGACCTGGAACTTATTTTTCAAAAACTGACTTCTGACCGACAAGTTAAACAAGCTTTAGATTTTTTTAAACAGGATGCGCCCAATACTATCGCACAGCAAAAAGAACTGGTAGTCATAGAAGCGCCAACATTTCAGGAAAAACAACGCAGCCTACACTACGCTCAAATGCTGAAAGCTGCCGGTCTGCAGGATGTGACCATAGATGAAAAATTTAATGTTTACGGAAAAATCTACGGCAGTGGTAAAACCGGTAAAAGCGTTCTTCTTGAAGGGCACTTAGATACAGTGTTCTCCTTTGGTACCGTTACAGATGTTATCGAAAAAGACGGCAAGCTTTATGCTCCAGGTATTTGCGATGATACCAGAGCTTTAGCGGCAAATCTTTCAGTTATCAGGGCTTTGGTCAACAGCGGCCTGCGCCCACATCATGATATTATGATTGCAGGCACTGCGGCAGAAGAAGGCCTGGGAGCTATGAGCGGCATGAAATATTTAGTTAATAATAAAGCTGAGGAAATACTCGCAGCCATTTCGATCGACGGTCCCAGTAATGATGTAATGTATTTTAATGCTACGGGCATGATCAATTATGACGTCACCTATACAGGTCCCGGCGGTCATGCTTATCTGGCTTTCGGTACTCCCAGCGCAGTGCAGGCTATGGGACGAGCCATCGCCGCTTTAAGCGATATGCAGGTGCCTGAAACTCCTAAAACTACTTTTACAGTCAGCCTTGCCAACGGCGGGCAGGCCATCCACGGCATTGCTCAAAGCGCTAATTTTAAAATCAATATGCGTTCCGACAGCGCTGAAGTTCTGGCGCAAATGGAACAGCAGGCACTCGCGATTTTCCAGCAGGGTGCCGACGCAGAAAATGCCCGCTGGCAGAAACCCGGCGCTGTAAAAGTTACTTTCAGTAAAATCATGGACGTCCCCGCCGGCAGCCAATCCGAAAGCTGCCGTATGGTCCAGGCGGCCAAGCTGGCAACCTTAGCCTGCGGCATCACGCCGCAGCCGCGTTTAGGCGGCTGCACCAACAGCAATATGCCGATCGCAATCGGCATTCCGGCTGTTACATTAGGACGCGGCGGCGCTGAATATGGTACCCATACCGTAGACGAATGGTTTGACCCAGCAGGAGTATATGTATGTGAACAAAAATCACTGCTGATGCTTTTGGCTTTAGCAGGTTTGACTGACGTTACTGCTGCTCCACAACTTTAACGGCTGCTTCAATCAACACAAAAAGCTCTGACATTAGTCAGAGCTTTTTGTGTTGATGTGTAAGTGTCCAAACTCAATGGGAGGATCAAAATATCTATATATCTATCGTCTGAAGCCATGCTTCTATTGCTTCCAAAATTTGCTGAAAGTTATGCTGCAGTTTTGCGATATCGTCAGAGTCCGCATCATCTATATGCAAGCCTGCCGTTACGGCAACATTAGTATTAAATTTACTCGCCAGGCGCAAAGCCGCCTCTCTGGCAGGCAAATCATCCTTATGTCCCAGACGGCATAAAACAGATGCACTGGCGGAAATCTCAGCAGTATTTTTCAAACTCGGCCTGGGAGAAGCCAAGGCGGCAGCACCAATATGCGAAGCCTCGCCTCCGCCAATCACTACTGCGATATCTTTACCGCATAAAACCACACATGCCGTAACTGTATAAGGTTTATCCCCCTCGCTTAACGTTACTGTCTGCATATGTCTTCTCCCTGCCATGCGACAAATTTCTGATACTCGATCCCAAACTGCATCAAAATCTTACCGATAATATGATCGATCTGCTGTTCCAGTGAATTGGAGCCATTATAAAAAGTAAGCATCGGCGGTACTATAGCGCAGCCGTTATCAGCACATTCTTTTATATTGCGCAGATGGATACGGCTCAACGGCAGCTCGCGCGGTACTAAAACCACCTTACGGTTTTCTTTAAGACAGACATCAGCCGCACGCAGCAGCAGATTTTCTGCAAACCCTGAGGCTATCCCGGCAACGGTTTTCATACTGGCGGGAATAATTATCATACCATCCGTAACAAAAGAACCGCTGGAAATACTTGCTGCCAGATTTTTATTACTGTGAGTAAAATCGACCAGTTCTGCAAGTCTGCTGATTTCTATATTAGTTTCACATTCAAAATTCTTAACAGCACCTTCCGTAATTATCAGATGCACTTCCATATCAGGCAGCTGCTTTAGAGCCTTGAGCATCTGATAACCCATAATGACACCGCTGGCACCGGAAATTCCTACAATCAAGCGCATAATAACCAACCTTTCTTAAACTTACTTTTTAAGACAAATCACCACAGACCGATTACTTTCCACCAGGGTACAGCAACGCCGACAGTAATAATGAACAGCACGATCGTAAACGGTACACCGAATTTGATCGTTTCTTTTTCCGTATACATACCGTTGTCTTCACCTACGCCGACCAAAATCGCCAGATTATGGAATGGCAGTATAAAGTGAGCGTTGATAGCAATATAGGCAATCATAACAGGAATGATCGTACTGATACCCATTGAGCCCGTAAAGGCCAGCATCGCCGGGATAACGATCCCCATAACTGCGATAACGCTGCCGAACAGCATATGGATAGCAATAGAAACGGCTGTAATAAATGCGGCCAGGATGAACATATTTTCCGGCACACTGCTTGGCAATACAGTTTGCGCTATCCATGTATTCATGCCTGTAGCACCGCCCACACGGCCAATAGCGACAGCAGCTGTCAAAAAGATCAGTGTTTGTACCGGTACACCACTCCAGCTTTGCGGAGTCAAAATGCCGCCGATCTTAGGCATTGCCATCCCCATAGCAATAAATAACGTTACCCAGCCAATATCAATGCCATGCAGCGTGTCAGTCATCCAGAGGATAATAGCCAGTGTTACCCAAACGGCAGTACGTAATTCTTTGCCGCTCATCGGTCCCATAGCTTCCAGCTTCTCTAAAATTTCAGTTTTATTGACATTGACCTCTTTGGTTGGCTTGAACATAAACAGTTTCATAACCATTGTAATGATACTGGTAACGATCATTGGCAGACCCATAACTTCGAACCATTTGAGCCAGCCTACCGGTTCCGGGTCACAGCTGGCAGCCGCCAGTGGATTGATCGACGCATCACCAGTCAGAAAGATCATGGAAACCGGGATAGAAGCCGTAAAAACAGTAAAACCGATCTTAACCGCGTCTTCACGGGGAATGTCCGCGCTTTTTACCACAACAGCCATGACCGACATAATGAGAAAAGCGCGCGGCCAGGGATGCGGAATCAATAAGGCCAGAATGAACGTCAGAGCAAAGATAGAAACGATAATACTTTTAAAAGACGAAACATATTTTACGATGAACTTATAAGCGATCCTCTCACCTAAACCTGATTCTTTCACCGCCACCGCAATAAGATAAGCGCCGATGATCAGATACATCATAGAAGTAGTCCAGGTAGAAAAAATCAATGTTGTTGGCGCAACTTTAAAAACTGCTAAAAGCAAAAGATACAGACCTGAGACATAACCGGGCTGAGCAATACCAAAAGCCCAGAAAATCACTGTCATCAGAGAAAAGGCCATACACATCTGTCCTGTGCGTTCCAAGCCGGGAATGTTAGCAAAAAAGATGACCACAGCTACGATGATACCTAAAATAAAACCTATAATCGGTTTATTCTTTCCCATAATTGTCCTCCTTAAAAATATCCAATCAAAGTCAGATAATGTGGTTAAGGCGTTTAAAACGCCTTAACCAGCAGAATCATTCAATCCTGTACGGTAAAATCAGGCAAGAATTTTTTTACATCGACTTCCATAAATTTTGCGCGTTGGAATCTTGCTTTCTGATTAAACGGAATTGTCGCGTCATAAATAGTTTTGCAGGCAATACCATGATCGCGGATCGACCAGCTGCAGGCAGGATCATTAGACGGATCAAGCGGATGGCAGCGTACGCCGGGGATTGTTACGATATCGACATCGGCCTGCATCCTGGTAGTCATCGCCCATAGCACATCGTTAGTATCAAAAATATCGACATCTTCATCAACTAAAATCACCTGCTTCAATTCCGGGAAAGCAGAGAAAGCAAGCAGCGCAGCCTGACGCTGACGACCCTCGTCACTGGGAACGGTCTTTTTGAACTGGATAACGGCAATAAATTTACCGCCGCCGGAGGAATGTGCATAAACATTTTGTACACGGCCCGGCATAGCTCTTTCCACCATATCAAGGATCGACGCCTCAGTCGGGATACCGGCCATGCTTACATGCTCTTCGGAAGGTCCAATGCAGGTTTGCATAATCGGATTTACTCTGTGAGTAACAGCTTTTACTTTGATAACAGGTAATTCTGCATTGGCAGGCCCGGTATAACCGGGAAATTCCGGCATCGCTTTACCGGTATTGGAATTCTGGTCCTCGCGAACGCGCGCGCCTACCAAAAGCTCGCCTTCAATGACGTATTCGGCGTTGGCGATACATTTTTCATCGATCGTCACACAGGGAGCTAATTCAACAGCCTTACCGCGGATTGCTCCGGCAATAGATAATTCATTGAAGCCAAGCGGAGTTGTCGGCGGCTCAAAGCAGGAAGCGATCTCAATAGCCGGATCGACACCGATACTGATGGAAATTGGCAGCGGTTTGCCTAAAGCTTCGGCCTTTTCACGGAAAGCGCCCAAATGCCGGGCCCCCGGTGTGAAAAACATGGAAATTTCGTCTTTGCTCTGCAGGCAAAGTCTATGGATCGTAACGTCAGATTCACCGGTTTCGACATCGGAAGCATAGCACATACCTAAAGTTACATACGGTCCTGCATCTTCCGGAGTATTGGTAGGAGCCGGGATCAATTTACGGATATCAAAGCCTTCGTCAGTAGCCAGATGCACGACTTCCTGGCATTGAGCTTTCGCTTTATCAACGACCACTGGAGCAATGGCATTTTTTACAGCGTCACGCATCATAAAACCTAATTTTTCAGGTTTACTATTCAAAAGATAGCCTACACGTTTACGGCTGGCTAATAAACCAATAACTACTTTTGCACCTGGGTGTCCTTTCACATTTTCAAAAGTCATAGCCGGCCCTGTTTTAGTAGGACGGGCAACAGTGCCGCCTGCACCCACATAACGATAAACGCCAGCCAGTTCTGCAGAAGGGTCAACCTCTACATCAGTATGTACCATTTGTCCGGGAATGCTTTCCAGTAATTCCAACGCAGATCTTAAATCAATAACTTCTTTAGTCATAAAAATAACCTCCTGACTTTTTGTTGAGTGTTACCTCACAATTTGATAATAGATTGTGGTGTAACAATACAGTCAAGAGGTTTTTAAAAAAATTTTTATTTATTTTTTTAAGGTAACAGGAGCCTGCAGCATACAGAAATCTACGCCTGTTTCCTGCTTATAAAAGGTAGTATCAAGCAGACACACGTCGATGATATCCCCTGCCAGTTCATAATTATTTTTAGCCAGCCACTGCATCAGCTTTTCCAGATGCTCAGTATCATAAGGCATACCATACTTATACATGCACACATATTCTCCGGCCGGGATCGTAAGTGTATTTTCGTGCTCCTTGTTCCATACCGGCAAAAATATACAGGACCCGGCTCCCTGAAGCCACTTATTTTTTTCCACACCAGACTTTTTGATGATAGAACCAAAACCGCCTGACGGAACCATTTCACGTTCAAAGATACGCTGCCACAAATCCATTAATGTTGTGTGCAGATTATCTTTATCAATAGGCTGCAGCCACTCTTTAAAAATCGCCTGACGTGCATCTATATAGCGTACAAAAGGCAGCGACATCCTCATCATCCCTGCATCTACGGCTTCTTCATACAGATCGATCCTTTGATTTAGGTATTCGCGCAAAGTATTGAGCTTGGCAATTTGATTCATAATATACTGTTTTTGTTTCTCCAAAAGATACATTTCGTTTTCCGGCGTCCGTTCCTGAAAATGCTGTTGGATATCTTTCAGACTGATTCCCAACGATTTAAGGAAACAAATCTCTCGTAAATATGGTATCTGGTGTTTACAATAATAACGGTAACCGTTGGTATCGACCTTCGCCGGCTTAAATAAATCAATATTATCGTAATGAATAAGGGTCTGTCTGGTAATTCCGTGCAGTTTTGCCATTTCGCTTATAGAAATATAAGTGCTCATCAAGACCACCTCACCCCATTTTTTTATATTATATAATAGTTTAGGGTGTATTGTAACAATACAGTTTATGAAAAACCTATTCCAAAATAAAAACCCTCTGACCTAAGTCAGAGGGTTTACTGTCAGTTTGGTAGCGCCAACGAGAATCGAACTCGTGATTTCGCCTTGAGAGGGCGACGTCTTAGCCGCTTGACCATGGCGCCATTGGCTCCGGGACTAGGGCTCGAACCCAGACAAGATGATCCAGAATCACCTGTGCTACCATTACACCATCCCGGAATTGTGTTGAACACAAGGGTTATTATAACTCACTTTGCCGCGATTGACAAGTACTTTTTTTACTTTTTCTTACATTCCCTTATTATAAGTGAACGTATCCAGAGTTTCATTGATCTTTTTAGCCAAAGATTCCGGCAGTCCTTCAATATTGACGTTGAGGAAGCCACGGACGATAGTAGCAGTAGCTTCTTCTTCGTCCATTCCTCGCGCCATCAGATACTCGATCTCTTCAGGAGCGATGCGGCCCACAGCAGCCTCGTGGCTGAGCTCGGCATTACCTGTAAATGCATCCAGCTCAGGTATGGCAGAAATATAACCTTTATTACTGAGCATCAAGCCATTACATTCCAAATGGGCACGAATGCCTTCGGCACGACCTGTAAGATTGCCGCGGTTGATGATCTCACCGCCGGTAGAAATAGTACGGGTCACGATTTCGGCACGGGTACCAGGCACCTCTAACAGCGCCTTGCCGCCGATATCAAGATGCGACCCCTCCGGTGCCACTAAAATAGAATTTAAGCGTGCCACAGCGCCTTCGCCTACCAGCTTGGTAGTAGGATACATCTGCACATCTTTTACTTTTTCCATGCAGACATAATTAGAAATAAACTGGCCGCCTTCTTCGATGATCGTTACGCTGCGAGGACGCACAGCAATGTTTTCGCCCCAGCTGTGGATCATGGTAAAGGTCAACTTAGCATTTTTTTCAACATAAAATTCACTGATACCGATATGCACGCCTTTTTCAACACCGGGATCACTGGCACAGCCAGAGATGATATTAAGCTCAGCGCCTTCTTCTACAATAACAATGTTATGAACACGCTGCAGCTGCTCCTCGTGACCGATAAAAACGCAGGCCTGCAGCGGAGCTTCTATCTTCTGCCCGGCTTTGACTCTGATAAAATATCCCTGTTCCTGCTCCAATGCAGTTTTAGCAGTATATTTATCAGTATCTGCCTTCACGGCATTCCACCAGTATTTTTTGACAAGTTCAGGATATTTTTTAGCGGCGGCGCCGGTATTCATCAATTCCAGCGGCAGCTGCGGCTTTACTTCGGCCTCAATAGGCGCATTGTCGACCTGAATAAAGCTGGCGCTGCGATTCTCCCGCTCCAGATCGATACCAACATGCTCCAGCCGTTCTTTCCCTGCTGCTGAAAGCTCGGCGGTACTTTGCACATGCTGTTCGTTATTATCATCAAATTTTTCCAAATCGATATCATTGCCAAAAGCAGCTTTTTTAACCAGCGCTTCCTGCAGATTTACCTGTTCACTCATTTCATTCCCCTCCTGCAGCCGCCATTCACACATTTCTCATAACCGGTCTTGCTGATACAGCTCAATACATCCAAAGGATCGCCGCTGGTACAGCTTAAAGTGCCCTGATACAAAATATGAGCATGCGAAGCCGGCACATACTTCAAAATATGCCCGACATGAGTAATAATCAAACCGCTGCGCTGACTGCTGAGCGGATTATAAGTGTCACAGTCAAGATTATGAGCACAGCAGGGTTTATCACAGCCGGTGCCGCCACAGGGCTCGTTATGCAGAATGTAGTTGGCAGCTCGTCCTACAAGTGCGATATTTTCCACGTCGACACCTGATTCAGGTTCATCTAAAAGCAGCAGATCAGGTTTTTGCGCCATCAGCTGCAGAAGCTCGGAACGTTTCAGTTCACCACCGCTGAAACCTTCATTGACACTGCGGTCGAGAAAATCAGCCAAACCCATCCATCTTGCCATTTGCTCCGTTTCCTGAGGCGTAGCTCCACAGATCTCAATCATATGGCGCAGCGACAAGCCGCGGATCGTCGGCGGACGCTGGATCATTACGCCTACACCTAAACGAGCCCGCTCATAACAAGGAGCTTCGGTAATATCATGACCTTTAAAATAGATTTTACCGCTTAATACCTCATAACGTTCAAAGCCCATGATCGTCCCGATCAAAGTAGATTTACCGGTACCGTTAGGCCCGAATAAAACATGGACCTCACCCGGTTTAATGTGCAGGTTAATATCGTGAAGAATCTGTCTGCCTTGTACGGCAACAGACAGATTTTCTATTTTCAGCATAATTGTATCCCTCTTTCCGAAATTTTTACTGATTTATTATAACATACAATGCCAACAAAAACCATACTCTAATTGTAGGAATTAAATCATCACACTTCCTGCGCAAGATAGAATTTTCAGACTTACTGTGTTAGAATAATCTTATTCAAACATTTGGGCAGTACTATCCGGCAACTCAAACTATAAATTTACAGGCAGGCACGTGGAGGTTCTATGCATCAGTATTTATTTCACATCGGCGATTTTCCTATCCGTATGTACGGTTTAGTTCTCTGTATGAGCATTTTTTTAGCAACTGGTGTTGCTTACTTTCTGGCCAAACAGGATGGCCGCTGGCAGCAGCATATCCTGGACATTGGTATTTACGGCGGCTTTGCCGGTTTGATCGGCGGACGCCTCTGGGATGTATTCTTTTTCGACTGGGATTATTACCAGCATCATCTGCTGGAGATACCTTTTGTCTGGCAAGGCGGCATGGCAATACAGGGAGGCGTCATCGCCGGCGTTCTGGCAGGCATCTGGTACTGTAAACGGCATCAGATCGACTGGCTCGCTTTAGCCGATATCGTCTGTCCCGCAATTTTGATCGGTCAGGCAATCGGCCGCATGGCCAACCTGCTGAACGGCGATGCTTTCGGCACGCCTACCGGCGGCAGCTTTGGCCTGTTATACCCGGAAGGGACCCTGGCTTTTAAAACCTATGGCGCTGTGCCTCTCTGGCCGGCCGAGGTCTGGGAGGGCCAGCTGGATATCGTGATCTTTGCTATCCTGCTGTTGTTCCGCACTACCAATCATGCCAAAGGTCAGGCTATGTGCCTGTATGTCATGCTGTACTCGGCTGTACGCTTTGGTCTGGAAATGCTGCGGGGCGATTATGTCGAACCCTTCCTCTTTGGTTTAAAATCGGCTCAGGCTACCAGTCTTGCTTTCTTTTTGATAGCACTGGGCTTCTTCCTCTATTTCGGCTGGCGCGAAAAAAACAACACACCACCAGCAGCTGCTAAAGCAGCCAAAACAAAATACAAAAAATAAAATGGCGCTGCTAAAGCAGCGCCATTTTATTTTTACTTACCTGTGCATCAAAGCAACATCATTCCGAAACGTACTAAAAAGATCACTGTTAAAACACGCACCAGCCAGGTAACATCCTGCCATTTGCCTACCACCAGCTTCACAAAGCTATAAGTAACGAAACCAACGGCGATACCGTCGGCAATATTATAACCAAAGCACATGATAGTCATTGTGCAATAAGCAGGGATCGCTTTTTCTAAATCATGCCAGTCGATACCGCCAATATCTGCTGACATCAAAATACCCACAACGACCAAAATCGGAGCAGTAGCCGCTGCCGGCACCATGCCCAAAAACGGAGCCAGGAAAACGCTCCCACCAAACAACAGCGCCGTTACCACTGCTGCCAGACCTGTGCGAGCACCTGCCGCAGCACCGGCACTTGATTCAACATAAGTAGTAACAGTAGATGTGCCAAAAAAAGCGCCCATAACTGTCGCTGCAGCATCAGCCAGCAAAATACGTTCCCCGTTGACGATATTGCCCTCTTCATCAACAAGATTAGCCCTGGACGCAGTTGCCAGTACGGTGCCGATCGTATCGAACATATCAGCGATCGTCATCGTGATCAAAACAGAAAATACGGAAAGCAGCATCGTACCGATACCATTGGAAATATCAAACAGCTGCATCACCCCGCTCAGACATTTACCGAAGGTATCACCCAGGTTACCAACAGGCATTGCTCCAGGTAAATGCAGCCCCAGCTGCCAGCCACTGAAAAACTGTAAATAACAGCCCAGTGCGGAAGTAAGGATAATCCCAAGCAGCATCCCACCCTTAGTTCCTCTAAGTAAAAAGGCAACATTTAAAAAAAGACCGATAAGTGCTAATTTAGCCGAATCACTGGCAAAGCTTAGCGTAGGAATAATGCTGCTGTCAAGTTTCATGCCGCCGCCCAACGGCACAAAGCTGCCCGGATCGGCCGTGAAAGTAAGCAGCGAAGCGTTTTTCAAACCAATGTATAAAATAAACAGGCCGATACCAACGCCGATAGCTTTTTTTAAGTGCAGTGGTATTTCGGCAATGATCCTGCTGCGCAGACCGGTAACAGAAACGACCACAAAAATAATGCCCGAAAGCAATACTGCCCCTAAGCCCTGTTCCCAGGTATAGCCCATCGTGCCGCACAAGGTATAAGCAAAAAACGCATTGATACCCATGCCCGGCGCCAGTCCAAAGGGGGCATTAGCATACAGACCCATCAGCAGCGTGCCTGCGGCTGACGCCAGACAGGTAGCCAGCATTACCGTACCTGGATCCATTCCTGCCGCCGACATGATCTGCGGATTGACGAAAATAATATAGGCCATGGTAACAAAGGCCGTAATCCCCCCAACTACCTCACGCCGCCAATCAGTATCACGTTCCTTCAATTTGAAAAAACTATCTAAAAATCCTTTCACGCCACTACCTCCAAAACATTTTTACATTTCACAAACTGTTCAAAGCTTTGCCCTTTTTCTGTCAAATGTCTGTTGTATACTTAAAGCATAGCAAGTGACGAACTTGCTACACCCTTCCCATCAAATTCATCATAAACAGCTTTCCTATGGAGGAACCGTTCGCTACCATCCCCAGCGAACGGTTTTCTCTTTGTCTGCCGAAACTGAAAATAAATGCGTGCTGACCTGCACGCATTTATTTTTTTACAGCTTCGCAAACAGCCTTCATGCAGGCTACTAAAGAGCCTTTTTCCCGATGATGGTTGATACATTCACAGCACTTGCCATGCCGCACACAGTTTACCATTTTACAGGTACAGTTGGCTTCGTTGCAATTCGCCATTTTCATTCCTCCTCTAATGCAGTTTCATCTATATCTGCGTAAAGGGCATAAAACCTCAGCATATTTGCCCTTGGCATTCTGCAGGGTAATATTGACCGCCCACATGGGCACCCCTGCATCATCCTCGGCATGCGTACACTGAAACAGGCGTTTTGCGCCGGTAAATTTAATAATATCTTCCAGTTCCAAAAGCAGCACCAGATCTTCACGGCTGTAAGCGTCAAGACCTTCGTCCGAAAAAAAGACTGTCGCTACGACAAGCTCGTCCATCTGCCAGCATTCCAGAACATAGGGACGCCCGCCAATAATAGTACCTTTATAGTAGCCGATATCCAGCACACCGTCTGCATCAGGCTCCAGAGGCGAAGGGACATACTCGCTTCTGTTGGGAACAGGGAATTTTATTTCTTGCATGATACTCTCCTTGATCATTTATATTGATTCAGCACTTTTTTACAATATTTGACAAAATCTTTCTTCACATTGGCGGGGCCGGTAAGTTTAGCTTTGCTGCCCAAACCGAACAGCCAGCTGTAAAAAGCCTGGTCTGCAACGACGGTGCCTTCGATAACACTGGTTGCTTCTTTGCTTTTTTTCACCTTGCCTTCGGCAAGGTATTCTAGCACGGCCGGTACCAGCTCGTTACTGCAGCGCAGTTCAACCGGGCATAACAGCTCTGCTTCCTCATATTTCTGCGCTTTCAAACTTGCCCTTAAAGCCTCGGCCTGATACCTGCTGCCTAAACAGGCCAGCTTCTCTACCAGTTTCTGGGCCTTGCTTTTGCCGACAGCAGCAGATTTCAGCACAGACTCTGCCATCAGCTGCAGTTCAGGCAGTGTAAAAAGCCGGCTGCCGATCCTATAAATATTGGCCCTGCTGCGCGTAGCAATAATATCCAGGCCAAAAGCCTGCAATGTAGCGATGTCGTCATACAAGCTTTTCCGTTCGGCAGGTATTTCCAGCTCTGCCAATCTTTCGATCAGCTGCTGTACTGTCAGCACATGCTTTTCGTCAGTTTCTTCCAGCAAGATCTGCTGCAGATGCAAGAGCTTTGCTTTTTGGTTTGCTTTTTTTGACATGATTCACACCTTCTTTTCGGAAACGCTTATAGTGTCACTAAATATTATATTAGCCACAAAAACACATTTCCCTGCCGCCCTGATGATTTTTTACAAAAAAATACTCTGGCCGCAGCCAGAGTAAGAAATAACTTTAACCTTGCACGATATACCAGCCTTTATTCTCGCCGGCCACCAGCAAATACGTATCGGCATTGTTCATAAAATCACGCATTGATTTTTTCTGCACAACGACTACGTTATCTTTGACAGCGGCATAGCTTTTCAATTCCGCATAGGGCATCACGTTTTTGCTGCTCCAGCTGAAAGCTTTGGGTTTAAAGCCTTCAATGTCGCCCTGCGGTAAAAGTTTTACCAGTTTTTTGCCGGAATAAAAAACAGCTGAGGTTGGATACGCGCCATACAGGCCTATCTCCTGCTTCTCAGGATACTGAGCCTGCAGCTGCAGCGCCAGTTGTTTGCCTGACCGCAGCTCGCTCAACGGTACTGCCACAGAAGGTATCAAAGCTATATTGAAAAGCAGCGCCATGGCGGCAACAGCGGCCGTCAGGTACTTTTGGTTATAGCTTTTAACAGCATATACCAGGCAGAAACCTGCCAGCGCCGTCAGCAATACAAAAAATTCACCCTGTACGGGAGCCACGCCCCGAAACCGGCACCAATAAACTGCGCCGGCCAAAACAGCATAAAAGATCCCGTGAAACAGCATATAACCACGGCTGAAGACCCTGGAACCATTGACTGCTATATAGCGCCCCAGCAGCAATGCTGCTGGGAACAGCAGCGGATAGGTATAAGTGATATATTTAGTTGCCATATTCTGGAAAAAGAAGAATACCGCTGCAGCCCAGATCACTAAAAAAACAGTCAGATTATCAGGGCGCTGCAATCTGTCCTCTTTGACGAATTTCTGCCACAGACATTGCGGCAGCAGGCCGCTCCAGGGGAATAACGCCAGCAGATTGACCAACGTATAGTAATAAATGACATTATCGCGCGGATGCTCGGAAACCGTAGCCCGCAGGAAATTATGCGTACCTAAAAAAGTTTTGGTGAACGCGTCGCCATGCAGGCTTATCATTGCCAGATACCAGGGCAGGCCTATAGCTAAAAAAAGCAGGCTGCCGCTGCAAAGCTTCATGTGTTTGATTTCCCGCCAGCCTTTATCGAACGCCAAAAACAGGAACATTATCAATCCCGGCAGCAGAAAGCCGATCGGCCCTTTAGTCAGCGTCGCCAGAGCCGCACAGGCATACATCCCATAATAATACTTCTTCTGCGGCGTACTGTAACCCAGATAAAAGAAAAGCAAGCTGCCGCTGAAAAAGAAAAACAGGATCGCATCGGTGATGACCGATTTACTGATCAGAAAAAATTCTACCGAAGTCAACAGCACTAAACCGCTGTAAAAAGCAGTTTTATCATCAAAAAGCTTTTTCGCACCCCAGACAAGCAGCCCCAGTCCAGCCAGACCAAAACAGGCCGGGAAGAAACGGGCGGCAAATTCAGTAAAGCCAAAGAGCTTAAAGCCCAATGCTGTCAGCCAGTAAAAAAATACCGGTTTGTCAAACCAATACTGTCCGTAAATCTGCGGCGACAGCCAGTCTCCCGATACTACCATTTCTTTAGCTGTCAACGCATAATTTGATTCTACCGAATCAGTGATCAATAAAGCACTGTTAAAGACAAATAATAACAGTACTGCGGCCAGCCAGAAAACAGCCCAACTTTTCCTATTCATAAAAAACAACTCCTTGCCTCTATTTCAGCCTTATCATAAAAAATGTGACTGAAAATAACCTGAAACAAGGAGTTATTATTTTTAGCGCTGCATCGTCAGGGGCAGCTTGACAATAAAGCAGCTGCCGCCTGCTTTTTTACTTTCCACTTCGATCGTTCCCTGATGCTGCTCTACGATTATCTTCGCTATCGGCAGCCCCAGACCAAAGCCGCCTTCAGCACGGGTCCTGGCTTTATCGACCCGGTAAAACCTTTCAAAAATACGTTCGATATCTGTAGCGTCAATACCTATGCCTTCATCATCCACCCTGATCACAAGCTGCTGATTATGCCGCAGGGCACTGACTGTGACCGTGCCGCTCACTGAATATTTGATGGCATTATCGATCAGGATCGTCAGCAGCTGCTCCAGGCGCAGCCGGTTGCCCCAAATGATCAAACGTTCCGGCGGCAGCTGCAGTTCCAGCTTTAAGCCCTTTTGCTGCGCCAGTATACTTAAAGTCCCGGCTGTCTGCTCCAACAGCACATTAAAGTTTACCTGTTCCAGCCTGACCTCAGCGACGCCGGCGTCATTGCGGGCCAGCGACAGCAGGGCAGCGACCAGATTATTCATGCGTTTGATTTCCATACGCATGGTTTTCAGGGTATCAGCAGTAAACTCACTGAATTTACTATCAGTATCGCCCTCCATACCTTCGGCGGCGATACCCATAACTGTCAGCGGGGTCCGCAGTTCATGCGAGGCATCGGCAACAAATTCACGCTGCCGTTTAAACATTTCCCGGATCGGTTTGATACTGCGCCCGGCCAAGTAATAGCCGATACCGGCGCCGCAGCAGATAAAAAACAAACTCATCAGAACAAGCCAGACGACCTCACCCTGTTCTTCATAATAATAATCGCTCAGATCCTTAAACATATACAAAGTAGCTGCACTGGCAGTTCCGTCCATTATCTGGTCCCGGCCAACGATATATATCCAGAGCCGGTCATTTGCATCACGCAGAGTAAGCCATTTTACTTTGCGGTCCTGATTCGGCCATTTATCGCGCAAAGCGAATAACTGCTGAGCTACCGGGCTGCCGCTGACCTGATCGTGCAGCACTTCATCTGAACCGGGCTTCAGCATATACGCCAGCTCCCGGCCGACCTCAATAGAGTGATTCGACACCGGCAGCTCACCGCTCTCCACATATTCCTCACCCTCATGGATGATCAGATCGCGCATTTGCTGCTTTTCATGCGTCAGCACCGAATGGCCTAACAGGATGATGCAGCCGGTCACGATCATCACTACCAGCAATGAAAAAATCCCTGTATAGATAATAGTAAGCTTTAAACGCAATTTATCAAACATCATGTACCTCTAGCATATAACCGACGCCACGTACCGTCTTGATCAGGCTCTCTGCTCCGATCGACGCCAGTTTCAAACGCAGTGACCGGATATGCACATCCAGATTATTTTCAGTAACATCGCCGTCAATGCCCCAGATACGTTCTAAAAGCAGCTCCCGCGGCAAAATCTGGCCGATATTGATCAGCAGCAGCTCCATCAGCTTAAATTCCCGCGGCCGCAGCTGTACCTTCTTGTTTTTGTAACCCACGGTATAATCTTTAACAGCCAGGATCACGCCTTGACAGGCAAAATCCTCCTGCTTGTAACCGCTCTGCCGCCGCACTAACGCATGCAGCCGCGCCAGCAGCTCCGCCATTTCAAAAGGCTTGACCAGATAATCGTCAGCGCCTTCATTCAGCCCCGCTACCTTATCATCCAGGCTGTCACGCGCTGTCAGCATCAGTATTTTTCCCTGGTATTCCTCTTCACGCAGGCGCCTGCACAAAGTTACGCCGTCCAGCTTCGGCATCATCCAGTCTAATACCAAAACATCATAACCGTCACGGTAGCACTGCTCGTAAGCCGCTTCGCCGTCTTCCACCCAGTCAGTCGTGATATTTTCTTTTTTCAATAGGCTCTGCAATAACCTGCCCAGATTTTTATCATCTTCTGCTAACAATATTTTCATAGCGTTCACCTCTTTTGGCAACTTATACCATATGTATATTAAAATTGGCTGAATTTATGATAAATCCTGCTGTCAGCTATACAAATATTAAATCAGCGGCAGCAAAAAAAAAAGAGGACGCTTCCGCGTCCTCTGCTATACTCTTGAAGAATTTTATTCAGCTGCATCTGCCGCAAGCTTCTTACCAGGCTGCAGCAATGCTACAACCGCATAAGTCAGAATGCAGGCAAACCATTCCATATAAATAACGTTCGGGAAAATGCGTACCGCCGGCACCAGCTGCCACAGGACCAGCATGATAAAGCCCACCAGCAGCGTCCAGAACCCGGCCGCTTTGCAGCTATAGCGCGGGAAAAACAACGCCACGATAACGATAACGCTGAAAGCCGCCGTCAGACTGAGACCGATCATGATCGTTCCCAGAATACTGGAAACGCCCATCGCCATACCTAAGGTCAGCACGCCGGAGATCACGATGCACAAACGCATCATCGTCAGCTGTTTGGCATCCGAACACTTCGGATTGATAAACCGTTTGTAAATATCATTAGAAAACAGCGTTCCTGCCGAAAGCAGCAGATTGCAGGCAGTCGATACGTCTGCCGCCCATAAAGCAGCCAGTGTAATACCAGCCAGCACAGGCTGCAGCCCCACGATGACCTGCGGCAATGCCAGAGCAGCCTGGGCATCAGGATACATGGATTTGGCACAAATACCCAGCAGCGCCGCCAGCACACCTACCGGCAGCATGATGATGCCGCCCCAGACAAAGCCTCTTCTGGCAGTCGCGGCGTCTTTTGCCCCCAGCGAGATCTGCAATATACTCTGCAGCGACAGATTGACGGTGACCAGGGTGATGATCCAGCTGGTGATCGTCGTTAAGCCTACACCTTCAGTAAAACTGAACCACGGTACGTTCGCCGGCAAGGTTTTGGCCAGCTCGCTTATACCACCTACTTTATCAAGCTGGATAAAGGTTGCCGCTACGATGCCAAAATAAATCAAAATTATATTCAGCACATTAGTCAGCGACGCCGACCACATCCCGCCAATAAAGGTGATGCTGATAAAAGTTACCGCACTGACCAGCATACCTGTTTTGAAATCAAAAACTTCCGGCATAATAGCGTGCAATATACTACCGCCGGCAATATATTGCAGCGAAATAATTACCAATTGGATAACGATTTGGCAGAACACGCCCAAAATAACGGCATTCGTGCCATGATGTCGTTCGATAAGTTCAGAAATAGTGGTAATATTCTGCTCGCGATATTTTTTCGCCATAAAAATACCCATCACGATCGCGCCTATTGCCCAGGCAATAGTATACCAGCCGGCAGATAAGCCGACCCTGAACGCATGCTCCGAGACGCCGATCGTCGAAGCACCGCCAACAGCCAGGCCAATAATCGTGACCGCGATCAGCGGTGCCGATAACCTGCGGCCTGCCAGTGCATAATTTTCCGCATTGCCTTCACTGCGCTTTTTCGCAAACCAGCTGATACCAAACAAGGCAATAATGTAAAGTATCAATATCGCCAAAGAAACTGACATAAGAATACCCCTCCCGATTTTTGGCAATAAAAAACGCCCGCTATTGTGGACGGCCAAAGAGTAACTTTATTGTACGCAAAGTTTACATTAAAGTCAAGCAGAACTTACACAATTTCACACAAAACTGCTGTACAGGAATATAATATGCACATTTGTTTTTGCAGACAACACCTATTGCTTTTTCATATAAAAGAATCCTTGCACAATAATTTATACAGTGATATAATTAATTGTGTTTGTTTTACTGTGTCTTTGATTATAATTATTAATTTTAACAATTTATTTGTGAATATTAGAACCTAAGGGAGATGATTATCATCGGCAGGAAATCACGCAACACAGATCAGGCCTTAATTAAGGCGGGCATAGAATTAATTGCTCAGGGTAATTACGACCCGACTGTACGCGCTATTTGCACTCTGGCAAATGTTAACCAGGGTATGTTTGTTTACTACTTTGGTTTTAAAGAAGAATATATGAAAGTTATTTTCCAAAAAATTTATGAAGACTATTTGTCTAAATTACAGAATTATCTCGATAAAAATGCCAAAGCCGTCATTCAACTGCAGCAGATTTTTTACCGTATGACAAAATATTTTATAGATAACTTCAATACGGCACATTTTCTGACTGATGCTTTATATAATCACAAAGCTGCTGCCTACTTTACCAATTACAGAGTCCAGCATTTTATTTTTGTCCGGACACTGATCGAACAGGCACAGCGCGACGGCGATATCTGCAGCGATATGAACAGCTATGAAATCTATACGACTCTGCAAAGTATTCTGATCCAGCCGATCGTCATCAAAAATACTATCCTGCAGCAGCATAAAAACGAACCGCTGCTGGATAAGCTCAAACTTATCGACGTTACTTCAGAAGCAAGTCTGCAGAAAAGACTGCGTGTTGCTTTTAAAGGACTGCGTCCCTAACAGATATCTGCTGACAATATTTTTTAAAAATCAGTTGACATTTTTTCATAATCATATATAATAATATCGTTGCTTAGTAATACAGGCAATCTCAATGACTCCGTAGCTCAGTTGGATAGAGCGTTTGACTACGAATCAAAAGGTCGCAGGTTCGAATCCTGCCGGGGCCACCATAGCAATCGACGCATTCCGAAAAGGAATGCGTTTTTTATTTTGCCCATAATCAACTAATCCTTTAAACCAGAATACCGCACCCACAAGCCTACCCCATTATCTTTTATTTAATATTTTTAAATAAAAGATAATAAACAATGTTATAATAAATACATACTATATTTAAAATTCAAGATTTACTTGCAAATGGACGGAGGGGTACTATGGTAAATTTAGCACAGGAAAAAATTAAGGCAATCAAAGATTTTGCCCATCAATATATCTATAAATTACTTTGTGACCAGGATCTGCCTTTTATTCTCAGCCATCTTGATCCGCAGCTCATCGGCATCGGCGCCGCCGAGCATAATTATTATAATACACCTGAAGCAGCCCGCGATTTTATCGCTTCTTTAAATGGCCAGATCCCTCCATGCCGGCTGTTAAATGAAGAATGGACTGTTATCCCGTTGGCAGAAACCCTCTATCTGGCTCAGGGGCGTCATTATCTGACAGCAGCAGAGGACCAGCAATTGCTCGTTCAAACACACCAGCGTGCCACTATCATTATTCGTGATCTGGGCAGTGATTTCAGTTATATGTATGTCAATCTTTCCCATCCATATCAGGAGCTGCAGGGCACAGAAAACTTTCCTTTTCAGGTCGGTTCACAAACCTATCGATATATGGAAGCAGAACTTGCTAAAGCCAAAGAACAGCTCCAGCAGAAACAGCAGCAAATGGAAGTCGTACTGCAGTCCGTCAATGGCGGCGTCAAATGCAGCAATGACGACGCTACCTATTCTTACGCTTATATCAGCGAAGAGCTGCCCGGCATGTTTGGCTATTCTATGGAAGAGTTCCGGCAATTTACCGGCAATAACGCCACAGGGCTTGTTTATCCGCCGGATCTGCCTAAGGCGCTGGCTGATTGTAAAGAATGTTTTAAAGACGGCAATCCTACCTACTCAACGAAATACCGCGTCCCCTGCAAAGATGGCAGCCTGAAATGGATCATAGACAGCGGCCGGAAAACAAAGACGCCGGAAGGCAAAACTATCATCAACAGTATTTACCTGGATATAACAAAAGATGAGGAAGCCCGCCAGAGCGAGCTGGATCACGAACGCCGCACCCGACAGCAATATTATGATCTGCTTTCCAGCATCAATTCTAATTATTATTTCATCTATCTGGTCAACCTTGAAGACGGCTCCGGCATTCCTCTGCGTCTACCGGAAACAGATTGCTCAGCTTTCGCGCAATACCGTACAAACGGGAGTTATGACATCGAACCTCTGATCCGCAGCCACTTTCATCCTGATGACAGCACAAAAATTTTAGAGCATTTCTCTCTAAGCGGCCTGCGCCGTCAAAAACAGGACCGGCATATTGACTTTGCCATGGAATGCCGCAGCAGCCTTTGCAGCACAGAATATCGCTGGACAGCCTTCAATTCGACTTTATTAGCGCAAAGCGACGGTTACCACCAGATCATCCTTACTCTGCGCGATATCCATGAGGATAAATTGAAAGAGCTGCGGGAACAACAGGCTTTGCAGGAAGCCTTTAATGCTGCCCAGGCTTCCAATATGGCTAAAAATGAATTCCTTTCGCGCATGAGCCATGATATACGTACCCCTATGAACGCCATTATAGGGATGACTGCCATTGCCGGCAAAAATCTGGAAGACAAAGCGCGGCTCCAGGATTGCCTTGCCAAAATAACTACTGCCAGCAATCATCTTTTGACCTTGATCAATGAAGTGCTTGATATGTCCAAAATCGAAAGCGGCAAGCTCAATCTTCTAAATGAAGATTTTTCTCTCAAAGAGATGCTGGAGGAGCTGCTTGATCTGGTCAATCCGCAGCTTTTGAACAAAAAGCATACTTTTACTATGAATATCGCTCCCGAGCTTTGCGTTAACGTTCTGGGTGACAAGCTGCGCTTGAAACAACTGCTGCTCAATATTTTAGCCAATGCTATCAAATACACGCCTTTCCATGGCCATATCTCTTTGGAAGTGCGTGAAACCCACGTCCGGCTTCACGATACCATCGGTTATGAATTTATCATTACAGATAACGGTATCGGTATGACGCCGGAATTTACAGCAAAAATTTTTGAGCCATTTGCCCGCGCTTCCGACTCGCGCACCAGCGAAATAGAAGGAACTGGTCTGGGTATGACGATTGCTCTCAACATCGCCCGCATGATGAACGGTACTATCGAAGTCCAAAGTGTTTTAGGCGAAGGTTCTGCTTTTAAAGCCATCGTTTATTTACAGCCACGCGAGCAGGAGGCAGGCCGCAGCAAATCTCTGATGCAGACAGCCAGCATTGATAAACTGCAGGAGCTGGCTTTTCAGGGAAAACGGGTTTTGCTGGCAGAGGATAATGAACTCAATCTGGAAATAGCCGTAGAATTATTAAAGTATGCCGGTTTGGAGATCACTACCGCCAAAAACGGCCTGGAAGCACTGGATAAATTTAAAGCCGCACCGCCAGGCACCTATAACCTGATTTTGATGGATATCCAAATGCCTGTCATGAATGGCCTGGAGGCCGCTAAAGCGATCCGGTCGCTGCCCTGCCAAGACGCCCAGATTGTCCCTATCATCGCGATGACGGCAAACGCCTTTCCTGAAGATATTGCAGCCACACTGCAGGCAGGAATGAACGAACATCTCAGCAAGCCGGTCAATTTAGAACAATTTCAGGCCATGCTGCAAAAATGGTGTCAGTAATTTTCGTAAAAGATGTTGACAACAACACTGCAATCAGATATAATATCATCGTTGCCTAAAGATTTAGGTAACCTCAATGACTCCGTAGCTCAGTTGGATAGAGCGTTTGACTACGAATCAAAAGGTCGCAGGTTCGAATCCTGCCGGGGCCACCAGAAATTAAAGCTCACTTCGTAAGAAGTGAGCTTTTTTGTTGCGCTGTTTATTTTTCCAAAGGCCGCAGCGGTATCGTAAAACTGAAGCTGCTGCCTACGCCCAGTTCACTGACGACGCTGACCGTCCCGCCGTGGCTTTCAACCATCCATTTTACCATTGCCAGTCCCAGGCCTGTGCCGCTGTCTGCCCCGCCGCTGCGGGCAGTATTGACCCTGTAAAAGCGTTTCCAGATTTTTGGCAGTTCATCAGCACTGATACCAATACCATCGTCACGGACAGTACCAATGGCATTTTGACCGTCGCTTGTTAAAGTAAGCCAGATCTGTCCCTGTTGCCTGCCATACTTGACCGCATTAGTCAGCAGATTGAGCCAGATCCGCATCAGCAATGTTTGATCAGCTTGAACCATAACTGCCGGCTCGATCTCTGCCGTCAGCGTGATCGCTTTGGCTGCCGCCAGGCCCTTAGCTTCTTCCGCCACGATCTCCGTCAATTCGCTTAAATCGAACACTTCCAGATACAGGCTTGCCTGATGCCGGTCCGCTCTGGCCAGCTGCAAGAGCTGGTTGACCAGTTTCGACATTTTTCTGGCCTGCTGCAGCACGCCCTGCAGCGCCTGCTGTTTACTCTCGGAGTCAGGCTGCTGCAGTCCGCATTCAGCCTGTGCTATGATCACTGAGGTCGGCGTACGCAGCTCGTGGGAAGCGTCATCAGTAAACTGCCGTTCTGCTTCAAAGGCCGCTTCTAATCTGGCAAACATTCCGTCAAAGGTTTTTGCCAGCGTATCGATTTCATCGTCAGCACCTTCCAGTTCGATCCGTTTGGAAAGATCGCTCCCGCTGCTGATCTGAGCCGCAGCTTCTGTGATCCGTGTTACCGGACGAAAAGCTTTTTTGGTGATCCAGTAACCACCCAGGGCCGCCAATAAAATCAGCAGTGGGAAAAACAGCGCGCACTGCCACAAAATCTTATCGCGTTCCGCATAGGCCGAGCTAAGCGGCACCGTGCCACGTACCCAGTAAAAATTTTCCGCATGGCGCGGTTTGAAATAAAAATCATAAACAAACCAGTTTTGCTGCCCATTACCAGCCTTCTGCAGCAGCTCGTCGGCAAAAGGCGTTGCCGGCAGACCACTGGCCACCAGACCTGTGATCATCTGCCCGTTTTCGTGGTATACGGCAAGCCGGACGCCGTCCTTTAAAAAATCAAGCTTCTCCAGGCGCAGACGGCCAGCATTGTCTATTTTCAGTTCTTCCGCAAAATCATAAACTTCTTCTTCCAGCTTGTTCTGCACTCCCAACAGTAAAACCTTATCTGTCGCCAGCAGGACGGCCGCAAAAATAGCCCCTAAAATTATTACGATCAGCCCTGTATACCACAGGGTTATTTTCATTTTTACCGACAGCTTTTTCATAAAGTCTCCTTCAGCACATAACCGGCGCCGCGTACTGTCTGGATCAGTTTTTTCTCAAAGCCGTCATCTACTTTTTTCCGCAGATACCGTATATATACATCTACCACGTTGGACCCGCCTTCAAAATCATAATCCCAGACATGATTTTCGATCGTTTCCCTTGTTAAAACTACTCCCTGGTTACGCAGTAAATATTCCAGCACGGCAAACTCTTTAGCTGAAAGCTGCAGCTCTCGTCCTTCTCTGCTGACGCTGCGGCTGCTCAGATCCATTTCCAGATCGCCGCACCGCAGTACATTCGAAACCTGCCCGCTGCTGCGCCGCAAAAGTACCCGCAAGCGCGCCACCAATTCGTCAAAGGCAAAGGGTTTGACTAAATAGTCGTCCGCACCAAGATCAAGCCCGGCAACGCGATCCTCGACACTGCCGCGGGCAGTCAGCAGCAGCACCGGTGTTTTATCGCCGGCAGTACGCATTTTCTGCAGCACAGCTAACCCATCCAGTCCCGGCAACATAATATCCAAAATAATAGCGTCATACGCCGTCAGCTGCATATAATCCAATGCTTCCAGACCATCACCGCAGGCATCTACACTGTAACCGCTGCTCTGCAGCTGCTTTTTCAGCACCTCACGCAGATCAGGCTCATCTTCCACGAATAAAAGCCGCATAAGCGCAACCTCCTTTAATTATTTTTATTATAGCACAGACAGCAGCCGCTCTGAAACAAGTCAACCCCTGTAACGCTGTGCCTGTTCGGCAGCCCTTTTAAAGCACAGGCCCCAACCCAGCAGCAACAGGCCGCAGACAATCATGATATATTCTATTTTGATAAAATCCCCCAAAGGTCCAAAGCCAAGAATAGCCACCGGCATCATGCCCTGCGAAACAAATTGCAGCAACGCAAAAACACGTCCCAGATAACCGGGCTCAGTATGAGTCTGAATCAAAACCGTTTCAGCCGTAATAAAAACCGGCACGAATAAGCCGCAGATGCAATCAAACAACAGATAGAGCCAGAACACCTCCGACAGGCCCATCAGGGCAAAGGTGCAGCCAAACACTGCCAACGAGACCGCTATCGCCGTGACCTTATTTTTAAAATCACCTTTCCAGGCGACGAATAAGCCGCCTAAAAACGAGCCCAGCGCCCACACCATTTCGTTAGCTGTCAGCTTCCAAACTTCGCTGCCAAAAGTCCGCACTACCATCAGCGGTGTCAAAAAAGCTGCCGGTGTGATCAGAATAAAGGTCACCGCGTAACAAACCAGCATGACCCGCAGCAGCGGCTGCGACCAGGTATAACGCACACCTTCGCGCAATTCTGCCAGCACTGGTCTTCTGCTTTGATTGATAACTGTTTTAGTTACCTGCAGACGCAGCATAATAATGATGGCGACGGCTGCCGTCAGCACATCGACCAAAAAAGCCCACTTCATCCCGAACGTGCCTAAAATCGCTCCGCCTACTGCCGGCGCGATCAGCAGCAGTACATTGTTGGCCATCTGATTGATACCGTTAACTCTTACCAGATGTTCCGGCGGCACCAGTTCCGGATACAGCGCACTGACAGCAGGACTTTGGAAGCCGCTGCCGATAGAACGCAGACAGGCGATAAAAATCAAAAACGTCAGGCTTTCATAGCCAAAAGCAAACGCTGCAAAGGCCAGTAATGTCGCCAGCGCCGTAAACCCGTCCGCCAGCATGATGATCAGTTTTTTACTGTAGCGGTCAGCGAAAACACCGGCCCACAGGGAAACGACTACCTGAGGGATCAGCGTTGCCAGGGTCGCCACAGTGATCCAAAAGCCGGACGCAGTATTGACTGTGATATACCAGACAATGGCAAATCCCACTACCGACGAGCCAAAAATAGATATATTCTGACTGATCAGAAATAATGCCGTCTGCTTTTGCCACGCTGTTTCCTGTGTCATAAAAATTCCTCAGCTTTCCCGCTTTCTGCCGCTTCAATAAACAACTGCTGTTTTCTACAAGTTTCTATAATAAGATTGTACAACAAAAATAGTCAAAATAGCCGTTCCATAATAAGTTTATAAAATAAATTTTTATTAAAGTTTCTTTTAATCTTCTTTTAATCTTTCCGCGTTATAATAAAGACAAAGAAAACGCCGCAGTAAAAACGGCGCAAGGAGGTAAAGAAAATGACTAAAAAATTTCTGGCGTTCATCGCCGCTGCCATCTGTACATTAGCAATCACCGCAACCGCTTTTGCCGCTGAGTTCATCAGTGCCGATCAGGCCCGCAGCATTGCTGCTCAATGGGTACCTGCCGGCAGCACGCATCTAGTGACCAAAGACGAAAGCCACAAATACGCATCTTATTATGAAGTAAAATTCTATGACAACGCTACCAACACCGAATATGAAGTAGAAGTACTCAAAAACGGCGGCGCTGTGAAAGAATTCAAAATGGATGCCCAAACAGTTCTCGGCAGCCCCAGAGTCGTACTATCTGCCGCTGATGTCCAGGACCTCGTTCGCAAAGAATTCCCCAACGCAACCTTCACTAAAGTAAAACTTGACAGCGACGACGGCCTTTATGAATATGAGTTGAAATTCTATACACCCGAATTACGCGGCGAAATGAAATTCAACCCTGAAAACGGCGCTCTGATGGAAAAAGAACTTAAATACCAAGTTCGCTGAGCCATCCCCCCCAAAATGCACTGTAAATGTGCCGATTGCTCACGCAACAAAGCCACTGCCGCACTGTGATAAGTGTGACAGTGGCTTTGTCTTTTTTATTATTAAGAAATCAAAAATGATAAGCCAAGTCAAGCCGGGCCCCGATCTCCCGTCCACCATTAGACCAGTCCCCGCTAAGGCTGCCGCCAGCCGACCATTTTCGGCTGAAATCATGCCTGACATAAGCCGCCGCCACAAAATGGTTCCTGCCCTCTCCCCAACTGCGTACCGGCAGCAGGGACCCGCATTCATCTTCAGCAAAGCAGACTTCCATAAGCTGCCGCTCGCCAGCCAGGATACGCTTATAACCCAGGCGAATGCCATAACCGCCCGTACCCTCACTGCGGTCAAAGGATAAGCCCAGCTCCCCTTCGGCATAATTATCACTATAACTGCCAAAACTGCGGTCAAAAACACCTGCACCATGCTCTCTAAAGGCCTTCTGCCTATAATGGGTAAAATTGAGCCTGGCATAAGGACTGACATGCCACAATTCTTCCGGCTTTCCATAATCCAGATCATAGGCATACTCAACGCCTATCCCCAACGTTTTACTGTCATAGCCGCTTTCAGCGGTCTGCCCCAGTACCGGCAGATAAGCGGTACCCTTATTGGCCTGTAAACCATAGCTGACAAAGCCTGTTATACTGCCGGGTTTGTTTTTATTTCCAGCATATAAGCCCAATGAATAACTGTCATATTCGCCGCTTCCCGCAGCTCCGCTGACAGTATTGCTGCCGTAATCAAACAACAGACCATAATATCCATGTTCATCGAAAAGAAAATCCTTGCCAATGGTCAGATTATAGCCGTGCCCATTTACGCCGCCAATGCGTCCCCAGCGCTTGTTATTCAGCATCCACAATCCGTCCTGCCGCGCCAGTGCCGGCTGCTCATATACCGCTCTCATTACAGAGCCGTTTTTCATGGCATCATGGGCCAGATCCAGCAGCATCCCATTTTCTATTTGCGAAAAAGCGGCTGCAGCATTAGTTTTATCCAGGGCATACAGCCTGTACATCTGTTTTTGCCGGTCACTATCCAGCGAAAAATACATATTATTCAAAGCAGCAAAGGTAGCGCTGTTGCCGCCGGTATTATTACTGACAAAAGTAGTAAGCTTGCCATCTTTATTATCGACTACTATTTGGGCATCCAGCATCCCGGAAAACTCCTGTTCTGTACTGCTCCCTGAAACTATGCTATTCGCAGTAATAAATACGCCGCTGACTCCGGGGGCAGCACTATTAGCCGCTTTAACCTCCATCCGGTCGATATGGGCATCGCCGTCTACATTAAGACAATTATATTTTTTACCGTCTGTATTGAGCAATATCGTACCACTGCCGTTGAAGCCGCCCCTAACCTGCATATTTTCGATGCTTCCATAACTGCCGGCCTGCACTCTGCCATCGTTATACAAGCTGCCATTGACCGTGCCTTTGCCTGTAATCGTACCACTGCCTGTACTATAAGCATCGCCGGCCACAGAGCCGTCTATTTGCAGCGTGCCCTGTACTGCGATAGAACTGCCCTGATAGGTATTGCTGCCGGTCAGATTCAGAATACCCTCCCCCTGTTTTATCAGCCCGGCGTGCAATCCTACCAGTCCTGTGTCTGCAATTTGCTTGTTGAAATCTGTGATATATCGCTCAACCATATAACTGTTATTGTCTTTAACACCTTTGGGATTTTTCAGCCAGTTGGTTTGATAGTACAGCCAGCGATCGTACAGATCTTTGACATCGCTGTCAGCTCCTGTTGAATCAGCAGCTTTTCCTGAACCGAGCGGATCAGCGGCAATATAACCTGCGCGTATTTCTTTGATATCATTACTCCAGACAGAATCATAGCCCTGAGTATCCACGCTGTATAAGGCCTGCTTTTCAGCTTTTCCACGTACCGTATAAGCATCGCTGATATCGCCGGCACTCAGCCGCCTGACATTGATCGCCCCAAGTCCTCCAACAGCTTTCCCGGCATCAACTATGCCCTGTCCGAACAGTGCCTCCACCGGTACATCTTCAAAAACATCAATTTCCACATTTGCATCCAGTTCACTGTGCAGCTTTTTTTTACCATCTGTTTTATCATCTGATAGTTTTATACCATAAAATCCCCAAAAAAGATCTTCGTTTTCTGCGTAGGCCTTCTCGAATGCTTTCTCAATATCCAGCTCGGCTCCACCAGGAGGAACAAAAATATTTATTTTGAGCTCTGACTTATTATCTCCTTCTCCTGGATCCTCCTGTACATTTATGAAAAAACCATCCGTCGCCACAATCTGATTATTTGCCGTGCTCAACAGCACATCCCCTATCTGTTTGCCGCCAAGATAGGGAAACGCCTGCTGGACTAAAGCGCCCACACCTGTTACCAGTGGAGCGGCCTGAGACGTACCATACCTAATCACATCCATTTGACCAGCAGCCGCAAAGTCAGCATTAGCGGAAACAATCGCAACACCCGGTGCGTTTAAAACACAGTCCTCTCTATATTGAGCCAGATCAGAGAAAATTGCGATAGCATTGCAGTCTGCGTCAAAACCGCCCGTCTTATTACGGTGCAGCGCCGCAGCATCGCCTGCGGTAACAGTAATAAAATTGTTGCTCAGGCTTCGGTCAAAAACAGGGCTGGTATTTTCTATACTCGCCATAGTGTGACCGTTGTTGCCAGCAGCCCATACTAAAAGCTTATCATGGGCAACCGCTTCTCTGAACTGTATGGTATTATTATAAAGATAATCCTGCCATTCCGGGTTGCCTGTAGGAGTAAGAACTCCACTCTGCACCAGCTCATAAGCCTGATTATCATCGATGTTCGTCAAATAGCACCCAGTTCCCCAGGAATTATTGATAACCTTGATTTCCGGATGCTGCACATAATAAGCATAAAGGTCCTTGCGGCTCTCAAACGAACCGTCACTGTAATAAATCCTACCGGCAGTAGAGCCCTTGATCTCGGCATCAAAAGCAATGCCATGCATACCCAGGCCGTTTTTAGATGCGGCCACGACACCAGCCACATGAGTACCATGAGTAAAATTCGCCCAATTATATACTCCGGCACCAGCAACATTGATCATCTCAGAATTTTGTTTTAAATCAAATTCAGGAACCAAAAAATTAATAGGATCATCACAGACACCCACAATAACGCCTTTTCCTGTATAGCCATTGGCATAAGCCGACGCCGCATTCACTGCATCCAGCACATTATAGCCCATCTCATTATATTCAGCTGTTTTAAAACTGTCGGCACTTTGCGCGTTGGCAATGCTGCTGCTCATAAGCATCAGCATTGCCAAACTGTTTAAAGACCTTTTCCAGGGCATTTTAGCTCAGCTCCTTAGTGACCTGACTGCCATACATATACGAAGTCTGATCCCCGCTCCGCTTTGATCATGGCACCAAAATAATTACAAAGACTGTCTTTTGGTGAACAAAAATAAAAGCCACTATGTTATTACATAGCGAACGATATTTTTTAAGCAAAAAAAAATGTTCTATATATAATATTATAACATATATTATATATAGAACATAAATCATTCATAAATAAAAAATTAGTCTTTCTGCCTTTATTCTTTTGTCAGCAGGTCCAGCTCAGCCTCGCTCAAACCGCAGCCGCGCAGAACTGCTTCCGTATCCTCACCCAGTCTGGGAGCACGTTTCTGCAGCGTTCCCGGCGTTGCCGACATTTTCATGGCAAAGCCCAGCTGCTTATAAGTACCGATCTCTTCGTCTTCGACCGTCAGCACCATTGCATTCGCACGGGTCTGCTCCGCAGCCAACGCTTCGTCAAAATTCAGTACCGGCGTTACGCAGGTGTCCTTCCCCTCCAAACAAGCCGCCCACTCCTGCATGGTTTTAGTCCTGAAAATCTCGGTCAGCTCGTCCTTAATGCGCTCATGCTGCGATTCATCGTCCAGAGCATCGATAAAGTCGGCGCGGTCTAAGGCCAGGCAAAGGTTGCTCCAGAATTTTTTCTCCAGGCACCCTACCGAAACATAACGGCCGTCCCGCGTTTCGTAAATATTATAGTTGGCATATGCACCGGTCAGCCAGTTATTGCCGCGTTCGGCAACGAAACCGCTGCCGAAATATAAACTGGCAGCGCCCGGCATCAGGGTCAGCGCCGTATTATACAGCGAGATGTCTATTTCCTGTCCGGTCCCGGTCTGCTCAGCATGGCGCACAGCCATCAGGATACTCATGCCCGCCATCAGCGCCGCATTCATATCCGCCATCAGAATACCAGGTATCGCCGGCCTGCCTCCTGGTTCGCCGCTCATCGACGTGATGCCCGCCAGGCTCACATAGCCGATATCGTGGTCAGCCTGGTCGACCAATGGTCCCCGCTTGCCATAGCCTGTGATCGCGCAATAAACTATTTTCGGATTCAGCCTGCTCACGGTCTCATAATCAATACCTAAACGCTTTAAAACGCCGGGTCGATAGCTTTCCAAGACTACGTCCGCCGTCTGCGCCAATTTTAAAAAGGCCGCTCTGCCGGCGTCGCTTTTTAAATCCAGCACAACGCTTTTTTTATTGCGGTTCAGCTGCAAATGCCAGTACCCGAACCCGTTTTGAAATGGCGGGAAGCTGCGCGAATAATCACCGCGCCCCGGCTCTTCGATTTTTATTACTTCCGCTCCGAAGTCCGCCAAAAGCATACTGCAATACGGTCCCGGTAAAAGCCGCGACAAATCCAGAATCCTGATACCGTCAAGTGCACCCACGTCGACACCGCCTTCTTTATAATCTGCTAACAACATTATACCACAAGGAATCTGCTGGCAAACGCTCTGCTTTAATTAAGCCCACAGCAATATTATAAAATAAATACATAATAACACAGATATTTTACATTTTCAGGCACTGCTCCATTTGACAGCAGCCCCTGCTTTAGTTACAATGGGAGATAAGCATTAAGTAAAAAAATCTTTGGAGGTAGAATAAAAAATGAACAAAACTTTAATGATTATTATCGCCGTCGTTGTTATTTTCGCCGGCATTATTATGAGCGGCTACAACAGCCTTGTTTCCATGAATGAAAACGTCAACGGCAAATGGTCGCAGGTCGAAAACCAGCTCCAGCGCCGTAACGACCTGATTCCCAATCTGGTCAATACCGTTAAAGGCTATGCTGCCCACGAAAGCGACGTTTTTAAAGCAGTATCCGATGCCCGCGCTAAATTAGGCGGCGCCAAGACAGTTGCCGAAACCAGCCAGGCCAACGGCGAATTGAGCAGCGCTCTTTCCCGCCTGCTGATGATCGCAGAAAACTATCCTGACCTGAAAGCCAACACCAACTTCCTGCAGCTGCAGGACGAGCTGGCCGGTACGGAAAACCGCATTGCCGTAGCCCGTATGGATTACAACGGCGCAGTTCAGGGCTTCAACGCCAAGATCAAATCCTTCCCGACTGTTCTTTATGCCGGTATGTTCGGTTTTGACGCACGTGATTACTTTAAAGCAGACGAAAGCGCAAAAACTGTTCCGCAAGTACAATTTTAACCGATAACGGAGCTCACTGATTATGAAACGTTGGCTCGTCCTTTTGATGCTTCTGATCCAGGCGGTCTTTGCCGTCGGGGCAGAAGCGGCGATCCAGGTACCACCTAAGCCAAGCGTGTCCTCCGGCATCTACGTGCAGGACTATGCCGGTGTTTTATCACCGCAGACCCGTCAGGCCCTTAATGCCATCGGACAGGATCTGGATAATAAAACCACCGCACAGGTCGCCGTAGTTACGGTGAAAACACTTGACGGCCAGCCCATTGACGAATATGGACTGACACTGCTGCGGCAATGGGGACTTGGTAATAAAGAAAAGAATAACGGCGCGCTGATCTTAGTAGCTGTCGATGACAGACAATCGCGGATCGAAGTCGGTTACGGTTTGGAAGGCGTTCTGCCCGACGGCCTGACGGGACGGATCCAGGACCAGCAGATGCTGCCCTACTTTAAACAGGGCCAGTACGAAAAAGGCATCGTGCAGGGCTATCTGACTGTCGCAACTACCGTAGCCAAAAGTTATGATGTCAAGCTGGAAGGTGTGCGTTATAACGGCGGCGCCCAGCAGGGCACAGGCGATACGCCGATGCCTGGCTGGATGAAGGCACTGATCGCAGTCGGCCTGATCGTACTCGTCATCGTTGACCATATGTTCTTCGGCGGCATCATCACTCAGTTCATCCTGCTCGCACTTTTGCGCGGCGGAGGACGCGGAGGCGGTGGCGGCGGTTTCGGAGGAGGCTCCGGCGGCGGCGGCGGTTCCAGCAGGCGCTGGTAAAACAAAAATAAAGGACTATCTCATCGAGATAGTCCTTTTCTTTATGCTTATTTTACTTCATCATACAGCATCCTGATGCAGGCATCGACCAGAGCCCCGATACTGGAAACCTCTCTGTCCAGCGGCAGGCCGGAAGCCGCGTATCCTAACGGCAGCTCGGTACAGGCCGTCATCACCGGAAGGTCACGCTCGCGCCACAGTTCTTCTACGAGAGCTTTAGTCACAGCGCCTGCCCGGTCAAGCTCGCCGGCTTTGACATAAAAGATAGCCTGCTGCGCTTTTTCAGCCTGCTCCTCATTGGGCAGATATAAGGTATAACCGTGTTTATCGGCATATTTCTGATACAGACCGCTGGCGCGCGTACCATGCGTCGACAGCATCCAGGCGCCTTCAGGATTGAGCCGCTGGGCCGCCAGGACAGTTTCTTCAATGATATGCACTAACGACTGCGGCAGAGCAGCTTTAAAATCATCAATAAAATAATGAGCCGTATTGCAGGGCACCGCCAGTACCTCTGCCCCCATATCGCACAGCTGGCGCAGCCGCGCTTCCAGAACCGGCGCCGGACTTTCGCCTTTGCCGAAGATCGCTGTGCTGCGGTCAGGTATCTCACAATCCCCGATCATATATACCACAGGGTGCTCCTGATCTGTTGCCGCCGGACACTTTGCCGCCAGCTGCCGCAGGAACTCTGCCGCCGCCGCAGGCCCCATTCCTCCCAGCACACCCAGTTTTTTACCATTTTTCTTATACTTGGTCACCTTGATCCCTCCACCAGCAAGAACTGTTTTTATTCGTTTATTTTACCACAACCGACCGCGACAGTACAGCATGCAATTTTTTATATGTATACATACTTTATGTGCTTTACTCTTTAATTATTAATTTGTTATACTAAAGGGGTATAATTAAATAAAAATCTACCCCGTTTGGAGGAATCAGGATGACCAAGAAAAAAATCGTCGTTATCGGCGGAGGCTGGGCCGGCTGTGCCGCAGCTCTTACTGCTGAAAAAGCCGGTGCCGACGTAACTCTGCTCGAGCGTACCGATATGCTTTTAGGCACAGGGCTGGTCGGCGGGATTTTCCGCAACAACGGCCGCTATACTGCCGCCGAAGAATGTATCGCCATGGGTGCAGGCGACCTGTTTACAGTTATGGAAGCCGTTGCAACTCACAAAAACATGGATTTTCCCGGTCATAAACACGCTACTCTTTACAATATCTATAAAATCGAGCCCGCGGTCAAAAAACTGCTCCTGATCCGCGGCATCAAGCTGCTGATGGCTGATCCGGCCGTTAAAACGGAATACGAAGGCGACACGATCACCGCCGTTATTACCAAAAGCGGCCTGCGCCTTACTGCCGACGCTTTCGTAGATGTCAGCGGTTCTTCGGCTATGCCGCTCAACTGCAATAAACACGGCAACGGCTGCGCCATGTGTATCCTGCGCTGCCACAGCTTCGGCCCCCGCGTCAGCGTCACCACCCAGTCCGGCGTGGAAGAATGGACAGCAGAAAAACCTACAGGGCTCGGCGCCATGAGCGGCTCCTGTAAGCTGTTCAAAGAATCACTGGCCCCTGAGATCGTTACCGAGCTGGAAAAGACAGGCTGCTGCGTCGTCCCGATTCCCGAAGCAATCAAAAAGCATAAAGAAAAGCTGGCTATGAAAGCCTGCCAGCAGTATGCGCTCGACGCTTATGCCGACAACATCGTTCTGCTGGACACCGGCTCAGCCAAGCTGATGACGCCTTATTATCCGCTGGAAGAGCTGCGTATGATCCCCGGCTTTGAACGGGCCCGCTTCGAAGACCCACTGTCCGGCGGCAAAGGCAACTCTATGCGTTACTTTAATTTCGCCCATGTCGATGCTTCCTTAAAGGCTGACGGCAAAACCAACCTTTTCTGCGGCGGCGAACGTGCCGGAGCAATGGTAGGCCATACGGAAGCTATCGTCAGCGGCTCGCTGGCCGGGCATAACGCCGCCAGAGCCGCCAACGGTCTGGAGCCAGTCATCCTGCCTGAAACCACAGCTATCGGCGAATTTATCGGCTACGTTGTCAAGCAAATGCTGGATGCCGAGACACGCAATAAAAAATACACCTTCTCCGGCTCAGTTTATTTTGAACGGATGCAGGCCAAAAATCTTTACAGCACCGACGATGACGCTATCAAGGCCCGTGTCGAAGCGGCAGGCTGCACCAATATTTTCTCAAACTTATAAGAAAGATGTGATAATCTGATGGCAACTGTACGCGATATCCTCAAAGCCCTCGACGTTATTACCGGCGGCCGCGTCATCACCGACTCCTTCGGTTACGGCGGCGCTAACCCCTTCGTAGTTACCAAGACCTCCGGTATCCCCGGCAAAGCTGTGACCGAACTGCCAGGTCTCGTCTGGGGCGATCCAGATATGCCCGTCAAAAAAGTAGCGGTTATGATGACCCTGACTGAAAGCGCCATTGAACTCGCCGGCGCAACAGGCATCGACTGCCTTATCGCCCATCACCCAATCGCGGAAGGCTCCAATACCGGCGGCGTTACCGCCAGAGATTACTTTAATCTGTATCATCTGGCTGTTTTTGAGCTGCACGAAGCCTTTCACGGCCTGCATCCCGGTATCGCCTGGATCCACGGCAGCTGCGCCAAACACGTCAACATCCGCTTTGGCGGTGTCCCCGGTAAGATCGTCTGGTATGGCAACGCCCTGCCGGAAGTAGAAACACTGGGCGACCTGCTCAACCGTATCGACACGATCATGGGCACTGATATCGAATCACGCGTGCTCACCTCTGAACGTCAGATCCGCGGCTGTACCGAGATCCACGAAACCTCGATCGCAGCCCGCGCCAAAATCTTTGTCGGCAGCCCCGACAACAAGCTGGGCAAAACCATCACTGTTTTCCCGCATACCGGTTTCTCGGCCGAGGACCTGGAAAAAGCCTACGCCGAATACCCCGAAGCCAACACCGTAGTCTGCACGATCAGCAGACCGCTGCCCGGCGACCCGCTGGTCAGAAAAGCCGAAGAACTGGGCCTGAACCTGATCGCAGGCAACTCTCACGCGCTGGAGATCTTAGAAAACGGAATCCCCCTGGCCTGGGCCCTGCGTCTGCAGATCCCCGAGCTGGATATCCACATCTTCCGCGAACGTATGGTAAGCCTGCCGCTGGACCACTGCGGCTGCACCCACATCGAAAACTACGGCGAAACCATGGCGCGCAATTATCTGCCTAAGCCAAAAACAGAATAACGGAGGGGTTTATGATGAATGGTGGAAAAAGAAAGATCGAACTGATCGAATACGTAGGCCTGTTTTTAGTCGCCTTTTCCTTTTTGATGCTGGTAGTTAACCCCGGCGGTATCGGGAACCTGTTCAACAATATGTTCAACCATGCCGCCCCTATTATCATCAAGGTCTATATCACAGGTTCCATCGGTATCGCGATCATCATCAGCGTTACCATGGGACGCCTGCTGGAACGCCTTGGCTTTACCGATGCCCTGATGCGTATTTTCGTGCCCCTGATGAAGGTCATCGGTGTCAACGCCGCTGTAGCCGTACCGTCCGTATATAATATCCTCGGCGATATCAACGCTGCCGGCCGTATCGGCGGCCCGATCCTCAAAAAATCCAAAGCCACCAAAGACGAGCAGAAAATCGCTATCGCTACCATGATGCAGTCGCAGTCCTCCTTTGCGATCTTCGTTTTCGGCCTGATTGCTTTGAACGCCGCCAAGGTTTCCGTCTGGGTCGTCGTTTTTCTGGCGGTGTTCCTGCCGGTGCTTTTGACGCCGCTGCTTCTGCGGCTCACTATCTGGCGCGACACCAAAGCTGTCTCGCTTGAAGACTTGCCCCGCTTCACACCTGAAACCGGTTTTCTGCCGACCATCTTCAATGCGGCCAAGGAAGGCGCTGAGCTGTTGTTTTTGCTCATCATTCCCTCCTGCGCCGTAGTTTTTGCGGCAATCGGCGCTTTAGACCATTTCGGTCTGTGGACCGGCATTCAGTCCGGTATCAATACCATGCTCAATGCCTTCAACATCCATGCCGAAACCGGTTCCGTTTCTATTTTAGTCGGCGGCTCACTGGCAATGGCCCAGCTGAAGGAAATTGCCGCCACGATCGCCCCGCCGCTGGTCGTCGGCTCGTATATCCTGGCTTCCTCCGGCTTCCCGCTGCAGGTCATCTTCGGGCAGATCCCCGCTATCTGGAGCGGCTGCACCGACCTTACCGAACGCGAGGCCATGACGGCAGCCATTATCGGCGCAGTCATCAAGGTTTTAACAGCAGCTTTATTTGCCACCTGTCTGCAATTCCTTTATATGTAATAACAGTATAAGCAAAACCAGCCGCTTGAAGCGGCTGGTTTTATTTTTATAAAAGCTCAAAATTATTCTTTTTATACCTGATCAGTCCGTCCGCCTGCATCTTACTGAGTTCACCTGACATCGCGCTGCGGTCTACCGCCAGAAAATCGGCCAGCTGCTGCCTGTTAAAGGGTATCGTCAGTTTATTGCTCTGCTGCAGGCGCGCCTGTTCTGAAAGGTACGCCAGCAGCTTTTCCCGCGTCGTCCGCTTCGTCAGATATTCCATTTTCTGAGTCAGAAACAGATTGCGCTCCGCCATCAGCAGGAGCAGATTATGCAGCAGCCTGTTTTCAGCTTCGCTGCGAGCCGAACCCGCCAGCAGACGTTTAATGTCCAGAAAGATCACCGTAGCTCCATTAGGCGCGGCCACACTCACCGTCAGCGGCACCTGCCGCAGACAGGCATAGACCTCGCCGAACAGATGCCCGCAGCCCAGCTGCGCCAGAATATTCTGCCGCCCCCAGTAATCCTCGCGCAGGATATGCACGCTGCCGGCAACGACAAAACCAGCTGTCGTTACCTGCTCGCCCAGCTGCCAGATAAAGCTGTTCCGGGGATAGACCCTCAGCTGCGCATCCAGATTCTGCAGCACTGCCGCGATCTCTGTTTTCGCAATACCGCGGAACAAAGATGCCGACGCTATGATCTGCAAATATTTATCCATTCTTCTTTACCTCCGTTGTAAAAACAACAGCTTTCTTCCTACTATCGTACTATAATAAAAACAGAAAGACAACAGGAGGTTCATCATGTTACGCAAAATAATCACTATAGATCAGGAAAAATGTAACGGCTGCGGTCTTTGCGCCCAAGCCTGCCATGAACAGGCTATCGTTATGGCAGACGGCAAAGCCACCCTGCTGCGCGATGATTACTGCGACGGACTGGGCAACTGTCTGCCAGTTTGCCCTACCAACGCCATAACTTTCGAGGTACGCGAGGCTGCCGCTTATGACGAAGCCGCCGTTTTGGCAAATAAAGCCAGCCAGGAAGCTGAACTTACCTGCGGCTGCCCCGGTACGCAGGCACGTCTGCTGCATCAGCCCACTCCTGCAGCGACAGCAACAACATCACGAAACAGCGAGCTGCAGCAATGGCCTGTTCAAATCAAGCTGGTCAATCCAAGAGCGTCTTATCTGCAAAACAGTCGGCTGCTGATCGCCGCTGACTGTACGGCCTTTGCTTACGGCGACTTTCACAGCAAATTTATTAAAAATCATATCACACTTATCGGCTGCCCCAAACTTGACAGCGAAGATTACAGCCATAAGCTGACCGAAATCCTGCTTGTAAACGACATCAAAAGTGTTACCGTCGTCCGTATGGAAGTCCCCTGCTGCTGCGGCATCGAACAGTCTGTCAGAACGGCTCTGCAGCAAAGCGGCAAATTTATTCCCTGGCAGGTCGTCACGATCAGCACCGACGGCCAGATTTTAGAAGACTGAATAATAACATAATAATTTAAGATGACAAAATAGCCAGGAAACTTTCCTCACCGACATTTTCCTGGCTATTTTAATTTTTAAAATATTACCAATAAAGCACGCTGGCTAAATTTAATTTCAAAATAAATTTGACAGATACGCATTATACTGTTACTATTTTAGTAACAGTATAATCAAATGTAATATTTTAAACTTTTTATTGCAATGGAGGTAAAATATTTGAACGGAGATTTTGTTTTAGCAGTACATGCTCTGGTTTATCTGAACCATATTAACGATACTGTTTCCAGCGACACCCTTGCAGCCAATATCTGTACTAACCCAGGACGCGTGCGGCGCGTTATGGCCAGACTAAAAAAAGCCGCTTTAATAGAAACCAAAGAAGGCCGTACCAACGGCGGTTACCGCTTCACAGGCAAAGCCGATACAGTCACTTTAAAAATGGTGGCCGACGCTTTAAACGCCAAGTTTGTTACAACCTCATGGCTCAGCGGTAATGAAGAACTGCCGTGCAAGGTAGCTTCCGGCATGGCAGGCTATATGACCGTTTTATATGAGCATCTTGACCACAGTTGCAAAGAATATCTGCAATCTATTACCATCAATGATATAGACAGAGATATTCTGCAAAATAAATCCCTTGAAAGGACGGCGGAACTATGAACACCAAAGAACATACAACAATGAAAATGCGAGGCAGTGCCGATATTTCTTATTTACAACAAACAGTAGATCAGCTGATTTGGGATTTTATGCAGGAACACGACATCCCAGGACTGACCCTGGCTATAGTCCAGGCGCCTTATATTCCCAGAGTCGTTGGCTACGGAGTTTCTGATTCGTTGCAAAAGCGTCTGGCTTCCCCGAATACCATGTGGCCGGCAGCACAAATTTCTCAGGCTTTTGCAGCAGTTGCCGTCATGCAACTGTACGAAGATGACAAGTTGGACCTGAATGCCCCGCTTGAAAGTTATTTACCTGAACTTCCCGAGTCCTGGAAAAAGATTACCGTTCTACAGTTACTGCGGCAAACTTCCGGACTGCCGGATTACCGTAAACATCCTGGCTTTGATCTCTATCGAGAATGGACTTATCTGGAATTACTGGCCCTCATTCAGGAACAGGCTTTGGATTTTGCTCCTGCAACCGACGTTGAAGCAAGCGCTACCAACTTTTTACTGCTGACAGAAATCATTGAACGTATCAGCCGCAAAAGTTACCGGGAATTTGTTATCGAACGACAGATAGCTTTTCTGGGCTTAAAGCACACCTGTTTTATGGAAGATCTTAACAGCTTTAACCATGAAGATGTGACTGCAAGCAAAAATATCCATCAAAAATTCAAAGCCGATAAACTATATATCGATCCAACCGAACCTGCTGCCAGCTACGATGCCAACGACATCCCTCTGAAGCGTATACCTTCTTCCGCCGTACGCGGTTATGCTGATATTTGGGCTTCTGCCCAGGACATTTCTTTTTGGGATATCGGTCTGGCTGGTTCAGTCCTGATCCACAAACCGGAAAACAGGGCACTGCTCTATGCGCCCTGGCAATTACCCGACGGACGGGAAATCCCTGCCGTCGCAGGTTGGCATTTCTATAAACATCGCGGACTGATGGATATCAAAGGTACGCTTCCCGGCTACTCCAGTTTCTTAAGCAGATTCACAGACTCTGATGAACTTGTTTGCGTTACCCTGTTAGCTAATAAAGAAGCTATTGATTTCACTAACCTTGCTCGCAAGATCGCCGGCGCTTTCGGAGACCTGCTTTCCACCAACTATGATGATAACAGGCTTTACCTGCTTGAAGGCCAGCTGCCTGTGCAGACAATGGTCGAAAAGCTGGAAACTGAACTTCGAAAATGTGAGATCCCTCTTTTTGCTAAATTCGACCATGCGCTTAATGCCAAAGAAGCCGGACTAGAATTGTTGCCGACAACAGTCTTAGTCTTTGGTTCACCCAAAGTAGGTACTGGATTGATGCAGGCTGACCCAAGCATTTCCTTAGAATTACCGCTGCGAATCTCAATCTGGGAAGACCAGACCGGCAGCACTTGGCTGGCTTTTCCTAACCTCAAACGTCTGTCCGCAGAATACGGTCTGGAAAATCATCCGGTAATCCCTAAAATGCAGGCTTTGCTTGAACAGCTCGTCAGCAGCGCTGGCAATATTTATTAAAACTGGGAACTTTTTCTTTTAACCTCTGGACGCCTGGAAAATATTTTCCGGGCGTCTTATTTATTATTAGACAAGTGTCGTCTCAGGCAGTATGATAATAGTATTATTACTGTTTACGCTCTAAAATTTATGCTGTTATTTTCACATGCAGGAGAATGTTATGGAAGCTGTTATCATCATTATTTTTTCACTTATACTGCTCAGCTGCATTCTGGCAGGCTACTCCATTCTCTGGGCCCTGCTTTTCGGCTATCTGATGTTTTTCGGTTACGCCCTCCGGCAGGGACATACGCCGGTACAGGTACTGACAATGTCCGGGCGCGGAATCCGCACGATCAAAAATATCCTCTTCATCTTTATCCTTATAGGTATGATCACCGCCGTCTGGCGGGCCTGCGGCACGATACCGTTCATTATTTACCATATGTCGGGCCTGCTCATACCGTCGGTATTCATTTTGATAGTTTTTCTGCTCTGCTGTTTCGTTTCACTTTTAACAGGCACATCTTTCGGTACTGCGGCCACGATCGGCATCATCTGTATGTCTATCGCCAAAGCCAATGGTATCGATCCCACCTTTACCGGCGGCGCGATCTTATCAGGCATCTATTTCGGCGACCGCTGTTCACCGATGTCGACCAGCGCCCTTCTGATCAGCGAACTGACGCAGACTGATATTTACTGTAATATCAAAAATATGTTCAAATCAGCGCTGCTGCCTTTTTCAGTCACCTGCCTGCTTTACGCCCTGCTGGGATTTTCCGGTACCGGCAACACCGGCACAGCCGACCTATACTCACTCTTTCCGCAAAACTTCGATCTGCACTGGACTACCACTATTCCAGCGCTGCTGATCATCGTTCTTTCATTGTGCAAGGTCAAGGTCAGGCTGACGATGGCAGCCAGCATCATTACCGGCAGTCTGCTCTGCCTTTCCCTTCAGGATATCACTCCCGCTCAACTTGGCTCGATCATGTTCTACGGCTTTTACCCTGCTGATCAGCAGCTGGCCCAGATCCTCAGCGGCGGCGGTATCATTTCCATGTTCACCGTCAGCGTCATCATTATCCTTTCCTCCGCTTACGCCGGGATTTTTGAAGCAACAGGCTTTTTGAATACTACGCAGGCCCGCCTTGCACAGCTTGGAGAAAAAATAACGCCGTACGGCAGCATTTTGCTGACAGCCACCATCACAAGTATGGCAACCTGCAACCAGACCCTCAGCAGCATCCTCACCTATCAGATGCACAAGGACAGCGCTGACAATATGCAGCAGCTGGCCCTGGACCTGGAAAACAGCACTATCGTAGTAGCGGCGCTCATCCCCTGGTCGATCGCCTGCGCTGTACCGCTCGCCACCGTAGGCGCCGGCAACGCTTCGATCCTGTTTGCCTTTTATCTTTATCTGCTGCCCCTGTATAATTTATGGCGGCCATACAAAGTAACCCCAGTCTAATAAATAAACCACCTGACTGCAAGAGCGATCAGGTGGTTTATTTTTATTGTCATCTTTTTTGCGCCTTCTGCAGCAAACTGCTGTCAGCCAGGTCAACGACCAGCGGCTCCAGCCCCTGGCTGCGTACATAGTCCGCCCCTGCGGCAGTAGTAATGATCCTGCCGCCGCGCCCTAAAACCTTACCGTCCATATAACAGACCTGCCCGCCGATGATCGTGGCAAACGCGCTGCGCTGCAGCCTGTCGACGATCGTAATATCGGCATCCCGCCCTGCTGTCAGGCTGCCCTTATTTGCAAGACCAAGCAGCCGCGCCGGCTGATAGCTGATCTTCGCCACCAGCTCCTGCAGCGACAGTCCGCCCAGATCGACCAAAGCCAGACCAGCAGGCAGCAGCACATTGCGTGGAATACCGCCGCCGTCAGTACTGACAGCGTCTACAGCAAAACTGCCGTCAGCCTTTTTCGCCGTTGCCAGCCGCACCCGCGGCCCAACAGGATTGACCGCAAAACTGACGGAAACCAGCGTTTGCTGCCCGCGCCAATAATCCCTAGCCGCCTCACCTGTCAGCAAAGTCATTTCCTGTCCCTGCGGATAATTGACATGTGCCCAGCCAGACAAAAGCGCCGCCTCCATGCCCGCCTCATCCTCCGTAAAGCCGCCGGTTTTCAGGCAGCGGCGGGGAAACCGACCGCCCCGCGGGCCCGAGAGCTGGGATTCCACCCCCGCGTTTTTCCGGCCAGCGGCGGTTAACCATACTGCCCGGCAGACCGTCAATGATTTCAGCGCTTGTACCGTTGAGCGGTGATAAATAAGACTCGCAGGAAATATTAGGATTGGCCGCCAAAGCTTTAAGGGCCAGCTCCGTTTCTTCCGCCTCCGGCAGTACCGTACCACGGCAGTAAGCATTGATATGCGCTAAATGCAGAGGGTTGCCGTCGGCCAGCTCCACCGCCTCCAGCAGGCCTTCGATATTGGAACCATGAGCGGCTGTCCCGGCGTGAAAAGCCGTATAAGCTCCCAGCTCTGCCGCAGCCCTGATCGCTCTGGCCGTTGCTGCCACCGTCAGCGGATAATGCCCGCCCAGCAGCTTGATGCCTAACGACCCCTGCCTCTGCACTTTCGTTATCAGCTGCTGCAGCTCTGCTGACGAAGGATCGTCACTGCTGACCGTATGTCCCGGCCGCACATATTCAATCGTAGCCAGATTGAGACCGGTCCCATATTCACGCGCCAGCTCCAGTACACTGGTCCCCGGCCCCGACATATCCAAAGCACTGGTCACACCAGCCTTTACCAGCATCGTGTGGGCGTAGCTGCCTCCCAGCCAGGCCGAAGCATGTACATGCGAATCGACCAAGCCAGGCAGTACCAGCTTGCCGGACGCATCCAGCTCCTGCACGGCGCTGCCGCCGATACTGCTTTCCACCGCCGCAATCATACCGTTCTGCACAGCGACATCAAAATATCCTTCCCGTGCCGACGCATAATCGACCACATACCCGTTTTTGATCAGTAAATCATATTGCATTTGCTGCCCCTCCCTCAAACCAGTTCAGGTAAAAAGCGACGCTGCCTGTTTTTGCGCAAGCAGCGTCAGCTATTTCCCGGTCAATATTATTTATGCATTTTATAAAAAGCTTCCATAAACTCAGCCAGCTTCTCGCAGCCTGCCAGCGGCATCGCATTGTAAATCGAGGCCCGCAGTCCGCCAACACTGCGGTGTCCCTTCAGTCCACCCATCCCCAGCTCCTCAGCCTCGGCCGCAAAACGCTTCTCCAGCGCTTCGGTCGGCAGTCCAAAAGTCACGTTCATCAGCGAACGGCTGTCAGTTTTGGCAAAGCCGCGGAAAAAATCAGGATACATATCGATCACATCATAAACTATCTTGGCCTTAGCCGCATTGCGCTGCTCCATCATCACCAGTCCGCCCTGCGCCTTCAGCCACTTGGCAACCTTGCCGACGATATAGACCGCAAAAGCCGGCGGCGTATTATACAGCGAACCGTTATCAAGATGAGTTTCGTAATTCAGCATACTGTGCAGAGCTTTAGAACGCCCCTCAATAAATTTTTTACGGGCAATGACTGCTACCGCGCCGGCAGGCCCGATATTTTTCTGTACCCCGGCATAAATCAGCGAAAACTTCTCCGCCGGGATCGGTTTACTCAAAATATCCGAAGACATATCCGCGATCAGCGGTACAGCACCGGTTTCAGGATAAACGCTGTATTCTGTGCCTTCGATCGTATTATTAGCCGTGATATGCAGATAAGCGCAGTTTTCCGGCAGCCTGATCTCACCCGGCTGCGGCACCCTGTCATACTTTTCAGCCTTACTGCTGAAAGGGATAACGACCTTACCTACCTTTTCCGCCTCTTTTACAGCTTTATCCGAAAAATTACTGGTCACGGCATAAGCCGCCGTTTGTCCAGCCCCCAAAAAATTCATCGGCACCATCGAAAACTGCAGGCTGGCGCCGCCTCCCATAAAGAGCACGCAATAATCGTCGCCCAGACCCAAAAGCTCCTTGATGTCGGCTTCCGCCTCAGCATTGATTTTTTCATAAATCGGCGCGCGGTGACTCATTTCCAAAATCGACATACCGCTGCCCTGCAGATCCAGCAGCTCGGACTGTACCTCCTGCAGCACTTCCAGCGGCAGCATGGCCGGACCGGCATTAAAATTATAGATACGTTTCATTATTCATCTTCTCCGATCAAATGCACGACCATCGCATCGCGCAGCTTAGGTTCAAACCAGGTCGATTTCGGCGGCATGATCTTACCGGCATCAGCTACCTTGATCAGCTCCTCCATCGACGTCGGATACATGGCAAAAGCCACACTGTAGGCCCCTGCGTCTACTTTAGCCGCCAAAGCATCCAACCCGCGGATACCGCCCATAAAATTGATGCGCTCATCCGTACGCGGGTCTTTGATGCCCAGGATCGGCGCCAGCAGATTATCCTGCAAAATCGAAACGTCCAGCGACCCGATCACATCATCCGCGGCAAAGGTACCTTCCTTCGCAGTCAGGCGACGCCATTTTCCGGTCAGATACATACTGAACTGATGCCGCGCTTCCGGCTTCGGGCCGTTTTCCAGCTCGCTGATCTCAAACTTTTCTCCGACTCTGCTTAAAAATTCTTCCATAGACAAACCGTTCAGGTCTTTGACCAAACGGTTATAATCCATGATCTGCATCATATTATCGGGAAAAATGACCGCTAAAAAAGTGTTATATTCTTCGTTAGAACCATGCCTCGGCGTTTTGCCAAGCTCGTCAGCCACACGCATAGCCGCAGCACTGCGGTGATGGCCGTCGGCAATATACATTACAGGCACGTCCTCAAACAGACGGGTCAGCTCGGCGATCTCCATCAGGTTCTCCACCACATACAGGGTGTGCTGCACGCCGTCCTCCGACGTAAAATCATATACCGGCTTTTTGGCTCCCATCAGGCTCAAAACATAAGTATTGATCTCGGGCTTGCCCTTATAAGTTAAAAAAACAGCGCCGGTCTGTGCTTCTGTCGCCAGAATATGATTGACCCGGTCCTGCTCTTTATCATGCCTGGTCAGCTCGTGCTTCTTGATAATGTTCTCGCGGTATTCCTCCACTGAAGCAGCGGCCACAAGGCCGATCTGGATATGCTGCCCCATCTGCTGACGGTAAATATAGTAGCAGGGCGTCGTATCTTTTTTCATCTGCCCGTCGGACAGATACCTGTCGAGATTTGTTTTCGCCATCTTATAAACTGCCTGGCTGTGCGGATCGATACAATCCGACATCGTCGCTTCCGATTTTGTCACCCGCAAAAAGCTCAGCGGGTTCTTATTAAGTATCTGCCGCGCCTCTTCGGTATCCATCACGTCATAAGGCAAAGCAGCGATCTCTGCCGCATATTCCGGCACCGGACGCAGCCCGCAGAACGGTCTGATCTGTGTCATCTAAAAAACCTCCTCCAGCGTCGTATGTATATACAAACACATGCTAAAATCAAATTAGTCCTTATCTATATTATTTTACTCAGTTCTCTGCTAAAACGCAAGCGTCGCCGCAGCAAACACCAGCGCTGTAAAAAATATTTTCCTGCGGCGTAATAAATATAACACTTTTCCCGGTTTCTTATCCATCCAAAATAAGTTATAATAGAGGAAGTCGTTTTAAATAAGGGGAGTGTCCATCCGTGTCATCTATAACAGTCAACCGACGTGTCCTGCAAAAGCTTATTCCCATCGCCATCGGCTATCTGGCCCTTGGCATCGCCTGCGGTATTCTGGCACAGCAGGCCGGTCTCACACCACTTGAAGCCTTAGGAATGAGCGTGCTCGTTTTCGCCGGCTCCGGTCAGTTCATCGGCATCGCCATGATGGCCCAGGGTGCGGCCCTCATTTCTATCGGACTCACTATTTTTATCGTCAACCTGCGTCATCTTTTATTCAGCTCCACGCTGATGAATTTTTTTAACGGCCGCAGCAAAAACTTTCTTATCGGCTATGCCCACGGCATCACCGACGAGACCTTTGCCGTCAACCTGAACGCCTTTGAAACGGAAACAGATCCCCGCTGGACGTGCGAAGAAGCCCTGGGGCTCAACATCACCTCCTGCGCCGTCTGGTCGCTCAGCAATGCCCTCGGCTGCTATGCCGCCGCTTATCTCAACCCGCCTACCGAGCTGGTCTCCTATCTGCTGATCGCCATGTTCCTCGGCATCTGGGTCAACTATCTCACCGACCGGAAAATGATCATCACCGGGCTGGTATCAGGGCTTCTGGCGATCCTGCTTTCGCAGATCGTTCCCTATAAGCTGCATATCGTGCTGGCAACTCTGGCCGCCTCCGGCGCCGCCTGCTATATCACCGAACGCCATGCGGGAGGTGCTGATAATGTCCGCTGAATACGTTTGGGGCGCCATTTTCATTATGATGGGCGTCACCTATATTTCCCGTATCATCCCTTTTTTGCTGCTGGCCGGCAAACCTGTACCACGCTGGTTCAAAACCTGGCTCACCTATGTGCCGACAGCTATTTTCGGCGCGCTGGTTCTGCCCGACGTCTTTCTGCCCGCAGGCAGCCTGGATCTGGGACTGAACAACCTGTACCTGTGGTCGACCGTCATCATCTTCCCGCTGGTCTATAAAACAAAATCACTGGGGCTGGCGATAGTCAGCGGCGCCGCCGTCTTTGCACTGCTGCAGGCCGTACTCTGATCAATCGGCACAGCCTTCAGTATCGAGAGGAATCTGCTTTGGAAATTTTTTTACAGGGTCTTACCATGGGGCTGGCCTATCTTGCCCCCATCGGCGCCCAAAATCTTTTTGTCATCAATACGGCGCTCACCGCGCCTTTAGGCATTGCCCTCGTCACCGCAGGCATCGTCGCCTTCTTTGACATCAGCCTGGCACTGGCCTGTTTTTGGGGCATCGGCCTCATGATCGAACACAGCCTGCTGCTGCAAAAAGCACTGCTCGGCGGCGGCGGACTGATCTTGATCTATCTGGCCTGGCAGCTGCTGCAGACGCAGGTACAGACAGACACCTCTGCTTACAGCCAGCCGACACTGTGGCAAACGGCCACGCTGGCCTTTACCGTTACCTGGTTCAACCCGCAGGCCGTTATCGATGGTACGCTGATGCTGGGCGCCTTTCGCTCATCACTGCCTGCCGATACTGCCTCACTCTTTATCAGCGGCGTAGTAGCAGCCTCCTGCCTGTGGTTCTTCGGGCTTACAGGCATCTTCAAAACCTGCTGCCAAAATCTGCGCCCCAGCCATATGCAATGGATCAACCGCATCTGCGGCGCCGTTATTTTTGTTTACGCCCTCAAACTGCTTTATACCTTTGGGCAGATGCTGTAAAAACAATGAATACACATATAAAAAAGCAACAGCTGTTTAAGCTGTTGCTTTTATTTTGTTCTGACCCTTTTAATTTACTGCTTTAACTTTTTCCTGACTGCACAATAGAATATCTTCTACCGAACAATCAAACACGTCAGCCAGTTTGACAAGTATCTCCAGACTGATCAACGTCCTGCCGCACTCCAGATTACTTAGATGCGGCTGCGACATCTGCAGGGCTTCCGATAATTTCACCTGCGAAATTTTTCTTGCCTTCCGCATCATCTTCACATTACTACCTAAATCATTTAGATCATAACGCTGTTTTTTCATTTTACCCTCTACACCACTCTTACCCATATAATCGTTTCAACTACCGGACCAACTACTTTTGTTTTACTTATTTTTTCTGATTTGATTATTATATATTATTCTATTTTATAAAATAATACTACAAACAATTAGTTTTTGCAACAACTTCTTTTGCCCATAAACGAATTTATATCATCAAATACAACATTAATCTGCCATATTTTTATTTTATATTCTTCTAGACAATATTTTTATAAGATTCTGCAGACGTTTTTTATTAGCTTCATGATCCACCGGCTGGCCTGGAACGGACTTCTCTGCATGTTTTGCCGCTCGTCGTGCAAGTATTTACGGCAGTATTCAGTACTTACTAAATAAGTATTGCTTTACTTTGCTGTAAGTATTTCTTTGTTAGATTCAAGGTCAAAGTCATAAGCAGTAAAACCCTATAAGTCTTAAAAACTCTGCTAACAAATTCAGTACTGAATACTGTCACTATATATAGGGCAGCGAACACCGGAAAAGTTTACATGCCAAAATGCAATTTCACATATTGTTCACAAATATCACTAAAATGTTATGAGCTGCTGTTAAAAACCATCTTGAAAAAAATTTTCAAACCGATGTAAACTTTTATCCCTCTCGCTGCCCTATATATAGCGTGAGGGTTTTACCCCCTTGCCAATCAAATCTAAAAGGAGCATCTCTACTATGCAAATGCAAACATCATCAGCACCGCTGCTGACGGACCGTACAGTGGCGACGCCGAAACCCGCTGGAACTTATGGTATCTGCTGCGTGATTCACCCGGCGACGAGGCTATGAAACCCGGCGGGCAGGTCATCAGGGGAAAGGCCCTGTGGTATGCAAAAAGCAGCCCCCTTGTTTAAAAGGGCTGCTTTTTAAAGAACACGATGTTTTCTTTTAATGTTTTTAGACTTTCTTGCAGTAAAGAGCATCAAAGAGTACTATATTTTATCTTAAATATTCCTTTCTTTTAACGCCATAAATTGCTTTAGACTTTCTTGAAAGAAAGTCAACAAAGAACTTTCAGCACTGTTAATATTTTGATTACGCTGCACTCGCTGCTCAAATAAACATTTAAGGGAAAGAATCTTGAGGTTCACAGAAACAGTGCCTCAAGCCGTCATTTAAAACGTGAATCTTAACCCGGCGTTAAACTGCCAGTCGGTACGCAGATTGCCGTTAAAGGTTTTTAACGCGTCAAAATACAGGTTGCTGTTTTTGGCAATGCCCAGGTTAGCTCCCAATCCGATCTCGTACCAGGTGCCCGTCAGGTCGCCTGTCTGCAAGGCCCGGCTGCCATTGCCGTAGTAGCCGGTCGCACCGCCGTTGCCGCCGAAGTCATGTAATGCCGATGCTTTGAGATAGGCATTGCTTGTGCGCCCGCCGATGGTAAACTCTTTACCGCCCAAGAAGCCCAGGCGCACTACAGCGCTGTTGACGCTGTCCTGTTTGACACTGACTTCGTTACTGATGGTGTAATCAACGCTGCCGATATGGCCCAGGCTCAATTCGGCCTGCGGTTCTACGAACCAGCCTGCATTCAGGTCCTGTCTATAGCCGTATTCGGTGCTGATGCCGTAAGCCCAGGTATCGTAATCGGCTTTGGCAGCGATGTTGTTTGGATCTACCAGTTTAAAGTCATTGGTCAGCTTGCTGCCGCGGGCGATAACGTCGATGTAAAGCCCCTTGCTGCCCAGCCAGCTGGCGTATACGCCTACACCGGTACTGCTCAGGTCGCCGCTGCCTGCCGTATAGCCGGCGTTGCTGTCGATGCGGTTGACGGCGATGCCTGTATAGAGCTTGCCGCCTTTGTAGTCCTGCACTTTGTCGATGCCGCCCTGGAAGGCTGTATAATCCTGGCTGAACTCACGGTCATAAGCGCTGTCGGCGCTCAGCTCGCCCCGGTAGTAACGGGCCCAGACGCCGCCCTGTGCCGCTTCTTTATCACTGCGCAGCTCGCCCATGCGTTTCATCAGGTTGTTGCCTTCGATGCGCCACATACTGCCCAGCGCCATCTGCGCGTCAGCGGCCGTCATCACTGTTTCGGAAGCGCCTGCTTCCTCAAAATCTATTTGCGTGATCTTGACATCATTGCCGTCCACTGTTACGGTCGGCGTTGCCAAAAATCTGGTCAGCGGGTCGTCCATTACGCTTTCCTTACCAATAAAATTATTTAAGTTCTGCCCATGCTCCAAATCAGTTACTGTCAGTACCGTCACCTCGCCGATAAAGCTGTTCAGCCTGCTGCCGTCAAAGGCTTTGTCGTAACCGACAGTGATGTATTGTGTTGCCGTGCTGCTGTCGGCTGCCAGTTTCGCAAAAGTAAACTTATCGGCATTAGGAGTAACATTCGACAGGTCAGCTGCAACTTTAAAGGTATTGCTGCCCGCCAGCCGCAGGGTGCCGCCGTTAATGGTGCGGCCCACGTTTTGGCCTGCTTCCGGACTGCCAAAGCCCAAAGTCGCATTGTTCAAATATGTTATAACAGTATTGTCAGTAGACGAGCCATCACTGGTATTTAATACGGCATTATCGTTAAACAGCACTGTTGCGTTATCGGCATACACTGCGTAGGCTTCTGTCCTTGTCGCATTATCCGCCTTAGCGCCGATAGTGATCGTACCGCTGGGGGTGCCGCTGTCAGTTTTCGCGCTCAAAGTGATCACAGCGCCATTATCAGCATACACACCATAGGCTTCGGCCTGCGCGCCCTTCTGTCCGTCAGCACCGGCTATAGCTACGCCATCCATTTTAGCAGCACCTTTACCACCGGTACCTGCTGTCGCACTGGCATTGATCTCATCGACGGCGATCACCGTACGACTGCTTCCGGTGCCAAAAACGCCATAGGCATAAGCATTGCCACCATCACCGCCATCACCGCCGGTACCGGCAGGC
>OGPD01000059.1_pt1 | contig 132707 bp, 118 predicted proteins | sample 1552861 | NCBI WGS metagenome assembly OGPD01 (sample SAMEA2580280, study PRJEB22360) | human gut metagenome | biome: human gut; feature: human-associated habitat; material: faeces | place: Denmark | collected 2008/2010
GCGACAGCTTTGTTATTATATCAAACCTACACCCCCTTGTCAACGCCTTTTTTAAAGTTTTTTGAATATTTTTTTAATTTTTCGGAGAAATCAGAAAAGCTGTGATTTCCCCGAAAAGTATTATCAAAATAAATTAAATATTCCTAACTGCGTCCTTCATTTCTTTAACATAGTCATAAACATATGGGACGCACCTCTCGCCGTACTGTGCACATATTTTAACTATAGCACTGCCTACAATTACACCGTCGGCATACTGTGCCATTTCCTGCGCCTGCTGAGGCGTTGAAATGCCAAAGCCTATAGCTGCAGGCACATTTGTAACCTCTCGTACAAGTGACGTCATCTCTCCTAAATTAGTGGTGATTTTTTGACGAACACCTGTAACGCCCATGGAGGATACACAGTAAACAAAGCCCTGTGCCTCCTTTGCAATGGTTTTTATTCTGTCGTGTGATGTTGGTGCTATAAAAGATATTAGGTCAATACCGTATTTGTCACAAAACGGTGCAACCTCGTTTTTCTCCTCGTAAGGTACATCCGGAATAATAAGGGCATCTACTCCCAGCTCTGCGGCTTTTTTACAGAACTTATCCACACCGTACACATATACCGGATTTATGTATGTCATAAAGGCCAGAGGAATGTTGCTTTCCTTTCTAACCTCTGCTACCATATCAAAAATTTTATCTGTTGTTGTACCGGCTTTTAAGGCTCTTTCGTCAGCCGCCTGAATTACCACACCCTCGGCTACAGGGTCGGAAAAAGGTATTCCTATCTCTATAAGGTCAGCTCCTGCTTTTTCCATAGCCAATATTATTTCTTTTGTTACCTCCAGGTTAGGGTCGCCTGCTGTAACAAAAGGTATGAATGCTTTACCGTGTTTAAATGCGTTGGCTGTATTACTCATATATATCCTCTCCTCTGTATCTTGCTATAGCGGCAACATCCTTATCTCCTCTGCCGGAAATGTTTATTACCATAAGCTTGTCCTTATCAAGAGTAGGTGCAAGCTTCATTGCATAGGCAACAGCGTGTGCACTTTCAATGGCCGGTATAATTCCCTCGGTTCTTGACAAATACTCAAAGGCATTTACTGCCTCGTCATCTGTAACAGGAACATACTCGGCTCTGCCAATGTCCTTTAAATAAGCGTGTTCAGGACCTACCCCAGGGTAGTCAAGGCCTGCTGAAATTGAGTAAACCGGTGCAATCTGACCGTACTTATCCTGACAGAAATAGGACTTCATACCGTGGAACACACCCTCTGTACCTGTTGCCATTGTTGCTGCTGTATACGGTGTGTCTGCTCCCTTACCGGCTGCCTCGCAACCAATTAGGCGAACCTGCTTATCCTCGATAAAATTATAAAAGGCACCCATAGCATTGCTTCCGCCGCCTACACACGCCATTACAACATCCGGCAGCCTGCCCTCTTTTTCCAGCATTTGCTCCTTAATCTCTTTACTAATAACACTTTGGAAATCACGCACTATAGTCGGGAATGGGTGTGGGCCCATTACCGAGCCTAAAACATAATGAGTATCGCTTATACGGTTGCTCCACTCACGCAGTGTTTCGTTTACTGCGTCCTTTAAGGTCATTGTTCCGCTTGTAACAGCCTCAACCTCTGCCCCCAGCAAACGCATACGGTAAACATTAAGAGCCTGTCTTTCTGTATCCTCCTTGCCCATATAAACCTTACATTCCAAGCCCATTAAAGCGGCTACGGTTGCTGTAGCAACGCCGTGCTGACCTGCTCCTGTTTCGGCTATTACTCTTTTTTTACCCATTTTTTTCGCAAGCAAACACTGACCAAGTACATTGTTAAGCTTATGTGAGCCTGTGTGATTTAGGTCTTCTCTCTTTAAATATATTTTTGCACCGCCTAAATCCTTAGTCATTCTTTCTGCATAATAAAGTCTTGACGGTCTGCCTGCATATTCATTTAAAAGCTGTGTAAGCTCCGCTTGAAATTCAGAGTCATTTTTATAATGGTTATAAGCCTCCTCCAGCTCTATAACAGCATTCATAAGTGTTTCAGGTATAAACTGTCCTCCGTGACAGCCAAACATTCCCTTTGACATTTAGTGTGTCCTCCTAACCTTTTCTATAATATTCCTTATCTTTTTTTCGTCCTTAAAGCCGTCGGTTTCAACACCGCTGCTTACATCCACACAGTAAGGCTGAACTGTCTTAATTGCCGTTTCAACATTTTCAGTATTCAAGCCTCCTGCCAGAAAAAACGGTTTTTTCAATGCAGTAGGTATAAGCTGCCAGTTAAAGCTTTCGCCTACACCGCCATATGTGGATTTTTTGTAGGTATCAAGCAGCAGGCAGTCGCAATTAAGAGCTTCCGCCTGCAAAATCTGTTGCGTGCTTTGTACACGCACCGCCTTTATTACAGACTTGCCGGTTATACTTTTTACCTTGGATATATAGTCATTATCCTCGTCACCGTGCAGCTGTACAACATCTATAATATTTTGCCTGCAAAGGTCTGCTATAAGCTCCAAAGGCTCATTAACAAACACCCCCACGGCTTTTATGCCACTGCTTAGCTTTAGCTTTAGTTTTTCTGCCTGCTTAGGCGTAACCCGACGCTTTGAATTTGAAAACACAAAGCCTACATAGTCCGGCTTACTGCTGTTTACATAGTCAATGTCACATTCTCTGCTTAAGCCGCATATTTTAACCATACTCATTTAACTTCACCGCCGTTTAAAGCCGTAAGCATTTCTTTTTTATTTTCACATCGCATAAAGGTTTCACCGATAAGCACTGCGTCTACATTTGCCTGCTTAAGTGCGGCAATATCCTGCGGAGTTTTTATTCCGCTTTCCGCAACAAAAATAACGTCCTTTGGCACAAGCCTTCTTAAGCGTATGCTGTTGTTAATATCCACCGTAAAATTCTTTAAATTTCTGTTGTTTACGCCTATAATTCTTGCACCGGCATCTATAGCGGACTGTACCTCCTGCTCGTCGTGAGCCTCTACTAATGCGGACAGTCCCAAGCTGTCGCAAATTTTTATATATTTTTTTATTGTTTCCGTATCAAGCAAAGCACAAATAAGCAATACAGCAGACGCCCCCATAGCCTTTGCCTGATAGAGCATATATTCGTCAACAGTAAAGTCTTTGCGAATAATCGGTATATTAACAGCCTTGCTTACCTCTTTAACATATTGGTCACTGCCTAAAAAATAATCGGTTTCGGTCAAAACAGATATTGCACTTGCTCCGGCACTCTGATATTCCTTTGCTATTTCCACATATGGGAAATCCTCGGCTATTATTCCCTTTGAGGGGGAAGCTTTTTTTATTTCACAAATATAGGACATTCCCGCCTTTGACAAAGCCCTTTCAAAAGGAAAGCCTGTATCTGTATTCAGTGCAAACGCCTGCTCCTTTAGCTGCTCAAGAGGTATTTCAGCCTTATTCTTTTCAATACGCTTTCTTGTACATTCAGCCAGTGTATCAAGTATTTTATCACTCATCGGCACACCTCGTTAGTTGCCCTTACAAATTCTTCCAGCTTAGCCTTAGCCTTGCCGCTGTCGATAGTTTGTGCGGCTATCTCAATACCCTTAGCGATGCTGTCAGCCTTGCCCGCTATGTAAATTGCAATACCGCTGTTAAGCAATACTACATCTCTTTTAGCGCCCTTTTCGCCGTTCAAAATCTTTCGTGCTATTTCCGCATTTTCCTGTGGGTTGCCCCCTACAAGGTCATCTTTCTTGCACATTGTAAATCCGTAATCCTCAGGGTTGATTGTAAACTCGGTAATTTCACCGTTCTTAATTTCACAGGCTGTAGTCTTTGCCACCAATGAAACCTCGTCGATTCCGTCCTGACCGTAAACTACCATACCCTTTTCAACTCCAAGATTTTTTAAAACCTCTGCTATAGGCTTAACCAGCTCTTGGCTGTACACGCCCATAAGCTGAATAGTAGCAGAAGCCGGATTCGACAAAGGCCCTAAAATATTAAAAATTGTTCTTGCACCCATTTCCTTTCTAACCGGTGCGGCGTACTTCATTGCACCATGGTAAACAGGGGCAAACATAAAGCACACTCCTGTGTCGGAAAGCACCCTTTCGTTTTGCTGTGCTGTAATATCCAGCTTTACGCCAAGTGCCTCAAACACATCGGCGGCACCGCATTTACTTGACACGCTTCTGTTGCCGTGCTTTGCAGTTGGAACACCTGCCGCAGCAGTTACTATAGAGGATACCGAAGAAATGTTAAAGGTAAAGGCCTCGTCACCGCCTGTACCTACAATTTCAAGAACATCTGTACTGTGGTTTAGATGTACACCAACCCTACGCATAACCTTTGCACAGGCTGTAATTTCCTCTATGGTTTCACCCTTCATTCTAAGGGCTGTTAAGAAAGCAGCCATTTGTGCATTGGTTGCCTTGCCTGTCATAATTTCTTCCATTACACCCTCTGTTTCGGCAGGTGTTAAATTTTCCCTGTTAATTACCTTGCTGATTGCTTCCTTAATCATTTTATTTTCCAACCTTTCTTATAAAATTTTCCAGCATCTTTCCGCCCTGTGGCGTCATAATAGATTCCGGGTGGAATTGCAGTCCGTATATTTCGTAATCTCTGTGTTTAACAGCCATAACCTCGCCGTTTTCAACATCTGTAGATGTTACAATGAGCTTCTCCGGCAAATTAGTTGCCACCAATGAATGATAACGGGCAACCTTAATACTGCTTGGCATATCCTGAAATATTTTACACCTATTATCCACCGTAACCTCGCTTTGCTTTCCGTGCATAAGCTTTACTGCGTGGGTTATTTCAGCACCGAACACCTCGCAAATAGCTTGGTGTCCCAAACAAACGCCCAAAATCGGGAACTCACCCTTTAGCTGCCTTACGACCTCTTCACACACACCGGCGTTCTTGGGATAACCCGGGCCGGGAGAAAGAATAATGTGTGTAGGGTTTAGTCGGCGTATTTCTTCAACTGTAATTTTATCGTTTCTATAAACCTGTATATCGTTTTCCACACTGCCGGCAACCTGAACCAAATTATAGGAAAAGCTGTCGTAGTTATCAATAAGTAATATCATAAAATTATCTCCTCTTTTCCTTATGGCAGGTCGGCCTCTGCCGCACCCTGCACTGCGTTCATTACTGCCAAAGCCTTGTTGTAGGTTTCCATATATTCCGAATGTGGTACACTGTCTGCAACTATGCCGGCACCTGCCTGAACATAAACCTTGTCATTCTTTTTTACAGCCATTCTTATTGCTATGGCAACATCAAGGTTTCCGTTAAAATCTACATAGCCCAGCGCTCCGCCGTAAATTCCCCTTGGGTACTGCTCCAGCTCCTCTATAATTTCACAAGCCCTTATTTTAGGTGCACCCGAAAGCGTACCTGCCGGCAAAACCGATTCTATGGCATTAAAGGCGTCCATATCATCACGAATGTCACCCTCAACCTCAGAGGCTATATGCATAATTTTTGAATACTTATTAATCACCTTGTAGGCTGTTACCTCTACAGAGTTAATCCTTGCAATTCTGCCAATGTCGTTTCTGCCCAGGTCAACAAGCATATTATGCTCTGCAAGCTCCTTTTGGTCGCTTAGCAAATCCTTTTCAAGCCTTTCGTCCTCTTCCTTTGTTGCTCCTCTTGGTCGTGAGCCGGCAACAGGATATGTAGAAAGTCTGCCGTTTTTAAGCCTTACCAGAGTTTCAGGCGAGGTGCTTATAATCTCGCTGTCGTCAAACCTCATATACACCATATACGGTGACGGGTTTGTAATACGCAGCACCCTGTAAGCGTCAATAAGGTCACCCTTGTACTCACTTTCAAAGCGTCTTGAAACTACGCACTGGAAAATGTCGCCCTCATAAATATATTCCTTGGTTTTTTCAACCATTTTGCAAAATTCATCCTCGGTCATATTGGATTTGAATTCTACATTTTTGTAAGGGCTAGTAGGCGGCAGTGGCTGATTGTCCGTTATAATGGAAACAATTTTTTCTATATCGTCACAAGCCTTTTTATACTGAAAATCAACATCGTCTGTCTTCATATTAACTATGACTATCATTTTTTGCGTTAGGTGGTCATAAACAACTACCTTGTCAAAAAACATAAGGTCAAAGTCGTTAAACTGACTTTCTCTCAGCTTTAAAACAGGCTCTGCCACAGCTATCATACTGTAGCCAAAGTAGCCTACAAGTCCTCCGGTAAACGGCGGTATATCGTCGAATTTAGGCGATGTATAATTTTTCAGAAACTCTCTAACTGCGTCAAACGGCTTGTCTGTTGCTATCTCTTTAGCACCCTCGCCCTCAATAACAACCTTGCCGCTTTTATAGTATATTCTGGACTTAGGGTCAAAGCCTACAAAGGAGTATCTGCCCCATTTTTTGCCGCCCTCTACACTTTCCAGCAGGTAAAATCTGTTTGATATAGCAGAAATTTTTCTAAGCAGTGTAATAGGTGTAGTAGTATCTGCATATATCTCTTTGGTAACGGGTATAATCTTATAGCTTTGTGCTAAGCTGTTAATTTCTTCTAAGCTTGGTTTTATCATTTTTAAATACTCCTTTCTAAATTTTGACAATAAAAAAAGCCCTTATCCCTCTACAAAAGGGACAAAAGCTAAACTTCTGCGGTACCACCCAAATTGACGCCAAAAAGCACCCACTCATCACGCACTAACATACGCTCCTTTGTTAACGATAAGGTAACCGTCAACGCCTACTGAATAATTTTCGGGTTGCCCTCACAGGTCCATTCACAAGCCTTAGGCAATTTTGCTTACACCAAACGCAAAACTCTCTTTGTACCGTAGGATTTGTTACTACTCCTGCTCACAGGTTTTTAATATCATCATTTGTGGTTATTATATACCTGCTTTTTTTAGTTGTCAATACCCTGAAAAAAATTTTATTAACATTTTATTACATTTTTCCTAGAAGTTGTTACACATTAGTTAATTGATTTTCGTTTACTTCGTGATATAATAAGCATTATCAAGACTATATAAAATATCTGTATTATGATTTAGGAGTGGTTTGTATGATTATTGATATGCATTCACATATTGGCTGTATTATGAATTTTAAAATGCCAAAGGAAAACTTAATTGAATCTATGAACAAATACGGTATTGACTTTTCCATTTGCTCAAACTGTGAATCGGCGGCATTTGACCATACCGGAAATACCCTGCCTTACACCGAGCAAAAGTCTCAGGAGGAAACCTACGCCGAAAGCATAAGCTTTGCACGAGATAATCCGGGCAAAATTGCCGTTATGCCCTGGGTAAAGCCTCACTACGAAAAGGTTACGCCAAAGCTTGTTGCTATGATTAAAGAAAATCTGGATATTACGGCAGGTATAAAAATCCACCCTGTACACTCGTTTATAAATTTCAATTCGCCGCAGGTAGAGGAATATATAAAGCTTGCCGAAAGCTTTAACCTGCCTGTTCTTACCCACACAGGAAATTCGTTGGAATCCTGCTGTGCAAGCGTATACGAAATGGCACAAAAATATCCAAAAGTAAATTTCGTTATGGGGCATATGGGACTTGGTACCGACAACACAGAAGCCATAGAGATGATTAAAAAGCAGAAAAACCTCTACGGCGACACTGCCTGGGTACCGATGGAGTCTGCGGTACTTGCCATAAAGGAATGTGGTGCCGACAAAATAATGTTTGGTACCGACAACCCAATAGACGGTGTTGATACCCTAGGCACCAACCCTAAGGGCGAAAGGTCGCTGTACCAACAGTATTTTAATGAGCTTAAGGAATTAATTACTCCGGAGGAATACGAAAAGCTGATGTACAAAAACGCACTTAAATTTTTCAAGCTGGAAAAGCTAATTGAGAAAAGCTCTCAATAATACAGCAAACAACAATATAAACAACTTATAAACAATGTTACAGCCTTAGCACCGGTAGCTTTTGCCGATGCTAAGGCTGTTTCTTTTAGTGCTTTATTGTTTTGGTTCCGGACAATTTTAATCCACTCCAAACACTTTCTGCCCATTATTTTTTCCTCATTGCAAGCGCCCGGGTTTGCTTTCTCTGACTTACTAGAGATAAAGCGTTTAATTCCCTTACCACTTCAACAAGAATTTTGTCCGGTTACAAACAACAGCACACCCCTGCACCGAGCAAAAGCTCGCCTGCAGGGGTGTATAATTTGTAAAATATAATTTTTGTTAATTAGCCCAATATGCTCAGCAGTACGCCGGCTGCAACAGCAGAACCGATTACGCCTGCAACATTTGGTCCCATAGCGTGCATTAACAAGAAGTTTGTAGGGTCTTCGGCCTGACCAACCTTTTGTGATACACGGGCAGCCATAGGTACGGCAGATACACCTGCACTACCGATAAGCGGGTTAACCTTACCCTTAGTAGCAACGCACATTAGCTTACCAAACAATACGCCTGCGGCTGTACCGATGCAGAATGCGATCAAGCCCAAAGCGATAATCTTTAGTGTGTCTATCTTTAGGAATACAGAGCCTGTAGCTGTAGCACCAACTGTTACGCCAAGGAATATTGTAATAATATTCATCAGCTCGTTCTGTGCTGTCTTGAACAGTCTGTCAACAACGCCGCTTTCACGGAACAGGTTACCAAGCATTAGCATACCAACAAGCGGAGCAGCATCCGGCAGGAAGATAGCAACTACAATTACAACAAGAACAGGGAAGATAATCTTCTCAAGCTTTGAAACAGGTCTTAGCTGCTTCATAACAATAGTACGCTCTTTCTTTGTTGTAAGAGCCTTCATAATAGGAGGCTGAATAATAGGAACCAGTGCCATATATGAATAAGCCGCAACGGCTATAGGTCCCAGCAGCTCCGGTGCTAATTTTGATGTTACAAAAATAGCTGTAGGGCCGTCTGCACCGCCTATAATAGCGATAGCACCTGACTGTGCACCAGTAAAGCCCAGGAATATAGCACCGATAAATGTAATAAAAATACCTATCTGTGCAGCAGCACCCAATATAAAGCTCTTTGGGTTAGCAATAAGCGGACCAAAGTCTGTCATTGCACCTACGCCCAAGAAAATAAGCGGCGGGTAAATACCAAGCTTAACACCCTGATACAAATAGTAGAACAGACCGCCGTTTGTAGGCACATTGTAATAATCGACACCCTGCAGCGTGGTTATGGCATAGCTGGCGGATTCGCCGTTATGAGCGGCAATATAGTCGGCAACAGGCACCAAGTCGGTGGACGGTGCAGACATAATTGTTGGGTACAGGTTTACCAAAAGCATACCAAAGGCTATAGGCAGCAAAAGCATTGGCTCGTACTGCTTTTTAATAGCCAGATAAAGCAAAACTATAGAAATCAAAATCATTACATAGTTTTGCCATGGCAAATAGCATAGACCTGAATTTTTATAAAGGTCTACTATAGCCTCTAAAAATCCTTGTAAAATTTCCATAAAAACATTCCTTTCTCCGATAATTTCAGTACATTAAAACGGTCTTGTATTATCCAAAATTCCTGCTGTACTCCATACCGGACGGGATTGTGGAACCTTTTTAATCGACTTAACCTTTGCACCCTTACCATACACTGCGTCTACCGCAGCGGCAATAACCACAATAACCTCGTCTGACATACCGTCAGCAGCTGCAGGCACTGCAGCAGGTGGTGTTGCAACAGGCTGAGCACTTGCGGCACTTGCGGCCTTTTCAGCCTCAAGCTCGGCTTCTTTTTTTGCTTTCTTTTCTGCTGACGACTTTTGCGCCCTAGAAACAATTGCTCCATAAACTGTAATTAGCAGAATAAGCAAAATTAAAACGGCAAACACTACAACAAAACCTGTAATAAGTACGGTTAGCGATATAGTAAGCTTTTCTGACAAATCCATTACCGTCATCTCCTCCTTTAATATAGAATAAAACAACATAAAGCCATTTTATCAATTTAGTTATTATTATAACCCACCTCAAAATTAATTTCAATAATTAATCATATTCATTTTTTGGTTTATTCACAACTTCGTCAAATTATACAAATACAGCTGTAAATTTATAGCTGTTATGTTATCGATTATGTGACAAAAAAACAGAGCACTGTGGTTTAACAATGCTCTGAAAAATATTAAATATATATATTATTTTATTAAAGTATAATGCATATTAAGCCGTTACAGCCTTCGTTTATAATTCTTTCAATAGTTTCCTTCATTTTATTTCGTGCGTCAACAGGCATACGGTTTAGCTTGTTGTGCAGGCCCTCGTTTACAAGCTCATGCAGCGACTTGCCAAAAATATTTGATTCCCAAATTTTTATGGGATTTTCCTCAAATTCCTTTAACAAGTAAGAAACAAGCTCCTCCGACTGCTGCTCAGAGCCTACTATCGGCGTTACCTCTGTAGTAATATTTGTTTTCATCATATGGATAGAGGGTGCCGAGGCTCTCAGTCGAATGCCGTATTTTCCGCCCTGCTTTATAATTTCAGGCTCTTCCAGAGAAAGCTCCTCCATAGACGGCATTACAATACCATAGCCCTTTTCGTTTACATCGTCATATGCTCCCCTGATTTTATCAAAATCACTTTTCAGCCTTGCAAGCTCCATTACACAGTTAAGCATATCGCCCTCATCGGCTATGCTTAGCCCTGTTTTTTCACCCAACACCTTATAGAATAGGCTGTTATCAAGCGAAAGGGCTATTCTTGCAGTACCCTTGCCAAGGTCAATAGACGAAACCTCTGCCCTTTGAATATTCTCACAGCTGTTTGCCGCCTGTGTAATAAGCTGAATTTCCCGTATTTTTCTTACCTTTGCGGCTGTACTCTCTATAGCGGAATATATAGAGCTTTTCAGCCAATGGCTTTTTTCCAAAGATGTAACCCACCTTGGCATATCTACCTTTATTTCCCTTACAGAAAACTCAAAGAGTATCTGTGCTAATATTTTTTTAATTTCAATTTCGTCAAGCTCTAAGCAGTTTGCCGCTACAACAGGTACATTGTACTTTGAGCCGATTTCCTGAGAAAGCTGTACAGCTTCGGCAGACTGTGGATACATACTGTTAAGCAAAACTATAAAGGGCTTGTTAATATCCTTAAGCTCGTTTATAACCCTTTCCTCCGCCTCGGCGTATTCCTCCCTTGGAATGTCACTTATACTGCCGTCTGTGGTAATAACCAAGCCTATGGTGGAGTGGTCGGTAATAACCTTTTTAGTACCTATTTCTGCCGCAAGATTAAAGGGAATTTGCTCGTCAAACCATGGGGTTTTTACCATTCTGGGCTGTTCGTCCTCTATATAGCCTATTGCACTGGGAACTATATAGCCAACACAGTCAATCGCCCTTACTCTTAGGCTCGCATTGTCCTCCAGTGTAATTTCTACTGCGTCCTCCGGAATAAATTTTGGCTCGGTGGTCATTATTGTTCTGCCGGAGGCCGACTGCGGAAGCTCGTCAATGGCACGCTCACGCCTGCTGTTGTTGTCTATGTTTGGTATAACTATGGTATCCATAAACCTTTTAATAAAGGTTGACTTGCCTGTTCTTACCGGGCCTACTACTCCTATATAAATATCACCGTTGGTTCTTTGGGCAATATCCCGATAAATATTTCTCTCTTCCATTTTTCAATCCTCCTTACATATTCGGTATAAACAGCATTGTTGCTGTTTTTATTTCGTCCTCTGTAAGCTCGTTCTCACTCATAACGGCGTCATGGCATACAGCGTATTCCTTTGCAATGCTCCAAACGCTTTCCCCTCTTGACGCATAGTAAAGGGTAAGGGCCGCCTTGGTATCCTTTTTTCTCGGATGCTCTGTGTCTGCCTCTGCCTGAGTTACAAGCCTTACAGACTGTTTGTCAAGCACCGTAATGTCAAGCTTGGTTTCAATGCGGAAATCAATGGAATTGCTGCCGTTTATTCTGTAGCTTATAGACTGCACCACACCCTCTGCCTCTACTGCGGTATTTTCCTCACTTGGTGCAACAGGGTATGTAAAATCGATAACTCTTTCGGAATAAAACGGCATATTCTCGTTATCCTTTGCAAGAATACACATATTCAGTCTGCCCTTTATAAGTGTATTTTCGTCCTCGTTTACCACAGTAATGCCGCAGTGCTCGCACCACAGGTCAACTATTGACATAATACTGTCACTGCCGGCCTCTACAGTTGCCTTTGTAATACAGCTTTCGCTGTAGTTTTTAACTATGTTTGTAAGCTGCATTTGGCTGTACACAAGGTTTAAATCATATTCTGTTGAATATGCGTCGCATACAGGCTCTATTTCGCTATTGCTAAAGCCCAGAGCCGTTGCACCTATTTTAACCTCAAAGCTGACAACGCTGTTGCTGTCGGAATAGTCGGACTTTACCGCCACAGTATGGTTAAGCACCTCTAGGTTTGTTACGCACATACATTTTTCATCTACACCGTCTGCGTCCAAAATTTCACTAAAAGGCATTGTATAGTCAAAAATTTTTGTTTCTCCCGTGTTAATATCCGCCAGGTACAGCACCCTTATGCTGACATCGCCTTTAACCATAACCTTGTTGCTTATTGCCTTGCAGTCGCCCTTAACAATAGCGGCGTCGCTTTTCAGAATTGACTCTATATTTGACGCACCCTGTCCTAAGGTAACATTATCGCTTAAAATAAACTGCTGCTGTCCCATTCCCTCCAGCGTAGAAAGCTTAACAGGCGTGCCCTTAACCTGTACATTTTCATCATCTATTCCTATAGGAAATTCCTTTTCCGTTTTGCAAATTACCTTTGCACACACTGAAAAGGCCCCGTGAATATCAAGGCGGCGTGGGCTGAGTGCACGGCAGTTTATATACTCTGTCTTTACCTTAGCCGACACAATGGCGTTTTGCGGACTTTGCTTCATACCAAACGAGCAGGTAAAGGGCAGATTATGGTCACTGCACCTTATTGATTTCTTTATTGAATCAATGTACAAAATTTTAATTTCAGCCGTACCGTCAACATCCAGTCTGTCACCGGAAATGCTTTTTGTAAGAATTTTGGGTGTAACTCTGCATTTAAGTATTCTAAGAATGTCGGGACAATAATCCGGCAATGTTAAGTCCAGGTCAACAGGCTGCTCTGTACATCCGTCAAACACTACTTCCTTTATTGAAGCAGATTTTTTTAACAAGCTGTAATCCATAATATTTATCTCTCCTTTTCAAATACCTGTCCTTGTGTTGCGACAGTGTGTTTACACCCTAAGTATATTCAAGCCGCTATGCCGTTATGACAACATACCGTACCGGAATACAATTCCTTTTATTAAGCACAAAAAGCGGCAGCTCGGCATAAATGAGCCGACCTGCCGCTAAAATACGGTAAATATGAATTTTTTGATAATCAGCAAACAAACAGCTCTTCTTTTTTCCCGAAGCAGACAGCCTTTGTTATTGAGCCAATAAAAAAGCCTACAGCTTATGCAGGCAAGGCTCTGCACAAGCTGTAGGCTTATTATGTTTAAATATTAGCTGCAGGTAAACCTAAACAAGCATTTGAGCTTAACCCTCTGCCTGCACCAAGCCGCTTTTCAGGCTGGCTTTACTGTCCCAGCTTTTCGGCAAACTTGTTGCTTACCTTTTTCACCTTTTCAGGCTTAACCTTTTTTGTTCTGTATTTTTTTGCAAAGCTCCAAGCCTTGCCAAGCACATCGCTCAGCTCACCCTCGATTTTGCTGTCAAGCTCCGGCTTAATTCCGTTAAGCACTACAATAGTAATAATTGAGCGGGTGCTTAAATCACCGGCAATATATTGTGAGTTAAGTATGCCGGCCAGCTTGCTTATTGACTGCTTGTTTCCGTTTTTCAAAAGCTCGTTTACCTTTGGAACAATATGCTCCTGTGCAAAGGTTACGCCTCTGAACGGGTCATAGCCGTCCTCTTCCTCCCAAATTTCCTCTTTAAGCTCCGGGAAAACATTAACCATTCTTTTGCAGAAAAATTTAGGGTCTGCGTTTCCGTCGTCACTGCTTTTCTTCTTGCTCTTGCCGGAAATTTTCGGCTTGTTTACAGAAAGAGCGTCGGCAAAGTCGTTGCCGATACTTCTTGCCTCTTTGTTATCATCCTTTTCAGGGTCGAACATCCAGGTATTTATACTTTTCCACCTGTTGTCAGGCCCGTCTGAATCTATACCGCACACCTTTAGTGCTGCAAGCTGCTTCTTAGCGTTGTACACAACCATATATGCGTTGCTTTCGCCGGTAAACAAGGCGGCATAGTCCTTGTCGCTGTTGTCTACCTTTTGTCTTTTATAGCCCTTTGGTTCAAGAACCGCCGCTACCTTATCGGTAATTATATCCATAAAAGAAAAATCCATAGTTATCAATCCTTACTTCTTAACATTGTAAAACATATCTATTATACATTTATTTTTTACTTTTGTCACTACAATTTTTGAAAAATATACATTGCACCAATTAATTGTATATGGTAAAATTGTATTTTAGAATGGGTTTTGTATGTGAGTTGCTTTTTAAATACGGCAGCCCCCGCTATAAGACCAATTACATAAAACGAAAGGCTGATAAATTATGTCAAAAACTTCAGCTATAGGAGTATTTGATTCCGGCTTAGGCGGTTTAACCGCCGTAAAGGAATTAATTAGATTTTTACCAAATGAAAACATCGTTTACTTTGGCGACACCAGCCGAGTTCCGTACGGCAACCGAAGTAAAGAAACTATAACACGCTATGCTATGCAGGACGCAAGGTTTCTGCAAACAAAGGATATAAAAATTTTAATAGCTGCCTGCGGTACAGTAAGCTCTGTAGCCGGCAACTTGGGCGATGAATTTCATATGCCGTACACAGGGGTAGTAAACCCTACAGCCTATGCCGCCGCAAACACCACAAAAAACGGTAAAATAGGCGTAATAGGTACAACCGCAACTATAAACAGCAGTTCTTATAAACACGCTATAGAAAATATGAACAGCAGCCTTAATGTTTACCAAAGGGACTGTCCGCTGTTTGTTCCGCTGGTTGAAAACGGCTTTATAGATAAAAACGACATTGTTGTACGCACTGTAGTTCAGCGTTACCTTCAGCCACTTATTGACAGCGGCATTGACACGCTTATTTTGGGCTGTACACACTACCCTATTTTAAGGGAGGCTATAGCAGATGTTATGGGTGACGGCGTTGTGCTGATTGACTCCGGCAGAGAAACCGCAAGATATGCGGCAAGGCTTATAAAAGAAAACGGGCTTGAAAACCCTCAACAGGAAGCCGGCAGCTGTGAATACTTTGTAAGCGACCGTGTAGACGGCTTTAGCAAGGTGGCAAGCCTGTTTTTAGGAAACACCTTTAACCAAGAGGTGCACCAAATAAATATTCAGCACTACTGATTTTGCAGGTGAACGAATGAGTAAAGATAAATATATTATTGATATTATAGGTACGCAGTGTATAGAGGACGAAATACAGGATTCTGTTACTGTAACTACAACAGGCGACTACAGGGTGGCCTCAACAGGAAATAAATTCATACGCTATAAGGAATATGACGAGGAAAATCCCTCTGTATTTAAAAACACAATCATAAAAATTTCTGACCGACAGGTTACAATTACACGCAGCGGCGAATATGCTTCTCAGCTTATACTGGAATGCAACAAACGCCACCAGTGTCATTACCACACACCTGTAGGCTCGCTTATAATAGGGGTATTTACCAAGGTGATGGATATAAGCCTAAATGAGCGGGGCGGCAGTATTGATGTAGCGTATACTCTTGATTTTGACTCCGAAACGGTAAGCGAAAATACATTTAAAATAAATATAAGAGAAAATTAACAGGAGAGGAAAATAACAATGGCAAACATTGCTCAAAAATCTGTAGACACATTAAAAGAGGCTATTCTGTCCTCTATAGAAAAAGCAAAGGCGTCGGGTGCACTTGCTGACGCACCTACACCTGATTTTATTATTGAAGTTCCTGCTGACAGAAAAAACGGCGACCTTGCTACAAACGCCGCAATGGTGTGTGCAAGAGCCTTTAAAACAGCTCCAAGAAGCATTGCACAGGCTATTGTTGATAATTTGTCAACCGATGGCACTTATATTGAAAGGTGCGAAATAGCCGGCCCGGGATTTATTAATTTCTTCCTTAACAAAAGCTACTATGCAGATGTTGTTAAGACTATTGAAAGTGAAAAGGACAGCTACGGCAGGTCAAGCTACGGTGAGGGAAAGAGGATTTTAGTTGAGTTTGTATCAGCAAATCCTACAGGCCCTATGCACATAGGCAACGCCCGTGGCGGTGCTTTGGGCGACTGTTTGGCAAGCGTACTGCAAACAGCCGGATATGATGTTAAAAGAGAATTTTATGTAAATGACGCCGGCAATCAGATAGAGAAGTTTAAGACATCACTTGAGGTTAGGTATCTGCAAATTTACGACAACACAATAGAAATGCCGGAGGACGCTTACCAAGGTGCCGACATTACAGCACACGCAGAGGCTTTTAACAAATTGTACGGCGACAAGTATGTTAATGTACCGTCGCAGGAGCGTAAGCAGGCACTGTGTGATTATGCACTGCCTATAAACATTGCTAACCTTAAAAAGGATCTGCAAAAATACAGAATAGAATACGACAACTGGTTCCTTGAAAGCTCACTGCACAACAGCGGTGCTGTAAAGGACATTATAGAAAAGCTAAAGGCGTCCGGTCATACCTATTACCAAGACGACGCACTGTGGTTTAAAACCACCGACTTTGGCGACGACAAGGACAGAGTTCTGCTGCGTGCCAACGGTGTGCCAACATACCTGGTGCCTGACATTGCATACCACTACAACAAGCTGGTTACCCGTGGCTTTGACACTGCCATAGATATTTTAGGTGCAGACCACCATGGTTATATACCTAGAATAAAGGCGTCTATGGATGCGCTGGGTGTAGACTCCAACCGCCTGGACATTATTATTATGCAAATGGTAAGACTGATTAAGGACGGCGATGTTTACAAGCTTTCTAAGCGTTCGGGCAAGGCTGTAACACTTAGCACACTAATAGAAGAAGTACCTGTTGACGCCGCAAGATTCCTGTTTAATATGCGTGAGGCAAACACTCAAATGGACTTTGACATTGACCTGGCTGTTACAGAGGATTCTCAAAATCCTGTTTACTATGTACAGTATGCCCACGCAAGAATATGCAGTATAATTAAGGCTTTGGAAAGCGACGGCATAACTCCCAGAGAGTGTACAGACGAGGAGCTTGCACTGCTAAGCGCACCTGAGGAAAAGGAGCTTATTAACCACCTTGCAGGCTATACAAACGAAATTATTGCAGCTGCAAAGGATTATGACCCTACAAAGGTAACACGCTATGTTTTACAGCTGGCGGCTCTGTTCCACAAGTTCTACAATGCCTGCAGAGTAAAGGGCGACAACGAAGGTCTTACACAGGCAAGACTTAACCTTTGTATTGCAGCAAAAATTGTAATTAAAAATGTGCTTACCATGCTGAAAATTAACGCTCCGGAAAGTATGTAATTTTTAAATTTTATATTTTGTAAATCATAAAAACAAAACAGGGTGTATGCAAATTAATGCGTACACCCTGTTGCTTTTAATCGCTGAAAAGATCTTTGAAAATATCAGATATTAACCCCTCTAAAAATTTCATAGCACTTGTTGTTTTTACGGTAGCACTGCCGTCAGAAGCATTAAGAGCAGTTATTCTGAGCGTCAGCTCCCTTTCCAAAATTTCAAAGGTATATTCCGACGGAATAATAATCCTGTTGCCATTAACCCGAAAATCCTTGTTAATGCTGTCTATGCCGTCTGCAAGCTTAGACATTATAAATTCTGTAGGTATAGGCAGACTTCCCAGCTTTGTGTCGGATACCTCAAAATAAATAAAATCACTGTTTTCATTAAAAACTATTTTTGAATTTGCGGAAAACAGAAGCTTTATATCGTTATAATTAAGCTCGGCATATATTTTTGCCGTATTATTTCCCGTAAGATATATTGACGCTCCCTTAACTATGAAAGCATCTTTCCTTTGGCTGTCGGTTAGCTTTTCGTTGTAGGAGTTTATCACCATAGCCAGTGCACCGTTAATGTCACTGTCTGTTATGGTTTGCTCCTCTCCCAAAACAATGGACTTTACAAGCGGCTCTAAAATTGAATCCGATTCGGTTTTATTAACCTTATTTAATTCCGAAAGGTCGGTGGCCGATGTGTAAATAAAATATGCACCTGCTCCCAACGCAGCAGTCAGCAACAATAGGATAACCAAAACCACTACCCATATTTTACCTGCTTTTTTCAATGAATAAACCTCCTTAAACCGTTTATTTCAGTTCTGCAATGGTTACGCCCGATTCGCCCTCGCCAAATACGCCAAGGCGGTATGTCTTTACATATTTACAGCGTTTTAGGTAGCTGTGAACCTCTTTTCTAAGCACACCTGTGCCTTTTCCGTGAATAATTGTAACCTGATGAATACCCGAAAGGGTAGCGGAGTCTAGGCTTCTGTCAAGCACCATAATAGCCTCGGCGGCAGTCATACCACGCAGATCCACCTCGGTAACCGCCTTTGCAGTGGCGTTGCTTTTAACATTTCTTTTAACCGACCGTTGCACAGGCTGTTTTTTCTTTTCCTGTAACAAACGCAAATTGCTAAGCTTTACCTTGGTTTTTATTATACCCGCCTGCACCATAACGGTGTCGCCCTTTGGTTCTTCAAGAACAACCGCCTTCTTGTCAATGTCAAAAATAAGAACATCGTCACCCTTTTTTAACGGTCGTGGGAGCTTATAGCCTTCTTCCTTGCTCTTTTCTATAGGGTCGGCAGAGTTTTCCATATTTTTTATGTCAGAACGGAGCTTTGCCTTTTCCTCCGGAGTAAGCTGTTTGCTTTTTCTAAGGTCGTTAAGCTCATCCATAATAGCGTCGGAGCTTGCTCTGGTTGACGATACAATGCGTGATGCCTCTTCCCTTGCTCTTTTCAGCTCAAGCTGTGCCTGCTTTTTTATCTGCTGTATTTCACGCTGTACATTTTCTCTGTCCTTTTGTGCCTGCAGGGTAATTTTTTCGGCATATTTAATCTTTTCGTCAAGCTCCTGCCTTTGCTCCTCCAGCGTTTGAACAACATCTTCAAACTGTCTGCTTTCGTCTGACACAAGCCTTCGTGCCTTATCCACAAGCTCCTTGTCCATTCCCAGCCGCTCGGAAATTGCAAAAGCGTTAGACCTGCCCGGCACGCCTATAAGCAGTCTGTATGTAGGTCTTAGGGTAGCTACATCAAATTCACAGCAAGCATTTTCAACATATTTGCTTTGCAGTGCATACTCCTTTAATTCGGCATAATGTGTTGTAGACGCCAGCTTTGCCCCCTGGCTTCTTAGCTGCTCCAGTATTGCTATGGCAAGTCCTGCTCCCTCTACAGGGTCTGTACCTGCTCCCAGCTCGTCAATAAGCACCAGGCTTTTATGGTCTGCCTGCTTTAAAATTTTAATAACATTTGTCATATGGGCAGAAAAGGTTGAAAGTGACTGCTCTATGCTTTGCTCATCTCCTATATCAACCAAAATCTGCGTAAATACCGACAGCCTGCTTTCATCGGCGGCCGGTATCATAAGTCCGCACATAGCCATTGCCGTAAGCAAACCTATTGTTTTAAGGGCTACGGTTTTACCGCCTGTATTAGGGCCTGTTATAACAAGAGATGTAAAGCTTTCTCCAAGGTAAACATCTATAGGCACAACAGCCTCCTTTGAAATAAGGGGGTGCCTTGCCCTTCGCAAATTAATAATGCCGTCGTCATTCATAACAGGCATACTTGCTTTCATTTTATATGCCAGCGATGCCTTGGCAAAAATTACATTCAGCTGTACGGCTATATAGTAGCTGTTTATAATATCCTGTGCAAAGGTGCCGGCTGTGGCTGACAGCTCGTACAGTATTCGCTCAATTTCAGCCTCTTCCTTTGATTTCAGCACCTTTACTGCATTGTTTGCCTCTACCGCACCCATAGGCTCTACAAATACGGTTGCTCCACTTGAAGATGTATCGTGTACAAGTCCTGCTACCTCGCCACGGCACTCCGCCTTAACAGGCACAACATATCTGCCGTCACGAATAGTAACAATAGGCTCCTGCAAAAACTTTTGGTACGACTGTGAACGCACCATTTTGTCCAGCACCTCTCGTGCCTTTTGTGATGTTTGCTTAATTTTCTTTCTGATAGCGGAAAGCGTAACCGAGGCGCAGTCGTTCATTTCGTCCTCTGAGGCAATGCTTGTAAATATTTTTTCCTCTAAAAATTTATTTGGTGTAAGAGCGTTAAAGCTGTTGTCAAGAACAGTTTCCAGCCCCGACGACTTGCTGTGCCACTGCTTTAGTCCTCTTATTCCACGCAAAGCCTCTGCTATCTTCAACAGCTCGCCCATTGTCAGACAGCCGCCTGCCTCTGCCCTTTTCAGGCTGTTTACAACATTGGTAATTCCCCCAAAGGAGGGTGAGCCAAACCTGCCGCTAAGCACATAAGCGTCGTCTGTTTGCTTAAGCAGCTTGTTTACGGTATAAATATCCTGTGCCGGCTTTAGGCTAAGGGCCTCTTCCCTTGCGTCGGCAAAGGCTGTCTCCTCTGCCAGCATATTTAATATTTTATCAAGCTCGATGGCTTTTAAATTTTTATCCATTTATCTTCTCCGTTATGTAAATACATATAAACAATTATGTACAAGCTATCTGATAGTCTTATAAAATTCAAGCGTTTTGAAATTATGTTCTGTAATAAAGGCTATATATTCCTCACAGCAACGCTCCAAAAGCTCTGTACCCTCAGGCGAAAGCTTAAAATTAAACATCCTTGAAAACTCGGAATATATACAAAACCTCATTGCCGTTGTAACGCCCATACCAACCTCTATGCTGTATTCATCCGACTGCTCTATACAATCCCCGCAAAGCAGCTTGCCCGACTTTGGCAGGAAAAACATCCTCTTGCTTTCGTAACATTTACAGTTACTGCAGCATACTAAATCCGGCATATAACCGCAAAAGCACATTAGCCTAAGCTCTGTAGCCGACTTTATTATACCGTTTGGCCGCTTTTTTCGGCTGAGTAAATAAAGAGCGTTTAAAATCAGCTTTAAATACTCGTCAGCCCCTGTTTCCTTTGGGGCAAGGTAGCCAAACAGCTCGCAAAAATACTGTGCCAAAGACATAGCCGTAATATCCGTTCGCAGGCTAATAAACATTTCTTGGCAAACAGCCTCGTCTACTATGTAGGTATCCCGATTAACATAAAGAGTTAATCGGGAATAGCATAGAAGTCTTGTTGAAGAGCCTTTGGCACTTTTTAAGCTTCTGCAATTTTTAACAAAAGCCCGTATTACACCACGCTTTTGGGTTAATACGGTTACAAGACGGTCTTGCTCACCAATATTTTGTTCCCCTATTATCAGTCCGTCCGTAGAAAGCTTCATCATCGTCCTCCTGAATATCAAAATCTTCCTCGTCGTCATAATATTCCGGGAAATTTTCCTTAGAATTTTTTAATGAGGCGTATCGTAAATAATCTATTATACTTCCTGATTCCGCAAAATCAGACCATGCGTCGTAAATATTCATAACTACACACCCTTTTATAATTTAATACCATGAGCTGTAAAAAATCCTTTGGCTGTAAATTATACGCAAAACACCGACTGCACAAGCAGCGGTAACGGCGTTTCTTATAATACCGACAGGTATAACACAAGCCATAGATTTTTACATTTTCATCGGTGCTAAGTATAAGCTATATAAAAGTATATGCCTTGATATAGCCTATGTTTACAGTATAACTCTTTTGAAAAGTTTTATAGGGTGTAATTTGTAGAATAATAAATAGCAATATTTGGAAGGCTGAAAAACAAATTAAATTTATTTGCACTATTCAAAGTCATTGTTGTCGTAGCCAAAGCTTCTAAGCAGGTTCTCTCTGTTTCGCCAGTCCTCTTTAACCTTAACCCACATTGTAAGGTTTACCTTGCAGTTAAAAAAGGCCTCCATATCCTGTCTGGCATAGGTTCCTATTTTTTTCAGCATTGAACCGCCCTTGCCTATAATAATGCCCTTGTGGCTGGCCTTTTCGCAATAAATAGTGGCGTCCATATCTATTATGTCCTTGTCGTCACGGGTTTTCATTCTTTCTATAACCACAGCCGTACCGTGAGGTATTTCTTTATCAAGAAGCCTAAGCATTTTTTCCCTTATCATTTCTGCGGCAAGCACACGCTCCGGCTGGTCTGTAATGGTGTCCTCGTCAAACAGATGTCCGCCCTCCTGTGCCTGCTTTTTCAGTTCGTCCTTCAGCTGGTCTATACCGCTGCCTGTTTGTGCCGATACAGGCACCACTGCGTCAAAATCATATTTTTCGCTGTATCTGGCAATTTGCAGCATAAGGTCGCTTTTGTCCTTAACTGTGTCAATTTTATTTATTGCCAAAATTGCCGGCACACCCATAGCCTCAAACTTTTCCATAAGCTTTAGCTCGGTATCGGTAATATTTCTGCAGGCCTCTGTTACAAGCAGGCAAGCGTCAACACCCGCCACAGACTCGTCTATCGAGCGTACCATATATTTTCCAAGCTCTGTGCGTGGCTTATGAATACCCGGTGTGTCAATAAAAACAAGCTGTGTTTCACCCTCTGTAAGCACGCCCATAATACGGGTACGGGTTGTTTGAGGCTTACTTGAAACTATAGTAATTTTCTGCCCCAAAATTCGGTTAAGAATTGACGACTTACCTACATTTGGTCTGCCCACTATGGCAATAAACGCCGACTTATCGTTAAAATTATTTTCGTTCATAATAATCTCCGTTTTTAATTATAAATTTCCATTATCATTATATCATATTCAATGCAAATTTTAAAGGCTGTTAAGTTAAAAAACTCAACAGCCCCTTTTCGTTATTTTTATGAATACAGCAAGCATCGGCTTTAATTCCATCTCATCATTTTTCAAGGCTTTTTCTCGGCCTCGGCCTCGTCCTGCTTCATCTCTCGCTTTAACTCAACAATGGAATGAACATTATCGACAATTCCCTTAGGGCCTATTAAAACAAACAAGGCACTAATTAACAGGCTAAGCACAAAGATAGCCAGATACTCGGGAGAATTGCACAAATACGAAACTATATTCCATAAAACCTCGGTATCCCAAAACAGCAAAACTCCTATAAACACCGAGCCCACTGCCGCCACCAGCACTGCACCTGCGGCAACATCCTTTGCCATTTTAATAAGCGGAGATATTTCTGTTTGTATAGCGTCACATGCACGCTCAACAGCGGTATTTAAAAGCTCCAGTGCCATCACCAAGGCAATAACCGCTATAAGCAGACAAAACCTATTAACACTAAGAGAATAAAAACCGGAGAAATACAAAACATAAATTGCTACAACGATATGTATTCGCATATTGCGTTCTTCACAAACACAATTCACAATACCTCTAAAGGCATAATAAAAGCCTTTTAGAAAGCTCATAAAGCTTATTCCTCTCTTACATAGCTTGTAGAAGCAGGCAAGCCAAGCTGCGACATTACCTTTTCTTCCTTTTCTCTCATTCGTATGCGTTCCATATTATTTTCATGGTCATAGCCCAACAAATGCAAAACCGAATGTGCTGTAAGGTAGCCAACCTCCCTTTGCAGGCTGTGTCCGTATCTTTCAGCCTGTTCAACAGCTTTTTCCATAGATATAACTACATCTCCCAAAATTTGGGCACCTGTCTTAGGGTCAACATCGTATACTCCGTTTTCACCCATTACAAATGAAAGAACATCGGTAGGCATATCCTTGTTTCTGTATTGCTTGTTAAGCTTATGAATCTCGTCATTATCTACAAATGTTACGCTGACCTCTGCAATGCCCTGAAAATTTTCCAGCTGCAGCACAGCATGGCAGCATCTCCTTACCAGCATTCTAAGCCCGGTAGGAATTTTTACTTTCTTTTGATTGTTAGTAATAATTACACGGATTTTATCCATTTTTCCTTTTAGCCTCCTCGTTATTTCTCTCGTAAGCCTTAATAATATCCTGTACCAGCTTATGACGCACTACATCTCGTTCGGTAAAGGTGATACATTTAATATCATCAATGTTTTTCAGTATTCTTATACTTTCACGCAAACCGGATTTACTGCCGTTGGGCAAATCTATTTGTGTAATGTCACCATTAATGACCATTTTGGAATTAAAACCAAGTCTGGTTAAAAACATTTTCATTTGTTCTCGTGTAGTATTTTGTGCCTCATCAAGAATAATAAAGCTGTCGTCAAGTGTTCTGCCACGCATATAAGCAAGCGGTGCCACTTCTATATTTCCACGCTCTACATATTTTTGATAGGTTTCTGCACCAAGCATATCAAACAATGCATCATACAGCGGCCTTAAATACGGGTCAACCTTGCTTTGCAGATCTCCCGGCAAAAAGCCCAGCTTTTCACCGGCCTCTACAGCAGGCCTTGTAAGTATAATTCTGTTTATTTCGCCGGCCCTAAATGCGGTTACAGCCATAGCAACGGCAAGATATGTCTTGCCTGTGCCGGCAGGGCCTACACCTATTGTAATGGTGTTTTCTTTAATTGCACTGCAATATTTTTTCTGCCCAAGGGTTTTAGGCTTTAAGGGCTTTCCCTTTGCTGTAATGCATATACAGTCGCCTGCAAGGCTTTCTATTTTCTCCTCGCTGCCCTCGTTCACCAATGAAATGCAGTAGTGAACATTTTGCTGACTTATTGTTTCACCACGGTTTAAAAGCAGCAGCAGGCTTTCAATAACCTTACCGGCTTTTGCTACATCCTCAGCGTCACCGCTGATTTTCAAATGCTCGTCACGCACAACCACGGTTACAGCGTATTCATTCTCAATGGTTTTAATATTTTCATCAAAGCTGCCGAAAAGTGCCACGGCGTTTTCTATTCTTTCAATGTTAATAATTTGCTCCAATATATTTTCACCTTCAGTTCAGCAGCCTAAATTATATGGCAGTAACAAACAACAAAACTGACATATTTTTAAAAAATATAGTAAAACCTACTTCTACGCACTACGGTTATTATAACACAATTTTTAAATTTAGTCACTATTTTCTAAAAAATTGCCTCAATTATTTTTAATTTCATCACATTAGTAAAATGGCAATATGTGTTTTTGGAGCTATTGCACAAAATAAACTAATTTTTTTATATAATTACCTGCAGAAAAAGCATAATACCGTCATTTTACTATAACAAAGGCTGCGATAAAGCATTTGTCATACATAGCCAAAACAAACGAAGCACACCTGTTTTTTTACTGCTGACCATATAAAATACAGTTTCCTGTAAAGAATACAGGAAAACTTTTGCTTGTTTTTGACCGCTTTTGCTTTAGGGCTTGTCTTTAAGTTTTTAAATAAATTTAATTATTTTACAAAAAAGTTTTTCCACATAAATCCGCCCCCTTGAAAACCTACCAAACATATGGTATTATTATATGTATATAAACGGAGGGCACACTTATGAAAATATCTACAAAGGGCCGCTACGCTTTGCGTATGATGCTTGATTTGGCTGAACACCAAGGCGACGGATATATTGCGTTAAAGGACATTGCCAAAAGACAAAATGTATCTAAAAAATATCTGGAGCAAATTGTCCCTATATTAAACAAGGCAGACATTCTAAATACAAACCGTGGCTACCAAGGCGGCTACAGACTGGCACGAACTCCTGACAAATACACTGTCGGCGACATTCTAAGAATTACCGAGGGCAGTATTTCGCCTGTAGCCTGTCTTGACAAAAATCCGGTAGAGTGCGAAAGAGCCGCCGAATGTGCAACACTGCCTGTGTGGCAGGGGCTTTACAAGGTTATTACCGACTATCTTGACGGCATAACACTACAGGACATTCTGGACAAGCAGCACGACCGCTGCTACAGCGACTATGTAATTTAACAAGAATGTTACAGAAGAAATTCTAAAGCTTTTAATACCGAATTTAAAGAAATACAGAAAAAGCTCGGTAAGATAACAGCTAACCGCCCCGTAAAAGGGGCGGTTTTGTTATGCCCTTAACCTGCCGAGGATAGCCTAAGAGCAGGTAAAGCGGCTTGTCTATGGCATTATTTAACGACTATATAATAAGGCTCTAAATAAAAGGGCTCTATTAATAAAAGTTGGAGTAAGGAAAAGAGCCTGCAAAACGAATTATAAGGTGCAAAGCAAAAAAAAACACCGCAGGCTGTGCCTGCGGTGTGCCAAATACTTATGTATAAACAAGGAAATACAGCGGCTAAAAATTAGTCAGCGTACTTGTCCTCGCCACCCCAAGAATACATCTTTCTTAGCTCAGCACCAACAGCCTCTAGCTGATGTGAAGCCTCGATTTTTCTTGTAGCGTTGAAATGAGCTCTGCCGTTCTTGTTCTCAGCAATCCACTTAGAAGCGAATGTACCGTCCTGAATTTCAGAAAGAACCTTCTTCATTTCCTTCTTTGTTTCGTCAGTGATTAGACGCTTGCCTGTCTCGTAGTCACCAAACTCTGCTGTATCTGAAATTGAATATCTCATCTTTGAGAAGCCGCCGTTGTAAATTAGGTCAACTATCAGCTTCATCTCGTGAATACACTCAAAGTATGCATTTTCAGGTGCATAACCGGCCTCAACCAATGTTTCAAAGCCTGCCTTCATCAAAGCTGTAACACCGCCGCAAAGAACAGCCTGCTCGCCGAATAGATCAGTTTCTGTTTCTGCCTTAAATGTTGTCTCCAGTACACCTGCACGGCTACCGCCGATACCTGCCGCATATGCAAGACCAATATCCTTAGCCTTACCTGTAGCGTCCTGATATACAGCAATTAAGCAAGGAACACCCTTACCCTCTTGGTACTCACTTCTTACAGTGTGACCAGGACCCTTAGGTGCAATCATAAATACATCAACATCAGCTGGTGGTATAATCTGCTGATAGTGAATGTTAAAGCCATGTGCAAAAGCAAGTGCCTTGCCGGCTGTTAGATTAGGCTCGATATCCTTCTTGTACATATCAGCCTGTCTTTCGTCATTAATAAGAATCATAATGATGTCAGCGTTCTTAGTAGCCTCTGCAGTTGTCATAACCTTTAGGCCGGCCTTTTCAGCTCTTGCCCAGCTCTTTGAACCCTCGTACAAACCAACGATAACATCTACGCCACTTTCATGTAGGTTTAGCGCATGAGCGTGACCCTGGCTACCGTAGCCGATAATTGCTACTGTTTTGTCTTGTAGAAGACTTAGATTACAGTCCTCTTGATAATAAATTTTTGCCATTGCAAATTCCTCCTTGTGCCATATCTGTGGCTACCTAATATAATACATCAACAATTGTAATTTGTCAATTATTTAGCAAAATTACTTCCTTTTTCTATGGCGACCGTTCCTGTACGAACCATCTCTTTAATTCCGTATGGCTTCAGTAGGTTTGTAAGTGTTTCCAGGTTGTCAACAGTATCTGCAATTTGCAGTGTAATTGTGCTTACGCTTACATCAATCACCTTTGCGTCCATAAGCTCTGCTATCTTCATTATTTCTATTCTGCTGCCTGTGTTGCTCTTTACCTTTATGAGTGCCAGCTCTCGGCTTATATAAGAGCTTTCCTTCAGAATTTTAACCTCCAGCACAGGTATAAGCTTATTAAGCTGCTTTTTAATCTGCTCTGCAACATACTCGTCGCCGTCGGCAACTACTGTTATTCTGGACACATTTACGTCTGTGGTAACACCTACTGCAAGGCTCTCTATATTGAATGCTCGTCTTGAAAACAGACCTGTAATTTTACTAAGAACACCTGCATGGTTTTCAACCAATATATATATAGTATGTTTCATTTCAATGTCCCCTCTGTCTGTTAAATAGATGGTGTGTCAGGGCTGACACGGCATACAAGAACAAACGACTTGTCAGACTCTATCATTTGCTTTGCGTACCTTTCAGCCTCCTCGTTAGAGGTAGCATAAGCGGAGTCTATGTTATATGCCTCTGCTATTTTCATAAAGTCCGGAGCCTCTTCGTCTAGGAATGTAGCTGTGTAACGCTCATGATACAAATTCTTTTGCAGCTCTCTAACCATACCAAGCCTGTCGTTACGCATTATTATAATTTTAACATTCAAGTGGTTCTGTGCAATAGTGCCCAGCTCGTTCATTCCCATTTGGAATGAGCCGTCGCCACACACTACAACAACCTCTCTGTCAGGTCTGGCAAACTTTGCACCTACGGCAGCAGGTACGGAATATCCCATAGTACCCATACCGCCTGTTGTTAAAAATCTGCCTTCCTTTATGCGGAAGTTATTGGCGCACCATATCTGGTTTTGTCCGACATCGGCAACCAAAATAGACTTATTCGGAAGCATTTCCGAAAGCTTTGCTATAAAGCTGCGTGGCTCAACACAGCCCTCAAATCTAGGTGCAGTTCTAAACAGCTCCTTTTTCCAACGCTCTGTTGTATCTGCCCACATATGAGGCACATGGTAGTCGCCTATAGTATCGTTAATTTTATTAATAACATTTTTCATATCGCCAACTATAGGCACTGTTACCTCAACATTTTTGCCTATTTCAGCCGGATCAATATCTATATGTATAATTTTAGAATGAGCAGAAAGCTGGTCGGGTGACGCTACGGCTCTGTCGCCTACTCTTGCACCGCACAGAATAATAACATCAGCCTCGTGAATTGCACGGTTGGCAACGCCCTTGCCATGAGAACCAAGCATACCCAAATACAAAGGGTTTTCGGTAGGCATTACGCCAATGCCCATCATTGTAGAAACAACAGGAATACCCGTCTTTGTTGCAAACTCAACAAGCTTTAGCTTAGAGCCGGAGGTAAGCACGCCGCCGCCCGCACAAATAACAGGTCTTGAGGCTGACTGAATAAGTGCTACTGCCTTTTCAATCTGCTTAATGTGTCCCTGTACGCTGGGCTTATAGCCTGGTATATCTGCTTTTTCAGGATAAACGAATTTATCTATTTTATTTGTCTGAATATCTACAGGTACATCTATAAGCACAGGCCCCGGTCTGCCGGTGGTTGCTATGTAAAAAGCCTCTTTAAACACCCTTGGCAAGTCCTCTGTATTTTTTACAAGGTAGCTGTGCTTAACAAACGGCTCGCAGGCACCTGTAATGTCTGCCTCCTGAAAAACATCTCTGCCTATAAGGTCGCTTCTGACCTGACCTGTAATTGCAATTATCGGAATAGAGTCCATATATGCAGTTGCTATACCGGTAATCAGGTTTGTTGCACCGGGACCGGATGTTGCAACACAGACGCCCGGCTTACTTACAGAACGAGCATAGCCGCTCGCCGCATGAACTGAATTTTGCTCTTGTCTTACAAGAATGTGCTTTATAGGTGAGTCCATAAGCGAATCGTAAAACGGACAAATGGCTGCACCCGGGTAGCCAAACAGGATTTCAACATTTTCCTGCTCTAGGCATTTTACCATTATCTCAGCACCACTAATCATAAGTGCCACACTCCCATCAAATTATCACATTTCAAGATATAATTATAGTCGAGATACCCAATAAAATCAAGTATTATAATCCAAAAACAAGAGTGCTTTAGGATAATTAACCGTAATATCGGTATGAAATTACCTGCAAGCAGAAGCTGCCCGAGCATATGCCGGAATTTTAGCTTAATCAGACCTTTTTGCTGTTTAATTTATATTTTGTAAGCCGACGCAAATGTGCCAAAGGCCTTCACAGCTAATAAAAAGAATATTTTAAACAAAAAAATTTAAAAATTGTACAATTTACATTTACCGATATATTGGTTATAATTGACTCATATGTATAATTAATGTGATTTTAATTTTGTTTGGAGGTATTTGTTATGATTAAATGCCCTAACTGCGGCTTTGAAAACGATGACAGCTGCACTTTTTGTGCTATATGCGGCTCTCCTGTTATTGACAGCAGCTTTTATGTACACAACACAGCCAAGCACACTGACATTTCTGTAGACGATTTAAACAAAATGCTGATAACGCAGGGAGCTAGGACAAAGTCCTTTACAAAGCTTGACAAGGCAGCCCTGAATAAAGCAAAGGCAGCTCTTGCCAACAAAGAAAATTATATAAAAAATTACTCGAAGGCCTCGGACGATTCAGATAATGCAAAGGTCGCTGAGGCAAGCTCCTCTAACCGTGTTAAGCAGGCAAATCAAACCAGCGGCACTGACAATTCAGCCGGCAATGCAGAAAGTCAGTCTGACAAAGAAAGCGAAAAAAACGAAGCCGAATACGATAATGCAAAAAGCACCCCTGCTGCCCACATTGCGGACGGCACCACAGTAAGCGAAGGCAGCTCTGACGCTTACAGCCCATGCCGCACCGCAAGCCCTGTACAAGAAATTCCTGTACAAGAAAGCCCACTATCGGCAGACAACGACAGCAAGCTGTTTAGGCTTATGTCAAAATTCTTCTTTGGTACAAAGGACGAAACCAGCTGCTTTAAGCAGTCCGACATAGAAAGCAACTCAACCTTGGCAGTGCTAAGCTATATACCGTTTATGTTTTTTATTCCGATGATAATTAAACCCGCCAGCGGCTATCTACGCTACCACGGTATACAGGGACTAACAATGTTTCTCACATTTGCAGGTTTGGAATTTATAGATGTGCTGTTGTGTGCCATTGCCAACGCCGCCGTTCCGGGTGCAGTGGGTTCTTACATTTCAATAGCCGTTACACTTATTGCCAACCTATGCGTTTTACTGTTAATTGCCATTGGCATTGCAAACGCCGTTAAGGGCTATGCCAGAGAGCTGCCTATAATAGGCAGAATAAGGCTTTTGAACCAATAATACATTTGAATACTTCAAAATCTTATTAAAAGGCTGTTGGGATAAGGCGACTTATCCAACAGCCTTTTACAAATTATCCTAAATTTCAAAAAAAGTGTTGACATTTAAACGCATATACTGTATAATACTGTTTGTTTGGTAAGAAACACACCGTATGCGGGTGTGGCGGAATTGGCAGACGCGCTAGATTTAGGTTCTAGTGTCAGCAGACGTGGGGGTTCAAGTCCCTTCACCCGCACCAGTAAGCACTGTAATTTTTTACAGTGCTTATTCTTTTGCCAAAATTTCTGCTTAACCCGGACCATTAAAAAGCGAGGCGGCATACACATAGTACAAAACAATGCCGCTTTGAAGAAAAGCACAAAAAAAGCTGTGCCTGCCTCCGTATGCAAAAATTGTATATTCGTGCGTAAATTTTACCAATCATTTTCGTATAAAACACAATTAACCAAAGCTTTTTTGGCTGCTCTATCGGCTATAGTTAATAGCTGCTTTATCGTATATACTTTCTTAAAAAATATTCCTCAACCTATTGCAATTCTTTTAAAAATCTGTTATTATATAAAGCGTTGTATTCATATAAGTTCTATTTAGCACTAAGGAGGTGCCGAAATATGGCAAAATGCGAATTTTGTGATAAGGGTGTAACTTTTGGTATCAAGGTTTCTCACTCACACAGAAGATCAAACAGAACATGGAAGCCAAATGTACAGCGTGTAAAGGCTATCGTTGATGGTTCACCTAAGCATGTTTACGCTTGTACTCGTTGCTTGCGTTCAGGTAAGGTAACAAGAGCTGTTGCGGCTGCACCTGCTTCTGTAGAAGAATAATTAGCAAATTAGAGCGTTTGGGACACTTTATGTGTCCCTATTGCTTTTTATGCGGCAATGTACCTACACCTGCAATACTATACTTATTCTTAGGAGGATAAAATGCTTACACATATTGGAACTAATACTATTGAAACTGAAAGACTGATACTTAGAAAATTTGAATATACTGATGACGAGGCTATGCTGAAATATTGGGTTGCCGACGAAAAAATACAGTCATTATATTCAGAGCCTGTATACTCCACAAAAGAAGAAGTAAAGGGGTTACTTGACAAGTACATTGGCTCATATGATAAAAGTGATTACTACCGTTGGGCAGTTGTTGAGAAAAAATCCGGTGAGTGTATCGGTCAGATAGCATATTTTCTTGTAGACAATAAAAATCATTTTGCAGAAATCGAATACTGCATAGGCTCTGATTTTCAGTGCAAAGGGTATGCTACAGAAGCAACAAAGGCAGTTATTGCATATGGATTTAATAAAATGAATCTACACAAGGTTCAAATTTGTACTAAAACTATCAATAAACCTTCTAAGAGAGTAATAGAAAAGTGTGGCTTTACATATGAAGGAACTTTGCGTGATTATTTTTACATGGATGGTGAATATGTCGGAAGACTGTATTTTTCTATGCTAAGAACGGAATTTGAATCCAAATTATAAATTCTCTTGCTGCACTTAACAATGTTAAAAAGTAATAGGTTCATAAACTTTATAACTTTCTAACATTGTCTTTATCATACTAAAAAAATGTGCAAACTAAAAGCGGCTTAGAACGGAGTGCATAAGCACTGTGTTTTCCAAGCCGCTGTTTTTATACTTTTAAATTTTCCGTTTTTTGGGCTTTATCCTGCCCGACTGTCGGCACAGAGCCTTATTAAACCGGATGAACCTTATTCTTTAAATCTACAAGGTCACTGTTTACGCCCTGCTCCTTTTGTCTTCTTTTTTCAAAGAATTTAACTGAAACCTCAGGGAACATTGCATAGGACAATACATCCTCTTCCTGCTCTGTCCACTGCTTGCACTCCTGACGAAGTGAATCAAGCTCAGGCTCGATTAAGTCGGCCGGACGGCAGTCAATAGCCTTTTGGTCGCCAATAATTCTCTTTCTGAACTCAGGGTCAATTTTTACAGGTGTTGTACCGTATTTACCGGCAACAAGGTCTTTAAACTGGTTGTTGCACATTTTGTAACGCTCGCCTGTAATTACATTAAATACAGCCTGTGTACCTACAATCTGCGATGTAGGAGTAACAAGCGGAGGATAACCGGCGTCCTTTCTTACTCTAGGAACCTCCTCAAGAACCTCTGTCAGCTTGTCCTCTTTGCCTGCCTGCTTTAGCTGGTTAAGCAGGTTAGAAAGCATACCGCCCGGTACCTCGTACATAAGTGCGTTGGTATCTGTAGCAAGCATTTTCTGGTCAAGCAAACCGTTGTCGATATATTTCTTACGAATACCCATAAAGTATTCACGAATTTCGTTAAGAAGCTTTAAATCTAAGCCTGTAGAATACTCAGTGCCGTTAAGTGCGGCTACCATAGACTCTGTAGGAGAATGAGAAGTACCCAAAGCAAGCGGTGACATTGCAGTATCAATAATATCAACACCGTTTTCAATACCCTTCAACAGGCACATTTCAGACAAGCCGGAGGTAGCGTGTGTATGAAGCTGTATTGGCAAATCAACAGCTCTCTTAAGAGCCTTAACAAGCTGAACTGTTCTTTGCGGTGTAAGCAAAGCCGCCATATCCTTAATGCAGATAGAATCCGCACCGGCGTCAGCTATTCTCTTTGCATATTCCTCATAATACTGAGTTGTGAAAACCTCACCTACAGTATAGGAAATTGCTACCTGTGCGTGAGCACCCTCTTTTTTAGCAGCCTTAATTGCTGTTTGAAGGTTTTTAATATCGTTAAGAGCGTCAAAAATACGGATAATATCAATACCGTTAGCTACAGAACGCTGTACAAAATATTCAAGAACATCGTCTGCATAGTGGCGGTAGCCAAGCATATTCTGACCTCTGAAAAGCATTTGCAGCTTTGTGTTAGGACACTTATCTCTTATAATACGAAGTCTATCCCATGGGTCTTCGTTTAAAAATCTAAGGCAGGAGTCATATGTTGCACCGCCCCAGCACTCCAATGAATAAAATCCAACTTGATCAAGCTTTTCAAGAATTGGCAGCATATCATCTGTAGTCATTCTTGTAGCAAACAAAGACTGGTGTGCATCACGAAGTACTGTTTCTGTAATTAGAATCTTCTTTTGTGGCATTTTAGCACATTCCTTTCAAGTGTGGATTTAATTAAGCAATAGTTGTCAGAACTGTACCTGACTCAACATTCTGACCCTTTGAAACATTAACTGCACCAAGTGTACCGTCAACAGGAGCAAAAATTTCGTTTTCCATCTTCATTGCCTCAAGTATAAACAGGCAGTCGCCCTTTTTAACAGCTTGACCTGCTGAACACTTAATGTCAAGAATAACGCCAGGCATTGGTGACTTTACAGGCTCTCCCGAGCCGGCTGCCGGAGCCGGTGCTGCCTTTGGTGCAGCGGCAGGTGCTGCTGCAGGAGCAGCTGCTGCAGGAGCAGGTGCAGAACCTGCTGCAAGCTCTTCAACCTGTACATCATAGCTGTTGCCGTTTACTGTAATTCTAAGATTTTTCATATTGTTCATCCTCTTTTATAACAAATTTTATATTTCAATAAATAAATTATATTAGTTAATTGTACCGTGCTTCTTAGGCATTGTAGCAACTCTTTTACCTGATAGCATTTCAAGTACTGTGTACAGCTTAAAGCGAATATCGGCCGCTGAAATAACATCGTTTACATATCCCGCAGCGGCAGCCTTAGCAGGAGTACACTCCTTAGCCTCGTACTCAGCTACAACCTTATCTCTTTCGTCCTTTGGCACTGCCATCTTGTCAGACCACATAACAGCCGCAGCAGTTACAGGTGCAAGCGGTGATATTGAAGCAGTATCAACAGCAAATGTAATATCTGCATTTGCAGCCGCACCCGCTACAGCAATGTAAAATGCACCGTAAGCCTTGCCGGTAATAACAGTTGCCTTAACAGTTGTTGCATCGGCATAAGCGGCAGTAACCTTTGCAGCCTCTTTTACGCCTGCAAAGCCTGTGCTGTCAGCAAGTGTTACTACAGGAACGGCAAAAGCGTCACAGAAGCTTACAAATGAAGCTATTTTGTCGCAATCCTCAGCGGCAAGTGTGCCGCCCTTTGTAGCAACAATACCTGTTACCACGCCGGCAATTCTGCCCAAGCCAACTACTGCCTCGCTGCCGTAGCCCTTTTTCAGCTGAATAAATGTGTCAGCGTCTGTAATTTTAGCTATAGGACATTTTGCGTCATCGGCAGGCTCGTCAGCGTCCATAATAGGAGAAACGCTTAGGTTGTTAGATGGAAGCATTGCTACTAATTCTTTGGTAAGCTCAATAGCACTGTCTGTATCCTTTGCTGTTAGGTGACTTACGCCAAGCTTAGCAGCGTCCTGTGCAGAAGCGTTTTCGCCTGTAACATCAAGAGAAAGCTTTGCCTTTTCTGACATAATTACAAAATCAGCGCTAACTGCGTTTAAAGCACCTGTACCAAGACAGTTGCCTAAAATTACTGAAATTTGAGGAACAACACCCGAAAGCTTGCTGACGCTGTTAATAACAGCACCGTAAGAGCCAAGCATATCAATACCCTCTGTTAGCTTTGCGCCGTTTGAATCGTACATACCTACTACAGGTGTACCTGTTTTTTCTGCAAGGTCATAAACCTTTTGCAGCTTTGCTGCATGGGCCTTTGACATAGCACCGCCGCAAATTTCACTGTTCTGTGCAAAAGCATATACAGGGCAGCTGTTTACAGTGCCGTAGCCTGCAATTACCTCAGTCGGGTTTTCGCCTGACATAGTGTAAGCGTCAATTTGTGTGAAAGTACCCTCATCAAAAAGGTTTGAAAGATTCTTGTACGCAGATGATTTTTCAATCTCTGCCTTTATTGTTGACAGATTTTCTGTTCCCATCTATGTTCCTCCGTTCGTACTTAATAATTTAAACAAATATACATTTATATTATAAGATATTTGCAAAAAAACTACAAGGGAAAAAATAACCCACCTGAATTTTTGCACATTTTATCTAAAAATAACCTTTTATTTAATAATAAAACTAACAATTAACACAAGTGCGTTTTTGTATTAGTGTTATGATAAAAGGGATATATGTTGACAGCTGTGGCAAAATGCCAAACAAAATTCTACGGCTAACGCAAAAAGGGCACCCTCACGGGTACCCTTGTAAATTGCTTAATATTTAAGCCGGTAATTTTACACCTGTTAAAGTGAAATTACTTAAGCTCAACCTCAGCGCCAGCCTCTTCAAGCTGCTTCTTAAGATCCTCAGCCTCGTCCTTAGAAACGCCTTCCTTAATAGCCTTTGGAGCGCTCTCAACAAGCTCTTTTGATTCCTTTAGACCAAGACCTGTGATACCACGAACAGCCTTGATAACGTTCATCTTGCTTGCGCCGAATGACTTTAGGATTACATCGAACTCTGTCTTCTCAGCAGCAGCGCCTGCAGCCTCGCCAGGAGCAGCAACAGCTACAGCAGCAGCAGCGGATACACCAAACTCGTCCTCTACAGCGTGTACAAGCTCAGAAAGCTCCAAAACTGTTAGAGTCTTTAATTCTTCAATAATAGCAGTAATTTTCTCAGATGCCATGATAAATAACCTCCATGTTATAAAATAAAATTATTTTTTAATTTAGATAAATCTGCCGATTAATTATTCAGCAGCTTCTGCAGGTGCAGCTTCCTCAGCAGGAGCCTCACATGCCTCTACTCCGCCCTTATCTACGATAGCCTGTACCGCACGAGCAAAGCTTGCGATAGGTGCCTGGAATGCACCAAGTACATTTGCAAGAAGTACATCACGAGTAGGCAGCTTAGCCAAGCTCTGGATTTTGTCCATATCAATAATGTCGCTATCCATATAGCCTGTTTTAACCTCAAAATTATCGTGAGAATCAGCAAACTTACAAAGGATACGAGCAGCAGCTACATAATCCTCATCTGAAGTAGCAAGAGCAGTTGTGCCCTCAAGTACTTCCTTCATTTCAGCAAGACCTGCGTTGTCAGCAGCTCTTGACAGCAATGTGTTCTTTACAACTGTATACTTAACACCGGCTTCTCTTAGCTCTTTACGAAGCTTTGTGTCGTCCTCTACAGTAATACCTTCATACTTAACTACGATACCCGCAATAGAGCTCTGCAGTCTTTCTGTCAGCTCAGCAACTAAAGCCTTCTTTTGTTCAAGAACCTTTTCACTTGCCAAAATATTTCACCTCCATAAAGTAATACATGCAACGCATTAAAAAGTGCCTTTTCCCACACGAGGAAAAGGCACACTATGACAAAATATGTCTAAGCAGCTTGTCCTCGGCAGGCAGGATATTTCCTTTTATGCATTACGCACCTGCTGTCTTTGAACAGCATATATACCATTACACAAAGTAAAGGATTTATTAAAATCAGCCCTCTGTTGTCTGTCCGCCAACCTTGTTAGGGTTAATACGAACGCCAGGACCCATTGTGCTTGTTACGGCACAAGACTTAATATACTGACCCTTAGCAGCAGCCGGCTTAGCCTTAACAATAGCCTCAAGAAGTGTGTTGAAGTTTTCAACCAGCTTCTCCTTGCCGAATGATGACTTTCCTATAGGACAGTGGATAATGTTTGTTTTATCAAGACGGTACTCTATCTTACCTGCCTTAGCTTCTTTTACAGCCTTAGCAATGTCAGGTGTAACTGTACCTGCCTTTGGGTTAGGCATTAAGCCACGAGGACCTAGGATTTTACCCAGACGACCAACAAGACCCATCATATCAGGTGTTGTAATAAGAACATCAAAGTCCATCCAACCCTCTGACTGAATCTTCTGTGTCATTTCCTCGGCACCTACAAAATCAGCACCTGCTTCTTCTGCAAGCTTTACATTGTCGCCCTTACATACAGCAAGAACCTTTACATTTTTACCTGTACCGTTTGGTAGTACGATAGCACCTCTAACCTGCTGGTCAGCATGACGGCTATCAACACCAAGCTTTACATGTACTTCAACTGTTTCGTCAAACTTAGCAGTTGATGTCTTTACAACCAAATCCAATGCTTCGTCAGCATCGTAAAATTTTGTTCTGTCAATCAGCTTAGCACTGTCAACATATTTCTTTCCGTGTTTCATTGTGTTCCTCCCTATAAAGTGGTAAAATCGGATCTTTTCCTCCCACCTGGGCAGTTAGATCAATCGACTACTTCAACGCCCATACTACGAGCTGTACCGGCAATCATACTCATTGCTGTATCGATATTAGCAGCATTCAAGTCTGGCATCTTGTGCTCAGCAATCTGCTTAACCTGCTCACGGGTAATCTTTGCAACCTTAGTTTTGTTAGGCACACCAGAACCACTCTGGATGTTACATGCCTTCTTAATTAGTACAGCAGCAGGTGGAGTCTTTGTAATAAATGAGAAAGAACGATCTGCATAAACTGTAATAACAACCGGTATAATCATACCGATTTCATTCTTTGTACGCTCATTAAATTCCTTAGTGAACGCCATAATGTTTACACCATGCTGACCCAGTGCAGGACCAACTGGTGGTGCCGGGGTAGCTTTACCGGCAGGTATTTGCAGCTTAATAAAGCCTACAACCTTTTGAGCCATTATTTTTGCACCTCCAAAATTCGTGGTATATGGCGGAATGTTTTAAAAATTTACATTCCTCCCACAAGGGACAAGCAAAGTCCCTCAAGCAATAATAACTGCATACGCTGTGCATATGCAAAATTATTAATCAAGTTAATTACTCCAGCGGTTCAGCCTGTGAAAGCTCTAAATCAACAGGAGTTTCTCTGCCGAACATAGAAACAGTTACCTTTACTATGTTCTTATCGGTATCAATTTCCTCTACAACGCCTACAAAGTCCTCAAGCGGACCGTCTATAATTCTTACCGAATCGCCAACGCTGTATGAAACCTCTACGCTCTTAACCTCTACGCCCATCTTAACAACTTCTTCATTGGTAAGCGGAACAGGCTTAGACGATGGCCCTACAAAGCCGGTACAACCACGAATGTTTCTTACAACATACCAGGTTTCGTCTGTGTATACCATCTTAATAAATACATATCCCGGGTAAAGCTTGCGTTCTACTTCCTTTGCTACTCCGTTTTCACCGATTTCTGTAACAATTTCTGTAGGAACCTTTACTCCCTGGATAACATCTTGAAGATTTCTGTTTTCAACAGTCTTCTCCAATGTAGAAGCTACTTTGTTCTCATAACCGGAATAGGTGTGAACAACATACCATTTTGCTTCTTCTGACATTGCACATCATCCTCTCACGCAATTTAGCCTGCTGATGTGTCCATAACAAGGTTCAGCAATGCGAAAAGACCTCGATCCAATGCAAAAATAAAGAGTCCCATTACTATTATAATTACAAGAACTATACCCACATTCTTAAAGGTTGCCTTTGGTGTAGGCCAAGTAATTTTCTTTATCTCTGCTTTGCATTCACGAAAGTATTTTGCAATTCTCGCAAAAATGTTAGGCTTCTTATCTTTTTTCTTGTCAGTCTTTTTTTCGACCTTATCAGCCATAACCTCTACCTCCGTATTACTTTGTCTCCTTGTGAAGAGTGTGCTTATTGCAGAATCTGCAATGCTTCTTCATTTCCAATCTCTCAGGATCGTTTTTCTTGTTTTTCATTGTGTTGTAATTGCGCTGTTTGCACTCTGTACAAGCTAATGTTACTTTTACTCTCATTAACGGCACCTCCGATATTGCGGTAAATTTAGCCTCCCTCAAAAATGAGCACAAAAAAATAAGCCCCTTTTTTCCGAGGTAAATATAATATATCATATTTATTATACATAGTCAAGGCTTTTTTTGATTTTTTTTGCATATCAAGCAAAGTCCTTGTCTATTGTACCATTCCTAACCTTTTTTGTCAATTTTACCGCTGCCGTTATTGTGGTATATTGGTATATGTACTGCTTACGGCGTTTTTACGCTGTAAAAAGCTTTATTTAAAGCATATAAAATACCCCTGCAGGCTGCACGTGAGTTTTTGCTGCTTGCAGGGGTATACTTTATTTTTTTAAGAATATATTAAATTAGGCACCTGCTATCAAGCTGTAGATTCTAATAGCAAACAAGGCCATAACCACCCACATTACAGGGTGAACATCTTTTATTTTGCCTGTGCATACCTTTAGAATAACCCATGTAATCACACCGTACATAATACCCGTAGCTATTGAGTAGGTAAAAGGCATAAATGTAAGTGCTGCAAAGCCGCCCAAAACATCAGCAATGTCGCCCTCAAACTCCATTTTCTTAACCGACTTCATCATAAGCAGTCCTACAAACACAAGAGCCGGGGTTGTTGCAAAGCTTGGAATAGCCAGGAATACAGGTGACAAGAACAGTGCCAGCAAGAACATAACCGCCGAGGAAACAGCTGTAAGTCCTGTACGGCCGCCTGCCGCAACGCCTGCCGTTGACTCAACATAGCTTGTAACCGTAGATGTACCCAACACAGAACCCGCAATAGTACCTACAGCGTCACAGGTTAGGGCACGGCCTACTCGTGGCAGCTTGCCGTCCTTGTCCAAAAGATTACCCTGGTCTGCCACACCTACAAGCGTTCCTACTGTATCAAACAGGTCAACAAAGAGGAAGGCAAATACTACTGCAATAAAGCTGCCTACATGCTGAACCATAAAGCTAAAGTCAAACTTCATAAATGTTGGCTCTAATGACGGCGGTATAATATTATCAAGTGAGAACTGCGGAATAAGGCTTGTACCCTGGTACCAACCTATAAGCTGTGCGCCTATGCCCAGTACCCATGTAATAAGGATTCCCCACAATATAGCTCCCTTTACATTAAAGTGCCACATAACTCCTATTACCAGCAAGCCCAGCATTGCAAGTACGAATTCCGGTTTTGAAACATCACCGCAGGTTACAAGTGTAGACTGGTCTGCTACTACAATACCGGCACCCTTTAATCCTACAATGGTTATAAATAAACCAATGCCGGCAGAAATGCCGTACTTTAGATTTTGCGGAATGCTGTTTACCAGTGTTTCTCTGAATTTAAACAGCGACAAAATAACAAACACTATGCCCTCTACCAAAATAGCAGTTAGAGCAACCTGCCAAGGGTCTTTAACACCCATATCCGCAATCATAGGACATACGGTGTACGCAAAATAGGCGTTTAATCCCATTCCCGAGGCAAGGGCTACCGGGTAGTTAGCCAAAAAGCCCATAAGTAATGTTGCAAATGCAGCCGAAACCGCAGTTGCTGTAAATATTGCCCCCTGATCCATACCGGCTGCGGCAAGCATAGAAGGATTTACAGCTAAAATGTAAGCCATTGACAAAAATGTCGTAATACCTGCAACAATTTCTGTTTTTACATTGGTATTGTGTTCTTTTAATTTGAACAACTTTTCCAACATATCCATTGTTTCACTCTCCCATATAATGTAATAAATATGCTTGTACATAAGTACAAACTGCACAATTTAGATTATACTAGACAGCCCTTTCTTTTGCAATAGTCTTTATACATTTTATTAATACTTTGTTAACAAATTCTCCCAAAAAAATGTTATTATATAGGCGTTAGCAGGAAACTTACTTATAAATATTTCATAATTCCTGCTGTATTTATTTATTTTTCACAAAAACCATACGACAATTTCTATGTCAAAACAATTTTTTATTTAGGAGGAGAATACTATGGGAAGATTTACATTACCAAGAGATTTATACCACGGCAAGGGTGCTTTGGAGGAGCTGAAAAACCTTAAAGGCTCCAGGGCAGTTGTTGTAGTTGGAGGCGGTTCAATGAAACGCTTTGGCTTTCTGCAAAAAGCCGTTGACTATCTAAAGGAAGCAGGTATGGAGGTTCAGCTTTTTGAAAATGTTGAGCCTGACCCGTCGGTAGAAACAGTTATGAAGGGTGCTGCGGCAATGTCTGAGTTTAAGCCGGACTGGATTGTTGCAATGGGCGGAGGCAGCCCTATAGACGCTGCAAAAGCTATGTGGACCTTCTATGAATATCCGGACACAACCTTTGAGGATTTAATACAGCCGTTTAACTTCCCTACACTGCGTACAAAGGCTAAGTTCTGTGCTATTCCGTCAACCTCCGGTACAGCTACAGAGGTTACTGCTTTTTCAGTAATTACAGACTATGCAAAGGGAATTAAATATCCTTTGGCTGACTTTAACATTACACCTGATGTTGCCATTGTAGACCCTGACCTTGCAGAAACAATGCCGCAAAAGCTTACAGCTCACACAGGTATGGACGCTATGACACACGCTATAGAGGCTTATGTTTCTACACTTCACTGCAACTACACCGACCCTCTTGCACTGCACGCTATCAAGATGATACACCGTGACCTAAAGAAGTCATACGACGGCGATATGACAGCCCGTGACAATATGCACGACGCTCAGTGCCTTGCAGGTATGGCGTTCTCTAATGCTTTACTGGGTATTGTACACTCCATGGCACACAAAACAGGTGCCGCTTATTCAGGTGGACACATTGTACACGGCTGTGCAAATGCGATGTACCTGCCAAAGGTAATTAAGTACAACTCCAAAAACGCAGAAGCAGCTGAAAGATATGCAGATATTGCAAGATTTATCGGTTTAACAGGCGATTCTACAGAGGCTTTGGTAGACGCTTTAATCGCTGAAATTAAGGCAATGAATGTTTCACTGAATATTCCGTCATGCATTAAGGACTATGAGGGCGGTATAATTGATGAAAAAGAATTTAACGACAAGCTAAAGGATGTTGCGGCACTGGCAATAAGCGACGCTTGTACAGGTTCTAACCCTCGTATACCTACACAGGAAGAAATGGAAAAGCTGCTTGACGCTTGCTACTACGACAAGGAAATTGATTTTTAATTATATGTAAAAGCAACAGCAGATACTGTTTAAAAGCACACTAACTGTATATTGCACAGAAAATAGTGCCGTATTACAGCTGCAAGGCTTTGGACATTTATTTTGCTGATTTTAGGCAGCACCTTACCGAGAATATAGTATGAATACAAAACAACATTACTATACATAGTCCCAAAAAGCCAACAGCCACTGCAATAAACGCAGTGGCTGTTGGCTTTTTGAATATTTTCAGGCATTGATTTTATGGATTTTATGCTGTTGAGCCTTACATATTGTTATGCCCACGGGTCTGCCGATTTTGGCTGACGAATGTCTGTCATTAAATACTGCTCCCACAAGAACCACCTGCCGTCGCCCTTCATACGCAGCTTTATAGGTCTTGGGCTGTCTGCACCTCCACAAGGAATGAATAATTTCATATACCCCTGTTCGACCGCAGAGGTATGATTACTTTCCACCACAATTGTAAAAGGAGTCTTTGGTGTGTAGTCGTTTTCCGGTGTTGCACCTGCAAAATAGGAAAAAGGAATATAGGTTCTTTCTCCTCTAAAGCGGTCGTCTAAAAAGGATATGTCATGTCCCGTAAGCGGTCTGGGGCCTCTTAACCAGTTAAGCATATCAATACCGGTTTGCTTGTCTGCACCGTAGGCACACAGTGCACATACAGTAAGAGCAGCTGTCTTGAATGGAGAGTCCAGGCTTGCCTGCGGCAAGCTCTGCAGCTGTTCAACGCTTTCCGGCAAAGCCTCAAATGTAAAGATTTCTCTCTTGTTTCCTGCCGAGGCAGCTGCCGCACTTACTGCATTGCTTACCGAACCTACAGCGGCGTTTTTTAGTCTGTCAAAAATACCCATATGTATACCTCCGTTTTTTTACTTAAATACCTCATTGCTGCAGTGCAAAAGCACTGTAATAAATTCTGTGTTATTGGTTAAAACTTACCGCTGCTGCCGCCGTGTGTTGCTCCGGAAGAAGATGTATGTGTACTGCTGCCGTAATCATCGCTTGATGTTGATTTAGGCTTTTCTCTTCTATTCACAGTTCTGTACAAGAACAAATCACGGCTGTCTGTTACATTTAGGCTTCCATTTCTTACATAGCTGTTGGCAGCCTTTTGCTTTGCTACAGATTTTAGCTTTCTTTTCATTCCGCTGACAATAATTAATGCTATTATTATTCCTACTACAATAGAAATAGGTATCCACACCCAAGACAAAGGCTCCCTTGGAAGGTTTGAGCCGTCATAAGGCTTTCCGGTTTTTGCCTGCGTTAAAAACTCGTCGCACTGCTGTGCGTATATAGTAAAGGCCTCGTTATAATTGCCCTCCGAAAGGTCATCCTTAAACTGTTCAACCAAATACTTCTGTCCCTTGTCCGTAAAGGCTTTAATAGCAAAACCTCTGGTTGATATACTCCAGTCACGGTCGCCAATGCTTATAAGAAGCAAAATTCCGTCTCTGTTTTTGCCGTAGCCGTAGCCGTTATAATCAAAAAAATCATCGGCATCGTCCTGAGCTGTATTTGTCTGTAGATTTTCCTCTGTAACTATTACAACATCGCACTTCTGCCTTTTGCTTATTTCGTCAAGCGTTTTAAGCAGTGCTTTCTCCTGACTGTCTGTAAGCAGGTCTGCACCGTCTACCAGTCTTTCGGGTGCTGATTCTGAGTCGGTTGGCTCTGTAACCTCATCTGCAAATACAGGTACAACTGCAAACGAACAGCAAATAACGGCAAGCAGAATTGCCACAATACTTCTTTTCATAGCTCTGCCCTCCTTATAATATGCCCAGTAGCCATACAAGCCATGCCAAACCGTATGTAACGCCGCTGAATAAAACTGCCATAACTATAGTCCATATTGCTGCCGCCGCCTTATCTACCGGTAAATTTCCTACAAATTTTCCCGTTTGACCGTTCATAGCAAAGGTATATTTTTCGTCATTCCAAATGGTATTCAAAATCCATACCGGGTACAGTGCATACTTCGCCTTACCGTTTTTCAGCTGTATGCTGCTGTTTTCGGGTACTACGGTTGTATAGCCCTTTATAGTGTCTGCAAAGGCCTGCTCTGTTGAATGCTTTACACGCTCGTTTGCACGGTCAATGCTCTGCTCGGCTGTTACATCGTATTTGTCAGCCATATAGCCGGCAAGGTAGGCCGTTTGAAACTCAACCGCACCGGCATTGTCGTACGGCTCTATTGATTCCATTAAATCGTCCTCCATTTTTGAAGAGCCGTCTACAGGAACATCTGCAAAGCTGATGCTTCCGCCACGATTAAGCAAAAAATAAGCTGTTTCGGTATAGTCATAGTCACTGTCACTCCAGTGCCTTACCTTAGTTGCTTTGTAGCGTATGCTTGCCTGTGCGTCGGCGTCAAAAAGCCAAAACGGCACATAAATTCCCTTAACCTCTTCAATATGGTTTTGATCTTTAAACACCTTCGGCAAAAGCCTTTTGCCGCACAGGTGCTTTTTAAGCCCCTCCTTAGCGGCCTCCTTGTCAAGCTTAAACGGAATAACCAAATCCGGACGCAGACCGCCCGAAATCTGTCCCGTAAGCACCACAGGACTGCCGCAGTAAGGACATTCTGTTGCCACCGTGTCGGCGTCGCCTACTATTTCTCCTCCGCACGATTTACAAGCATAGCCCCTTAGCTTGTCTTCTTCACCGTCCTGCCACTGCTGAGAAGCAGGCGTTTCCCATTTCATATCGTCTGCCGCTTGGTCTTGGAATTCTTGGTCATACTGCTTTAGTGTTTCTACATCGAATTCATTGTAACAGTAGGGACACTTCATTTTCTGTGACTCAGTATCAAAGGCTATTGCACCGCCACAGCAAGGGCATTTATAATCCTGCATTGTTTTCATCAATATCATTCCTCCTTTATTACTATATAGCAAGCAGCAGTAAACGCCGCATATCACGCCTTGCCGCAGTACTGCTGTACAAGTTCAAAGAAAAAGCACTCCAAATTGTCATTAACCGAAAACGAGCTTACTTTTTTTGAAAAGCCGTCGTTAAAGCCCATACCAAAATAATACTCCGTAGCGTCCGACAAAAATATTTTTGCTTTTTGCTTTGGCTCTTTATAATTTTCAATATAGGTAATAAGACCGTTTTCCTTAATAATCTTATACATTTGCTCCACATGGGTGCTGTCTATTATTTCCTTTTCAAGCTCAATTGTCCTATCTTGCGATTCAACATAGCTTTTTGCAGAAAACAGCCATACCTCATTCTTTTTCTCAGCAAAAAAGCTGTAGCAATAGTTATAATTCATATGATTACACGACAGGCTTATGCAGTTAAGCTCCTGTGCAGTATGTATTTTTACATTTTTCTTCTTGCCAAACAGCCGCATACACCCTCCTGCCAATCTGTGACAGTCCTTTTAAAACCTTATAATTAATAATTAAAGAGCGTCTAAGGCTGCGGTTAAATAATCTCCTGTAACCGACGCATAGAAAAAGCCGTCTATCTGCCCCACCTGCTTGGTTCGCATAACATCACGGGCAAGCTCGGGGTACGCAACCTCGTCACACAAAAGCACTATTTTGCACCCCGGCATTTCATTGTGCATTTCGGTAATAATTTTCAGCCTGCCGGCAAGATCCAACTGCGGCAAATTGGGAGTAACATCCATAAGTAAAATTTCAGCGTCTGCATTTTTGCAATTCTGTACAATATTGCCGGGCGGCAATGCAGGAATTACAAAGGGCCTAAAATCGCCTGTACGCTTCAGCATTAAATAAACACTGTCGGAAAACACCCTGTTTCCCATACTTATTGCAATCCTTTTCAACTTACTCAGCCTCCTTTTCTTAACCGCAACACACGGTTTACAAATTCCTTGTTAAATTAAACTTCCGAAAAACGACAGGTATATAACAAACAATCTGTCATCTTTCGGAAGGGGATTTTCCTTTGGAAAATCCCGTCGTGGCATACTGTGTCTGCCCACAGCAAGGCACATTACGCCTTATATTTCATATTTTTTAGATTAGGCTGCGCTGCAATTACTGAGCCTTTTTGTTCAAGCCTGCACCGATAACATACAATACAGGAAGTATCAGACCTGTAATCAGTGAAACAAAATTGAAGCTGCCTCCGCCGGCTACATTCAATATAACACCCGCTACATTGAACACAGCAACGATAACGCCAAATACTATGCAAGTCATTGCCTTCTCCGGCTTTTTGCTGTTTGCAACGCCGATAATACCTGCAACAAGCTGTGCAATTGAGCCTACAAGTGCCACAGCACCTGCAGCATACAGCATACCAAGCTCATAGTGAGCGTCGGCAAGTGTAGCAAGTGCGGCAATACCCAACAATGCAATTATTGAAAAAATAATTCCGATAGCGCCGCCGATGATCATTAATATACCGGTTACCTTTAAGAAGCCGGCACCCTTTGCTGTTGATTGTTCCATAATGAACCTCCTTAGTTAAATTTGAAAATTTTCTTCGGATTTTTGTACTTTGTTAACTAACTTATGGATATGTCACCAATAAATATGTATGTTAAAAGCACACCTCCTTATGAATTAATTTAGCTGTTTTAATAATAAAGCAGCTAACCTCCTCCATAGTTAGATTATACATATTTTTCTTATGGAGCACATCCATCGAAAGATTGATTTTGCCATTTTTTGTAGAATTTTTTACAAAAGTTTTCTACATATCAGAACAATACCTGTCACATTAACATTTAAGCATACTCAAGCAGCCGCACCCTATAAGTCAATATTTATGGCTATGCCGCTTATTCTTGCCTCTATTGCCAAAACAGTGCGGTTTTCGCAGCCTGTTTTTTCAAGCATATTATGAATGTGGCTTTTCACCGTGCTTTCCGAAATATTCAGCCTTCGTGCTATTTCGGCATTTGGCATTCCCGCCGTCATTAGACGCAGCACCTTAAGCTCCCCCTCTGTAAACTCCTCGCTTCCTGCCAGCTTTATTTTTACTCTTGGCGTGCTGTCGGGATACACCGACTCCCCTGCTATAGTTCTGTTTATTACATCCATTATGGTTTCCTTAGATGTTTCTTTAAACCAAAAGCTTTCAATGCCTATTTCACGGGCCCTCCTTAACCAAGAGCTTTCTGCCATAGAGGTAACGGCAACAATTTTTATGTCCGGCCGTATTTTCTTTATTTTTGCGGCGGCCTCTAAGCCGTTTGAACCGTCATTCATAAGAATATCCATTATAACAAGCTCAATGTCGGTGTTGGTTTTTAAAAAGGTATCGGCAAACATTGCCGACTCCTCTACACGCACCAGACTGCAATTATCGCTGTTTTTTATATACATTTCAAACAATTCCCTTGCAACACGGGAATCGTCAACTATCATAACCTTAGTTTTCTCCATAATTTTCCGCCTCTCCCCTTGGCAGCATTATTTTCATAACAAAGCTCGGACTGCTTTCTATGGTCATTTTGCCCCCTGACCCTTCTACTATAGTTCGCAGGCTTTTCAGTCCGCCTGCCTCCTTTATTTTTTCCTTTGGCGGCAAGCCGTTGTTGGTTATTTTAGCCAAAACAAAGCTGCTTGTTTGGGCTGTTTCAATATCAATTCTATTGCCTCCGGCGTGCTTAACCACATTTGTAAGACACTCGCTAAGTGCTGCAATAAGCACAAACTTAACGCTTTCTTCTTTAGGAGCAGTGCCTCGATGAACAACCCTTACGCCTATATTCTCTGCCGAACGAATAAATGAATTCCAGTTACTGCCCGGCCCTACCGCAGACGCTTCGTTTTTCATTACCTCTGTGTTAAACCGCCAAAGCATCAGCAATTCTTCACGGTTACGCTGTTCGCAGGGCTGAACAAGATATTTTCTAAGCATCAGCAGTGCCCTGCCCAGGTCGTCATGCACCCTTACGGTAGCATTTAATATTTCCTTTTCACGGGCTGTGTCCGCTACCTCCTTATTGTACCTGCGAAGCCTTTTGCCAATTTCGTTCATACTCCTGTTGCGTTCCTTAAGACGCAGATTCAGCCGGTACTGCTTAGTTACATTATAAGCAACCAATTCATTTACTACGTTTTTTTGCACAAGCAATGAGCTTTTACGAAAATCCCACACCTGTCCGTCTGCTGTTTTTACCGTAATAACCGGCCGCCTGGTATTTACACGCACTGCATCGCTGCAGAAATTTCCGTCCCTCAGCCTTTGTACAAAGCTGTTTACATTCATAATTCCGCTGTTAAACAGCTCCTCGCAAATACTGCTCATTTGCATATTAACAAGCAGAGGCGTACCGTTTTCGCTGTAAAAGCACACACCGTCCGGCAAGGCGTCCAGACTCTCTTTTATTGACTCCTTTGTAATCATATCCTTTTTGCGGTTTCTTAAAAAAATATAAAAAATCACAGCAAGCACCGTAAGCATAAGCAAAACAAGTGCCAGCTCCGCAGCCGACAGCCTTACGATGCACCCTGCCGTTTTTGACATGGCAGGTGCGTCTATGAGCGTATCTCCCATACCCATAAGCACAAAGACGCACCCCAAAGCAAGGCAAACCGAAAACGCTCTGCTTTGCAGACTGAAATGCAGTGCAAATGTATTAACAAGCAAATAAATAGCCGCCGTAGTAAGCAGCAGGGCATAGCCGCCAAAAAATGCGTGTGCATTGACAGAAAGCTCTCCGTAGGGCATCATATTTTATCCTCCTTTTTCGGGCAAGGCAAGGCATATATACTCAATGCCGTCCTCCTCCAGAACATTAAGTCTGCCATTAAGCATTTTTATTGTGTCCTCTTTATAATTTTCACACAGCAATTTGCTCGGACTGCTCAGCTCTATACGAAGCGTAATATCCTCATTTATATTCAGGTTTACCAGCACCGCACTTACATCGGGCATTGCCAGCTCCAAGGCCTCCTCAAAAAGCTCGTACAAAAGCATTGCAGCCTTCTCCTGCAGTACGCATTCTCCCTTGTATTCCCCGTGGGCGTAAATTCCGCACATTCTTACATATTCCAAGGATTCCGAAAAAGCCAGGGAAAGCTCGTCGCTGTAGATTTTCTTGTTTTTATGCAGAAACAGAAGAATGTTTGAGTACCTTTTAATATATGCATTCAGCACAGCCGCCCTTTTCATAGTAGACTCAAACTCCTGTTCGTTTTCGGGAGGGGCGTTAAGAAGTCGGCTCAGCTTATCAAGCTGCGGCTTTACCCTAGACGCAATGTCACTGTACAGCCTGTTTTTTTCCTCTAACATCAGCCGCTTTTCTTTAAGCCTGTTTTCGTTTTCTAAAATCGAATTTTCCTTTTCGAGTATATCTCCCAGTGTCTCCAGCTGTTCGTTAAGCCTTTTAATTTCCGAAATGTCCTTTGTCCAGTAGCTGTATCCGCCTTTAATTCTGTGACTTTTAAGCAAGGTATTTCCGTTATTCAGCAGTACCTCTTCGTGCTCTGCTTTCAAAATATCGGCATATGCAGGCACAATACACCTGTGCGACCTATGACGAATATTACCTTCTTTATCCACTATTCCACAGCCTATATTACAATTTTTCCACAGCACATCATAGCCGTCGTTAGACGGGAAAAGCCCTGTTAAAATCAGGCACTCCATAAACGCCGGAAAAACAAAGGATATTACCTCGGCAGACCTAAACAAATTTATAACCGGGGTATCAGGCGCCAAAATATAGGCAACAGTATATGCCGCCTCTAGGGCAAGCGGTGCAACAGGCAGCCATATTCTTTTACGATTTTCAGAAACCTTACATCTTGAAAACACAATAGCAAGCATCATAACAAACATTACAAGCAGCCACAAAACCGATATATAATAAACAGGCCCGTAGGTATACTTACTGTCGTGCCAATGCTCAATTCCTCCCGTAAAGTTAAAGGCAAGCCCGTGCAGGTCATTGGTAAGCACCCCCAGCACTATTAACGCCGCCGGTATGTACAAAAGCTTCCACCTTGGGCTTATAGGCTGCCCCTGCGGCTTGCCTATATGCAGCACAGCAAACAGCATCCACAATACAGAAACAGTTTGGGGCAAATAGTATAAGTACCAAATATACCTTGTCACAATATTGCCGTCAGGCAAAAACACGAACTTTACAGTTCTCAGCACCATCATAAAGAGTATCATAAGCTCCATTGCAATTATATATTTTCGTTCCTCGCTTTGTATAAGCCTTTTATTTATCTGACTTATCCATATAAATGCCGATACTGCAAACAGAAGAAATATTATTAAATTACCCGAAATCTGCGGAAAATTATGGCGAATAAGACGAATAACCCCTGTCATAGCTACAAGGACAACACATACAGCGTTTAAAATTATAGTTTCACGACTACTATGCACAAAATCCACCCGCCTTACCGCAAAATTTATACAAAAGTTTACATTAAAAATAGTATAGCTTATTCAACTTTTCTTTTCAAGGGCATTTTTCCATAACTGCGGCAAATTGGGTATATTAAGGGCTGCACAAAGCTATTTGTAATTTACCGCCTTTTTTACGCCCTGCAAGTTGAATACCTTCTAAATTTATGGTAAAATGAATGAATAATATAGAAATCTGGAGTTGAGTTTAATGGAATATTCCTTTAGTGACAGAGTTAATTCTCTTAAACCGTCTGCAATAAGAGAAATTTTTAAATATGCGGCAGATCCGGCGGTGGTTTCGCTGTCGGCAGGCAACCCTGCACCTGACGCTTTTCCTGCCAAAGAAATTGCGGAAATTTCGGCTGACCTTCTAAACCGTCACCCTGTAGACGCCCTGCAATACGGACTTACAGAGGGCTATGCCCCTCTAAGAGATTACCTGAAAAAATATATGAAGGATAAGTACGGCATCGGCTCGGAAAACGACCGGCTTATTATAACCTCCGGTGCACAGCAGGTTATGGACTTAGCCGCTAAGTCGCTGTGCAATGAGGGCGATGTGGTTATATGTGAAGCACCTAGCTTTATAGGCTCTCTTAATTCCTTCCGTTCGTATAACGCAAGGCTTGTAGGCGTACCTGTAGAGTCAGACGGTATTAACACCGAAATTCTTGAGGAAAAGCTAAAAACCGAAAAGAATGTACGCTTTATATATGTTATTCCTAACTTTCAAAATCCGTCAGGCGTAACAATGAGCCTTGAAAAAAGGAAAAAGGTATATTCCCTTGCCAAAAAATACGGCGTAATGATATTAGAGGACAACCCTTACGGCGAGCTGCGATACTTTGGGGAAAATGTACCGGCTATAAAATCACTTGACACCGACGGTATAGTTATGTATGCCGGCTCATTTTCAAAGGTAATATCACCGGGTATGCGTGTGGGCTGGTGCGTTGCACCAAACCCTGTTATTCAAAAAATGGTTGTTTGCAAGCAGGGACAGGATGTTCACACAAATATGTGGTCACAAATAGTTATTCACGAATATGTAACTAAGTACGACTTTGAAGAACATCTAAACTACCTAAGAGAGCTTTACAGAAAGAAGGCTCGGTTTATGATGGACTTGCTGGACGAGCATTTAGCACCGTACATTACATACGACAAAATAGACGGCGGTTTATTTATAATGTGTAAGCTGCCAGACAATATAAATATGCTTGACTTCTGCAAGGAGGCTGTAAAAAGAAAGGTCTGCGTAGTGCCGGGCAACGCATTCTTAACAGACGAAACCGAGGAATGCCATACCTTTAGAGTAAATTTCTCAACACCGACAGACCAACAGCTTGAAAAGGGAGTAAAAATATTGGGCGAGCTTATAAAAGAGCTTTGCCAATAAGGAGGAAATAATAATGGAACAAACACAGGAAAAGAAAAAGGTTATTTTTAGTGCCATTCAGCCTACAGGAACTATTACACTGGGCAACTATTTGGGTGCACTGAAAAACTGGATAAAGCTTCAGGACGATTATAACTGCATATACGCTTTGGCAGACCTGCACGCAATTACAGTAAGGCAAGATCCGGCTAAGTTTAGAGCACACATTTATGAGGCCTATGCACTGCTGCTTGCCTGCGGTGTAGACCTTGAAAAAAGCTTGTTTTTCATTCAAAGCCATGTAAGCACTCACGCGGAGCTTGCCTGGGTACTAAACTGCTATACACAGTTTGGCGAGCTTTCCAGAATGACTCAGTTTAAAGACAAGTCTGCAAAGCACGCCGACAACATCAACGCCGGACTGTTTGCCTACCCGTCGCTGATGGCGGCTGATATTTTGCTGTATCAGGCTGATTTGGTACCTGTAGGAGCTGACCAAAAGCAGCACCTGGAGCTGACAAGAAATATAGCAGAAAGATTTAACGGCATTTACGGCAATGTGTTTAAAGTACCTGACGGTTATATTCCGAAGGCCGGTGCAAGAATTATGTCACTGCAGGACTCAACAAGAAAAATGAGTAAATCAGACGAAAACGCAAACGCCTATGTTGCTGTACTCGACAAGCCTGAGGTTATTATGAAAAAGTTTAAGCGTGCCGTTACGGACAGCGAGGCCTGTGTACGCTACGGCGAGGGCAAGGACGGAATCAACAACCTAATGGGCATATACTCATCTGTTACAGGCAAGACCTATGACGAAATCGAAAAGGAATTCGACGGCAAGGGCTACGGTGATTTTAAAACTGCTGTAGGCGAAGCTGTTGTAGAGGAACTGCGCCCTATTCAGGAGCGTTTTAACCGGTTTATAAAGGACAAGGCATATTTAAAGGAATGCTACGACAAGTCTGCCGACATTGCACGCAAGATTTCGCAGCGTACCTTGGACAAGGCAATGAAGAAAGTAGGCTTTGTTTTAAAGTAACGCATTTTAAATAATTACTTTAGGCTGCGGCAAAGCCCATAACACTGCTGCAGCGTAAAACAAAAAGCATCAGCTAAAGTCATTTAAAGACTTCGGCTGATGCTTTTTTGTACAGGCTTTGTTTATTAACTCACGGCAAAATCGCCGCATATAAACAGCTTACTCCATTTAAATTTTCAGGGTACTCTCTGTTGCCTCTAAAAAGACAAATACACCTTATTTTTTGAAGCGGTCAAAAAAGCCTTTCTTTTCGTACGGCTCAGAGACTATTGACCTTAGCTCATAGCCTGTATTGTGAATAAGATTTTCAAGCCTAACCTCGTCTAAAGGCTCCGGGCTGATAATCTCGGTAATATTTTTACTGTGGGACGAATTTACGCTTTTTACTTTAAATTCCCTGCGAACAGCGTCGTTAATATGGCTTTCGCACATACCGCACTGCATACCGTCAATCTGTAAAACATACCTTGTCATTTCAACTATCTCCTTACTAATAATATATTTGCAAGCATATTCTAGTATATCGGTAGGAAAAAGTCAATTATCACCCGGTTATTTTTTCTTGCTTTTATCCCTTTGCAAATGCTGCATTTTATACGAAATTATAGCAAACACGGCACACATAAAAATAACCATACAGCCTACCACTACCGCAGTTAAAACAGAAAGCTCAAATACTGCCGTTATGACTGAAATTATGATAAACAGTGCCATAAATACCTGAGATATAATTCTAAAGGCCTTGTATGCTGACTTATACAGCAGCTCCTTTTGTGCCTCGTCAGCTTGAACCTCCTGTGTTTTCATAGGGTCAAAGTCAAACACACTTATATTCAGGTTTGGTGTAAGCTGATTTTGTATTTTCATTAAACTCTGCATTATAACACAGCCAACTATTAAAGCTAACACCGTTACAATCAATACCACAAAATAATAAATAATCGGATCAACTTTTTCAACATTTACAATATTAATAGTTGTAGCTACCATATTTAATACGCACGAAAAAACAAATGCAATCTGTTCTACCGTAATTGACAAATCAACTGTTTTCTCGGCAGTGTCAAAGTAGGTGTCGTCATTCTTCAGCATATTTACAGCCTTTTTAGCTTTAAAATAAGAGTAAAAGGTAACAATTAACGCAGCTATATTTAACGCTATAAATATTACAAAAAGCACCAAATAATTTACGCTTGTGCCGCCGTCAAATCCCGTTAGCACTGTTTTAATATTGTCGCCGAGAAATCCGGCAAAAAAACCTAAAACGGCCGACACAATTACAACCGTACCAAATATAATAAAGAATTTTTTCTTTTGCTTATTAGCTTTCATTATTCTTCCTCCTTAAAATCGAAAATATCCTCAACCGATACATTAAAATACCTTGCTATTTTTATAGCAAGCACCACACTCGGGGAATAATCTCCCCTTTCAATTTGACTTATAGTTTGTCGTGACACACCAACCAGGCGCCCCATTTCACTTTGGTTTATACCATTCTTTGCACGGTATTCCTTTAGTCTGTTATACAGCGGCACCGTTCACCACCCTTTCTGTTTTGCAGTTTTATAATTGATTTCTATTTGACAAGGAAAGTTTGCTTTTTGACAAGTTTCCTTATCAAAATATTAGCATATGACAAGTATAGTTGTCAACAAAAAAATAAAAAATTTTCCAGAATTTTTTGTCTTCTAAAATCGGCAGGCAAAATTAAAACCCTGCCAAAAACAGAAAAAGCACACTCGGCAGTAACTTTAACTGCTGAGTATGCTTTGTGTTTAAATGTAATATCTGTAATTATCGTGCGTATTCAACAGCACGGCTCTCTCTTACTATATTAACCTTTATCTGTCCAGGGTATTCAAGGTCTGATTCAATCTTTTCGCAAATCTCACGAGCCAGCAGAACCATTCTGTCGTCGTCTATTACCTCCGGATTAACCATTATTCTAACCTCACGGCCTGCCTGAATTGCAAAGGAGCTTTCAACACCCTCAAATGAGTTAGCAACCTCTTCAAGCTTTTGAAGTCTTTTAATGTAATTTTCAAGATTTTCCTGTCTTGCACCAGGTCTTGCGGCTGATATTGCGTCTGCCGCCTGTACTATACAGGCAACAACCGTCTTAGCCTCAATGTCACCGTGGTGAGCTGCAATAGCGTGTACAACCGCTTCGCTTTCCTTATATTTTTTGGCAACCTCAACACCTATCTCAATGTGCGAGCCTTCCATTTCGTGGTCAAGAGCCTTGCCTATGTCGTGCAAAAGTCCGGCACGCTTAGCAATAGTAGGGTTCAAGCCCAGCTCCTCTGCTATCATACCTGACAAATAACAAACCTCTATAGAATGTTGCAGTACATTCTGACCGTAGCTTGTTCTGTAACGCAAGCGGCCAAGCAGCTTAATAAGCTCGGGATGAATACCGTTTACGCCTGTTTCTATAACAGTACGCTCACCCTCCTGCTTAATTGTAGCCTCAACCTCTTTTCTTGCCTTTTCAACCATTTCCTCAATTTTAGCCGGATGAATACGCCCGTCTGAAACAAGCTTTTCAAGAGCAACTCTTGCAATTTCACGGCGAACCGGCTCAAAGCAGGAAATCGTAATGGCCTCGGGAGTATCGTCAATAATCAGGTCAACGCCCGTAATAGTTTCAATAGCTCTGATGTTTCTGCCCTCTCGGCCTATTATACGGCCCTTCATTTCATCGTTAGGCAGCGGAACAACCGACACAGTCGCCTCGGCAACATGGTCTGCCGCACAGCGCTGAATAGCAAGAGAAATAATGTTTCTTGCCTTTTTGTCACAATCGTCCTTCAGCTGCTGCTCGTAATCAAGAATTTTGGCTGCTTTTTCGTGTGTAAGCTTTTCGTCCATTCTTGCCAAAAGCTCTGTCTTTGCCTGATCCTTAGTGTAACCGGAAATACTTTCAAGAACCTCCAGGTGGCTGTTTTTAATGCGCTCAGCCTCTGCCAGCTCTTCCTCAACAGCCTTTTGTTTACGGGAAACTCTTTCCTCTTTCTTTTCAAGATTTTCAATCTTCTTCTCAAGAGTTTCCTCCTTTGACTGAATCCGTCTTTCGTGACGCTGTATATCCTTCCTGCGTTCGTTGTTTTCTTTCTCGGATTTTTCCCTTAAGCGATGAATTTCATCTTTAGCCTCAAGAATAGATTCCTTTTTCTTAGCCTCTGCTTCCTTGTAAGCACTGTTTACAATACGCTTTGCCTCTTCTTCTGCAGAACCTATCTCGGTTTCTGCAACCTTTTTACGGTGATTTACACCCATAAAAAAGGCAACTGCACCTGCAACCGCACCTACTGCAATTATAAGTACAATGGCTAATACTAAATCCATAGTCTATGGCACCTCCTTAGTTCATTTTCTTTTTAGAATACTTTAATCTTCATTAATAATCACAAACTCGTGGTGCCCGTTATCAGGGATACTATATTCAATTTTGAAAGTACAAAATACGGTACTAAACCATATATAAAAAATGTATTGTTTTGCAAAAACGCATAAGCAACAATTTAGATTTAAAACCTGCCGTACAATAAAAATAAAAACGGCACTCAAAATTAAAATTAAAAAAAATAATATATAATAACGGCCCCATAAGAGTCCAATTAATAAAAAACGGGTAAAGCAAAAAGCTTACCTAAATAAGAATAACATTTTCGCACACAAATGTCAACTGCATAGCTATATGTGGTGTCGCATTATTATATAAATACGCCCTGCATAACATAATAACTTTTGTAAATACTGTAGTATTATAGGCAGTTTTACAGCTATAGCGACTTCTATTTTGCAGAAGTAAAAAAATTTGTTAGAATTTTCTGTTAATTTTTTGTCAAACACTTGAAGAAATCAAATAAATGTACTATAATGAAAACACCTTAAATTTTAGGAGGAATTTTAATTATGTCAGTAAAAGTTGCAATTAATGGTTTCGGCCGTATTGGTCGTCTTGCATTCAGACAGATGTTCGATGCAGAGGGTTACGAAGTAGTAGCTATTAACGATCTAACAGATCCTAAGATGCTAGCTAACCTTCTAAAGTATGATACAGCACAGGGTGGTTACTGTGGCAAAATCGGCCAGGGTCTTCACACTGTAGAGGCTGGCGAGGGTTCAATCATCGTTGACGGTAAGAAAATTACAATTTACGCTAAGCCAAACGCTGCTGAGCTGCCTTGGGGCGAGCTGGATGTAGACGTTGTACTAGAGTGCACAGGCTTCTACTGCTCAAAGGCTAAGAGCCAGGCTCACATTGATGCAGGTGCTAAGAAGGTTGTTATTTCTGCTCCGGCAGGCAGCGACCTAAAGACAATCGTATTCAGCGTTAACCAGGATACACTAACAGCAGACGACAAGATTATTTCAGCTGCTTCTTGTACAACAAACTGCCTAGCTCCTATGGCTGATACTCTAAACAAGTATGCTGCTATTCAGAGCGGTATTATGTCAACAATCCACGCTTACACAGGCGACCAGATGATTCTTGACGGTCCTCACAGAAAGGGCGACCTAAGAAGAGCAAGAGCAGGTGCTGCTAACATCGTTCCTAACTCAACAGGTGCTGCAAAGGCTATCGGTCTTGTAATTCCTGAGCTAAACGGTAAGCTAATCGGTTCTGCACAGAGAGTTCCTGTACCAACAGGTTCTACAACAATTCTAACAGCTGTAGTTAAGGGTACAGATGTTACAGTTGAGGGCATCAACGCTGCTATGAAGGCTGCTGCTTCTGAGTCATTCGGTTACAACGAGGATCCAATCGTTTCTTCTGATGTTATCGGTATGAGATACGGTTCATTGTTTGACGCTACTCAGACAATGGTATCAAAGATTGCTGACGATCTATACGAGGTTCAGGTTGTTTCTTGGTACGATAACGAGAACAGCTACACAAGCCAGATGGTTAGAACAATTAAGTACTTTGCTGAGCTTTAATTTTATAGCTTAATAAATAACTTACCCCTTTATACACTTTTGTCCACAGTATTCTGAATACTGTGGACAACTTTTTTTGCCACAAAAAATAACAAATCCCTGTCCAAAAAGTTGTTCAACCGTTTTGGACAGGGATTTTGAAAATCATTAATGCAGCTTATACAGATATTGCCGCAATTATTCTCTTGTAAGGGTGCTTGCTATAAGGTCAAGGGCTTGCTTTGCATATGGTAGTAGGGTTTTATCTACCTTGTCTATGTTATACACAAGGCTTAGCTCGGTAGCTGCCTCCTGAGCCTTGTTCCCCTCTGTATTATAGAATTTGTATGTAATCGCATGAGAAGTGTATTTTGAACGGGTATCGTCATATTCGTATCTTTCCTCAATTAAAGGGTGTCCTTCAATTTTGGTGCATACCACATTTTCCATTCTTTTAATGTCGTTGTCAAATTCACCGCTGTCGCAAAAATAAATATAAGGTAGCTTTCCTAATATTTCGTCAGCGTACTGCATATACTCCTCCGCAGAGTGTGCAACGGCATAGCAAATAGGAATTTCTGCTGCGCAGGCGTCCTCCTCATATAAATTATCCGGCAGTTCATAAGAAAAGTACACTGAATCTCCGGTTTCATTATCTCCAAAGGTGTACTCATCGGTATGTTGAAGCTTGCCTGTAAGGTTGGGTCTTGCTATAGTGCCGCCGGTTTCATTTACTTTTTTGCCGGCAAGCGAATTAATAAGTGAATTTAAAAATCCCATTTTTAACCTCTCCTTTTATTTTGTAACAGCTTACTTGTTCAACTTATATTCATTATAATATAGTTCGTTAAAAAAAGCGACCCTCTGAATGAAATTTTGTAATAACATTCAGAGGGTGCTTTGTGCTTTTTCTTTATCCGGCAGAGTGTGTTAACCTGCATTTTTAAGCTGTAGACGCAGCTTGTCGGAAATCATTGCGATAAATTCGCTGTTGGTTGGCTTTCCACGGTCGTTGTGAATTGTATATCCAAAATACGAGTTAAGGACATCCACATCGCCTCTGTCCCACGCAACCTCTATGGCGTGTCTTATGGCACGCTCAACTCTTGATGATGTTGTTTCGTATTTTTTTGCAACAGACGGGTATAATTTCTTGGTAACAGCGTTAATAATCTCAGGAGTTTCTATAGACATTAAAATAGAATCTCTTAGATAGTTGTAGCCCTTAATGTGTGCCGGAACACCTATTTGGTGGAGTATCTCGGTTATTTTTATCTCCATACTGCCTGTGCCCGGGTAGAAGTTTACCCTTGTAACATTTTGGGTATCGTAGCTGTTGTTAAGCATAGAAACCATACTTTCTGCCAAATCTGCCAAATTGTAAGGCTTTAGAACAAAGTAAGCCGCACCGTTGTTCATAATCTCCTTTTTAAGAACAGGGCTGTCAAAGGTAGAATACACAAACACAATAGGCTTTTTGCTAAGCTGCTGACGGTTTAATGCCCTTAGTACGCCTACGCCGTCCATACGGGTCATAAACATATCCATAAGGATTATGTCCGGCTGTATGGTTTGTACCTTTTCCATCAATTCTGCACCGTCTTTGCCGCAATAGCTTGGTACCATATTGTAGTCTGACATTATTTCAAGATCCTCTCGACTTACATCGCTAATTTCCTCTGTAATAATAATGCTAATCTGATTTTTCATATAAACTCTCTCCTCACCAATTTATTCTGTGTTTTTTCGGTGTCTATATATTACCATAATTGGTAAATTTAGCAATAGTAAACAGAGAATTTTTTTCAAAAAATTTGAATAAATTTTACCCTTACATTAAGCCGCAGATTTCTCAATTTTCTTGTTTTCTTCGTTAAAATCCTCTATCATATTTTCGGCAAAAATCCCGTATCCTCGCTGCGGTTCGTTTACAAACACATGAGTTACGGCACCAACCAAGCGATTATCCTGTATAATAGGGCTGCCGCTCATACCCTGCACTATTCCGTTAGTTTCGTCCAGCAGCTCCTTATCGGTAATGCGTATAACTAAATTTTTTGTTTTTGCCCGTTCATTGTAATTTATAGACTCAATTTCGATGTCGTAATATTTAGGGGAGCCATTATCCACAGTAGTAACAATTTGTGCCTTTCCCGTTTTCACCTGCTGTTTATAAGCAACGGCAATAGGTGCGTTGCTTACAGGTGCCGAATCCAAATAGCCGAACACTCCCGACTGACAGTTGCTTATAACATAGCCTCTGCAGCCGTTGTCGCAGTGATGACCGTTTAGCGTTCCGGCACAGCCTGAGCGTGCCTTTGTAACGCTTTCTATTTGAGCACCGGTAACCTCACCCTGGGACATTGGCAGTAAATTGCCGGTATCTACATCGCATATGCCGTGGCCTAAGCCGCCAAAGGCACTGCTTTTTGGATGGTAAAAGGTCATAGTGCCTATACCTGCCGAGCTGTCACGAACCCAAACGCCTATTTTGTAGCAGCTGTTGCCGGTATCTACCGGCAACATGGTTTTGCTGATAACCTTATTGTCCCTTACTATAGTAAGGACTATTGGCTTGCCCTTGCTTTCGTTTACCTTTATCGGCAAATCCTCGGTATAGCTGACAGGCTGTGAATTTATGTGGGTAATAACATCGCCTATTTCTATACCGCTGTCCCTTGCCGGATTATAGACCTTTTTATCTGCAATAATTTTATCGGTTTTTACCACCATAACGCCCTTGGTAAACATTTTTATTCCAAAAGGGTTACCGCATGGAACTACTTTTTCATTCTCCTTTATATTTATTTGAACATCTTTTATGGGAACAATATTTCCCAGCATAAGCTTGCCGCCTGTTTTACTGCCCGCACTGTTTAAACGGTAGCTGTTTAGGGTTACTCCGTAAACCGACAGCCCCTCGCAGCCTGTTTTGCTAACAAAAAACTTTGAAGGCAATGCATTGCTTAAAACTGTGCCTGCACCTAAAACAAGGGTACAGATAATTCCTATGGCAACGGTTGATATTCTAATAAATCTTCGCAAAATGTCACCTCCCTTATCCGTTGCTGTTTTTATTTTTCCCCTAAACCGTCTAAACAGCTTTGGAAAATTAAAAATATAGATGGCACTTTACCTGATTTACCTATAATATCATTCTCCCCCTTAATTAGTGCTTTATGCATTATTATTATACAATATGTAGTATTCGCAAACCTGTTTTTGTGATTTTTACAGCTTTTTCATTGAAAACGCCATTTTAATGCGCCAAAAGGTATCGACAAACAGTAACACGCAACAACAACTGCCAACAAATATCAACAAGAAGCATCAACAAAAAACAACATTAACAGCCGCCGAAAAAGCGGCTGTTTTTGTGTATTAAGCTTTCTATGGTGAAAATAATAAATATGCTCTATTTTTTTAAATTTTACATTTCACTTTTAATTTTGCTTAACGCACCCTTTTCTATTCTTGAAACCTGTGCTTGGCTTATGCCTATTTCCTGTGCTACCTCCATTTGGGTTTTACCCTTAAAAAATCTAAGTGCCAAAACATTTTTTTCACGCTGAGAAAGATTAGCCATTGCGTCCTTAAACGCCAGCTCTTCAAGCCAATTTTTTTCGTCGTTATTGTCACCTACCTGGTCCATAACATATATGGTGTCGTTTCCGTCAGAAAAAACAGGCTCATACAGCGACACAGGCTCTACTATAGCCTCCAGTGCCAGCACAATGTTTTCCTTTGGCACCTCAAGCACCTTGGCTATTTCCTCTACTGTAGGCTCACGGTTGTTTTGGGCTGTCATTTGCTCCTTTACCTGCATTGCCTTGTATGCAATGTCACGCATACTGCGGCTTACCCTTACGCTGTTGTTGTCTCTTAAAAAGCGTCTTAGCTCGCCTATAATCATAGGCACGCCATAGGTAGAAAAACGCACGCCTACAGATACATCAAAATTATCTATAGCCTTTATCAGCCCTATACAGCCTACCTGAAATAAATCGTCGGGGCATTCGCCACGGTTAGTAAAGCGTTGTACCACGCTAAGCACAAGCCTTAGGTTGCCGTTAATCATTTCTGCCCTAGCCTTTGCCCTTTCTTTGGGCGTGCCCTCCTTCATTATTGTCAGCAGCTTAACCTTTTCCTCCTCCTTCAGCACCCTCAGCTTAGAGGTGTTCACTCCACATATTTCCACCTTGCTGTACTGCATAAAAATACCTCCTGCCAATGACAATTTCTGTTGTTAGTATTGCCAATGACAAGAGGTTTAATTCACACCAAAAACGGTACGCCTGTTTTCAGCTGTAGGTTATTCTGTTTTTGTTTCAAGCTCTGTTGGCTGCTCTGCTTCATTTTTAAAATGAATATTTGCGTTTGAGGCTTTACTGCCGCCGTTTACAAAAATATTTTCTGTTTTCAAATACGCCGAATATCCCTGACTGTTGTATTCACAGCTTACAATATAGCCGCCTGCCGGAATATTGTTTATTGTAAGCCGACCGTCAGCCTGCCTAGGATAGTAGCAGCTTTTATAGCTTTCCGTTTTAACATATGTGTACTGTCCTGTTTTTTCGTCGAGCTCTAAAGCAAGGTATTTGCCTGTGTTAAAGTCCTTAATGCTGAAGCAGGTAGCTTTAAGCACATTTGCGTCTACAGTTGCTTCAATATAATCTGTAGGATAATCTGCATAGCTTGAGTCGGTCTTTTTTCTGGCTTTTTCGTCATAAAAATGCTGAACAATGTTAAGAGTACCGGTTGTATTTAGCACACTGCTTTCATACACTGCGTTTGAATACAGCTGTGTGCCTAAGGGATATGACGGATGTATATCGTCGCAGGTGTAGTCCTTTGCATTGTCAATATCTGCCAGTGAATTTTTAATATAGTTCATTGGTGCAGTAAAGGCATAGCCGTTCATTTTGCACCAGTTATACAGTGCTATGGTATATTCCTCATGAGTATTGTCACGACGCAGGTATTTGGTCATTACATGAGAATACCTGTTAATATACTCAAATGGAGCTACAAACACAAATTTCGGTGCTTTGTATGTGTCCTTTGCGGATATTGTGCTAACCAGATTTTCAAGATTTTGAATATATTCACTGGAGGTAAAAGAGGTGGCACGGTCTGTTTTGTCACGGTAAATTACATCGTTAATGCCAAGAGCCACCACATATGTGTCCGCCTGAGATTCGTTTATAATTTTCATATCCTTTTCATTGTCGAAAACAGAGGCGGAGGTTTGACCGCCCGTTGCGGCAACATCTACACTCTCTATATTGGGGAACTTTGCAAGCAAGCCGTCGTACCAGCCGTAGCCTCCTGAGGCAGAGCCTATTGTAATGCTGTCGCCTATAAAGCATATCCTTTCGGTGCTTTTCAAAATTTTGTACATTTCGTTGCACTCTGCATTAATACTCATTTTCTTCTGATTGCTTATTGTTATAATCTGCTGAAAGTCGCCGTTAATTGCCTGTACTCTGTAGATGCCCTTTTCAAGCTCTGTCTGCACTATGCCATTTGTTGTTTCAAGTGCCTTTTGAATTACCTTGGTTTCCTTCATATCCGAATCTAAGCGGGTAATTTTGTACTGAACGCTGTCGGTTATATTCTGCTTATCCAAGGATTTTATCTGCAAAGTACACAGCTGTTTTTCTTTGGCAGCCTTGGCTGTGCTTTGAGTGCTGTCTGCACCACGATGCTCCGCCACCGCCTGTAGGGTACAGCCGGCGTTTACAAGCAGACTGCCTGCCAAAAGCACGCTTACCAGCATAATTTTAATTTTCATATACTCACCCATTTTTAGTCATATATAATATGATACCAGTTTTTTCTTTATATTTCAACATAATTAACGGTTATAATTTTTAATATATTGAAAACAAATCCCATTATATTTTTAACATAAACATAAAAATTAATAATACGACAAAAATTACATATTCTCATTGTGGAAATGTCTGTATTTATGTTATACTTACTTTAAATAATACCTTGGAGGTTAAAACTGTATGAAGTACGATGTATGTAATGCAAGGCTGATAAAAAGCGAAGAAATTGCAAAAGGCATTTTTGACTTTGTAATAGAATGTCCACAGCTGGCACAAAAGGCGAAGGCAGGGCAGTTTGCCCACATTGCCGTTCCGGGCAAAACACTGCGCAGACCTATATCCATATGTGACGCAACCGACCAAACACTTAGAATAGTTTTCCAGATTAAAGGCGAGGGTACGCAGATGCTTTCGGAAGCTAAGGTTGGAGAAAATATCGACATTTTAGCACCCTTAGGCCACGGCTTTACCATTCCTAAGGGCAAGAAAATAGCCTTTGTAGGCGGCGGCATAGGTGTGCCTCCTATGCTGTACAGTGCAAAACAGGCTGATAACGCCGTAGCAATACTGGGCTTTAGAAATAAAGACGCCGTAATACTTGAGGAGGATTTTAAGTCTGTCTGCAGCAAGGTGTATGTAGCAACAGATGACGGCAGCTATGGTATTCACGGCTTTACAACCGATATTTTAAAGAATGTTATTGATAATGTGGATATGGTATGCTCCTGCGGCCCTACGCCTATGCTTAAAGCACTGGCGGCAATATGCAAGGAGCATAACACCCCTTGTCAGGTTTCGCTTGAAGAAAGGATGGGCTGTGGCATAGGGGCTTGCTTAGTATGTGCCTGCAAAACACTTGATAAAGACGGCAATGTAGAGCACAGCCATGTATGTAAAAAAGGCCCTGTATATAATGCTGAGGAGGTTGTTTGGTAATGGCAGATTTAAAGGTAAGTATAGCCGGCGTAGAGTTTAATAACCCTCTTATAGCCGCTTCGGGTACATTTGGCTTTGGCAGAGAGTACAGTGAGTTTTACCCTTTGTCTACTCTTGGGGGCATTTCCTGCAAGGGCATAACACTGCAGGCTCGTGCGGGCAACCCTGCCCCACGAATTGCAGAAACACCGTCGGGAATACTTAATGCCGTAGGACTTCAAAACCCGGGCGTTGACCATTTTGTTAAAGAAGACCTGCCGTGGCTACGGGAGCAAGGCACCGTTATTATAGCCAATATAGCCGGCAACAGCTACGACGACTACTGCAAAATGGCTGAAAAGCTTTCTGATACGGCAGTAGATATGATAGAGCTTAATATCTCCTGCCCTAATGTTAAAAGCGGCGGTGTGCAGTTTGGCACCTCCTGTGAAAGCGTAGGAGCTATTACAAAGGCTGTAAGGAAATACTGCAAAAAGCCGTTGATTATTAAGCTGTCGCCAAATGTAACGGACATTGTGTCTATTGCACAAGCTGCCGAGGCAGAGGGTGCCGACGCTATTTCAATGATAAACACCCTTACAGGTATGCGTATAGATATTAACACAGGCAGACCTATAATAAGGAACAACACCGGCGGACTTTCGGGCCCGGCTGTGTTCCCTGTAGCTGTAAGAATGGTTTACCAGGTGGCACAGGCTGTAAGCATACCTATTATCGGTATGGGCGGCATATCCACTTGGCAGGACGCCGCAGAAATGCTTATTGCCGGTGCTGCAGCACTGCAAATAGGTACAATATTGTTTAAAGACCCATATGCACCTGTAAAAATTAACAAGGGGCTAAACGAATTTTTGGACAGCAAGGGAATGAAGTCAGTAACCGAGCTTACAAAAACCATAAAGCCTTGGTGATAGAGCTATGGTAATATTGGCAGTAGATTTAGGCAAGGCAAGAACAGGCGTTGCAATATGCGACAAGGGCGAAATGCTTGCCTCACCTATAGGAACAATTACAGACAGAAGCCTTGAGCGTGTAGCCGACAAAATTGCGGAATATGCAGTACAGCGAAAAGCCGAAAAACTTGTTGTAGGCTTACCGAAAAATATGGACGGCACAGAGGGCGAAAGTGCACAGAACGCAAGAGCCTTTGCTCAGCTGTTAAGCGAAAAATGCGGTTTGCCTGTAGATATGCAGGACGAAAGAGGAACCACCATAACAGCACACAGCTTTTTAAATGCAACCGATACCCGTGGTAAAAAGAGAAAGCAGGCAGTAGACACTCTGTCGGCAACCATAATTTTAGAGGACTACCTGAACAAGCGGAAAAATCAAAGAATATAATAACATAAAGCATAATTAAGCATAACACAAGGGGCGTTGTACCTGTTGCTTGCAAAGCAGCTTGGTACAACGCCCTTGGCTTTTTCGATTTTTTAGCTGTGCGGTTTTTTAACCCTGTTGAAATATTTAATTATTAAATACATTTGCCGCTTTAGGGTGTAGCGGTAATTTTCAAATACATTTGATTCTTTAGGTATTACCCATGTTATCAATATATTAAATCAGCTCTTTTGTGTTTGCTTTCAGCTGTTTACTATAACAAGCACACCGCCGCTGTGGACTTGAACAGTGGAGCCGTCTTCTGTGGCAATATTGCTTGTGCCTATTGGGAAAAAGGACTCCATTTTCAGCCTGTCCGCCCTGTACTTAAAGCCTATTAGTGTTACCTCTGCATTTGCACAGCCGTAAGGCAGTACAGAAACCGTTTTGCCCTTGCAGTGTATTGTAAGACTGCCTTCGGTGTAGTACACAGCAGAGTGCCGGTCTTTTATAACTCCGCTGCAGCCCTTTCTGTATACATACTGCAGTAATGCAAAATTAGCATACATATGGTCTATTCTGCAGCCTGTAGCACCTAAAAGCAGTAAATCCTTATACCCCTGCCTTACAGCGTATTTGGCACAGAAAAAGCTGTCGGTGTCGTCCTTTTCAACAGGCAGAGCAATTACATTGCCGCCTGAGGGCACCGTCAGCCTTGAGGAGTCAAAGTCCCCTGCAATAAGGCTTGGGGTTATGCCAACCTCTTTGGCTATGTCGCAGCCGCCGTCGGCACATATAACAAAATCATCCTCTTGTATTTCATTTTTAATAAAGTCACCCTGATAATATGGGGACGCACATATTATAACGCACCTTTTTACTTCTTCTGCCATTCCTTTATATCCTTTACCTCGTTATACATTTCAACATAGCTGTTGTGTCTTGACTTGCTTATTTTACCCTGCTTTACTGCCTCCAGTATTGCACAGCCCTTTTCGCATATATGTGCACAGGAGGTAAACTGACACTCGCCTAAATACTCCTCAAATTCCGGAAAGCACTGTGCAATGTGGTCTTTGTTAATAATCTCGTACCTTTCAAGGTCAACAGTGGAAAAGCCCGGAGTATCCGCAACATAGCCTCCGTCGGTTTTATAAAGCTCTACGCTTCGTGTTGTGTGGCGGCCTCTGCCCAGCTTTTTGCTTATATCCCCTGTTTCAATATTAAGCTGTGGGAAAATATAATTAAGCAGTGACGATTTTCCTACGCCTGAATTGCCCGTAAACGCCACAATATTGCCGTTAAGCAGTTTTTTTACCTGCTCTGCCCCCTCGCCTGTTTTTGATGAAAAGGCTATGGTTTGTATTTTGGAGTTTTCATAAAGCTTTTGGTATTCATAGGCGGGTGCTAAATCGGTTTTTGAAAAAACTATAACCGGCTCTATTTCCTTATTAACAGCTGTAGCAGTCATTTTGTCAATAATAAAAGGGTTAGGTGCAGGGTGGCACACCGAGGAAACTATAACAAGCTTGTCTATATTTGCAATAGCCGGCCGCACTATTTTATTTTTGCGTGGAAATATACTTTCAATGGCGGCGTAGCCCTCTTGAGGAACGCTTACCTCTACATAGTCGCCTACTACAGGGGACAAGCCCTTTTTGCGGAAGGCACCACGAGCCTTGCACTCCAGTATTTCTCCGTCAGCTTCAACATAATAAAATCCGCCTATCAGCCTTACTATAAGTCCCTTTGCCATTGCATTTACCACCTTTTATATAATGGTAATATTTTAACACATAATACTTAAAATTACAAAGAAAGTTTATATACACAAGTATGGGCTAATCTTTTGTTTTACAAATCATCATACATAGGTTATAATTAAGCTATATTAATTTTGAAAGGATTGCTTTATATATGGATAAATTTTGGAGTCAATTCAAAAGCGGAACAGACATACGGGGAGTTGCCTCTGAGGGTGTAGAGGGACAAAGCGTAAACCTTACCAATGAGGTTATAACCGACATTACAAAGGGATTTGTAAAATGGCTGTGTGACAAAACAGGCAAAAACAGTACAGAGCTTACTGTAGCGGTAGGCCGTGACAGCCGTATTTCAGGCCCACGCATTATGGAGCAGGTTGAAAAGGCTCTGATGGCAGGCGGCGTGCAGGTGCTTAACTGCGGTTTAGCTTCAACACCGTCTATGTTTATGACAACCGTAGACCTAAAGTGTGACGGTGCGGTACAAATAACAGCCAGCCACCACCCTTTTAACCGCAACGGCCTAAAATTCTTTACAGTTGACGGCGGACTGGAGTCGGATGATATTACGGCTTTGCTTGAAAATGCAGAGAATAAAAGCTTTGTTGATAACTGCACTGGCGGTACAACAAAGACAGTAGACTATATGTCACAATACTGCAAGCATTTAAGAGATATGATATGCAAGGGCGTAAACAGCAAAAACTACGACAAGCCTCTTGAGGGCTTTAAAATTGTTGTAGACGCCGGCAACGGCGCAGGGGGCTTTTATGCTGACAAGGTGCTTGCTCCTCTTGGTGCAGACACAACAGGAAGTCAGTTCCTAGAGCCGGACGGTATGTTCCCTAACCATGTGCCAAATCCGGAGGACGCAGTGGCTATGAGCTTTATCAGCAAGGCTGTGCTTGACAACAAGGCAGATTTAGGCGTAATCTTTGATACCGATGTTGACCGTGGCGGTGCGGTAGACCACACAGGAAACGAAATTAACCGCAACCGTTTGGTAGCAGTAGCCGCCGCCATTGCATTAGAAAACGCAAAGGGTGGCACAATAGTTACAGACTCTACAACCTCGGCAGGACTTAAAGCCTTTATTGAAGAGGATTTACATGGTAAGCACCACCGCTTTAAAAGAGGCTACAAAAATGTTATTAATGAGGCAATTCGTTTAAACAAAGAGGGTATAGACTGTCCTCTAGCAATAGAAACCTCCGGCCATGCCGCTATGAGGGAAAATTATTTTCTTGATGACGGTGCGTACCTATGTACAAAGATAATTATAAAAATGGCTCAGCTTCGCAGTCAGGGCAAGGATATATCTGACCTAACGGCTACACTAAAAGAGCCTGTAGAAAGCCGTGAAATCCGCTTTAAAATTACCGACAGCGACTTTAGGGCAACAGGCAACAGAATAATTAAGGAGCTGGAGGAATATGCAAAAGCACAGCAAGGCTGGCTTTTGGCAGACGACAGCCGTGAGGGTGTGCGTGTATCCTTTGGAGAAAATGACGGCGACGGCTGGTTCCTTCTAAGACTAAGCGTACACGACCCTATTATGCCGCTGAATGTAGAAAGCAACAAATCGGGCGGTATTGACATTATTTTAGACAAGCTTATGGCTTTTCTTAGAAACTGCTCCGGTTTAGAGGTAAAATAATTTATTAAAACAAAAGGTGGAATATCAAATGATTAAACACACAGTATGCTTTAAGCTAAAGGACAACAGCGACGAAATGATAAACAAAACAGTAGATATACTAAGGTCAATGGACGGCAATGTACCTATGCTAAAGGGCATTGAGGTAGGCAGGGATTTTCTCGGCTCGCCACGCTCCTATGACATTATATTGACTGTAACACTGGAAAACCCGCAAAAGCTGGACGAATACCAGCAGGACAGCTACCACTGCAATGTGGTTAAAAAGCATATGCACAGTGTAATTGAAGCAAGCATAGCTGTAGACTATGAAATTTAACAAAAACAAAGCATAGATTTAGGCACAAAAACAAATAATTATTTGCAATAATACACTGCAAGCAACAGCAAAGGGAGCTGACCTTTCGGTCAACTCCCTTATTTTTAGCCGTAAATAAAATTAATTAAACAATTTAAATGGCACACTACTCTACAAGCGGGGGAACATAATTTTCTATTGCCTCTCTAAGCTTTGGATGATGTATAATAAAGTGTATTGCCGGTGATTTTTCCTTTGAAACCATTACCCACTCCCCTTGGTGAATAACAATCTGCAAATTTATAAAATTTCTGTTATTAAGCCTTTTTATTTTGTAGTTTTTATGTATCCTTGCAAACTCCTCCGTCTGCCTTAAAAGCTCTGAATATTCGCTGTAGCTGTATATAATATCGTCATTATAGAACGCTCCTGACAGGCTCATAGCCACAGGGCGATGGTTAAACTCCTCTTGGGTAATGTACGGTATTTCCTCCTCTATGGTGTTTTTAGTAAGTATTTTTTCTGCGATTGACCTTTGGGTTTTGGCAAAATTTAAAATTTTTGTTATTTTGTCACGGGACAGAGAGCGGCTTTCCAAAAGCTTTTTTAAATATTCCGGCTCTATGGTGTACAAAGGCGGTGAAGATAATATACTTCGTCTTTTTCCGTCGACGGCGGCGTCCGAAAGCATAAAGGCATTAAGAGAAACCGCTCTTTCTTCGCCGTAAATATCCATAAGGGGCTTTGCACAGCTTAGCATTTGCTTGGCCCTTTTTTTGTAATACATAACCTCTTCCTTATTTTTGGTAAGGTAGTATTTTCCGCTGTTGTGGTAACCTGTTATAGCCTCGCCTGTAAGAGCCGCCGCCCCCGAAACCTTTAATAAATGCATAAACACATTATTCTGCACACCCTTTATATAGTAGGGGGATATTTGACCTGTCATATACATTGGTATGTAGCTTTCAAGCCCCAGCATCATCTCGGAAAACGGCCTGTCTACATTGTGAATCATATTCAAATGAAGTCCTTTTTTAAGCATTACAGCCATACCAAACATCCATTTTTTAGGAAAATCCTTGTCCTTTGCCATTTCGTCCATAGGCATATCGCTGTACATTGTTACAGGCTCTACGGATTTTGAAAGGACGGTGGCCTTCAGAAAATCCAGCTCACTCTCCATCATTTCCTTTAGCCCAAAATAGCTTTTAGATGTTGGAAGCTGAAAAGGAACGGTAGGAACCTTAAGCTTATCAAAGTGAATGGTATTGATATACTCGTTTAGGTCGAACTCGTTAAGCTTGGAAAAGAACCCCGAAATTCTTTCGCTGTCGTTGCTTTTTCCCTCAACAAGCCAGCCTCTTATTTTGCCGCTGCAAATACTTTGCTCAGACAGCTCCTGTGCCGTACAGCCCAACAGCTCTGCCAATATTTTTCTGTCGTCCTCACTGTCATACTCTGCTGCCACAAACTCCGCAACACCGGCGGCAAACTTTAGCGGCTCTGACGGCTGACGCTGACCGTTTCTAATGCGGAACACCGACGATGTGTCGTAGCTTATACTTTTGCACAGCCTGGTAACATTAATATTCAGCACAGAAATAAGTATATTTAGATTGTTACGCAGCTGCTGCTTGTTGGTGGCTATAATGTCGGGACAGCCTGCAAAGCTTTCCATAACATCGCCTGCGGTAATAGAAGCTATTTCCCGTCTGCCTGCCAGCTCAGCAATACCATTGCACAGCTGCTCCAAAACCTTTGAATTTATTTCCGGCACACGCTCGCCGCAGCGGTAGCGGCTAAGCGACGAAGCGGACAGTCCGGAGCTTTCTGCAAGCTCCTGTGCGGTACAGCCCAGCTCATTTATATAGTTATTTAATACTTCGTTAAAATACATATTCACCCTCCCATATCACGGTAGGCCTTTAAAAAATTTTCGGCATAAATTCAGCCCTGCCAATTCTATCTGAATATACCGTAAAATTCCCCTTTTTAAATAATCATCACTATTGTATACATTATAAAATTATACACAAAATCGCAGCAAAAGCAACTATTTTGGCGGTGCAGCCCTCAACATTTCCTTACCATAGATAACCCGACGATATGCTTTTGCCATATAAGACTTAAAATACAATAATTAAATAAAAAATTTTAATAAAGCTGTTGACAAAGCAATTAATATGTGGTATATTAATTGAGCGTTAAGCGATTAACTCGCTGGTGTAGCTCAGTTGGTAGAGCAGCTGATTTGTAATCAGCAGGTCGGGGGTTCAAGTCCGTCCACCAGCTCCAAAGGCTACTAAGTTATTTAGTAGCCTTTCAACTTAATAAGGGAGATTTCCCGAGTGGCCAAAGGGGACAGACTGTAAATCTGCTGGCTAAGCCTTCGGTGGTTCGAATCCACCATCTCCCACCAGAAAAAGACGATTGTTTTCACAATCGTCTTTTTCTTTTGCATTTTTAATTGTTAACATAAAGCCTCGCTACTCAATTAAACATACTATTGCTCCTTGCAAGCTCCTTTTTAGGTTAGGCTTAAAATGATTTCTTTCATTAAACATAAAAATAGACTTATATACCTTGCTTCAATAAAAAATAAGGGTGCAGACATATGCTTTTTATGCCTGCACCCTTTAAAACAGCTATGTTTTATCCTTAGGTAAAGCTATTCTCTTGAAAAGCTTTTCATATACAATATTCTAATTGAATTTAAAATACACAGCATTGCAACGCCTGTGTCGGCAAATACTGCCAGCCACATATTGGCATATATGCCTGTAATGCCCAGCAGCATAACTATAATTTTTATAACAAGGGCAAATACAACATTCTCTCTTGAAATAACTGTTGTTCGCTTTGAAATGCTTATTGCCTTTGGAACAGACTCAACATCAGAATTCATTATTACTACATCTGCTGCCTCTATAGCGGCGTCTGCACCACTGCCCATTGCCGCACCAACATCTGCTCCTGCCAAAACAGGTGCGTCGTTAATGCCGTCGCCTACAAACATTACACTGCCGTGCTCACTGCGTATTTCTTTTAGGACTGTCAGCTTATCCTCAGGCAGCAGCTTTGCGTGCACTTGGTCTATACCTGTTTGCTTTGCTACAGCGTTAGCTGTTTTCTCGTCGTCACCTGTAAGCATTGCGGTGAAAATATGCTGTTGTTTAATTCCGCTGACAGCTGATTTTGCGTCAGGCTTTATGGTGTCTGCTATTACAACATAACCGCTGTATTTGCCGTCAACAGCTACAAGCACCTGTGTGCCGTCTGTTTGGCTGTAGCCCGACATATCTATATTAAAGTCGTTCATAAGCTTTTTATTACCGCACAAAACAGTTTTACCGTTAATAACTGCCTTTATGCCCTTACCGCTTATTTCCTCTATTGTGTCAGCCGACAATATTTCAACATTAGACCTGTTTGCATAGTCAACAATACTCTTAGCTATTGGGTGTGTAGACGCCTGCTCGCAGGAAGCACACAGCTGTAAAAGCTTATTTTCGTCACAGCCGTTTGGTACAAGGTTTTGAACCTCAAAATTACCCTTTGTAATAGTACCTGTTTTATCCATTACAACTGCCTTAACACCGGCAAGGGCCTCCATTGACAAACCGCCCTTAAACAATATGCCACGCTTTGAGCCTGCACCGATTCCGGAGAAGAACGCAAGAGGTACGCTTAGCACCAAAGCACAAGGACAGCTCATAACCAAGAAGCTAAGTGCTGTATATACCCACGGGAAAAATTCCTGACCTGTAACAAGAGGAATGACAATAGCTGTAAACAACGCAACAGCAACTACTATTGGCGTATATACACGGGCAAAGCGTGTAATAAAGTTGTCAATCCTTGGTTTACCGGCGGCGGCATTTTCAACAGAATCCAAAATTCTTGTTACCATTGACTCGCCCAAAACCTTGTCAACCCTTATTTTAATAACTGTTGATTCGTTGACACAGCCTGACATAACCTGTGAGCCTGCCTCTACCTTTACAGGCACGCTTTCACCGGTAACTGCCGAGGTATCAATTCTGCTGCTGCCCTCTATAACCGTACCGTCAAGAGGGATTCTGTCGCCGGGCCTTACCAGTACAACATCGCCTACCTGTGCTTGCTCTGCCGGTATAACCGTTACTTCACCGTTTTTCACAAGGCTTACCTGCTCCGGGCGTAAATCAACGGCGTCCATAATTTGGCTTCTGCTTCGTTCAACGGCAATTTTCTCAAACAGCTCGCCTATTCTAAAGAACAGCATTACGCCAACCGCCTCGGGGTATTCTGCAATGGCAAATGCACCAATGGTTGCAACGCTCATTAAAAAGTTTTCATCGAAAATCTGACCTTTTAATATGTTCCTGCCTGCCTTTAGTACAATCTCTCCGCCAAGTACAATGTAAGAGGCAACAAACAATGCAATTGCGGGAATATTTATGCTTAGGCCTGTTATCAAATGCTCACAGCATATTGCCGCCGCAAGCAGTACAACACCGATAATAATATTGATAAATTCCTTTTTGTTGGCTGTAAATATACTTTCTTTTTTCAGCTTATCTACCTTAGCTGCCGTTTGCGTCTGCTGTGGCTTAACCGTTACTCCGTCCTCTATGCTGTCGCAGGTTTGCTGTAGTATAGTCTGCAGCTCCTTTTGCGGCTTATCACTTGTTACTACAAGTTTTTTGGTGGCAAAAGTAAAGGTTTCGCTTTCTACCTCCGGCAGAGTTTTTATTTTATCTTCTATTTTCGCCGCACAGTGGGCACAGTTTAGATTTTCAAGAGTAAATGCATATGTGACCGTTCTTTTGGTTTCCTGCGGTACTACCGTTACTCCGTCCTCTATGCTGTCGCAGGTTTGCTGTAGTATAGACTGCAGCTCCCTTTGCGGCTTATTGCTTGTTACTGCAAGCCTTTTGGTGGCAAAGGTAAAGGTTTCGCTTTCTACCTCCGGCAGAGTTTTTATTTTATCTTCTATTTTCGCCGCACAGTGGGCGCAGTTTAAATTATTTAACAGGAATATTTGTTTCTCCATAACAAAGCCTCCTTAAATTCGGAAATATTAACATATGAACATATGCTCATATGTTCTAACATTATATTACTACCCCTTTCTAAATATGTCAATAGGTTTTTTAAAAAATCTTTATTATTTTAGAAAAAGCTTTATTCCCCCTTAATTAAGGCATATTTTTATATAATATTTTCAAAATAGCATTAGGTTAGTATTCTCTAACCAAACACTTCTAATACTACTATTAGAATATAATAGTATATATTTGTTAATTTTAAAGAAAATTTTGCACTCTGTACGGCAAGCTTTTTTCTTATATTTTCACCTAAAATAAAGGGCAGCAGTTACTTTCGCAAAGGGCAGCCTCCTCGTCGAAAAAGGCAAGTCTGTTATAATTAACATGGGTTAATCAAGACGCCAAACAAGCTAAACATTCGTTTTAAATAAAAAAACAGGCAGACAGCTCAATGTGAACTGCCTGCCTTTAGTATTTGCTTTGTAATGCATAAGTATAATGCCGGATAATTTTTAGTTATATATTTATTCCACCTTGCTTGGCGGACAGCCTAACAGCATTTACCAATGCTCTCAATTTCAGCCAGTGCCGCCTGCACCGCCTTGTCTGAAATTGTACATTCCAATGTATATACAGGTATGGTATTAACTATTTTATTTAGAAAATCAATCAGCTTCGCCGCATTTCCCTTGTCTGTTGGACGCATAGTCTGCGCCAAAAGCCCTTTTAAGGCTTCAAAGGGCGGCACAACAGCTGTGCGGTTTTCTGTACTGCGTTTTAGTATAAAAATTCCGCCTAACGGGGCAGATATATTGCTGCCGTATTCCTCTTTGCCGTTCCACGGGTTCCCGTACACGGTAATAACGCCGTCTTTTTCTCTTAGCAAGGGCTTGTCGCCGTTAATAATTTGTACCCTATCCTTCAGCAAACCTTTCCACAATTTTATATGCGTTGTTTTTCCCGTTCCGCTGGGTGCGGTAAACAGGTATGCCTTTTTTTCGTATTTTATAGCGGCACTGTGTATAAACATTCCGTTATAGCTTTGTAAAACAGCGGTACATATTTGTCGAAATACGGCAATAAATTCGGCGGAGATTTCTCCCCCCTCCTGTGCAACAGAAAGCTCGTAATCAATATCCTGTTGACTTACCGTAACTTGAAAATCATATTTATCCGCATCAACCATATACGGTGCCAGCCTGCTGCTTAAAAATATTGTTTCAGGGGTTATTTTTATATTCAAATCTGCAATTCTGTATATAGGCATTTTCAATTCTCTTTCTAAGCTATTGCTTTGTACGGCATAGAATAAACATCATTTTTAAGACCTCTGCCATACCCTTCGACCTAAATATTTCTTATATTTTACAATAAAATATGCGGCTTGTAAACCGTTTAAACAGCTTACAAGACCGCATTGAATTTATTTGCCGATTATGCTTTTATGCATATTACTTTTTTACAGCTTCCTTTATCATTCTGAACACCTGAATTATAATTGTAGGAGCAAGCGAACAGCACAAAATAACAAGAAGATTTACCGGAGCAAACACTACTACATCGAACAAGCTTTGAAGTCCCGGTATAAATATTACACAGCTCAGCAGAGCCACACCTGCACCAAAGGCGGCAAGTGAAATTGGATTTTTAAAGAAGCCCAGCTTAATAAGCGACTGCTTGCCACGCATATTAAATCCGTGCCACAAACGGGACAGGCATATGGTACAGAATGCCATAGCACAGGAAACCTCAGGATTTTGCTGTGAAAATACATTTGAAATTCCGCCGGCACCGAAAACAAAGGCAAACATTGTAGCCGCCGCTATAAGGAGACCTTGAACAAGAGTGTCTGTCATAAAGCTTTTGTTAATTAGGGATTCATCGGCGGAACGAGGCTTTTCCTTCAGCAGTGCACCGCTTGGAGGCTCCATACCTATTGCTATGGCAGGCAGTGAATCGGTAATAAGGTTAATGAACAACAGCTGAACGGCTGTAAAAGGTATAGCCAAGTTCAGGAACGAGCATATTAAAACAACTATAATTCCTGCCATATTGCCCGAAAGCAAATACTGTATAGAGTTTTTAATATTTGCATAAATATTTCTGCCGTTTGCCACTGCCTTAATAATTGTAGCAAAGTTATCATCGGTTAAAATCATTGAGGCGGCGTCTTTGGATACTTCTGTACCTGTTATGCCCATAGCAATGCCTATGTCTGCTTTCTTTAAAGCCGGGGCGTCGTTTACGCCGTCGCCTGTCATAGATACTACATTGCCCAGCTCCTGCCACATAGACACAATTCTGATTTTATGCTCGGGAGAAACTCTGGCATATACAGATATATTCTTAATTTCCTTGCGCAGCTCCTCGTCGCTCATAGCGTCCAGCTGCTGCCCTGTAATAGCCTTGTCGCCGTCCCTTAGTATTCCTATTTTTCTTGCTATAGCAGACGCAGTAGTTACATGGTCGCCTGTAATCATAACAGGCTTTATGCCTGCACTTATGCAATCTCTTACAGCGGCTGCCGATTCCTCTCTTGGCGGGTCTATCATACATATTAGTCCCAGGAAGGTATAGTTGCATTCGTCACCGGTATTAACCTCGGTGTATCCTATTTCACGGTATGCAAAGGCAAGCACACGCAAGCCGTTATTTGAATATTCGTTGTTTTTGTCTTCAATTTTCTTTACCAGCTCAGGGGTTACAGGCACCAGACCGTATTCTGTGTCTACATTTTTCAGCCTGTTTAAAAGAACATCAACCGCACCCTTAGTTACCATAATCAGCTTACCGTCAATTTCGTGTATGGTGCTCATAAGCTTACGGTCGGAGTCAAACGGTATTTCGCCTAAGCGTGGGTACCTACAGACTATATCCTCGCTGTTGGAATAAGCCTTGTTGTAGTAGTGCTTCAAGGCTGTTTCTGTAGGGTCGCCTATATTTTTTTCAGCTGTAACCACACTGTCGTTGCACAGCACGCCGTACTCTGCAAGCAGCTGCTTTTTTGCTTCGTTAAATACAAAGGTATCCTCTACTGTCATTTTGTTTTGAGTAAGAGTTCCTGTTTTGTCGGAGCATATAACAGACACACAGCCCAGTCCCTCTACAGAGCGTAAATTTTTAATAATGGCATTTTGCTTTGCCATTTTTGAGGTGCCTATAGCCAACGCTATGGTAACAATAGATGACAATGCCTCGGGAATAGCCGCAACAGCCAAAGCAACGGCAAACAGCAGTGCCTCTGTAAAGCTGCCCATATGGTACCATGATATGCCCAAAACTACTGCACAAATGACCATAATAATAATTGAAAGCTTTTTGCTGAAATCGTCCAAGCTACGCTGCAGCGGTGTTTTTCTTTCTTTGGTTTCGTTCATCATTGTGGCTATTTTGCCCAGCTCGCTGTTCATACCGGTAGCTGTAATAACGACCACTGCCCTGCCGTAAGTAACCAACGAGCCTGAAAAGACCATATTTATTCTGTCGCCCAAGGCACAGTCCTTTTCAATTATGTCGGTATTCTTTTCAATACTGTTAGACTCACCTGTTAAAGCACTTTCGTTTACCTGCAGGGAGTACGACTCAATTACTCTTGCGTCGGCAGGTACAACATCTCCGGCCTCCAGCTTAACAATGTCACCCGGAACCAAGTCTACAGACGATATTTGTGTTACCTTGCCGTCACGCACCACCTTAGCAGCAGGAGTAGACATAGCCTTTAGGCTGTCGAGTGATTTTTGTGCCTTAAAATGCTGTACAGTACCAAGGATTGCATTTAGTATTAAAACCGCAAAAATTACAATAGCACCCTCTACGCTGTCTGTAATTATACTGATAACAGCAGCTACAATAAGTATTGCAACCATAAGGTCCTTAAACTGCTCTAAAAACACCTGTACAACGCCTTTTTTCTTTTCCTCCATTAGTTGGTTTTTGCCGTATTTTTCGGTATTTTCAGAAACCTGACTGCTTGTTAAGCCGGCTTCACGGTCAGTATGGAGGTTCTTTAAAACCTGCACACTGCTTTTTTTGAATGCATCGTTCATTTCTCTATACGCCTCCTATATAAATATGTTTAGGGAAAAAGACAAACAAAAAAGACTTTTATTCCGACACAAAAGCCGGAATAAAAGTCTTGCTATTTAAAGTATAAGCGGGTTAAAAACATAACCGTGTGTTGACGCCGATACTACAGAATATCTCTGTTAGCTACTCCCCTTTAAACAAATATATGATACCATTTTAAAAAGCTGATGTCAATAAATTTATAAATAAAAATATTAAACAGCCGCACTGCTCTTGCGTTTGTCAGTTAATATTCACAATCTCGTAGTAGCCGTTCTCCGAGGTAATTGCCTTGGTGTCATTTACAATGGCAATAACATTGTTGTAGTCAATTTTATTCTTTTTAAAGTCTACTGTCAGCTCCTTGGGAGCTTCAGCGGTTGGTTCAAACTTTAGGCAGGTATTCTCATTCAAGTAATACACATTATTATCCATTCCTGTATTATAAATTAGTTTACCTTGCTTTTTGTAGGAATATTCCTTTTCTTCACCGTTATTAAGGCCGCAGGTTTTCAGTGATGTTTTTTCGTTTGCAAAGGCAAGACTGTTTGAAAACACCGTATATTTTGCGGCAGTTTCAACAGCAGCCATACTTTTTATTTCAGCCTTGCTATATGTAAAGAACGAAAATTGGTATTTAGTGCTTTTTTTATCGCCGGATATATTTTCGGCAATAGCTGTGCCGTTGTCTGTTACACTGTAGCCGGCGGCGTTGTTCTCTGTAACAGGTATAACCGCATTGTCGTCGCAATTATACACAGCAAGCTTTTTATTGCTGTCTGTAAAGAAAATACAGTTATTATACTGTACAAAATCATTGCCTACAGCTGCGTTAATCTCTAACTTTTCTTTTGTGGCAGCGTCAATGCAAATAATCATATTACGCTCATCTGTAAAGTAAATTTTATTCTTATAGCAGGCAATAATATTTATTTCGTCACGAACATATATTTTTGTTCTTTTTTTGCCGTCCATAGTACCTCTGTACAGTATTTTAGAGGCGTCCTTATACGCTGATATAAAGTAAATATATTTATCATCTATCGCAAAGTTTTTCTGAACTTCGCCGTTCTCCTTACTGGTGTGGGCAACTATAACCATATCCTTATTATCTATATTGGATTTATAATTAATACCGAATTTATCTGTAATGTAGTATCCACCATAATATTCAATAACACCCTGATGTGTTACCTTGCTGCTTGTAACTCCCGAGGTATTCATTTCAAGTGTTCTTTCACCACAGGATGTAAGCATGGTAACGGCAAGTCCACAGCAAAGCAGCAGTGAAGCTGCTTTACCGAAAAATTCAGTTATATTTTTCTTCAAAATTCATCACTCCGTTGCTTTTCTATTAATATAAATTTTACATTATAATTGTTGACTTTGCAATATTTATTTGACGAAAATAGCAGTACAAAGTAAAAAAATTATAAATGTAATATATACAGTGCCGCCGGCAACAATATCCTTAGGTAAATAAACTAAATATGGCTTTGCAATAAACGATATGCACCGTTTTGCTTGACGGAACAGCTTATTTATGTTAAACTGTGTAAGGTCATAGGTTGTTGGGATTTACTGCGACAAGGGTATTTGCCAACGATACAACAAATTATGTAATTTATAAAAAGAAAGGTTGACGCTTAAATGGCAAAGATTGATTTAACAAAATACGGTATCACAGGTACTACAGAAATTGTTCACAATCCTTCTTATGATGAGCTTTTCAAAGAAGAAACAAAGCCTGAGCTGGAGGGCTACGAAAAGGGACAGGAAACTGAGCTTGGTGCAGTTAATGTTATGACAGGCATTTACACAGGTCGTTCCCCTAAAGACAAGTTCATTGTTATGGATGAAAATTCTAAGGACACAGTATGGTGGACTTCAGACGAGTACAAGAACGACAACCACCCTGCTTCAGAGGAAGCTTGGGAGGCTGTAAAGGAAATTGCAAAGAAAGAGCTTTCAAACAAGAAGCTATATGTTGTTGACGCATTCTGCGGTGCAAACAAGGACACAAGAATGGCTGTTCGTTTCATCGTTGAGGTTGCTTGGCAGGCTCACTTTGTAACAAATATGTTCATTACTCCAACAGCAGAGGAGCTAGAGAACTTTGAGCCTGACTTCGTAGTTTACAACGCTTCAAAGGCAAAGGTTGAAAACTACAAGGAGCTTGGTCTAAACTCTGAAACAGCTGTTCTGTTTAATATTACAAGCCGTGAGCAGGTTATCATCAACACTTGGTACGGCGGTGAGATGAAGAAGGGTATGTTCTCTATGATGAACTACTACCTGCCTCTAAAGGGTATTGCTTCAATGCACTGCTCAGCTAACACAGATATGAACGGCAAAAACACAGCTATCTTCTTTGGTCTGTCCGGTACAGGCAAGACTACACTTTCAACAGATCCTAAGAGACTGCTTATCGGCGACGACGAGCACGGCTGGGACGACAACGGCGTGTTTAACTTTGAGGGCGGCTGCTATGCAAAGGTTATTAACCTTGACAAGGAGTCTGAGCCTGACATTTACAACGCAATCAGAAGAGATGCTCTGCTTGAGAATGTAACAGTTGACAAGAACGGCGTAATTGACTTTGACGACAAGACTGTAACAGAGAACACTCGTGTTTCTTACCCTATTGACCACATCGACAATATTGTTCGTCCTGTTTCTTCAGCTCCTGCTGCAAAGAATGTTATCTTCCTGTCTGCTGACGCATTCGGCGTACTTCCGCCTGTATCAATTCTGACACCTGAGCAGACAAAGTACTACTTCCTGTCAGGCTTTACAGCTAAGCTTGCAGGTACAGAGCGTGGCATTACAGAGCCTACTCCTACATTCTCGGCTTGCTTCGGTCAGGCTTTCCTAGAGCTTCACCCAACAAAGTATGCTGAAGAGCTTGTTAAAAAGATGGAGCAGAGCAATGCAAAGGCTTATCTTGTAAACACAGGCTGGAACGGTACAGGCAAGCGTATTTCTATTAAGGATACTCGTGGTATTATTGACGCTATCCTAGACGGTTCAATTACAAAGGCTCCTACAAAGACAATTCCTCACTTCAACTTTGAGGTTCCTACAGAGCTTCCTGGCGTTGACCCTGCAATTCTTGACCCTCGTGACACATATGCTAATGTTGCTGACTGGGAAGAGAAGGCAAAGGATTTGGCTAGCCGCTTTGTTAAGAACTTTGCTAAGTATGAGGGCAACGAGGCCGGTAAGGCTCTTGTTGAGGCAGGCCCTAAGGCTTAAGCTCATATTTAAAATTACAGTATAAGCTTTTCTGTATAAAATACACTCCCACAGACTGCAAAATACGCTGTCTGTGGGAGTTTTTGCGTATTGAATGTAACAATATAAACTATCCTTAATACAATTACCTTTACCTAAAGCTATTCTGTAGCCTTCGTGGTTTTTTCCTGCTTGTCAGCGTCCTCCTTTAGGTGCATTCTGCCCTCGTGGTCGGTATAATATTCACCCTTTGGCAACAGCTGGGAAATCGGGACAATTTCGTACCCCTCCCCCTTTATGGCGTCTATAATCTTAGGCAATGCCTCCGGAGTATTTTTAGCACCGTTGTGCATAAGTATTATACTGCCGTTCTTCAAATTATTTTTAATTCTCTCAACCATTTGTTCAGGCGTAGGATCTTTCCAGTCAAGACTGTCAATGTCCCACTGCACGCAGTACATATCAATACTGTTGGTTACTGACACTACATTGTTGTTGTAATCGCCGTAGGGCGGCCTAAACAGCGTAGGAGCTTTACCGGTAAGCTTTTTAACCTTTTCGTTACAGTCGGTAAGCTCTTTTTTTATTCCGTCATCTGTCAGCTGCGGCAGGTGAGCATGGGTGTCGGAATGGTTGCCTACATCGTGTCCATGCTTGGCAATATCCTTAACCGATTCAGGGTATTTATCCACCCACATACCTACCAGAAAAAATGTTGACTTAACCTTTTTTTCATCTAATATCTTAAGCAATGTATCCGTCTGTTCGTTCCCCCATGCCGCATCAAAAGAAATGCTTACTCTCTTTTGGCTTTCCTCTACACAATAAATCGGTATTTTTCTTTCTGCTGCAGCCGTTGATACAATTTGCCCGTAGCTGCTGCTGCATATTGTCACTGCAAGCACACAGGCTATAAGCACGCCCAATGCAACAAAAAGCTTTTGCTTTGTAAATACAAAAAATTTCACCTGCTTCACCCTCCTGCATTATAATAATATATATGGCGGCAGGGCTTGTATAATTCTTTAATATTATTTTTTATTTTCTGTTTTTTATTTTTCACATACTGCACCGTACAAAGAGCATTAAGCTCTGCAAAACAGGTACACAGTACATATTTATGAGAGTAATCAAAAAGCTCTGACAGCAACGCAGCATTCTGCGTTTTTGTCAGAGCTTTATATTTTAGATATAATCCGTTAAGCAAAATCAGCTAAAATTATTTTGCTGTTTTTAGCTTATACAGGCACATTGGACCGGACTGCTTTACAAGCTGATAATCGTCACCCATAAATGTTGCAAGGTTGCTGCTGTTTTGCGAAACGGCACTTTGGCTTACCAGAAGATAATCTGTTTTTTTGCTTTCGCTGTAGTAGTTTGGATATTGATACAGCTTTTTAAATTGATACATATGCGGAATATACATACCGTCTGCGGTAATTTCAACATCGGTAGGTATTTCTGCAATAAGACTGTTATACTGCTCTGCCAACTGTGTATTTTTCTCGGCACAGCTGTTGTAATACGCACTTCTTGGGAAGAACAGCGAAAAGCTCATAATAATTGACATTGACAGGCTGAAAAGCAGTATTTTGTTTCTAAGCTCCGGCTTAGCCTGAGAAATAACAAGTATTGTCATAAATACAATCAGGCCTGCCACACCGTAGGTATACTGGAACTTAACATCGTACTGGTACTGCCAGTTGGACATTAAATCAACTACAAGCATTGGTATAAGTAGCAAAAGCAATGACTTTTTCTCGCTGAAGAACGGTGCAAAAGCCACCGGAAGCAGCATCCAAACCATAAACATAATTTTATCGGAGGTAAATATTTGAGAAACAAAGTATCCAAAGTCTGACACAATGGTTTTTACAACTGCACTAAAGCCGTCCTCACCCTCCAGCATATAGTTGCTTAAACGGGTGGTCATTACGCCGTCGCCAAGATTTCCTACAATAACGGTTGCTATGGCAAAGTATATAACAGCACCTATAAGTATTCCGCCGCCCAGAATATATTCCTTTCTGTATGCCAGTATATACAGTGCTATTGCCATAACATATATTGCGGCGTCCTCCTTAACCGTAAGCACAAGGGCACAAAGCACAAGCGTGCCTATCCACCTTTTGCTTACAATAAAGTACAGTGCCCACATAATAAGAACAGTAAGGAATTTATTTTCGTGGAAGTCATACAAACAGCCGTTGGCAAGCGTCGGGAAGAAAATATAAATAAGGCTGCACGCCACTGTAACGCTTTGGGTTAGCTTTAGCTGCTTGCACATAAGCACAACAGGTATAATGCCCAATGCCACAAATGCCGCCTGAATTACAAGCAAGGTTTCCGGACGAGGACATATAGCATAGAAAGGAAGCAGAACATAATAAAACGGACTAAAATGCACGCCAAAATGTGACATAAGCACATTTCTTTCAACGGTTGTATCTGCCAGACCTGTTGTTCTCATATTTTCAAACATTTGTGTGAAAATACCAAAATCAAAATTGCTTGCCATATATCCGTTGTAGCGGGCTATAGACGCAACAGAAACAAGTATAGTAAACAGCAGCAGCAGTACGCCTGCTGTAATCCACTCTGAATTTTTAGGCAGCTTTATGTCATTAATATTTAGCTTATCGTCCTTGCCTATCCAGACAATTATAAAGAACATTATAAAGCCGATACCAATATTCATAAATATGTTCTTTGCACTTTCTTCACCCAAATATGAGCCCTTATAAGCCAAAGCAGAGCCAAACAGCACTGCACCTATAAGCAAGGCAGCGGGGATAATTTTTTTACACTTAGTGAAAAATGCCGTAGCCACACAGACTGCAAAAATTATAACTGTAGTTATAATAACCAAGGGCATATTAACCGACGCCACAAAGTTAATGTCGGTATATGTGGCGTTTGTTGTCAGCAAGGTTATAAAGCTGCTAAAGCAAAAGCCGGTACACAGTGCGGCAAAAATATAATCCAACGGTACAAGCTTTAAAAAGTTTCCGCCGGGCATCAAGCCCCCGGAAGCACCTTTTTTCTTACTCATAAAATCACTCCTATATATTAAAATTCAATCCAAGCTGTTACAGTTAAAATACTTATAAAAAGCAACAGAATGAATATATTATCTGTTAAAGTATACCATAAGCAGACCTGCACCGTCAAGCAACAACCGCCGGATTGAAAAGCAGCTCTGTAAAATAGCTATGGCACATTTTAAGCCGAAAGGAAAGGTGAGCTTTTTGTTTCTGTATAAAAATAAAAGGCGGCTTAAAAGCAAAATATAATTGACAGTGTTTTTTTCGTATAATTCACATCTTTCTTGTTTCAAAATAACTTATAGGTTTTGCAGAGTATTTCCTTACACTTGCTCTGGCGAGTGGAGGGAAAAGCACTTTAAATGTATGTCTACTTGCAATCAAAGAAATAATTTATGAACATCAAATCCGTAAGCTTGTAACTGCTGTATATTGTTCCTTTTTCTCCGTTCCAATTCTTGCATAGCTTGTTCATACAAGCTTTTATCAGCATAGACTTTATCTCTTGACAGAGCCGTATCAATAATAATTGCATCATAATATATCTTTTTTGTCCTAATAGAATCTGCATCGTTGTAATTATTATATTCCTCGCCGAATACAGATCTGCAAATACTGTCATATTCGTCTATAAAATCATCATGATTATTTGTTTTTACCAACAAAATAGAATCTCCCCACATTTTCTCAGCATTTCTCAACAAGGATATATTCATTCGTTTACAATAACTGACATAATCGTTCAGTGTTGTGATTTGATCTAAATATGGCAACATTATAGATATAAACCCTTTTATAGATTGATCAACAACCGTTTGAATAGAACTTACATCGTAACTCAAATCGCATAGCCTTATTAAATCATTATGCGGCAAACGATCCATAAACTCAAAATCAATAAAATATTTTCCATAGTTTTCAAATAGCCCTTTATCGAGAGCAGGACTATAAACAGTAAAAACACCTGATACAATTGTAAAGGCTTTTTTGTTTTTTTCTAAGGACTTTCTGTTCACCGGCATAACATACTGGAATATTTCATTGTTAATTATTTTTCCAAAACATGCCAGTCCCTTTAACTTTTGAAAACCATACTTTGACAACTCATTTGCACAAGTTTTATTAAAAACCGATATTAATGACATCTCTTTTTCCTCCTTAAAACAAACAAGCCCTAACAATCAATGTTAGGTCTTGTTGTACCTGAAATCAATGAACACTTATTCCGTAAAAAGTAAAGATTGAACCCGGAAAATATGAATCATAGAAACGAATCTAAATTTTGACATAATGTAGGAAGGCACTTAATTATATGACTTCTAAATAACTTAAAACCCGAAATCACAACCTATCAGTTCTCGCAAGTGTAAATTCAAGATTTACCGCCCCAACTGCTATAATTATATAAAACAAAATTTATGGTTTGTCAAATTTGATCCTTGCCTATCCAGACAATTATAAAGAACATTATAAAGCCGATGCCAATATTCATAAATATGTTCTTTGCACTTTCTTCACCCAAATACGAGCCCTTATAAGCCAAAGCAGAGCCAAACAGCACTGCACCTATAAGCAAGGCAGCGGGGATAATTTTTTTACACTTAGTGAAAAATGCCGTAGCCACACAGACTGCAAAAATTATAACTGTAGTTATAATAACCAAGGGCATATTAACCGACGCCACAAAGTTAATGTCGGTATATGTGGCGTTTGTTGTCAGCAAGGTTATAAAGCTGCTAAAGCAAAAGCCGGTACACAGTGCGGCAAAAATATAATCCAACGGTACAAGCTTTAAAAAGTTTCCGCCGGGCATCAAGCCCCCGGAAGCACCTTTTTTCTTACTCATAAAATCACTCCTATATATTAAAATTCAATCCAAGCTGTTACAGTTAAAATACTTATAAAAAGCAACAGAATGAATATATTATCTGTTAAAGTATACCATAAGCAGACCTGCACCGTCAAGCAACAACCGCCGGATTGAAAAGCAGCTCTGTAAAATAGCTATGGCACATTTTAAGCCGAAAGGAAAGGTGAGTTTTTTGTTTCTGTATAAAAATAAAAGGCGGCTCAAAAGCCACCTTGTTCTGGTCGAGGTGACAGGACTTGAACCTGCGGCATCTGCGTCCCGAACGCAGCACTCTACCAAACTGAGTTACACCTCGAAATTAATTATATATACAACGGCACAGCCTTGCAGCTTTTGCCGTCGATTTTGTTGCTTTATAATTATAATACCTTTTGATAAGAAATGCAAGCATTAAATCGGATTTTTTAGCGGCGTTTTTTAACATTTCCTTGAGTATATTGCGTATATGAGTATGAACACAGCAAATATTTATAAGGTGTGACCACAAGCTGTTAAATTATGACATTTGGGTATTTGTCCGGTGTGATTGTAAACGGTACTGTTTCGGTGTATAATAGTTTAAAAACTAAGGCATTTAGAGGTTATTTATGGTAAATGAGAATTTTGAAATAACTGTAGAGCAGTTAAAAAATATGTCTGAGAACGAATATATGGTAATTGACATAAGAGATGAAATTTCCTTTGACTATGGCAATATTCCCGGCTCGGTTAATATTCCGTACAACAAAATAAAAGAGGGCGACTGCCGGTTGCCAACAGATAAAAGGCTGGTTATTTGCTGTAAAAGCGGTTTAATAAGCGACGAAGCTGCACAGTGCCTTAGGGATAAGGGCTACAATGCCGTTAATTTGGCAGGAGGCTACTACAGCTGGCTAAGGGAAAGGTTTATTGACGACAGCTACGCCGCCGATGTGGAAAAAAGCATACGAAAAAAGTTCAGCAAAACTATATGGAGCCGCTTTACAGCCGCCATTGTGGAGTATCAGCTGGTACAGCCGAATGACAAAATAGCCGTGTGTATTTCCGGCGGAAAGGACTCTATGCTTATGGCAAAGCTGTTTCAGGAATTGAAGCGGCACAATAAATTTCCCTTTGAGGTTGTTTATTTGGTTATGGACCCGGGCTACAGTCCCGAAAACAGAAGAGTTATTGAAAACAACGCCAAAAAGCTTTCTATACCTATTACGATTTTTGAAAGCAATATATTTGAATCTGTGTACAATGTAAAGAAATACCCTTGCTACCTGTGTGCCAGAATGCGCAGAGGTTACCTTTACAAAAAAGCCAAAGAGCTTGGCTGTAATAAAATTGCACTGGGACATCATTATGACGATGTAATTGAAACAATTCTTATGGGTATGCTGTACGGCGGTCAGGTACAAACAATGATGCCAAAGCTCCACAGCACCAACTATGAGGGTATGGAGCTTATACGCCCGTTGTACCTTGTAAGAGAGGACGACATAAAGCGTTGGAGGGATTACAACAAGCTAAGCTTTATTCAATGTGCCTGTTGGTTTACCGACACCTGCTCGGTAGACGGCTCCGGCAATACAGGCAAGCGTCAGGAAATAAAGCAGCTTATTAAAAGGCTGAAAAAAATAAACCCTCAAATAGAAAGCAACATTTTCCGCAGTGTGGAAAATGTAAATTTAGACACAATTATTTCCTATAAAAAAGGCAGTAAAAAGCACCATTTTCTTGATGATTACGATATTCAAGCTAATGAGGAATTAAAACCATAAATAATATAACAAAAAAAGAATTTCCGAAAAAGCAGATAAAGCTCTTGTCTTTTCGGAAATTCTTTTTTTAACGGTCTGTAAGCAGGAATTAATACGCATAGCTTGCTTATGGATATTATTACCGTATTTCAGCACACCTTAACAAAACAACCGACTTTTGTCTTTTTTTCATTGCTGAATTGTAGACTTTAACAAACTATATGCTTAAATATAAATTACCCTTGACATTTATACCCTGTAGATATACAATAGCTAACAACAAGACATAGTAAAAAGATAGGTATTATAGGTAATTAAAAATACCTAATACACTTTCACAAAAAGGGTGGTACTTATGAACAGCACATACAAAAGCATAAGCTGCTACGCTGTACGGTACAGCATAGTTAAAAGCAGAGTATATACCTCCTGCGGCGGCAAGGCCTTTTGTTGATTTCTACATTCATATTTATAGGCTAAGCAGAAATAAAAAATAAGAATCGAGGTTATACAAATGAAAAATAAATCAGTTAAAAAAATATTAGCGTCTGTGCTTGCATTATCTGTAATAGGTGTATCTGCCCTGACTTTTGCAGGCTGCCAAAAAGCAGACACATCAAACGATTCCAAGGTTAAAATTACCAATGTGTCTTATGACCCTACCAGAGAGCTTTACGAGTCGTACAACAAGGCATTTGCAAAACACTGGAAAGAAAAAACAGGACAAGAGGTTGAGGTTACACAGTCCCACGGCGGCTCGGGCAAGCAGGCCCTTGAGGTTGCAAACGGACTTGAAGCAGATGTTGTTACCCTTGCCCTTGAGTACGATGTAAACGCTGTGCGTGACGCAGGACTTATAGAGGACGGTTGGGTAAGCGAGTTTGGCAACGATTCGTCACCATACACCTCTACCATTGTTTTCCTTGTAAGAAAGGGCAATCCTAAAAACATAAAAGACTGGGACGATTTGGTTAAAAGCGGCGTAGGCGTAATTACCCCAAACCCAAAAACCTCAGGCGGCGCAAGGTGGAACTACCTGGCTGCGTGGGCATATGCCGACAAAAAATATAACGGCGACGAAAGCAAAATAGAGGACTTTGTTAAAAAGCTGTATAAAAATGTACTGGTGCTTGACTCCGGTGCAAGAGGCGCTACAACCTCATTTGTAGAAAACGGTCAGGGCGATGTTCTTCTTGCCTGGGAAAACGAGGCGTATTTGTCGCTGAAGGATTATCCAAACGATTACGAAATTATTACCCCCAGCATAAGTATTCTTGCACAGCCTTCTGTTGCTGTTGTGGATTCTGTAGTAGATGACCGAGGCACAAGAAAGGCTGCAACGGAATATTTACAGTATCTGTACAGTGACGAGGCACAGAAAATAGCAGCAGAAAATTACTACAGACCTTACAGCAAGGATATTCTAAAGCAATACTCAAATGTATTTGACCTAAATATTAACCTTGTTACCATAAAGGACTTTGGCGGCTGGGGCAACGCACAAAAAACACATTTTGCCGACGGCGGCGTGTTTGACAAAATTTATGAGAGCAGGTAATTAATAATTACTAAACCGCATTGGTGTTCAGCTGATAAATACACTGATAAATACAGCGGTCAGTTGAACACCATGCTTTTTGGAAGCAATCAGAATAAAGAAATCAGGTGTAAACAGTGAAAAAAAGAAAAAAAGCAAAAAGAGTTATTCCGTATTTTGGGCTGTCTATGGGCGTTACAATATCAATGCTAAGCGTGATTGTTCTTATTCCACTTGCTTCTCTTGTAATATATACAGCACAAATGAGCTGGCAGGACATATGGGAGGCTATAACCCGAAGCCGAGTAATGGCAAGCTACAGAATCAGCTTTTTAACAGCCCTTACAGCGTCTGCAATAAACGCCGTTATGGGTGTTATTTTGGCTTGGGTGCTTGTGCGGTACAAGTTCCCGTTTAAAAGAGTTTTAGACGGTATGATAGAGCTGCCCTTTGCTCTGCCTACAGCGGTTGCCGGTATTGCTCTTACATCACTTACAGCCGACACCGGCATTATAGGCAGCTTTTTTTCAAAGCTGGGCATAAGCATAGCCTACACCCCTATAGGCATTACAGCAGCGTTGGTATTTATAGGCATACCCTTTGTAGTGCGTGCGGTACAGCCTGTGCTTGAAAAACTGGACCCTGTTTACGAGGAGGCGGCCGGTGTTATGGGTGCAAGCCGAGTAAGAATATTTTGGAAGATAATATTTCCGGAAATACTGCCCGCTGTATTAACAGGCTTTGGGCTTGCCTTTGGCAGATGCTTAGGCGAATACGGCTCGGTAGTGTTTATAGCCGGCAACAAGCCCTTTGAAACCGAAATTACACCGCTTGTAATAATGTCGGAGCTTCAGGAGTTCGACTATGCAAGTGCTACGGCAATAGCCTTGGTAATGCTTGTTGCATCATTCCTTGTACTGTTCCTGGTTAATTTGGTACAGGCAAGAAACACAAAAATATTAACAGGAGGAAGATAAAATGCACGAAGAAACAAAAGGCTCAAAAATAATAAAATGGATTCTTATAGGAATAAGCCTGCTGTTTGTTGTACTGATGCTTGTGCTTCCCCTTGCTACGGTAATAACCGAGGCGTTAAAAAACGGCTGGCAGGTATTTTGGCAGGCAGTAAGCGACGAGTACACAGTAGACGCCATTTTGCTTACACTGGAGGCAACAGGCTTTGCAGTGCTAATAAACACAGTTTTTGGCGTGTTTGCCGCCTGGGCCATAACCAAATTCAGGTTTAAGGGCAAAAAGCTGCTTACAACACTTATAGACCTGCCTGTTACGGTTTCGCCTGTAATTGCCGGTCTTATATTTGTACTTACCTTTGGCAGACAAAGCCCCCTCTACCCTGTTTTGCAGGCGCTTGACATAAAGATTATTTTTGCCGTACCGGGCATTATATTGGCTACTGTATTTGTAACCTTTCCTTTTATTTCAAGAGAGCTTATTCCCGTGCTGGAATCTCAGGGTACAGACGAAGAGGAGGCCGCCGCACTTATGGGAGCAAAGGGCACAACTATTTTCAGAAAAATTACCTTTCCTCATATAAAGTGGGCGTTTTTATACGGCGTAGTTTTATGTGCCGCCAGAGCTATGGGAGAGTTTGGTGCAGTGTCGGTTATTTCTGGACATTTAAGGGGCCAAACAAACACCCTGCCGTTACATGTGGAAATTCTGTTTAACGAGTTTAAGTATGTTCCCGCCTTTGCGGTATCAGCCATACTTGTAATAATGGCTGTGGTTATTTTGATTATCAGAAGTGTGGTTGAATACAAAGGAAAGAAGGAATCGTAATGTATGTTGAGCTGAATAATATAAATAAAACCTTTGGCGACTACAAGGCTTCTGACAATGTAAGCTTTGGCATAGAAAAGGGTAAGCTTATAGGTCTGCTGGGGCCGTCGGGCAGTGGCAAAACAACTATTTTAAGAATGATAGCCGGACTTGAAGCCCCCGACAGCGGAGAAATTGTAATAGACGGCAGGGTGGTAAACAATATACCGGCAAGCAAAAGAGGCATTGGCTTTGTGTTTCAAAACTACGCACTGTTTAGATATATGAATGTTTTTGACAATATTGCCTTTGGTCTTACAGTTCAGAAAAAGGACAAAAAATTTATTAAAGAAAGAGTAAACAGTCTTATAGAGCTGATTGGTCTAAAGGGGCTGGAAAAACGCTACCCAAGCCAGCTTTCGGGCGGACAAAAGCAAAGAGTTGCCTTTGCAAGAGCACTGGCACCAAACCCTAACCTATTGCTTTTGGATGAGCCCTTTGCCGCTATAGACGCAAAGGTAAGGCAGGAGCTTCGTTCGTGGCTAAAGGAAATGATAGAAGAATTGGGTGTAACAAGTATATTTGTAACCCACGACCAGGACGAGGCCATAGAGGTAGCCGACGAGATAATTATAACCAATAAGGGCAGAATTGAGCAGATAGGCACACCCTTGGAGATATACCAAAAGCCTGCAACTGCGTTTTCAGCCGCATTTTTCGGTCAGACTGCTGTACTTGACGACTACACAAGGTTTAAAACCTTTGAGGTTATTAATGATGCCGACAAGGCTATAGTAAGGCCTGAATTTGTAAAAATAACAAAGCTGAACGAAACCTGCGAGCAAAAGGCGTCTGTTTCTGTCGGAGAGGTTGTTAAAACCGCCTTTAGAGGAAACAAAATTGAAGTTACCGTTAAATGTGACGGCGGCACAATAAACGCTGTAAGAGGTCTGGAGGAGCCTGCCTTAGCTGTAGGCGAAAAGGTAAATGTGTTCCTGTACAGGCTATTTGTTACAAAGGGCAATCAGGCGTTTATACTGGAAAACAAATCTCTAAGCGAGGAATTTGTAATTATTTAATATTAATAAAATCTGCTGAATTTTCATAAAGCAACAGCTCCCACACACAGGATTTACTGTAAGTGGGAGCTGTTTATTTATCTGTTTTTATTTCATTTGGTATTGTCTGTTAAACAGGCAATGCCAAATTTATTTTATTCAAAAAACGCACAGAAGGCACGGTATGCCATATACAGGTCTACCTTTGATATAATTTCCATAGGAGCGTGCATTGAAAGCACAGGCACACCCAGGTCTACTACATCTACATTCAAGTTAGCTACATATTTTGCGATGGTACCGCCGCCGCCACCGTCAACCTTGCCAAGCTCGCCTGACTGCCACAGTACATTTTCACGCTGAAGCATACTGCGTATCTCTGCCATATACTCGGCAGATGCGTCCGAGGTACCGTACTTGCCGCCGCTGCCTGTGTACTTTGTAATAACAACGCCGTTGTTAATATAGGAGCTGTTGTTTGCCTCGTATGCGCTTGCATAGGTTGGGTCAAAGGCTGCGTTTACATCGGCAGACAGGCACTTGCTGTTGTTAAGTGCGACATAGCCCTTTACGCCCTGTGCGTCTGCAAGCTCGTTAATAAAATGCTCCATAAAGGCAGACTGCATACCTGTGTTGCCGTCACTGCCTGTTTCTTCCTTGTCTACAAGCAGTGTAACAGCTGTATATTCAGGTGCTTTTGCATCTACAGCCGCCATTAGTGCCGGATAAGCACACACCTTGTCGTCGTGTCCGTAAGCGCCTATCATACTTCTGTCCAGTCCAATATCTCTTGCCTGGAATGCCGGTACAAGAGTAAGCTCTGCCGACAAGAAATCCTCCTCGGCAATGCCGTATTTTTCAAAAAGTATGTTTAGAATGTTCAGCTTTACAAGCTCTGCCTCATCGTCATTGCTAAAAGGTCTGCTTCCTATAAGAACATTTAGGTCTTCACCTGTAAAAGCCTTGCTCATTGGCTTTGTTACCTGCTGTTGTGCCAAATGCGGCAAAAGGTCTGTTACGCAGAAGCATGGCTCGTCATTATTTTCACCGATTATAACATCCTTGCAGCTGCCGTCCTTAAAGGCTACTACACCGTGAAGAGCCAACGGAATAGCTGTCCACTGGTATTTTTTTATACCGCCGTAGTAATGTGTTTTAAACAGTGCAAGGTCGTTTGCCTCGTACAACGGGTTTGGCTTTAGGTCAAGCCTTGGAGAGTCTATATGGGCAATAGCTAAGCGCACGCCCTTGTCAACCTTTTGCTTGCCGAAAACGGTCAGCAATATGTTTTTGCCTCTGTTTACAACATAGGCTCTGTCACCCGGCTTGTACTGCTTTGTGCTGTCATAAGGTGTAAAGCCGTTTGCCTCCGCAATTTTTACAGAAGCAGCTACTGCCTCACGCTCTACCTTTGCGTGGTTTAAAAATTCTACATAGCCCTTGCTGAATTCATCAGCCTTTTCCACCTCGTCGGCAGAAAGCTTTTTAATGCCGTTGCTTTTGTTTACAAACAGCTTTTCCTTCAGCTGTGCAGCAGCTGATTTTTCTTGTTTTTCCATACTGAAATTCTTCCTTTCATTTTTATTTGCAATCTATAAAGCCATGCATTTTTTGCAACGCACCGCTTATTAATCTCCGCCTTCTGTGGCGGAGTCAGTCGCCTGTGTACTTTCCTCGTTATTATTGCCGTTGCTGTTATAATAATTCTTTGCCCACTCCACCTTTTCAACATAGGCTTCGGTTTCGGGGTACGGTATGCGTGACAGTGTTTTGCCGTCGCTTGAATATTCGCTGTTTTCAAGCCAACTGTCTACAGCGCCAAAGCCGGCGTTATAAGCGGCTACCGCTGTTTCCTCTACACTGTACCTTTCCATAAGAAAATGTAAAAATATGCAGCCGTACTGAATATTAATTTCGGGGTCATAAAGACTTTCCGAGGTCATTGTAACCTCGCCATATTTATAATTTTGAAGCCACTCAAAGGTTTCGGGCATTAACTGCATAAGTCCCATGGCACCTGCTGTCGAGCCGGCGTCCGGGTTGAAATTGCTTTCGGTTTTTATTATAGCAAACACCAAGTTAGGCTCAAGGCTGTATTCTGCGGCATACTTGTAAACATATTCGTCATAGTCGTTTGGATGCATAGCCTCGCCCAACCTTTTATTTGAATTTACAAACAGCATAATAACTCCTGTGAGCATTGCCGCCGCCAACACAACCGTTACAATAACAGCCACTACTGCACCGCCGCTATACCTGCGCTTTCGTTTTTTTGCTGTAATAAAATCACCCCCTGCAAAGCCTGTTAAACAGACTGTCAACCTCTTTTTGAATTTCTTCAAGACTGCCTGCACCGTTTATAACATAGTCCGCCGGCGCTGTATAAAATTCCTGTGGGTTTTGAGCTTTCATTCTTATTTTTGCGTTTTCCTCCGTTATGCCGTCACGCTTAATTATTCTTTCCATTCTTACCTCAAGCGGTGCCACAACGGCTGCCACATAGTCGCATATAATATCCATATGGCTTTCAAGCAAAACCGCCGCGTCAAAAACTATAACGGGATTTTCAACTTCTCTTCGTATTTTATCAATTTTTTTCAGCACCTGCATACATATCCACGGGTGGGTAATGTCATTTAACCGCTGTGTGCTTTCAGCTGTAGAAAATGCCCTTTTGGCTAACAGCTGTCTGTTTAAACTGCCGTCTGCATTTATAATGTCACTGCCAAAGGTCGCACACGCCTGTTCAAGGCACATACTGCCCTTTTCAAGGGCTTTTCTGCCTAATAAATCGGCGTCAATTATGTAACAGCCCTTTTTCTGCAGCATTGCCGTTATGGTAGACTTGCCTGCCCCTGTAGGGCCTGTTAAGCCTATAACAGTATAATTACGCAAGGTCTATCACCTCAAATCCTGCCGAACGAATAAGCCTGTTGTACACCGCCAAGCCTACGCCGCCGGTTTCTGGGCAACGGGCGTATACGGTGGTTAGCCCCATTTCGTCAAGCCTTCTAAGGTCAGAAAACAGGTTGTGAGCCTGTGCGCTGTAGTCGTCCTTTTCGCCAAGCACCACGCAAGGCACATTCAGTTCTGCACAGTCCTCTTTGTAGCACAGTGCACCTACGCCCTGTAGGCTGTGACGGTTTACATAATTAATATATTCCTCGGTGCTGCCCTTTAATATTATTACTTTTGCCTTTGGGGCATAGTGCTTATACTTCATACCCGGGCTTGCCACAACTGCGTTTTTGTCAAGCATATGGGTAACGCCCTTGTCTATATGCACATCGCCTATAACACTGCGCAGCTGTTCAACTGTAATTCCGCCGGGCCTTAAAAGTGTGGGAACATCTGCAGCTACTGTAATAACGGTAGACTCCAGCCCCACCTGACACTGACCGCCATCTATTATCAGCGGTACTCTGCCCTTTAGGTCGCTGTAAACAGCTTGTGCCGTTGTAGGGCTGGGACTGCCCGAAAGGTTTGCCGACGGTGCCGCCAGCGGAACTCCTGCGGCGTTTATAATTTGCTGTGCCGCCTTGTGTGACGGAAAACGCACTGCCACAGTAGGCAGCCCTGCCGTAACCTGTGTAGGCACCCTGTCAGAGCAAGGCATAATAATTGTAAGCGGTCCGCTCCAAAAGGCCTCTGCCAGTGCCCTTGCCTTTGGCGAAAATTCCTTTACCAGCTGTTCCACCTGTGAAATATGGCTTATATGAACTATAAGGGGATTATCCATCGGTCTGCCCTTAGCCTTAAAAATTTTCTCAACAGCCGCAGGGTCAAAGGCGTTAGCCGCCAAGCCGTAAACGGTTTCTGTAGGCATACCTACAAGCTGCCCCTCTCTTAGGAGCCTTCCTGCCAATTCAAATGAACTCTGACTGGGCTGTAATACCTGTGTTTCCATTATTTTTCAAGTCCCTCCTGAAGCTGACTTGCACGGTATGCCGCAATAAGCGGATCTATAACCTGGTCAAGACCGCCGTTAAGCACCTCGTCAAGCTTATACAAGGTTAGGCCTATGCGGTGGTCTGTAACTCTGCTTTGAGGATAGTTATAGGTGCGTATACGCTCGCTTCTGTCCCCTGTGCCTACCTGCGACTTACGCTCCTGTGCCACAGCCTGTGCCTGTTTGTCACGCTCTGCCTGCAACAGTCTTGACTTTAGCACCTTCATTGCTTTGTCCTTGTTTTTATACTGACTTCTTTCGTCCTGACATTCTACTACGGTACCCGTAGGCAAATGGGTAATTCTAATGGCAGACTCTGTTTTGTTAATGTGCTGACCGCCTGCGCCGCTGCTTCGGAATGTATCTATTTGTAAATCGGTAGGATTTATTTCAAGCTCTACATCCTCTGCCTCCGGCAAAACTGCCACTGTAACAGTTGATGTATGTATTCTGCCCTGTGTTTCGGTTTCAGGCACACGCTGTACACGGTGTACGCCGCTTTCAAATTTTAGCCTTGAATATGCACCCTGACCGTTTACCATAAAGCTGATTTCCTTAAAACCTCCAATGTCGGTTTCGTTAGCGTTTAAAATTTCTGTTTTAAAGCCACGCTTCTCGGCATACATTGAGTACATTCTGTACAAAACGGCAGAAAACAGCGCTGCCTCCTCGCCGCCTGCGCCGCCTCTTATTTCTACAATAACATTGCGGTCGTCATTAGGGTCCTTTGGCAATAACAGAATTTTAATTTCCTGTGTGCTTTGCTCTGCCTGTTCCTTAGCCAGTGCAAGCTCCTCCTCTGCCAGCTCTTTCATTTCCTTGTCTGCTGTGCTGTCGCCCAGAATTTCCAAAGATTCCTCTACAGCTGCCCTTGCCTGCTTGTAGCGCTTGTATTCCTCTACTATAGGCTCTATCTCTTTAAATTCCTTCATTATTTTTTGGTACTGCTCCGGGTCGGCGGCAACAGACGGGTCATAAAGTCTGTTGTTCAGCTCGTTGTATCTCTTTTCAAATATATCCAGTTTATCTTCAAACATAAAAAATCTCCTTGCTGTTGTTATATTTTATTTATAATCAGCAGGCTATTCTCCTCTGACAATCTTTTTTATGTTCTTTTCAATTTTTGACCGAGGCACCATAACCTCTCTGCCACAGCTCTGACACTTTATTTTAAAGTCCATACCTACACGGAGCACAACAAAGCTCTTACCGGAGCAAGGGTGGGGCTTTTTCATTTCAAGAACATCTCCGACTTTTACATCCATATTGCTTACACTGCCTCTTTGCCTATGCCCTACATCATTTTGCAAAGCATTATAGCCAAGGGGCAGACTGCTCCTTTCTTTGTTATTTTGTTATCGTATTATTATACCACACAATACACCGCTGTGCAATTTTTGCCATATACAATTTACACGGCAGCTATTGTAACGCATATCTGCTTAAAACAGGCTGAAAAAGAAATGCTACTCGCAAATATACTGCTTTAGCCTGCCATACAGCTCCGGCTCCAGCAGTGCCTCTGCCATTATGCCCTGTGCTGTGTATTCCTCGCTGATAAGGGTTGCCCTTTTGCGTATATCCGCCACTGCTCCTGCCTTTTCAAAGGGAATAAGCAGTTTTACTCTTTTTATTTGTACCGGCAGATTTTCCTCTACAGCCGCCAACAGCTTATCTATACCCACAGCGTTTTTGGCGCTTATTCTTACAGACCTGCTTACAGAAGGCAGTACGCCAAGCTGTGCATCTACCTTATCCCACTTGTTTAAAACAGGAATAACCGGCGTATCGCCACAGCCCAAGCTTTGCAGAAGCTCCCTTGTAACCTGTAAATGCAAGTACGCCTCCGGGGACGATGCGTCGCATACATTTAAAATAATGTCCGCCTCTGCGGCTTCTTCAAGTGTAGACTTAAACGCCTCTACCAAATGGTGCGGAAGCCGCCTTACAAGCCCTACAGTATCAATAAGCATTACGGTTACGCCGTTTGGAAGCTTTAGTGCCCTTGAGGTAGGGTCCAGCGTTGCAAAAAGCTTATCCTCTGCAAGCACTCCGGCGTCCGTAAGGCAGTTCATAAGGGTAGACTTGCCTGCGTTTGTGTAGCCTACAATAGCCACTGTAATAATGCCGTCCTTTTTGCGTCTGCTTTTTAGCATATTGCGGTGCAGCTCTACATCTGCCAGCTGTTCCTTTAGGGTTTCCATTCTTTTGCGAATGTGCCGCCTGTCGGTTTCAAGCTTGCTTTCGCCGGGGCCTCTGGTGCCTATGCCGCCGCCCAGCCTTGACATTGCCGCACCCTTGCCTGTAAGCCTTGGCAGCATATACTTTAGCTGTGCCAGCTCTACCTGCAGCTTACCCTCCTTTGACCTTGCCCTAAGTGCAAAAATGTCCAGAATAAGCATTGTACGGTCTATGGTGCGTACATTGGTAGCCTCTTCAATATTTCTTATTTGTGTAGGAGTAAGCTCACAGTCGAAAATAAGCAGGTCTATGTCTTGGTTTTCGCAAAAGCTTGTTATTTCCTCAAGTCTGCCGCTGCCTACATAGGTGGCGGTGTCCGGCTTTTCTTTCTTTTGTGTTAATGTTGCCACAGGCACAGCACCGGCACTTTCTGCAAGCTCCCACAGCTCGTCAAGTGACGACTGTGCGTCATAATCTCCTGTATCAACACACACCAACAAAGCCCGCTGCGGCTTTGCTTCATTTTCGTATAATTCCATATAATCTCCCATAATTTGTTATTTATTGATTTTAATTGTATCAGCCGCTATAGAAATGTCAACCGTAATAATGTAAAATAATTTTTAATAGCCGTTTATAATTCTTGTATGGCATTCGCCTAATTATTATGCCCGTTTGTACTTGAATTTGGCAACATTTTTTTGAAAATATATTTTAATTATTAACAATTTATGATAATATATAGAGTAATAAAAAATATCTGCGGCATTCACCGGTTAAAAGCCTTTAAACGCCGTATTACCTTTGAAAGGTTGTAAATAAGATGAAAGAAAATTATGATGTAGTAATTGTCGGTTCCGGAGCAGCCGGCTTGTATGGTGCTTTGCAGTTTAGTGACAAGCAAAGTGTTTTGGTTATTTCAAAGAGAAACGCCGAGCTTTCAAACAGCTCTCTTGCACAGGGCGGCATTGCAGCTGTACTTGACAAAGAAAATGACGACCCTAAGCTGCACATAGAAGACACCCTTATTGCCGGAAAATATAAAAATAATCCAAAGGCAATAGAGGTACTTGTAAATGAGGGACCAAGCGATGTTCTAAGGCTGCGTGAGCTTGGCGTAGAGTTTGACTCTGACCCAAGCGGCAAAATGCTTATGACCTTAGAGGCAGGTCACAGCAGGCACCGCATAGTTCACCACAAGGATTTTACAGGCAAGGCTGTAACAGACACTCTTATTGAAATTGTAAAATCAAAAGAAAATATAGATTTTGTAGAGGACACTCTTGTGTTCTCTGTTGACAAGGCTCAAAACGGCTTTTACATAGGTATGCTTAACGGCGACCACAGTATAACCACCGTAAGCTGCAGCTACTGCATTTTGGCAACAGGCGGCATAGGCAGAGTGTACAAGTACACCACCAACAGCGCCATAGCAACCGGCGACGGCATTACCTTTGCAAGAAATTTGGGAGCAAAGCTGATGCACCTTGACAGAATACAGTTCCACCCTACAGCCTTTGCGGCAGAAAAGGACAGAGAGCGTTTTCTGATAAGCGAGGCCGTTCGTGGCGAGGGTGCCGTACTGCTTAACTGCTACGGCGAAAGATTCGCACAAAATTATGACGAGCGTGGCGAGCTTGCACCAAGAGATGTAGTAAGCGAGGCTATTATTCGTGAGTCTATGCGTACCAACAGCGAAAACTTCTACCTGGACATTACCCACAAGTCACCGGACTTTGTAAGGGAAAGGTTCCCTATGATATATGACAAGTGCCTTGAGGAGGGTGTAGACATTACAAAGCAGAGAATACCTGTATTCCCTTGCCAGCACTACCTAATGGGCGGTATTGATGTTGACCTTAACGCAAAAACCTCTGTAGACAGACTGTATGCCGCAGGAGAATGCTCTCACACAGGCGTGCACGGTGCAAACCGTTTGGCAAGCAACAGCCTGCTGGAGGCGTTGGTGTTCTCACGCCGTGCGGCGCAGAATATTATGGCTGATATTGCACAGGGCAACCAAGGAGTTGTAACAGGCAGCGAGCCTGTATACAATATGGGCACTGTTCCTCTGCCAAAGGGCATAAGAACAGAAATAAGAAGCACCCTGCAGGATGTTTATTTTGTTCTTAAAAAGCCTGAAAAGTTTGAGAAAACCTACAAGCGCTTTACAGAAATACTAACCGACCTTGAAAACACCGACTATCAGCTAACCTCTGACTACATAGAGGCAAAAAGCCTTGCAACCGTAGCACAGGAGATTATGCTTGAGGTTACACGCAAGCACCAGGAGGATTATTAATATGACAGTAAACCCGATATATGTTGACAAGCTTATAAAAGAGGCCTTGTTGGAGGATATTAACTACCTTGACACAACCACAGATTATCTTATACCGCCGCAGCAAACATCTACAGCTAATTTTTTAGCCAAGGCAGACGGCGTGCTGTGCGGCATTGAAATAGCTATGAGAGTTTTCCAGCTTTTACAGCCTGACTTTAAGTATGAAATTTTCATACAGGACGGCGAAAAAGTAAAGAAAGGCGACATTATAGCAACCATAACCTGCAACACCCGCACACTGCTAAAGTGTGAGCGTACTGCACTGAATTTAGTACAGCACCTAAGCGGCATTGCAACAGAAACCGCACGCTGTGTAGAGCTTGTAAAGGGTACAAAGGCTTCCATAGCCGACACAAGAAAGACTCTGCCGGGACTTCGCCCTATACAAAAGTACGCTGTAACTGTAGGCGGCGGAAGAAACCACCGCTACAACCTTTCGGACGCAGCTATGCTGAAGGACAACCACATTGACGCAGGCGGCGGCATTACAAACGCTGTGGCAAAGCTAAAGGGCAAGCTGGGACATATGACAAAGGTTGAGGTTGAGGTACGAAACCTACAGGAGCTTCAAGAGGCTATAGACGCCAATGTAGATGTTATTATGCTTGACAATATGTCACCTGAGCTTATGGCAGAGGCCGTAAAAATTACAGACGGCAGAGCCTTGCTGGAGGCCTCCGGCGGCATTACAAGCGAAACCATTCGTGCCGTAGCAGAAAGCGGAGTTGACATTATATCCATTGGTGCATTAACGCACTCTGTAAAGGCCTTTGACATTTCACTTAAAATTGCAAAGTAGCTTTTATTAAGGACGCTGTCCTTAAAACCTGCAAAGGCTCTGCCTTTGAACCGCAAGCCTTTGAAAAGGCTTGACCTAAACTTAAATTTAAGACGGATTTATTATAAGTCAGCTTTGTTTTTCTACATAAAATAAAGCCGGCTTATTTAATTTTTATCTTTTATCTTTCAACTTTAAACTTTTATCTTTTCACTTTTATACTTTGCTTTTGGTCTTTTTATTTAAAGCTAATGGGTTACATTATAAAGGCATTGCTATTTTTCCACAATTTGTTATAATATTTATGGAAAACCCGGTTTGCTGCTGGGTTTAGAATTTTACAAAATTATACAAAATAAATTATAACTTCGGAGGTATTTAAAATTGGATAACAACTACAATATTAATACTAAATGTGTACAGGGCGGCTACACACCGGGCAACGGTGAGCCACGACAGATTCCTATTATTCAGTCTACTACATTTAAGTACGACACCAGTGAGGATATGGGCAAGCTTTTTGACCTGGAGGCATCAGGCTATTTCTATACTAGGCTTCAAAACCCTACCAACGACTATGTAGCGGCAAAAATTGCACAGCTGGAGGGCGGTACAGCCGCTATGCTTACCTCCTCCGGTCAGGCGGCAAACTTTTTTGCACTTTTTAACATATGCCCGTGCGGAAGTCACATTGTAGCTTCTTCGTCTATTTACGGCGGCACCTTTAATCTTATTTCTGTAACAATGGCAAAAATGGGCATTACTGCCACCTTTGTTTCACCTGACTGCACCCCGGAGGAGCTTGACAGTGCCTTTACCGAAAACACAAGGGCTGTATTCGGCGAAACCATTGCAAACCCTGCTTTGACTGTACTGGATATTGAAAAGTTTGCAAAGGCGGCCCACAGCCACGGCGTACCTCTTATAGTTGACAACACCTTCCCTACCCCTGTAAACTGCCGTCCTATTGAGTGGGGCGCAGACATTGTTACACACTCTACAACAAAATATATGGACGGTCACGGTGCGGCTGTAGGCGGTGCTATAGTGGATTCCGGTAAATTTGACTGGATGGCACACGCTGACAAATTCCCTGGATTATGCACTCCTGACGATTCGTACCACGGCATTACCTACGCTGAAAAGTTCGGCAAGGAGGGTGCTTTTATTACAAAGTGTACAGCACAGCTAATGCGTGACCTTGGCTGTATTCAGTCGCCGCAGAACGCATATATTCTTAACCTGGGCTTAGAGTCGCTCCATGTGCGTATGCCACGCCATGTTGAAAACGGACAGGCTGTAGCTGAATTTTTACAGTCACACCCAAAGGTAGCCTATGTTAATTACTCCGGTTTGCCAACCGACAAATACTACAAGCTGGCTCAAAAATACCTGCCAAACGGCGGCTGTGGCGTAGTGTCCTTTGGACTAAAGGGCGGCAGACAGGCGGCTGAAACCTTTATGAAAAACCTAAAGCTTGCCGCTATAGAAACTCATGTAGCAGACGCAAGAACCTGCTGTCTAAACCCGGCTACCTCTACCCACCGCCAAATGAACGACCAACAGCTCAAAGAGGCAGGCGTACCGGCTGAGCTTATCCGTATTTCCTGCGGCATAGAAGACAAGGCGGATTTAATTGCAGACCTGGCACAGGCACTTGAGAAGATATAAAACTGTACTTATATTACTTATGATTAATTTTATATAGCAAGCAACATAAAATTGCCATCAAAAATAAAGCCACAGCTGTAACACAAAGGTGCTTACAGCTGTGGCTTTGCTGTGCATACAACTGCACAGCTATTAATAATTATTCAGTTTGTTTATCAAAAGCAATCGGCTTAGTGCTTTTTAAAACTGATTTTTCTTAACAATACAAATGATGTACCCGCCGACAAAATCAGCACAAGCACCATAGCCACTACCGAAGCACTGTCGCCGGAATAACCTTTAAGTGTAGCAGATTGTGACACCTGTTTATTGTTTTTTACAGATACCGCTAAATTATCGTCTGTTATTGATATATTGTTATTTGGAATAGTGATTTTACTATTATTTGCAACATCAATCAGAGCGTTTTTCTGAGTAGCGGCTTTACCGTTACCTTACAGGTAGCTGTTTTGCCGTTGAACAGGGTTATTTTTATATTTGCCGTGCCTGTGCCTACTGCCTTTATTACTGCTTTGTTGCCCTTGCCCTTTTGTACTGTTGCTACCCTTGTGTTTGTGCTTGTCCACTTTAGGTTTGCTCCGTTTGCGTAGCTGCCCTTGCTTGTGCTTTCGCTTATTGTGTAGCTTTCACCCTTTCCAAGTGTTAGAGCTGTTGGGTTAATTTTTACGCTTGTTGGGGCCGGCTTTACTGTCACCTTGCAGGTGGCTGTTTTGCCGTTGACTGTTTTTACAGTTATCACGGCTGTGCCTGTGGCTTTAGCTGTTACTTCGCCTGTGTTGCTTACTGTGGCTACACTGCTGTTGCTTGTAGACCATGTGCAGGTTTTGTCATTAGCATTTGCCGGTAAAACTGTGCTTATCAGGCTATAGCTTTCACCCTTGCCCAGTGTTAGTGTGCTTGGGTTTAGCTTTACCTCTATAGGCAACACTTCTTCTTTAAATATAAAGCCGTTGTCATTTGCGTACCTTTCCGCCTCTGTTCCCTTTTTACCGTATATAGTGAAGCCATTTACTTTTTTTCTCTGCACACTATTATTATCATAATAATATCCAAACGCACTACCACATATTTCTGCAACACTGCTTGGTATAGTAACACTCTTTAAGCCTGTGCAGCCATAAAATGCCCAACTTTCTATATTTGTTACACCGTTTGATATGGTTACACTCTTTAAGCCTGTGCAGCCACTAAACGCATCAATACCTATTTCTTTAACACTGCTTGGTATGGTTACACTCTTTAAGCCTGTGCAGTCATAAAACGCAGCACTACCTATTTCTGTAACACTGCTTGGTATTACATATGATGAACTCTTTGCATTTGGGTATGCCAAAATTTCGGTTTTATTCTTGTTAAACAGCACACCGTTTACCGATGTGTAATTCTTGTTATTTTTGTCTGCTGTTATACTTGTTAAGCCTTTGCAGCCCCTAAACGCATTCTCGCCTATTTCTGTTACACTGCTTGGTATGGTTATGCTCTTTAAGCCTTTGCAGCCCCTAAACGCATACCCGCCTATTTCTGTTACACTGCTTGGTATGGTTATGCTCTTTAAGCCTGTGCAGCCACTAAATGCACACCAACCTATTCCTGTAACCTTATACCTGTCAATAGTGCTTGGTATGGTTACTGCTTTACTGCCGATGTCGTTATATTTTGTTATTCCGGCAGTGCCGTCATCTAATACAGAATATTCAAATCTGCCGCTTGTTACGGCACTTGCCACAAAGGGTACAGCACTGAATATGCCTGCAACCATAATCACCGACAGCAACAGCGAGGTTATTTTGTTTAATTTTGTCATAAGTTTTTCCTCCTAAAAATAAATTTGTACCCATAGTATCAATTTATATTATCTTAAAGTATTATTATACCTTTTTACAGATAATTTGTCAAGGTATACAGCATAATATTATACCTATAAATTATACAAAGAGAATAAAAATTATGAGCATAATAACCACCACCAAACAAAGCCACAACCGTAAACACTTTTGTGTTACAGTTGTGGCTTTGCTGTGCATAAAACTGCACAGCTATTAATAATTATTCAGTTTGTTTATCGAAAACAATCGGCTTAGTGCTTTTTAAAGCTGATTTTTCTTAGCAATACAAATGATGTACCTGCCGATAAAATCAGCGCAAATACCATAGCCGCTACCGAAGCGCTGTCGCCTGTAGCTACCTTGCCTACAGAGCTGCTTCCGCTTGTACTGCTTGTATTATTTGCAGTGCCTGCACCGCTGTTTGTATTACTGCTTGTATTATTCACAGTGCTTACACTGCCATTTGTGTTATTGTTATTACCGTTTTCAGACGGTGTTGGAGCTGTAGGCTCGGTCGGAACTGTCGGCTCGGTCGGCTCCGTTGGTACTGTCGGCTCCGTTGGTACTGTCGGCTCTGTCGGAACTGTTGGTACTGTTGGTACTGTCGGCTCTACAGGTGTTACACTCTCAACAAACTTAAAGCCGTTATCATTTGCGTACCTTTCCGCCTCTGTACCTTTTGTGCCGTATATGGTGAAGTCCTTAATTTTAACCAAAGTATCATCATATGTATATCCAAATGCATAATCACCTATTACTGTAACACTGCTTGGTATGGTTACACTTGTTAAGCTTGTACAACCGTCAAAGGCAGAGTCACCTATTGTCTTAACGCCGTTTGATATAATTACACTTTTTAAGTTTGTACAATCCCCAAATGCAGCGAAACCAATTACTTCAACACTGCCCGGAATAGTTACGCTTGTTAGGTTTGTAGAAGTTTCAAAAGACATACCATATATTTCTGTAACTGTGTTTGGAACTATATACGAAGCCCCTTTCTTTGCATTTGGATATTTCACAATATCAGTCTTATCTTTACTAAACAGTACACCGTCTACAGATGTAAAATTTTTGTTATTAGCATCTACACTTATATTTTCTAAACCTGTACAGCATTGAAAAGCTTGTGGGTGTATATCTTCAACCCCATTTGGTATAACTAATTTTTTTAAACCTGTACAATTATAAAATGCACCCATACTTATGTATGTAACAGTGCTTGGTATAGTTACATCTGTAATACTCTTGCAATTTCCAAATGCAGCACCTATACCTGTAACCTTATACCCGTCAATAGTGCTTGGTATATCTACTGTTTTACTGCCGTTGTCGATGTATTTTGTTATGCTGGCAGTACCGTCATCTAATACGCTGTATTCAAAGCTGCCGCTTGTACCTTTGGTTTCGGCCCCTGCCACAAACGGTATGACGCTGAATATGCCTATTACCATAATTGCTGACAATAACACCGAGGCTATTTTGTTTAATTTTGTCATAATTTTTCCTCCTAAAAAATAAATTTGTACCCATAGTATTAATTTATACCATTTACAAGTAACATTATACTCATTACGGATAATTTGTCAAGGTGTATGGCATAATATTATACCTATAAGTTATACAAAGAGGATAAAAATTATGAACAAAATTGCTGAACTTAGAAAAGAAAAAAGAATGAGCCAAATTGCACTGTCACTGGAGCTTAACCTGTCGCAAAAAATGATAAGTGCCTACGAAAACGGAAAAAGCGAGCCTAGCATTGCCACCCTAAAGCAGATGGCAGACCTGTTTCAGACCTCCGTTGATTATATTATTAATTATACAGAAGTACGCCAACCTATTGATAAACTGGTACAGCAACAGCTTTCAGAAGATGAATGTGTACTGTTGAACGGTTTTCGCCGACTGCCTGCAAAGCAGCAAAACATAGCTGTGGGAGTAATTTTGGGACTAAACTCTGCCATTAAATAATTGCTAAAATATAACAAAAGGCTCCGCCCCTTTGACTGTAAATGTCAACCGTGGGCGGAGCTTTTTTATCGCTTGTTTATTTATAAAAATTAAGGATTTACTAAAATTATACAGACTGTATAATTTTAACCCTACAAAAAATTTTTTAAAATTTTCATCTTAAATATTCACGGCATAAAGAATGCCGCTTGTGGAGCGCTTTGTATATCAATGGCGTGTCCAACCTACTAAACGCTGAATTTCAGACGCCTTGCCTAAGTCGCCCTCTACTCTTACCTTGCCTACTGTGTAAGCGGCTACTACATTCATTTCGCCCCTTGCTATCTGCAAAAAGTCGTTAGTATCAGAAATAAACCAAACATCGTGGTCGTTATAGTCATACGGCTCTATGGCAACATTGCCGTCACTAAATTCTATGTAAAAGGTTCCGCCGCCCTCGCCTGTCATAGTAACCTGTATAGCAAGGTGTCCTTTATAGTCTTGTACATTTGCGTGTGAAAAAATCCCCTTAATTTCATTAAAAGCGTCCTGAAATGTCATTTTTCTACCTCCGATATTTTTCTATATACCTATAACTTATGTATATTCGCTTTTCCGTAAACTATTACACAAAAAACTCTATTTCAAATAATAACATTGGCTTGAAGCAAAATCAAGTGGCAAAAATTATTTTGGTAAACTGTGCAAAACGCATATAATATATAGATATTTATTATGATAAATTACAAACGCTCAGTTACTAAATATTGTATTACAGATGAAACTCTTACATTATATATTGTATGATTAATCCTTTATCAATATTAAAGCCGGCGCACAAGATTTAAAGGTCTTTCGCGCCGGCTTTCGTGTTAAATATCCGCCGGGCTTGTAATCTTGAAAGCGTGCCGAAAATTAATCGTCAATTTCCTTTAAGTCCTCTTCGCTTACCGCACGCATTGGCTTTCTGTTAAACAGGTCATACATAACAGGCACTATAAACAGCGTCATTATAGTAGCATACAGCAAGCCGCCTATGCACACTATAGCTACAGGCTGCATCATTTCTGCACCCTCGCCTATGCCCAGTGCCATAGAGAACAGACCTATAATTGTGGTAATGGCTGTCATAAGTATTGGTCGCATTCTTATTTTACCTGCCTGAACCAACGCTTCTTTTTTCTCCATACCCTCTATGCGCAGCTGGTTGATGTAGTCTACAAGCACAATACCGTTGTTTACTACAACACCGCACAGCATAACAAAGCCGATAAGTGAAACAACGCTTATGTCAAAGCCTGTAATAAACAGACCTATAAAGCCGCCGGTAAAGGCAAGAGGGATTGTAAACATAACTATAAACGGTGACTTTAAGCTTTGGAACTGCGCCACCATTATCAGGTAAATAAACACTATACCCAATGCAATCATTTTGAACAGCTCAAATACCGACTCCATAGTGGTTTCGTTTTCGCCGCTAAAGTCGATAGTTATCTCGGAGCCGTGCTGATATTTTTCAACCGCCGACTGAACTCTTGAGGAAACATCGGTTGTGGTGTAGCCGTCCTTAATATCTCCTGTAACGGTTAGGTAACGCTTTTGGTTTTCTCTGCTGATGGAGCTCATAGAGTCTGCCTTTTTAATAGTAGATATTTCACCTAAGGCTATGGTTTTTTCATCGCCCTCGGTTGTGGTGTAGGTAAGCTTTTGGTCCATAAGCTTTTCAGGGGTAAACTCCTCTTTCTGCTGGTCTACCACAACTACATCTATAGCAGAGCCGTTGTCGGTTGTAAGAGAGGTAGCTGTGTTTTCGCTTTTAATAAGTGACGCCACCTGCTGGAACACCTGCGCAACAGTTAGGGAATTTTTCATAGCCTTTTCTTTATCTACTGTTATTCTAAGTTCAGAGGTTGTGTCTGAAATACCGTTGTCGGCTTTTTCTATACCATCTACATCAGAAATTATTTTTGTAATGTCATTTGCCGCCTTTTGCAGCTTGTCAAGGTCATCGCAGTATATTTTAACGCCTACGCCGCTGCCTGTAAGTGCAGACATAGAGCTCATACTGCCTCCGCTTACGCTTACCTCTGTACCGTCCTTAAACATTTCGTCAGCTTGCTTTTGCAAGTCGGTAGAAATTTCGTTACTTTGCTTTGCAAATTCATCCTTAAGCACCATATATAATGTAGCGTTTTGCGTATCGGTGCTACCGCCCATACCCATAATGCTCATGGTGCTGCCTACCATAGCGCCTACGGTTTCGTATTTGTCGGATTCGTTTATAACCTTTAACAGCTTTTCGGAGGCTTTTACAGTGTCTGCCATTTTACTACCCTTTGGCATAGATATGCTTACCTGTATTTCAGAGCTGCTGGCACTTGGCATAAAGCTGAAGCCTCTTGACAGTGCAAGAGCCGTACTGCCTGCAAGAAGTACAAATGCTGCAATAAGTGAAATTGCCCTGTGTGCCAAAGTAAAGCGCACTGCCTTTTCATAATATTTCAGCATACCGTCCATAAATTTATGTGAGCGTGGCTTTACTCTTTTAAACAAGGATTTACCCATTGCCGGTACAAGTGTAAGTGCCACAATCAAGCTTGCCATAAGCGAATATGTAATAGTAAGGGCAAGGTCAGAAAAGATTTGTCTTGTTAGGCCCTGCACAAAAACTATAGGCAAGAACACACACACTGTAGTAAGTGTAGACGCCGTAATAGCGCCTGCAACCTGTCTTGCACCGTTCATAGCCGCCTGTACTGCCGACATACCCATATTACGCAGCCGGTAAACATTTTCTATAACTACTACCGAGTTATCCACAAGCATACCTACGCCTACCGCCAAGCCGGACAGCGAGATAATATTCAGTGTTACTCCGCTGAAATACATAAGCACAATGGCAAATACCACCGAAAGCGGTATAGAGCAGGCGACTATAAGCGTAGGCTTAATATCCCGCAGGAACAGCAAAAGTATTATAACGGCAAACACCGCACCAATTACCAAATTTTCAAGAACACTGTTTATAACAACATTTATATATTCACCCTGGTCCATAAGAACAGTGTAGTTAAAATCAGGGTTATCTTCCTTTATGCTTTTCAGCTTATTTTCAATGTTTGCACAAACAGTGGCAACGGCAGCCTCGGAGGACTTTGTAAAGGAAAGCATTACACCGTCACTGCCGTTTATTTTAGCGTAAACCTCGTCAGAATTATTCTTCACGAAAACATCTGCAACATCTTTTAGATATATAGGGTCTAAATCGTCCATACCAAGGTCAAACAGCAGAAGATTTTCAATTTCCTTTTGGTCTGTCAGCTTGTCGCCTACACGCACCAAATACTTGTCGCCGCTTTGGGTTATGTAGCCTGCCGGCATAGAGAAGTTTTCTGCCGTTAAAATACCGGAAACCATTTCAAGGGTAATGGTTTTTGTAAGGTCGGACTTATCCTTTGTTTCCTCTTGCTTTTCGTCTATAGTATCAAGGGCTGTTTCAAGCTCCTTTTTTGTAGACTCCAGCTGTGCTTGCGTGGCAGAAAGAGTGGTCTCGTTTACACGCAGCTCAACATAGGCAGAGTTCATTTTGTAGCTTGCCTCGTCCTTTTGCCTGTTAAGCTCCTGCAAGGCACTGCTTAGTGTCAGCGTGCCTGCCTCGAGCTGTTTCAGAGTAGTGTTAAGCCCTTCGATGGCGGCGTCTATTTTGTCTATACCGCCCTTTAGCTCGTCAATAGCGTCCTGCAGTGTGTCGGTAGTAAAGCCCTGTGTGCTTAACGACTGCTTAATAGCGTCCATAGAGCCTTGCAGCGATGCCAGGGTTTGGCTGTACTCGTCAATTTTGTCTGACAAATTTGCAGAGGTAATGCCCATTTTCTTTAGCTGTTCGTCAAGCTCCTCAAGCTGCTGCTTTGCCTGATTATACTCGTCTGTACCCGGTGTAAGTGTTTCAATAGCGGTGTTCAGACTGTCTGCAGTGGTTTTATACGCCTCCAGCTTAGTTATGGCGGAGGTCATATCCTGTATATTTTTTTGCAGCTCAAGCACTATTTTTTGAATAGACACCAACTGCTGATAGGTGCTTTGCAGCTGTGTACGCTGAGCCGTTAATGAGGACAGCGTGTTGAGTATCTGCATTTTTCCGTTTAAAATTTCAGACTGCTTTTGGTCAAGCTGGCTTTGTGCAGAGGAAAGCTGTTGGTTTACCTCTTTACGCTGTTTTTCAAGCCGGTCTTTGCCGTCCTGTATTTTTTGCTGACCCTCTTTTGTTTGCTCCAGACCGTCATTCAGCTTAGTAAGGTTAGAGTTAAGCTCGCTTTTTGACTCGCCAAACTTGCTGTCTATGGCGTCCTGCACCTTTTTATTAATCTTTTTAAGCTTCTTCTGATTAATAGATACATTAATGCCCTCTTCAACATCGCCTATAGTAGAAATTGAGGCAACGCCGTCTACACCCTCAAGCCGGTTAAGCAGGGTGTTGTTTACATAATCGGTCAGCTCTGCTATCTCCATACCCTTTACATCAACGGCAATAACAGACGCCGGCATCATATCCGGATTAATTTTCATAAGGGTTGGCGTACCTACGGTATCGTCCCAGCCTCCCTCAAGAGTGTCTATTTTGCCGCTTACATCTACTGTGGCAGTATCCATATTGGTACCGTCTTCATATTCTATAGTAACCATAGAATAGTTGTCGCTTGATGCAGAGGTAATCTCCTTTACGCCGTCAAGGGTAGCCAACGCCTGCTCTAAAGGCTTGGTTACGGTTGTTTCTACAAGCTCAGGACTTGCACCGGGATATGTAGTTACAACTATCATATACGGGAAGTCCATATTTGGCATTAGGTTTGGAGTCATACCTATAAACGAAACAACGCCAAGCACTATAACCATTATTACGGCTACCAGCACCGTAAACGGCTTTTTAACACTGAATTTTGATAACATCTTTACCTCCTGTAAAAACCGTTCTTCATTAAAAGAAGCATATGGTCTAATTTATTCTTAACAGCCGCAGCGTCCATTTTCATTACGAAAATTTCAAACCACGACTTGCAAAGCACAGCAACTACTATTTCCAGCATAACCTCTATGTCGCCTTCACTTTCAATATTTAACAGGCTTTTGTTTACCAGCTGCATAATTTCTTGAATAACCGGCTCACCCTGAGGGCAGGATTTTTCAATTAAAAACTGACTGTTATAGTCGGTAAAGCTAAACACTGTTTTAAATGCCGATGCATAATACTGCTTTGCACAAACCTGTACAACATAGTCAAACACAATTTTGCAGGCACCAATTAAATCCCCGTTTGTCTTATTTAGTGCGAATTTACAAGTGTTGCACATATCCAGCCTAAAATCCTCAAGTATTAAATGAAATAAATCTGTCTTATTGTCAAAGTATTGGTAGAAGCTTCCACGGGATATTTTTGCCGTATGAACTATGCGGTTTATTGAAATATCCTCAAAGTTGTATTTATCAATTTCGCTTATTATAGCCTTTAATATTCTTTCCTTTTTATCCTTTGGAAGATTGTAGTAGGTCTGCTTTATCAAGCATTCTTCCCCTCCTTGTTTAATTCTGCACCGATACACTGCGGTTATGTAAGTGACAACCTGTCATATTACTGATAATTATAAATAAATTATGTGCAAATGTCAATAAAATGTTACAAACAACATATACATTATTAACAAATTGGCAGCTTCTACAGCAAATATACAAAAGTAGCCACGGTTTTTCCTTGACCTTATATGCAAAAAGTAATATAATAGCTTACGAACGCGAACCAGCCCGTTTTATGCAGACTGCTTAGCGGTTTCAGTTTAAAAGGAAAAGAGGGGAAATATAATGGAAGAATATATGTTTATACTTAACATAGCTCTTATTCTTATTTCCACAAAAATTTTTGGTTTAGTATTTAAACGCTTTCATATGCCGCAGGTAGTAGGCGCTTTGCTGGCAGGCTTAATACTTGGCCCTGCTTTACTGGGCGTACTGCGCGAGGACGAATTTATAAGTCAGGTATCCTCACTGGGCGTTATAGTGCTTATGTTCTCTGCCGGACTGGAAACAGACATAAAAGAGTTTAAAAAAACCGGTAAGGCTTCGGCCATAATAGCACTACTGGGCGTTATAATACCGCTTATAGGCGGCTATCTGCTTACAGCCCTTGTTATGCCGCCTACACAGGGCGACAGCTCTCAGCTTACATTCTTAAAGCAAATGTTTATAGGCGTAATTTTAACGGCTACTTCGGTAAGTATTACGGTAGAAACACTAAAGGAAATGGGCAAGCTGAACACCCGTGCCGGCAACGCTATATTGGGTGCCGCCATTATTGACGATATTTTGGGTATTGTAGCCCTTACCATTATTTCAAGCTTTGCCGACCCTAATGTTGATATGCTGGTGGTATTCCTAAAAATACTCGGCTTCTTTGCATTCTCGGGCGGTGCAGGCTTTGTGTGCTACAAGCTGTTCTCGATGTATATGGACCGCTACAAAAAGGACTACAGAAGATTTGTTATACTTGCCTTTACATTCTGTCTGCTAATGGCGTGGATGTCAGAGGTTGTGTTTGGCGTAGCAGATATTACCGGTGCGTATATAGCCGGCTTGATACTGTCCAACACCAGCAGGCGTGAATATTTGGGAATGCGTTTCGACACCCTTTCATATATGCTGCTGTCGCCTATCTTCTTTGCAAGCATAGGCTTAAAGGTAGAGCTGCCTGCAATGTCCGCTACCATTATTATATTTGCCGTTTTACTGGCAATAATAGCCGTAATAACAAAAATGATTGGTTGTGGCTTAGGCGCTAAGCTGTGCGGCTTTACAAACAAAGAAAGCCTACAGGTAGGTGCAGGAATGATTTCCCGTGGCGAGGTTGCACTTATTGTTGCCGACAAGGGACTTTCAATGGGACTAATGGACAAAGACCTGTTTGCACCTATTGTAATAGTCGTAGTAGTAACAACTATAGTAGCCCCTGTAATACTGAAATTTGTATTTGCAGACAAAAACAGCAAAAACAAGGGCAAACAGCCAAAGCCGGAGCCTGTGTACGAAACACCTGAGCAAATGAGCGAATCCGTTATATAAAATATTAAATATCCGACTATTTGGGAGGCAGTAAAATCTGCCTCCTTTTTCATTGCAATAAAATTCAAAATAGAATATACTGAAAACAATAAAAAAACCGAGGTACAAGCTATGTATAAAATATTTATAGTTGAGGACGACGCCGACTTGGCAGGAGTTATGAAAAAGCAAATAGAAAGCTGGGGAAACACTGTGCACTGTGTCGGCAATCTGCAAGAGATTATGCCGGAATTTACTGAATTTGACCCTCACTTGGTTATGCTGGACATAATGCTGCCCTTTTACAACGGCTACCATTGGTGTACGCAAATACGCAAAGTGTCAAATGTGCCTATAATTTTTTTATCCTCTGCCGCCGACAATATGAACATTGTAATGGCTATGAATATGGGCGGGGATGACTTTATACCAAAGCCTGTAGACCTAAACGTTTTAACGGCTAAAATACAGGCTATGCTCAGGCGCACCTATGACCTTGCCGGAAAAGTGCCGGTGCTGGAACGAGGAGGCGCAGTGCTGAACCTAAACGACTCTACCCTAAGCTACAACGGACAAACTCTGGAGCTAACCAAAAACGAATTCCGTATTTTGCAAACCTTAATGGAAAACAAGGGAAAAATAGTAAGCCGTGACAGCCTAATGACAAGGCTGTGGCAGATGGACTCTTATGTAGAGGAAAACACCCTTACGGTAAATGTAAACCGACTGCGCAAAAAGCTGGAGCAAATAGGGCTTGAGGGCTTTATAACCACAAAGGTAGGTCAAGGGTATATTATTTCTTAAGGAGGTACTGTATGAAAAAAAACATTAAACTTATAGGCACATACCTGTACAGCCACCTGCTTGCCATTATAGCTGTGGCTGTACTGTACATAATAATGTTTCTTATGCTTTGGGCATATGCTGTGCCGTTGGAACCGCTTTTGTACGGCTACGCACTGTCGGCACTTATACTTGCCTTAATTATACCGTTCCATTTCTACAGGTACTACAAACGCCACAAACAGTGCCGGTACCTGCTGCACAATGCAGAACTGCAAACAGAGCCGCTTACCATAGAGGGAAGCCTTGTGGAGCAAGACTATAGGGAAATAATAAACCAAATGTGGCAGCTTAACCGTGAGGCAACCACAAACTTTGAAAAAGCCCGCCAGGAAAGCATAGACTACTATACTACCTGGGTGCATCAGATTAAAACCCCTATATCTGTAATGAAGATGGTACTGCAAAGCAACGACACCGACGAAAACCGTGAGCTGTTGTCACAGCTTTTCAGAATAGAGCAGTATGTTGAAATGGTGCTGTGCTATTTTAGGCTAAACGGGCCAAACGACTTTGTACTAAAGCTTCAGCCATTGGACCCTATTATAAAGCTGGCAATACGACACTATGCCCCACAGTTTATACGCAAAAAGCTAAGCCTGCACTACACCCCTACAGGAACTCTAATTCTTACAGACCAAAAGTGGCTATTGTTTATTATAGAACAGCTTATTGACAACGCCATAAAATACACCGAAAGCGGCGGCATAACCATTACCGTAGGCAGTAACAACGTTTTAGAAATTAAAGACACCGGCATAGGCATTGCGGCGGAGGATTTACCTAGGATTTTTGAAAAGGGCTTTACAGGCTACAACGGCAGAACAGATAAAAAATCAACAGGACTGGGACTTTACCTGTGCCACCGGGCCGCCAAAAAGCTTTCCCACAAGCTTACGGTAATCTCTTACCCGGGCAAGGGCAGTACATTTTTTATTGACTTCAACACCTACGACCTAAAGGCGGAGTAGGCAGTCTTACAAAAATGTCACATTACCCCTGCAAAATGTAACACAAATAAATTTTATGTGGCAACTAAAAAAGATATAATAATTATATCAAGAAAACAAGGAGGATTTTTATGGCACTGCTTGATGTACAATGTCTGGAAAAAATATACACCACTCGTTTCGGTGGCAACCGTGTACAGGCATTATCAAATGTATCTTTTTCAGTAAACGAGGGAGAATATGTGGCTATAATGGGTGAATCCGGTTCGGGAAAAACCACCCTGTTGAATATTTTGGCCGCCCTCGACAAGCCAACAAAGGGTGAGGTTTTTTTAGATAACAAAAAAATGTCCGAAATTAAAGACAAAGAGCTTTCTGCTTTTAGGCGTGACAATTTAGGCTTTGTTTTTCAGGATTTCAACCTGCTTGATACCTTTTCTATAAAGGACAACATATTTTTGCCTCTGGTTTTATCCGGAGATAATTATAAAATTATGGAGAAAAAGCTGCAGCCCATAGCAACCAAACTCGGGATTACCGATATTCTAAATAAATTCCCATATGAGGTTTCCGGCGGACAAAAACAGCGTGCAGCTGTAGCAAGAGCCTTAATAACCTCGCCACGGCTTATACTTGCCGATGAGCCTACAGGTGCACTGGACTCACACTCTGCCGACGATATGCTTGAGATTTTCAGCGAAATCAACCAAATGGGACAGACAATTCTAATGGTTACGCACTCCGTAAAAGCGGCAAGCAACGCAGGCAGAATTTTATTTATAAAGGACGGCGAAATTTTCCACCAAATTTACCGCGGCGGCTGCACAAACGAGCAGCTGTACCAAAAAATATCAGACACACTTACATTAATTGCTACAGGCGGTGACTGCAATGCGTAACTCTTTCTACTTTCGACTGGCATTGACAAATATTAAAAAGCACGCAAGAAGCTATGTGCCTTACATTATAACCTGTGTAATAACCATAGCAATGTTTTACATTATAAAATCCTTGGCTTTTAATTTAGACAAAAACCTGTCAAGTATATCCGCCGCAACATCAATGAGCCTTGGCAGCATAGTGGTGGCAATATTTGCAATAATATTCCTGTTTTACACCAACAGCTTTTTGCTTAAAAAGCGAAAAAAGGAGTTTGGTTTGTACAATATTTTGGGTATGGAAAAAAAGCATATGTCTGCACTTATTGCCACAGAAAGCCTGATTATAAGCGTTATAAGCATTGTACTGGGCTTAATAATAGGCATAGCCCTTGACAAGCTTATATTTATGATAGTTATTAAGCTTCTTGATGGGCAGTCCCCTTTGGGCTTTACTATAATTCCCGAAGCAATTTTACATACAGTGGTTTTATTCTGTATAATATTTGCCGCAATTTTACTTAACTCTGTACGCATTGTGTACACCACCAAAACCATAGACCTGCTGCACGGTTCAAACACAGGCGAAAAAGAGCCCAAAACAAAATGGCTTTTAGCTATTCTTGGTGTGCTGTGCTTAGGCGGCGGCTACACAATATCAATAATCAGCAAAAACCCTGTAAGTGCTATTGGGCTGCTGTTTATAGCTATTGTATTGGTTGTAATAGGCACATATTTTATTTTTGTTGCCGGCATTATAGCACTGCTGAAGCTTCTGCGTAAAAACAAAGGCTTTTACTACAAAACCAGCCATTTTATAAGCGTTTCGGGTATGATATACCGTATGAAGCAAAACGCCGTAGGACTTGCCAACATATGTGTGCTTTCAACTATGGTATTGGTTATGGTTTCTACCACCTCATCACTGGTTATAGGTATGCAAGATACTATTAATACAATTTCACCTTATGACTACAGCATTAGTGTTGCTGACGGAAAAACCAATCAACAGGTTAAAGATGATATAAAAAATACTGCCGCTGACAACAATCTAAAAATTACAAAATTTGTAGATTATCAATACCTTGAATTTAATGCCGACTTAAAATACAACTACATAACTGCGTCGGACTACAGTGCAGAAAGCGAAAACCTTGTGGGACTGATAATAGTTACCCAACAGGACTACAATATGCTGACAAACAGCAATGTAAGACTAAGCGACGAGCAGGTAATGACGTTTTATCCAAACAGCTTCCCATACTCTGACCTTACAATATTTGACCAAAGGTACAAGGTAAAGGAAAGCCGCAAAATAAGCGACTTTATACCGGGCAAAAGCCGTATGGGCTACTCAATTTATGACAGCTACGGCATTGTTGTAAAGGATAACAGTCAGCTTCAGCAGATTAGCAAGTATTACAATTCCTTTTATGGCAACAGCGAAACTAACGAATATAATGAACATAATTGCTATTTTTATGAATGTAACTTTAATGTAGACGCCGACTTGAAAAAGCAGCTTGAATTTAACGAAATTATCAAAAATTCTGAGCTTTATCAAGGCAGCTACTACCACGACTCTATATCATCAACCTTTAAGTCAGAAATCCTTCAAGCATTCCGTGATACATATTCGTCTTTGTTCTTCTTAGGCATCTTCCTGAGTATTCTGTTTATTATGGCAACCATACTTATTATTTACTACAAGCAAATAAGCGAAAGCTACGACGACAAGGAACGCTACGAAATTATGCAGAATGTAGGTATGAGCCACACCGAGGTAAAAAGGACTATACGCTCTCAGGTGCTTACGGTATTCTTCCTGCCGCTTATTGTGGCCGGTGTACATGTAGCCTTTGCGTTCCCTATTATGTCCAGGGTACTTTCACTTTTGGGGCTTATAAATGTTACGCTGTATATAACCTGCACCGTAATATGCTTCTTGGTTTTTGCCCTAATGTACGGAATTATATTTGCTATAACCTCAAGGTTGTACTACAAAACAGTAAATAAAAAGCAGGCTTAACAACAAAGCCTTTAACTGACAATCCGCATATAATACACAATATTAACAGTCTACCAACAACTACTCCCCATATACAAAGTGAAGCTGATTTATAGCTCCTCTTCCAAAAGGGCACTGCACATAATAAACACTCCTATCTTTTGTGTGCAGTGCCTCGAAAAGCCAAAAAAGGCATTGCCCTGTATTTCATCTACAACAGTGGCAACGCCTTTTTTATTTCTGTGTTGTTTTGTATAAATAACGGCCTTAAAAAATTTAAGCTGTTACTTACGGCTTTTATTTTTCAGCTTGTCCATTTTGCCCTTTATGCTTTGGGTTCGTTTCTTTGTTTCCTCCTCGTTTAAAGTCAGCTGTCCCTCTTGGTTTATGGTAAGCACACTGCCCTCTTTGGCAGACTGTGGCACCTCCTTAATATCTATGCCGAAAAACTCGCCGTTTTCGTCCTCGCAAATTGCAAAGCCGCCTTCAAATCTGTCTATAATTAGGTTTTTCACTATGCTTCTCCTCCTGTATTATGTCCTGCCCTTGTAGCTGTTTTTGCTGCCCTTGTGGTGATTGTGTCCGCCTGTACCCTGTTTGGTTCCTTTACCGGCATATTTTGCACCCTTGCCTTTTAACGGCCTATTATTTTTGCCGTTTCTGTCGTTCTTACTGCCTTTGCCGTTTTTGCCGCTGTTTTTATAGGTGTTAAAGCCCGGCGGAGGGGTTACAAGGCAGTTTTTGCCGTTGCCTATAAGGTCGGCTCTGCCTGCGGCAAGCAACGCCTTAACAACTGTTTCTTTATTTTTAGGGTTAAAATATTGCAGTAAGGCTCTTTGCATTGCCTTTTCTTTTGGCGAGGTAGGCACATAAACCTCCTGCAGTGTATAAGGGTCAAGGCCTGTATAGAACATACAGGTTGACACTGTACCCGGTGTAGGGTAAAAGTCCTGCACCTGCTCCGGACGGATATGCTCCTTTTTCAAGAACAGTGCCAGCTCTACTGCGTCCTTTAGAGTTGAACCCGGGTGAGATGACATTAGGTATGGCACCAGATACTGCTCCTTGCCTATACTCTTTGTTATTTCATAGAATTTATCCATAAAACGCTTGTACACCGCAATGTGCGGCTTGCCCATTTTGTCAAGTACAGCGTCTGAGCAATGCTCCGGGGCAACCTTTAGCTGACCGCTTATGTGGTACTTTACAAGCTCCTTAAAGAACTCGTCCGATGTATCCTCCATCATATAGTCAAAGCGAATACCCGAACGGATAAACACCTTTTTTACGCCATCAAGATTTCTCAGCTTTCTTAACAGCTGTAAATATTCGGTATGTGTTACCTGCAGATTTTTACAGGGCTGTGGTGCAAGGCATTTTTTCTGCTTGCACATACCTGCTTTTTCCTGAATTTTGCAGGAGGGCTGACGGAAGTTTGCGGTGGGGCCGCCTACATCGTGAATATAGCCCTTAAAGCGTGGATTTTTTGTAAGTGAAACCGCCTCTTTTATAACGGATTCTTCACTTCGTGTTGTAACTACCCTGCCTTGGTGAAAGGCTATAGAGCAAAAGTTACAGGCACCAAAGCAACCCCTGTTGTGGGTTATAGAGAACTCAACCTCCTGTATGCCCGGCACGCCGCCTAAGGCCTCATAGGACGGGTGGTACATTCTTTCGTAGGGCAGTGAATACACCCAGTCAAGCTCCGACTGTGTAAGCGGCGGCATAGGCTTGTTTTGTACAAGTATGTACTTGCCGTGGCGTTGAATTATCTTTTTGCCCCGTACTGCGTCCTGCTCCTCCATTTGCTTGCGGCAGGAAACTGCATATTCCTTTTTGTTTTCCCGCACGACCTCATAGCTTGCACACTCTGTGGCGTGCGAAGGAATATAGTCCTGTGTTCTTACTGCATAGCAAATGCCCCGTATGTCGTGCAGCTGTTCTACGGTACAGCCGTTGTTTAGCCTGTCGGCTATTTCCATCGTTTGATTTTCGCCCATACCGTAGGTAAGAATATCTGCACCGCTGTCAAAAAGTATAGACGGTCTTACGGCATCGTCCCAATAGTCATAGTGGGCAAAGCGTCTTAATGAAGCCTCAAGTCCGCCTATAATCACCGGAGAATCCGGATATATCCTCTTTATTATTTTTGAATAAACAATAACGGCTCTGTCCGGTCTGTTGCCGCTTTTGCCGCCTGCTGTGTAGGCGTCGTCACTTCTTCTGCGTTTGGCGGCGGTATAGTGTGCCACCATACTGTCTATATTGCCCGATGTAACCAAAAAGCCCAGCCTTGGCTTGCCAAAGCGTTTAAAGTCCTTGTCGCTGTGCCAGTTTGGCTGTGGCAATATAGCCACCTTGTAGCCCTTTGCCTCCAGCACCCTTGACAGTATGCTTACACCAAAGCTTGGGTGGTCTACATATGAGTCACCTGTAACAAACACAAAGTCCGGCTGCTGCCAGCCTCGGCGTTCCATTTCTTCTCTTGTTATAGGCAAAAAAGCCATTGCTAAAGCCCCTCCTAAATATCAATATGCAATAAATACAGCACCGCTAAGTCTTAAATATTACTTGCTTACATTATTTTTTCTTTCAAGCCACTGCTGGTAGCTTAAAAGCACCTCTCGTGACTTTGAGCCTACATGAGGGCCTACAATGCCCATTTGCTCCATTTCGTCAATAAGTCTGCCCGCCCTTGCATAGCCTAAACGCAAACGACGCTGCAAAAGTGAGGTTGAGGCCTGTCCGTTTTCAACCACAAGCTTTATGGCCTCCTCCATCATTTCGTCGTCACTGACTGCACCGGAGGATGCCGAGCTGTCGCTGTCCTTGCCCTTTGTAAGCTCCTGCTCGGTAATCTTTTCGATTTCCTCCTGAATTTCCATATCGTAATTACTTGTGTGGTCTTTCTTTACATAGCTTGTAACATTTTCGATTTCTGCGTCAGAAGCATAGCAGCCCTGCACACGCATAGGCTTTGCCGCACCTATCGGTGCAAACAGCATATCTCCTCGGCCTATAAGCTTTTCTGCACCGCCTACATCAAGAATAGTACGGGAGTCAAGCTGTGACGAAACCTTTAGTGAAATACGGCTTGGAATATTCGATTTAATAACGCCTGTAATAACATTAACAGTAGGTCTTTGTGTAGCAACTACCAAATGCATACCTGCGGCTCTTGCCTTTTGTGCCAAACGGCATATGGAGTCCTCTACCTCTGTAGGGGCGGTCATCATAAGGTCTGCAAACTCGTCAATAGCTATTACTATGCTGAACATTCTCTTGTCCGGCACAGGTATGCCGTTACTGTTCACAATAGGCTGTGCCTCTAATTCCTCTTCCGTTTTTTCTGCACGAATTTTATTGTAAGAGTCCACCATAGCGTTATAGCCTGCAATATCTCTTACACCAAAGGCAGAAAATGTACGGTAGCGGTTTTCCATTTCGTTTACTGCCCAGTTCAAAGCACCTGCCGCCTTTTTAGGGTCTATTACAACATCAATAAGCAGGTGCGGTATGCCCTTGTACTTTGAAAATTCTACCATTTTAGGGTCAATAAGCAAAAGCTTAACCTCGTCGGGATTTGCCTTGTACAGCAGGCTGATTAGTATTGAGTTTACGCATACAGACTTACCGGAGCCTGTAGTACCGGCAATAAGCAAATGGGGCATTTTTGCAAGGTCGGTAACTATTGTATTGCCGGAAATATCCTTGCCCAGCACTACAGACAGCTTGCTTTTTGCCGTAATAAACTCCGGCGAATCTATAAGCTCTCGCATGCTTACCATTGTAACAACCTTGTTTGGCACCTCTATGCCTACAGCCGCCTTGCCCGGTATTGGTGCTTCTATACGCACGCCGCTTGAAGCAAGGTTTAGGGCAATATCGTCTGCAAGGTTTGTAATTTTACTTATTTTTACGCCCGGCGCCGGCTGTACCTCAAAGCGTGTTACGGACGGCCCTCGGCAAATGTTAATTATATTTGCATTTACGCCAAAGCTTTGCAGAGTTGTTTCCAGCTTACTGCCGTTTCTTTCAAGCTCCTCCATTGCTCTTTGGGTGTTTTCGGCACTGCTTGAGGGATACAAAAGGTCAGACGGCGGGTAATGGTAGCCACCCTCTGACACCTGCTGACTGCTTTCGCTTACCAGCCGTGTTATTTCCTCCTGTGCCTGCTGAAGCTCCTTCTTTTTTCCTCCCTTTTGTTCGGAATTAATGCTTACCTTGTCAAGAATGCCTCCGGACTGCTTTTTGTTATTTTGAGTGCCGTTCATTCTTTGTACAGCCTCCAGCAGCTTGCTTTTACTGCCGGAGCTTGAGCTTATATCGCCGCTGCTTACACCCTCGTTATATGTAAGGGACTTAGTTTTTTTGCCCTCCTTTGCCTGCTTTATGGCATTTACACCGGTGCTGACTCCGGTAATGTCTATAGCCTCGGAGCTTATGTCATCGTCTTGAGCATCTGTTTCCTGCTGTAGGCCGTCATTTGATTTATCGGCAACTGCTAAACCGTTCTTTTGGTTTTTTCCCTTGCTTTCTGCCGTCTTTTTGTTTACTTGCTTTTTAATTGCCGACGCAAGCTTGTTGAAATTTTCCGCCAAATCCTTTATCGTAAGCCCGCACAGGAAGAATATATCTACAACAAGGGTAATAATACAAAGAAATTCCGCAATCTCTCTGCCGAACAAAAAAGCAAGAGGATAGCCTAAAATTCCGCCAAACACACCGGCACCGGCACCGTTTGAGTAGTCATTTATTCCGTTTATAAAAAGACTTCCCAAGCAGGCAAAATAATCGGAGGTCAAAAGCTCTTCGGAGCAGCCGAAAAGGAAAACACAGCAGGATATAAGCAGCACTGCATTTAAGCTGAAAAAGAGATTATAAGCTATTTTGCCGTTTATCTGCTTTTCCATTGCGGTAATTACACCAAGGTATATTAAAATTGCAGGCAGCAAAATTCTTGCCAGACCGAACAATCCCTTTAGAAGGTCGTGTGCCATAGTCCATAAATTCTTGCCCGGAAACAGCACCAACACTAAAAGTATAGCCGCCGCAAAAAACATAATAATAGCCTTTGCCTGCACAGGCATTTTTTTCTTTTTAGCAGCTGTTTTTTTATTGCCGGACTTTTCGGGTGTCTTTTTTTCCTCTGTTTTTGCCTGCTTTGTACTTGCCGTTTTATTTTCTGCCTTTTTGTCGGAGGCCTTTGCGGCAGGCTTTTCGGCCGCTTTTGCAGACTGCTTTTTTACTGCCATTTTATCACCTCTGTTAAAATTCATTTTCTGATTTCTGTAGTAATTCAACACTTTAAATTGTCACCTAATACAGCTTAAAGCACATAATTCAAAAGGCGTCAAAACACCCTACAGACAAGCGTTTTGACGCTGAATTTTATAGCGGCAAAATCAACCGCATTTTAAATTTACATAAATACAAGAGGCTTGCCTGTAAAAATATTCACTCCGGAATTTAGCTCTGCAATGCCTATAATAGCTATAATCAGTCCTACTGCTGCGGTGTAAGCTACAAATATGTACATACGGTCTTTTTTTAGCATCCACCTAAAGAGCAGTATTGCAAAAAAGCCTACCACCGCAGAAACAATTATACCTACTACAACAGGTAGCATTATGTCGGAGGTTACAGCACCCTGCCGAACTGCGTCCTTGCCCTCTAAAAGAGCCGCCGCCAAAATTGACGGTATGCCCAGCACAAAGGTGTAGTCAAGTGCCTTTTGCTTGTTTATGCCCCTTAACTCGCCAACTGCAAGTGTAGAGCCTGAGCGTGACAAGCCCGGGAACACAGCCGCAAAGGCCTGTGCCAAGCCTATGCTAAGGGCGTCTATAACATTCATTCTGTGTCTGCCCATACCTTTTTTTCTGACAATGCCACGCTCCCTGTAGCTGCGCTCTGTTGCTTTGTTTGACACAATGCCAAGAGCAAGCAATACTGCCGTAGCCATAAGTGCCAAGCCCACCAGAGTAAAGTAGCCTGTGTTGCCCGACCACATTTCAGCCAAGTCCTTTGCTGTCAGTCCGTTGCCAAAGGGCAGCGGAATAAAAAGCAAAAACAGCGGTATAAGTCCTATAATCAGCATAACCACAAGGTTTTGCTCCTCGGTCATTTTGCTCCACCTGTATCTGCCCGTTACTATGTCTCTTATTAAGGTAAAAAATGCAATTATAAGCTTGCCTATAAGCTTATAATAAACGGCTATTACCGCCAAAAGCGTACCTAAATGCAGCATAACATTAAAGATCAAGTTACCCTCATCCACACCCAAAATGTGCTGTGATATTGCCAAATGTCCGCTGCTGGAAACCGGCAGAAACTCTGTAAGTCCCTGCACAATGCCTTGAATTATTGCGTCAAATATGCTCATTATGTAGCTCCTCTCCCGTTAATACCGCCCCGATTATGCAGGGCGGCACTACGGATATATAATTAATTATACAGCCTTACTTCTTTTTTCGTTTGGACTTTTTGTTTTCTTCAATCATTTTATACAAGCAGTCAAGGGCGTCTCGAATAGTGCCTACCCTATCAATAAGCCCCTCCTCCACAGCCTCCTCGCCCTCAAGTATTGTGCCTACATCAAGCACAAGCTCCTGTGTATTCATAGCAAGCTCGTTATACCGCCTGTGGGGAATTTTTGAATTACTGCTTACAAAGGTAGTAATACGCTCCTGCATTTTTCTGAAATACTCAAAGGCCTGTGGAACGCCCAGGGTAAGGCCGTTACTGCGTACAGGGTGAATTGTCATTGAAGCCGAACGGGCTATAAAGGAATATTTAGCCGCTACTGCCAAGGGAATACCTATAGAATGACCGCCGCCCAGTACAATAGAAACCGTCGGCTTTTTCATACCGGCAATAAGCTCGGCAATAGCCAAGCCTGCCTCTACATCGCCGCCGGCGGTGTTCAGCAAAACAAGCACACCCTCTATGCTTTTATTTTCCTCAATAGCTACAAGCTGGGGTATAATATGCTCGTACTTAGTGGTTTTGTTTTGCGGAGGCAAAACATTGTGTCCCTCTATCTGCCCTATGATGGTCAGACAATGTATTATATGTCCGCCGTCTGCAATAATTGCCCCACATTCCTTTACCTGCTCAAGTGCGTTGTGGCTTATTGGGCTGTCTTCCTCTGAAAATTCGTCCTCCTGCTGTAGCTCTGCGTCATTTTTACTGCTTTTGCTTCCCAATTATATGCACCTCCCAGAAAACATTGTTTCCTAAAAGGCGAAAATTATACAGGTTAATTATATCACCAACAGACTCATAAAGCAACTGACAACACATTAATAAATAAACTCCCGTTCTGCGGCGTTTTATACATACCCTTGGTGCCGTGCTGTTTTGACTGTATAAGCAAAAAGCAAGCATATGCACAATGTTTAAAGATAGCATGCTAAAATTTTATTTATAAATTGACATATATCGGTGCAGGTGGTATATTATAAAGTAAGATTATATAGCTGTCGGGCAGTGCCTAATGGGCTTTTACAATATTTTTGTCTGACAAGCAAATAATAATTAGTAATTTCATATTGTTATTATAGGAGGATATTTATTGTGAAACATTATAAGGTTGGTATTATCGGTGCAACAGGTATGGTTGGCCAAAGATTTGCACTACTGCTTGAAAATCACCCTTGGTTTGAGGTAGCAGCATTAGCTGCCAGCAAGCGTTCTGCCGGCAAGGCATACAAGGACGCTGTGGGTGCTAAGTGGGCTATGACTAAGCCAATTCCTGAAAAGTTTGCGGATATGACGGTTATGGACGCTTCTGATGTTGAGGCTGTTGCATCAAAGGTTGACTTTGTATTCTGTGCAGTAGATATGAAGAAGGACGAAATTAAGGCTCTTGAGGAGGCTTATGCAAAGGCAGAGTGCCCTGTTATGTCAAATAACAGTGCCAACAGACACACACCTGATGTTCCTATGATCATTCCTGAAATTAACGCTGACCATGCAAAGATTATTCCTGCACAGAGAAAGCGTTTGGGAACAAAGAAGGGCTTTATTGCTGTAAAGTCAAACTGCTCGCTTCAAAGCTATGTGCCTGCAATTCACCCTTTGATGGATTTAGGTGTCAAAAAGGTTCTTGCTTGTACATACCAAGCTATTTCCGGTGCAGGCAAAACATTTAAAACATGGCCTGAAATGGTAGACAACATTATTCCTTACATTGGCGGCGAGGAAGAAAAGTCCGAGAAGGAGCCTCTAAAGATTTGGGGACACATTGAGGGCGACAAGATTGTTGACACAACAGTTCCTTCTATTACATCACAGTGTATCCGTGTGCCTATCAGCGACGGTCACACAGCCGCAGTGTTTGTAGAGCTTGAGAAAAAGGCTTCTATGGACGAGATTATTTCAAGATGGGAAAACTACAAGGGCAGAGCGCAGGAGCTTGAGCTTCCAAGTGCACCAAAGCAGTTCCTGCACTACTTTACAGAGCCTGACAGACCACAGATTAACAGTGAAAGAAATCTTGAAAACGGTATGGCTGTTTCTATCGGCAGACTTAGAGAGGACACACAGTATACAATCAAGTTTGTTTGTATGTCACACAACACATTAAGAGGTGCTGCAGGCGGTGCGGTTCTTATGGCAGAGCTGCTGTGCGCCGAGGGTTACCTGGACGATTAATAAAAATATCCAACGGGGGTAATATTAATGCAAGAGCCTATTTTTACGGGTAGTTGTGTAGCTATTGTTACACCTATGAACCCTGACGGTTCAATTAACTACAGTGAGTACGGTAAATTAATAGATTTTCAAATAGAAAACGGAACAGATGCTATTTTGGCTTGCGGTACTACAGGCGAGTCGGCTTGTATGGATCACCAAGAGCACTGCAAGGTTATAGAATACACCTTAGAAAAGGTAAACGGCAGAGTTCCTGTAATAGCAGGCACAGGCAGCAACGACACCGCCTATGCCGTAGAGCTTACAAAGGAAGCTAAAAATATGGGTGCTGACGGTGTATTGTCGGTAACACCTTACTACAACAAAACCTCACAGGCAGGTTTGGTTGCTCATTTTACAAAAATTGCGGATTCTGTAGACATTCCTATGATTGTTTACAATGTGCCTAGCCGAACAGGCTGTAACATTAAGCCTGCAACATATGCAGAGCTTGCAAAGCACCCTAACATTGTTGCTACTAAAGAGGCAAACGACAATGTAGGCGCTGCTGCAGAAACACTGGCGCTGTGCGGTGACAACCTTACAATGTATACAGGCTGCGACGACCTTACAGTACCTATTATGTCGTTGGGCGGCAAGGGTGTAATTTCTGTATTTTCAAATATTATGCCAAAAGAAATGCACAACATTGCTCAGCTGTGTCTTGACGGTAACTTTGCAGAGGCAGCAAAGCAGCACCTGCACTATTTAGAGTTAATGAACGCAATGTTCTGCGATGTAAACCCTATTCCGGTTAAAGAGGCTGTTAATATGATGGGCTTTAACTGCGGCGAATGCAGACTTCCGTTAGTTTCGCTTAGCGACAGCAAAAAGGCAGAGCTAAAGGCTGTAATGCAGAAGTACGGTTTAGTAAAGTAATTTGTAGTATATAAGTATAAGGAAAGTTTAAAATGACAAATATTATTTTAAGTGGCTGCAGTGGAAAAATGGGCAGGGTAATTGCCAGAGAAATTGCAAAAAGAGATGACTGCAAGGTAGTAGCCGGCGTTGATGTTTTTTCTGACGGTTCGGCTGAATTTCCTGTATATGACGATTTCAGCAAGGTACAGGAAAAAGCAGACGCTATTATAGATTTTTCTAATCCGGCTGTGCTTGCAGGACTTTTAAATTATGCTGTTTCTAAAAATGTACCTGCTGTAATTTGTACAACAGGCTTTTCCAAGGAACAAATTGCAGATATTGAGAAGGCGTCTAAAAAAGTGGCTATTTTCCATTCCGGAAATATGTCATTGGGCATTAACCTGTTGATTGAGCTTTCAAAAAAGGCTGCTGAAATCTTAGGCAGTGCCTTTGATATTGAAATTATCGAAAAGCACCACAACCAAAAGCTTGACGCACCAAGCGGCACTGCTTTGATGATTGCCGACGGCATATCTGAGGTAATGGAAAACGAGCCTCAGTATGTATATGACCGCCACTCCTACAGAAAAAAGAGAGAGAAAAACGAAATCGGTATTCATGCCGTTCGTGGCGGCACTATAGTAGGTGAGCATCAGGTTATTTTTGCCGGTCATGACGAGGTTGTTACGCTGACGCACCAGGCACAGTCAAAAGAGGTTTTTGCTATCGGTTCAATTAATGCGGCTGTTTATTTAAGTGACAAAGCTCCGGGTATGTACAATATGTCAGATATGCTGCGGGGTAAATAATAAATATGGGAGTTGTATAATATGAGTGCAAAAATTCAGGTATCTAGCGATGTTACGCTTGTAACACTAAGAAATGCTCCTGTGGATATGGATTTTATTGCTTCGGTATTTGAGGACATTGCCGCCTTGAATATCGATATTGATATGATTTCATTATCCCCTGTACAGGGGAGCAGCACATCTGTTTCGTTTACTATAAACGATGACGATCTTATGCCTTTGCTGGGCTACACCTCAAAGCTTAAAAGCAAGAATATTAAGCCTATAGTCAGCAGCGGCAACTCTATTATAAGTCTAACAGATAACGATATGGCAGACCATCCGGGCGTGGCCTCAAAAATTTTCAGAGCTATTGCCGATTCTAATATAGACCTGCGTATTGTTACAACGTCACAGGTGCAGGTGTCTGTACTGGTAACTGACGCTGTTTTTGAGCAAGCATACAAGGCGCTAAGCACTTGTCTGGATTCATAAATATTGTTATGAAGCAAGGGGTGTATTTACCGGTGTATGTCGGTAGGTACAACCCTTTTCTTGCGAAAAAATCTTGTAAAATACCGAATTATTAATGCTTTTTCCTGAGCATAGGGTAGTATAATAAGCCTGCACAAATAAAGCCTTGCTGTATGCAGAGGCGGCAGGCATAAATATATAGCTAGAGAGGATGTTTAATATGAAAAGAGTCGGCTTTTTAACAAGCGGCGGCGACTGCCAGGGGCTTAACGCAACTATGAGAGGCGTGGCTAAGGCACTGTATGAGTATTACGGTGAAAAAGATGTTGAAATTATAGGCATTTTGAACGGCTACAAGGGATTAATTCATGGTGACTACAAAAAGATGAAGCCTGAAGATTTTTCGGGAATTTTGAGCATGGGCGGTACAATTTTGGGAACATCCCGCCAGCCGTTTAAGCTAATGCGTATTATTGGTGAAGACGGTATAGACAAGGTAGCCTGTATGAAAAAAACCTATAAGTACCTAAAGCTTGACTGCCTTGTTATTTTAGGCGGCAACGGCTCTCAAAAAACTGCCAATTTACTTAGAGAAGAGGGCTGCAACATTGTTTCTCTGCCTAAGACAATAGACAACGACCTATGGGGCACAGACAAAACCTTTGGCTTCCAAAGCGGCATAAATGTAGCTACCTACTGCCTGGACGCTATTCACACCACAGCTACATCCCATAGCAGAATTTTTGTTGTAGAGGTTATGGGGCACAAGGTTGGCTGGCTTACTCTATATGCCGGCGTAGCAGGCGGAGCAGATGTTATACTGCTGCCGGAGATTCCTTATTCTGTTGACAATATAGTTAAAAAGATTGAGGAAAGAGAGCGTAACGGAAAGCACTTTACAGTAATTGCAATGGCAGAGGGTGCTGTACCTAAGGAGGTTGCAGAGCTTTCCAAAAAGGACAGAAAGGCTGCTGTTATGGCACAGCCTAACGGAACATTTACCTCACAGCTTGCAGCACAAATACAGGAAAAAACAGGACACGAAACAAGAATTACCGTACCGGGCCATATGCAAAGAGGCGGCGAAACCTGCCCGTATGACCGTTTTCTGTCTACAAGCTTCGGTGCTGCCGCAGCACAGCTTATTATAGAGGAAAAATACGGAAATATGGTAGCACTGCAGGGCGACAAAATTGTTCCTGTTCCGCTGGAGGAGGTTGCCGGCAAGCTGAAAACAGTACCGACGGACTGCGACGAAATTAAGTGTGCAAGGGCCGTAGGTATATCCTTTGGTGACCAATAATAAAGGGAGGCTTATATGGCAGATACAGAAATTACCCGTGAAAGAAAGCGTTGGCTCTTCTTTGGACTTCCCTTTACTTTTACGAAGTATATAATCTACAAGAAAAAGCTGGTAGTAGAAACAGGTCTTCTGGTAACAAAAGAAAATGAAATACTGCATTACAGAATACTTGATATGGAGTATTCCCGCTCGCTGTTTCAGAAAATGTTTGGCTTAGGCACAATTACCCTGCATTCACAGGATGTTACCTCTCCAAGCCTTGTAATAAAGAATATTAAGAATTCCAGAGAATTTAAGGATACCCTGTCAGAGCTTACAGAGCAAGAAAAGCAGAGGCTGTCGGTACGCCGTGGCGAGGTAGTGGGCGGTATGCCCCACCCTGCACACAGCCCGCATATGCCTGATGATTTTGATATGCCGGACTGCCCTGACTGTATTGATGATTTTCACAACTAATTAATACCAAAATCGAGTAGGAGACTACCCATTAGTTGAGTAGCCGACCTCTCACACCACCGT
>OGPD01000143.1_pt1 | contig 93163 bp, 86 predicted proteins | sample 1552861 | NCBI WGS metagenome assembly OGPD01 (sample SAMEA2580280, study PRJEB22360) | human gut metagenome | biome: human gut; feature: human-associated habitat; material: faeces | place: Denmark | collected 2008/2010
TAAAATCCCGTGGGTAGTGATACCCGTACCGGTTCGATTCCGGTCTGCGGCATGACCTGAAACCCTTGATTTTCAAGGGTTTTTTTGATGTCTGGATATATTTACACCCTTCTGGAACACCTCTTATTTAACCCCAAAATGGATTTTGACATCAGATTTGACAGCAGATACAAAATATTTAAGCAGCTTCAAAATAATATTCTGGTATAATATTCACTTTTTTTATAGCTGGAAACTGGAATTTCCATGCTTGAAAGTTTCAAAGGTTGCGCTTTCAAAAATAAAAGTAAAATAATAGCTTGCTTTACGTAGTCAGCTGCAATATTATTAAAATATTACTGTAGATGAAAAGAATCTGACAGGAGGTAGCAACTTGATTAGACAGGAAGTATTAATGCTATTTGTACAAGGGACTAAAAAAATATTAAAAAATAATCTATCCAAACTTATTGTCTATGGTTCTTATGCCCGTGGAGATTATAAGGAAAATTCGGATATTGATGTTATGATATTAACACCTCTTTCAAAAGAAGAAATAGAGCAGGTCGAAAACAGTATTTTTGATCTGGCGTTTGATCTAGAACTGGAGTCAGGGATTGTAATAAATCCAGTTCTGGAGAATGAAGCACATTACAGATACTGGCTGGGAGCATTGCCGTTTTATGATAATGTAGAGAAGGAGGGAATTGTAATTGGATGAGAGACAAAAAGATTTAAGCAATTATCGAATTACACAAGCTGATGATAGTCTGAAAGTAGCTGACTATTGTTTAAAAGAAACCAACGAGTCTATTTATATCACCCAAAATGATGAGGGAGATATGGTAATTAAGAGTATTGATACATATGAAAAGCGTGAACAGTTACTTCGGTTACGTGCCAGAGTACTTCAGGCTGAGTGGGAAAGAATAGATGGTGCCAAAACTATGAGTGCAACTGAAGCACGAAAAAATTTGAGAGAGAGACTCGGAGAGCTGTAGAGTTGACTGTCTGGATAGATACATGTGAAGTCACTGGCAACGTTCCGCGAGGTGTTTTTTGTGGACAAAGTAAGCAATAACATTTTCTCTTCATTTACTGGCACAAGTAATAGTGCAAACCGGTTTTGGATGGATTATTATTAGTATAGAGAATACATGGTCAATGGAAGGAGAATTTTTTCCAATATGTGTTCTTTACAAGAATCGAAAACAAAAACAGGTTTTGCGGAGGATGTGTATGAAGCAGGATAAAAAAGAGAAGCGGAACAATATATTATATTCGGTATTAGGTTTCGTCCTGGGCATTGCCATGTGTGGTATAGGAATATATGGTATGATTTTAAACAGAATTGAAAGCCAGGAGTACAAAAACACTACAGACAAACGAGAGGTTATTGCAGTTGTAGAATCCTGCCGTGAGATTGATAACAGTGATGATAAAGACAAAAATAAAAAGAATTCAAGATCAGTAAAATATCGGACCAAATTGGCATTTGAGGTTGATGGAAAAGCTTATGAAGGAGAAGAAACCTATAATCAGAAAGTATACGTTGGTGATAAAGTTAAGGTCGAGGTTTATCGGACTTCAAAAGGAATTTATAAACTCCGCCCATATAACAATTTGGTAAATTTTGTGTTTTATTGTGTGGCAATTCCATTAGGCTTTATCATTGTAATAGCCTCTGTTTACAGTATAGGGCTGACCGTCAAAAAAAAGAATAAGATCATAGGATTCAGAAATGCTCCCTACTGGGCAGGAATGTGAAAGAACAAAAACCTGTCATTCAGAAGGGAGCATTTTATAATTGTGAATAAGTAGGATCAATCAAAATCTCTGGTAATGTTTGTAAGCCATTTTCTTCTGAAATAGTGAATAAATACCACAGGCATTTTTTCAAGTTCATCCAAAGACATTACAAAGTATACCCAGATAGGCGGCAGTTTAAAAACATATGCGGCAAGAAATGTGAGAGGAACTGCTACAAGCCACATAAATATGGAATCAACGATCATTCCAAATCTGGAATCACCACCACCTCTGAAGCAGCCGCATATAAGACAGGTATTAATACCTTCTCCAACAAGACGCCAGGTCGTCATAATGATAAAAACGCCAAGATAATAAATGGCCGTTTCTGTCAGCTTATCCCGATAAAAATCCAGTATCAGGGGGCGAATCGCCAGAATAACGGCACATCCGATCAGGCTTACAATAATGGTTATTCTGAGCATCCGTTTCCCATATTCTCTGGCTGTATCAATGTGATTTTTCCCCAGCTCCTGACTGATAATAATGGTAGTAGCGTTGGCAAAACCCCGACAGGCGATAGCACCAATGTTTACCACCATAACAGCGACGGCATTTGCAGCAACCATATCATTACCAATATGCCCAAGAATTGCTGCGAATGCGGAACTGGCAAAGCTCCAGACGAGGTCATTTATTACGGCTGGAGTTGCAATTTTCATAAAATCCTGGAACAGGATCCCCGATTTCGCAAAGAAGTATTTTATTCGGAATCTCACATTTGATTTGTTCAAGGAGTAGATGAGACAAATCAATACCTCTGCGATTCTGGCAATCACAGTACCAAGAGCAACACCGGTAACGCCAAGCTTTGGAAGTCCAAATAAGCCAAAGATGAAGGTGGCATTACAAAGTACATTGACACAAAGGGAGACAATGTATGTAACAGAAGGCAGCATTATCTTTCCGATACTTCGAAGGGCACTCATAAAAACCTGAGAGAATCCCATAAACATAAGTGAAAATGAAAGTACCCTCAAATACTCACTTCCAGCAGCAATTGTATCAGGATTGTCTGTAAAAATCTTCATAACCGTAGTTGGCATGGAAAAGGAGATAAGGAAAAATATCAGAGAGATAATTAAGGTGCATCGCTCTGCTAAGCCGAGAATCTTTTCTACAGTCTTTTTATCACCTTTTCCCCAGTACTGGGCACACAAAACGGAAGTACCGGTGGCCATACCATAATATAGACAAAAAAGAATAAAAGTATATTGGTTAGCAAGCGATGAAGCCGACATGGCAGTCTGGCTTACATATCCAAGCATTACAGTATCAGCAATATTCACCAATGTTGAAATCAAATTTTGAATCATAATTGGAAATGCCAATATTGATGCATATTTTAAGAAATCTTTTTTATTTAGCATGTTACAGTTTTCCTTAGTTCTTACAATTTATAATATGATGATACCAGGGTCAAAAGGTCAGAAAGCCGATGCAAGCTTGCTTGCAAGAGGCTTTTTGACCTCTTGACCCGCCAAAAACATGAGTAAGTAGCCATTTTTCAAAGAAAAATGAGCGGATTACGAATGTTTTGGAGGATTGCGGGAGCAGCGTAGCTGCGTAGCAATCCGGGTATCAAATGAGTGTCAAAAGACCTTTTGACACTCATATCATTTTATTACAATCAATGAAACAGAGAAAGTGATAAATTATAGTTTAACATATCCGATTAGAATATGCTATATAAAATGTTAAAATAGGACATTGTGAAATTACTTTTTTTTAGCTAAAATGTGAGTGTGCAAAACTTTTGGTTGGGAGTGTGAGAATATGACAAAAGATCTGACTACTGGGAAAATCATGCCCATTCTTGTTAATTTTACAGTGCCTCTTGTTTTGGGAAATTTGTTTCAGCTGACCTATAATGCAGTTGACAGCATTATTGTAGGGCATTTTGTAGGAAAGGAGGCCCTGGCGGCTGTGGGAATCTGTAATCCGGTCAGTACGTTGATGATACTATTTCTGAACGGATTGTGTATGGGAGCCAGTATCCTGATGGGGATTCAGTATGGAGCGAAAGATTATGAGACTTTGCATAGACAAATCAGTACAACTCTGTTGTCTGGTGCGTTTTTTTCATTTTTTCTCACATTGGTTTGTGTAATATTTGCTGTACCCATTCTGCTGTTATTGCAGGTGGATCCATCTATTATGAGTATGACAGTGCAATATTTGCGGATTATTTTTCTGGGATTAATGTTTACATTTTTATACAACTTTTTTTCAAGCACCTTAAGGGCATTGGGAGACAGTGCATCCCCCTTGTACTTTCTGATTATCAGTGCAATTCTGAACATTTTCGGAGACCTGTTTTTTGTTATTGTATTAAAGGCTGGAAGTAATGGATGTGCAATTTCCACAGTACTCAGTGAGGCGCTCTGCTGTCTGTTTTGTATTATCTATATACAGAAAAAAGTACCAATTCTTCGGCTTGGGAAGAAATGGCTGGTTTTTGATGCCAGGCTTTTGAAAAAAACCATTGCTTACGGGTGGGCATCTGCCATGCAGCAGGCAACTGTACAGATGGGAAAAATCGCAATACAGGCACTGGTTAATACAATGGGAGTATCGGTAGCAGCAGCCTTTGCAGTGGTTAATCGCATTGATGATTTTGCCATCACACCGGAACAGAATATTGCCCATGCGATGACCGCATTAATGGCTCAGAATAAAGGAGCTGGAAAAAATGACCGTATGAGGGAAGGCTTCCGATGTGGAATGATACTGGAGCTTGTTTATGGAGCAGCAGTTATGCTGATCTGTCTGGGATTTGCCAGACCATTGATGTCATTATTTGTAAAAGATGAGGAAGTTATCGGACATGGAGTGGTTTATCTCCACTTGATTGCGGGAATGTATATTCTTCCCGCTATCACAAATTCGCTTCAGGGCTTTTTCCGTGGAATCGGAGATCTGAAGGTGACCTTGATGAGCAGTTTTACCAATATGACAGTCCGTGTCATTGCAGCGGCACCGATGGTTTTGTTATGGAATTTTGGTATTGAGGCACTGCCATATTCCTATCTGGCAGGATGGATTGCCATGCTGCTTGTAGAGACACCTTTGATGCTTCGAATTTACCGAAAAAAGTAAAAGAAAGGACATCCTGAAAAAACGGATGTCCTTTTTATGAAAAGAAGTGCATATTATTTGCGAAAGAGACGTTTGACAAAAGCCAGAAGATCAAAATGCCGAGTCTTCGTATAGTCATTTATAAAATTGTCACAATACATATAACGTTCTGATATGATCCATTCTGGAACGGGAAGTGCATCCAGGGAACTTGTATATTCTGCGAATTTCATATTCACGCCTCCTTTAATTTGTTTTTTAAGTTACTTATATTCTAGCACAAAATTAAGGAAAAACTATGGGGGCGGATTCTAAAAATCAAGTGGAAAATATGTGCTGCCAACACAAAATATATGATATAATAAAGGAAAAATTTGAACATTTTACAGAATGGGTTAGGGTAACAAAAAGGGAGGTTTTATGAGTTTTACAATACAGGATATGATGCTGACAGCAGAAACAAGATATGAAATGAAGTTTCTGGCCGGAAAAAATGGATGGTCCAATTCAATCAGCTGGGTACATCTTCTGGAGGATACAACGATCATACAGAATTTCTGGGGAAAGGAGCTTGCAGTGACAACCGGGCTTGGCTTTCCGGAAAAAGAAGACTGGATGCATCTGGCACAGCAGCTGAACCGGTATCATGCATCAGGGCTTGTTATCAATGTGGGACAGTACATTTATGAGGTGCCGGAAGAATTGAAAGCATACTGTGATGAAAATGACCTTCCGCTACTGACTGTGCCCTGGGAAGTGCATTTATCAGATATGATAAAAGACTTCAGTATTCATGTATTTTTGCAGGATACTACAGATGAGCAGATCGCATCCGCCCTGATTGCAGCTATTGAGACTCCGGATAATCAGGATGCATATAGAAAAGATTTATTACAGTATTTTGATGTAGATGGAAGCTTTCAGGTGCTGCTGATGACTTGTGAGGGGCTGGACTCCATGGACACAGTGGAGCGAAAAAAGCTGTCTTATCGAATACAGGTATATCTGGAGGATATCACTCACAATGGAAGCTTTTTTTATTACAACTCTGATTTTGTGCTGGTAGCGAATGCGCTTTCGGAAGAGTATTTGTGCCGCCTTGTAGAGGGTGCCATAAAAAGAGGAAAAAGACGTATGCCTGGACTGCAATTGTGCGTGGGAATCGGGAGCAGATGTATGGATATTTCCCAGCTTTCGGTAAGCTATCAGAGAGCGAAGGCGGCAGCACACATAGCGATGACACAAAAGAAGCAGGTGGTAAAGTTTGATGACTGCGGGTTGTTCCGTCTGCTTTATATGGTGAAAGATAAAGAAATACTGAAGGAAATGGAAACAGAATGTCTGGCAGCATTGGAAGAATACGACAGAAGATATCATGCCGGTTATGTGGAAACTCTTCAGTCATATCTGAAGCATAATGGAAGTATTCAGGCTGTGGCAGCAGAATTGTATACGCATCGCAATACGGTGCTGTACCGTATCGGAAATATCAGGAAAATTCTGGGAAATGAGTTGAAAACGCCGGAAGAGAGACTGCCCTATCAGATTGCATTTTATATCAGAAATATGCATGGGCAGATATAAGTATTGCGCAGTAATGTTTTTCTTGTGCATAGTGTAGCGCAGTCGTATATATAGAAGCAGTTTTTTTACATAAGTAAGATTGTAAAAAAGCAATCAAGGCAGGAAGGAATGGACATATTGCAAAACCAATCAATGTTGATGTAATTCTGGAAAATCTGGACCGGATTTTGGGAAGATAAAGCGGATAAAATGAAGGGGAAATACGTGTGAAAAGCACATAAAATAATGCAGGTCTTGTTCAGACCTGCATTATTTTATGCAACAGGGCGGAGTGTAAATTACTTTGTGTAAACCTCTCAGATTGATGATGAAATCGTAGGTTTATAGAATGCAAAAATTCCTACCAGACAGTATTTTTTCTATTATCTGGAAAATTTATCACCGTAATGAATATGCATGTCCTTCCAGTCCATAAACAATACATAAAATACTTTTCCGTATTGCTGGCTTTCTACGATTCTTCCATGGTCAAGCACAGAGAGGTAAGAGCCGTCAGCTTTTCGAAGATGAAAATGAATATAGTCATTTTCATTACCACTGTCAATCTGTTCCCAGATGCTTGCTTCTATCTGTTTCTGCTCATCCTCCCGAATCAGGTTATGAAAGCTTTTGTTTGTAAGTCGAAAGAGTTCGCCCATATCTTTATATCCGGTCATATGAAGAAACTCCTGGTTGGCATAGAACAGCTCATCATCTTCTTTGTCTGCTCTGTATATGATAAATGCACCAGGAAGATGCTCCGAGACATCCTTAAGCGCAAATCCCAGCTGTTTGCGGACTCCTGACTGAAGGCCTTTTCTGTAAGCCATACATCCGTTTTTTCCGTGAAGCTTTATTTCATAAAGGGCTGCATCTGCACAGCGCATAAGCTGTGAATGGTTGGAGGCAAATGCCGGATATTCCGCATATCCAAGAGAAATAGAAAAGTGATGTTCTGTTCCCTTGTACGAGAAGGTCTTAGGCAGTCTGGTGAATTGATTCAGCTTTGCGTCTGCCTTTTCCAAGGTACAATCAGGCAGAAGAATACAGAACTCGTCACCACCGTTTCTTCCAAGCAGTACATCTGGTGGAAAAAAAGCTTTCATGTTGTCTGCCAGACTCTTTAAAGCCCTGTCTCCGTAAGCATGCCCATAGACATCATTAATAAACTTAAAGTCATCGATATCAAAAAGTGCAGCCACAAAATGTGTCTTCGGATTTTGGGCGATGATTTTTTCTGCTGCTTCATCAAATCCATAGCGGTTGTAAATATCGGTAAGGGAATCCGTGTGTGCCAGTATCTGAAATCTGTTTTTATTTTCTTTGGACACCAGCCATACCCGGGTAAGAACTGTCAGAAGCAGGATTACGGCAAGAAAAAAACCGGTGACTACAGCTATAAGTGTATTATTTCGCCATCCGCTTTGGGGGGGGGTATTTCAAATCTCCAGTTCTCTGCGCCTATTTTAAAATCATAAGAGACCGGCTGGGTTAACGAACCATCTGACTGATAAATAACCTTATAAGTGTCGCTCCAGGGAGAAGCCGTCTTTGAAATTCTATATTCATATCCAAAATTTGAAAGAGCATAAATCGAGTCTGAGAAAATATCAGGAACACGCAGGATAACAATGGTAAATCCCCAGAAATACTCTTGTTTGTTTGTATCCGTCAGATAAACCGGATTGCGTACAGCAATTCCATAGTCTCCCTGTTTCAATTCGAAAGGGCCTTGTGTAATGACTGTGTGATTGTCTCGTGCGTAACCGGAAATCTCTCCACGGTCTTTATCATGAATCAGATCAATTTTACCTGCCTCATTTCCCTCAGCCGGATAAATATCTGTCACAACACCATCCGGAGCAAGCTGTACGCTTTCAATAGAAGCAGACATAAGATTTTCAGCAATCGTGTCAAACTGATTAATCTCTCCGTTTTCACTGATCAGGATCTGCTTTAGAGCATCCGTAATCTCAATTCCACTCGCAATCTCATTTTTTATGCGTTCCCCATAGGTTGTTGCGTTTAATTGTGCTGTTATGTGTCTCTCGTTCTTCTCGTGGGTGTCTGTTTTGTATACAATGAAACCAACAAGGCATATGCCCAGTAAAAAAATGATAAGAGGCACAAGTGTTTTTTTCTTCACCTGATTTACCTCGTTTTATCTGTCGGATTTTTTATGATAATGCATTATATCACAGAAGTTTAAAAAGAAAATAAATTTTCTGAAAAAAAAGACAATATATTTTTTTACTACGCTCTGGCGAAAGATAAAATGAGTCAAGTCGGAAGTTGATAAAGAATGAAATTTGGCTTATAATTTATTTTATACTAAAATAATGTCAGGAGGAGCAAGCAATGGATATTAATATGCAAAAAAGAAATGAAGTACTGGCTCAAAATGTGATCAAAGGGCTGGAATCCCGCAATATGTCAGGTTATTACGCCGCAGACAGAGAAGCTGCTGTAAAGCAGGCGCTGGAACTGATCCCGGAGGGCAGCAGTATCGCCATGGGTGGCTGCACAAGTGCTCATGAGATCGGACTGATCAAGGCGTTGGAGGATGGAAATTATAATTATATTAATCGTGCGAAAATGTCACCAAGAGAAAGCCTGATGGCAGCGTATGATGCGGATGTATTTCTTTCCAGCGCAAATGCCATTACCAGTGATGGTATTATGGTAAACATTGATGGAAATTCCAATCGGGTTTCCTGTATTGCCCAGGGACCGAAGAAGGTGGTTTTCATTGTGGGAATGAATAAGGTCTGTTCAGATCTTGATGCAGCTATGAAGCGGGCAAGAAATGTGGCAGCTCCGGCGAATGCACAGAGGTTTGAGGTGAAGACACCTTGCAAAACTGCAGGAAAATGCTTTGACTGTAAATCTCCGGATACGATTTGCTGTCAGTTTCTGATTACAAGATATTCCAGGCATAAAGATAGAATACATGTTATTCTTGTAAACGATATCCTTGGACTTTAAACGGTGCGCTTTATTATAATAGGGCATAGCTTAGAGCGTGCTTGAAAAATCATTTCCGCAGTCTGCACGCCCCACTTTGCAGAATGTCTTTTTCAATACACACTCCAAAAGAGCAAGTCAACGAACGGCCAGGAAAGGCGTAAATACACGCTTTCTCGGCCGCTTTTGTCGAATTATAGGGAAAGTTGTCGGACGATTTTTGTTGCAAAATCCTGATATAAAACGTAGAATAATGACGGTAAGTGTGAGAAAAATGGATTTTTTATCACTGCTTAAATTGTAACCCTAAAATAGCTTGGAATCACAGAAGAACAGCTTGTGTGATTCGGGAAAACGTTACCAATGAACCGTGATCTATAAGTACATATCAGGAGGAAATCAATAATGAAAATGACAACAAAAATGATTATGCTTCAGAACATTGAGAAAATGGTGATGGAGCAGCAGCGGGTGGATGAAAATGATTCCTACATCAGACAGGACAATGAGGATCTGAAGTATCTGGAGGAACGATATGACCAGTTGCAATTATCCCACACTGTAAAGCGTGTGATCGATGATTACATCGCCTGCCTGCAGACCCGGGACGAGAGATATTCAGATCTTGCTTATGCAGCTGGGATAAGGGATACTATAAGCTTACTGCAGGGGATGGGAATGCTGAATGGAACTGCTGCAATAAGTGGAAGTTTGTAAAAGTGAAATAAGTGAACTATAACTTTAGCGCATTAAAATGCAAATATTGTTATAAAGATAAAAGAGTTACTATAAGCATGACATCACCTGCGTGCAGGGATACTTGCGGAAATAGTAACTCTTTTGTGTATTAGAAGTTTTGTATCGTAGTATAAAAAATTGATACTCAGGTAATTTTTTCGGTATTTACATAAAGCTTCTTTTATGATGAAATAAAGTTGAGTAAATATATGTATGGAGGGGTGAGTTTATGTACAATATTTTGATTGTGGATGATGAAAAGAAAGAGCGGGAAGGAATTGCGCTTTTATTAAAAAGGTTTGGGTTTCCATTAAGAACAGCATTTGCGCAAAACGGAGAAGATGCGCTGAAAATAATGGAAAAAAATCATTTTGACATTCTGCTCACAGACATAAAAATGCCCTATATGGATGGAATCCAGCTTATACGTGAAACGCAGAAAAGAGGGCTGAATCCAATATGCATTATTTACAGTGCATATGGTGAATTTGAATATGCACAGAATGCCATTTCATTAGGGGTACAGGAATATCTTTTGAAGCCAGTTAAACTGGATGCGTTTAAGGCTCTTTTTGAAAAGATCATAGAGATCTGCCAGGAAAAAGAGATCGAAAAGAAAAATAGAAATGATATCATACAGGCGAAGGAAGAGGCCGCACAGCAAAAACTGAGCTGGAATCTGCTTAATTATCTGGAGTCCGAAGAACTGGAAGAGGGAACTTTAAATCATTGGGAAACTCTGGAAAATGAATTCATCAGTGTTGTGCAGAAAAAAATCTGTATACCTGTAATTATTTCCTGTTATTCTAATTTGTTTTCTATTGAATGGGAAGAGTACCTGAAAGATATCAGAGAATATTTTGGAAAAGAAACTGTGATCATTACAAACACAGATAACCAGATCGTAGTGTTATTGATCCGGGAAAGAGATTTTTATCGGACAGCAGAAACGAAAAAAGAATGTGAGATATTGATTGAAAAATCCCAGAAAAAATATCAGGTAAACATTTTTGTTGTACTGGGAAAAAAGACCGAAAGTCTTACAGAACTGAAAAAAGAATATACAGAATTGAAAGACCAGCTTGACTATCAATTTTTCGTATCCAAAAGTATGGTATTGGTTCATGATGAAGATTATTTTTTAAAAAAGGAAAATGATATGCTTTCCCTGTATTTTGAAAGGATATTTAACTGCGCCAGAATGCAGGATTATTCCGGAATAAAGAAGGAATTTGTGAAAGTATTTGCCTATATAATGAAGCAGACTGGCTTTAGTTCAATTTATGTAAAATATACTTTTACGGATGCGATGAAGCAGATCAGCGAGTATACAGACTCTAATGTGGACATGGTACCCTGTATTCAGAAAATATATCAGGCAAGGACACTGGAAGAGGTAAATAAGATAATCGAAAACGTTCTGGATAAAATGCAGGAAGAGAAAAAAGAAGAGGTAAAAGAAAACCGCCTGGTCCACATGGCAAAAGAACTGGTTTATGAAAAATACAGTGAAAGTGATTTAAATGTATCGTATATCGCAGAGCAGCTGCAGGTATCTTCTGCCTATCTAAGTACTTTATATAAAATGGAAACTGGAAAAAATCTGGTAAAATTTATTACCTGGTATCGTGTTGAAAAGTCAAAAGAACTTTTGCGTCAGACAAATATGAAAGTAAGTGATGTGGCGGAGAAGGTAGGATACCTGAATGTGTCTTACTACATTTCTATTTTCCGAAATCATGAAGGCTGCAGTCCGGTGCAGTACAGGGAAAGGGTGCAAAATGGTGAATAGGATAGCAAAAAAAATCAACAAACAATCATTTTTGAATAAAGTAAGGATCATTTACACGCTGTTAGTTATGCTTCCTGTGCTGGTTCTGGAGATATTTGTATTGTACTCATCTACAAATTTTATCAAGGAGCAGCAGCTTCTGGAAGCGAAAGAAACCATTGAGCGGAACCATCTGAATATTGAGAATCAGATAAAGATGTGCGAAAAATCCGTATTATATGTGACCTGCAACAGTGTACTAAGGGAATTTCTCGGCTTAGATGATTCTGAGTATAAGAAACGAATCCAGATGACTTCAAATGTAAATAACCTGATTTATAACGCCTGGCTTTCCAACAGCTATTTTTCGAAGATGGAGGTTTATTCCGATAAAAGGATTTCCAATAATGATGCAGTATTCAAAAACTCTTCCGACCTGGAAGATGACAGCTGGTATGAAGCGAGTTGGAACAGCGCGGATACCTTATGGTGGAATGAAAATGGAAAATATTTTATAACACGTAGAATTGCCATGAGTCTTCCCAACCGGGTATATGGTGTTCTTAGGGCAGAAGTGAAAGAAAAAGTCTTTTCTGACAGCATTTCTATGTTTTCGGAAATGCCAGTAGATATTCAGGTGAAAAATGGTCAGGCAGTGTTGTTGAGATACAATAATGAGGGAGAAGTTGACGAAAATAATGTCGGTTATGAAGAGAAAAGAGATTTAAAAGACACTGATTGGAAAATTATTTACAGAATTGATAACTCTTATTTTTCAAGTGCTTTTCATCCAAGGATCATTGGCTCTGTTGTGATTGTGGTTCTACTGTTGCTACTGGGATTTATAGGAGTTAATAAAAGTGCCAGATCTTTGCTGCACTATTTGTATCAGATTATTGACCATGTAAAGAAAGTAAAAGATGGAAATTTTGAGATTCAGATAGCAGAAAGTTCCCAGGATGAAATCGGGGAACTGGCTCGAAATATTAATAAAATGCTGCGGAAAATACAAACGCTTATCGATGAAGTATACAAGTCGAAGCTGGATAAAAAGAGTCTGGAACTGGATCTGCTTCAGTCAAAGATTAACCCGCATTTTCTTTATAACAATCTTTCCGCAATTAATTGGATAGCCATTGAAAAAGGGGAAGACAGAATCTACGAGATAACTACGGAACTGGCTACTTTTTACAGGACTGCTCTTAACAAGGGCATAAACGTAGACCATTTGAATGTAGAAGTGGAAAATATAAAGGCCTATGTGAAACTGCAGCTTATGGCGCACGATGAAGGCTTCGATGTTGAGTATAAAATTGAGCCCTCGCTTTTAAATCAGATGGTTCCAATTTTTATTTTGCAGCCTCTGGTGGAAAATGCAATTGAGCATGGCATTGACTGCATGAGAGAAAAAAGAGGAAAAATATCCATTGAGATTTATGCAGAAAATAATGAACTCTATATGACTGTCAGGGATAATGGACTTAAGTTGTATGAAAAAATTGGTCAGGGAAAAATGTCCCATGAAGAATTTGGTTATGGGGTAAGCAATGTTGACAAGAGAATTCGTATTCTGTGTGGGGAAGGATACGGTGTGGAAATTTTTGCAGGTCCGGGAGGAACTACCTCTATAATCAAATTACGAAGAGATTTTATTACACTGGAACGAAAAGTATAGGATATAAATCTTAAAAATTTGATAATGAGATAAGTTTTTTGTTATTTTTTTCGTATCCTGTGAACGTTATACTTAAAGCAACTTAAAAATAAACGAAAGGGGTAGCAAAAAAATGAAAAAGAAAGTGATTAGCATGTTTCTTACAGCATGCACTGTATCAGTAATGGTAGTTGGAGGCGGTTCCAATCTGGTTATGGCGGATGATGCAGAGACGGTAACCTTGATGGGATGGTATGATGAGGATGACATGAATCCTATTCTGGAAAAGGTAAATGAGCAGATGGATGGGAAGTATGTGATTGAGTACACATATGTTGCAAATACTGATTATAATAATGTACTTAGCACACAGCTTGCATCTGGAGAAGGCCCAGACATTATTATGGATGGAACAAACTATCCAGCCGAAATCAAAGCTGGTAACGTGGAAGACATTTCAGATTACGATTTTGTAAAAGAGTTTAATGAGGCTGGAATGTCGCTTTGCAGTGCTGATGGAAAAATTTATGGAATTCCTTCCTATGGATGGTTTTCCGGAATCTGGTGTAATGCTTCGATTCTTGAGGAATGTGGGGTGGAAATTCCCAAAACATTTGATGAGTTTGTAGCTGCTTGCGAGACTATTAATGAAAAAGGCTATACTGCATATGGTTTTGGGATTGCGGATGACTCAACTGCAACATCCAGCTTACTGGGGTATCTGGAAAATTCTTATTATCACAACAATGAAGAAGCAAACCCTGATGGAACAGATTTTGACACCAAATTTGCAATGGGCGAAGTAACTATGGACGGACATATTAACGACTGTGTTAATAAATGGTGTACATTAGTTGAAAAAGGACTGATCGCTTCTGAATCTCTGGGAATTTCCTGCCAGGAAATGCTGAATAGCTTTAAAAATGGAGAAGTGGCTTTTCTTCATGGAGGTCCATGGCAGTATACAGAGCTGAAAGAATCCGGAGTTAATTTTAAAATGCTTCCGCAGCTTAGCGAAACAGGAGAAAATGAATACGTTTTAGGTGGACCAGCTGCATGCTTCGGTATTAATGTAAATACGGAAAATCACGATGGTGCAGAAGCTGCTTTAACAGCATTGGCTTCCGTTGAAGTTCAGCAGGCATTTGCTGATGCAAATGTTGGCGGAACCAGCTATAGAAGCGGAGTTGAGGCTCAGATGCCGGAAGAGTATGAATATGTTGCAGATATTATTAACAATGGAAATATTGCATTCCCATCTGACAGATGGAGTGTAAATCTCCCAAGTCAGTCCTTGTTTGATGAGTTTACTGCTCAGCTTCAGGGTGTTATTTCCGGAGACATCAGTGGAGACGATCTTGTGAAAGCTATTGATACAAAAGCTGACTCAATCAGATATGAGTAAATTGTAATCATTTAACAAATTTAAAATTATTCATAATTTATTAAACAGATCCTGCATTTAGCAAATGAGCTTTTTGCAGGATCTGTTTTTGTGCAATAGAGCTTCCTGTTATCAATAGAATTAACAAAAGTAAATGGATATAAAAAAAACGATAGTCATATAAATTTTTTTGGATTTATGGAGAAAAAAATCAAATTTATAATAGAAATATAAAAAGAAGGAGGGCAAGGAGAGTATGAATGCCAATCATGTAAAACGAAATCTGCCATATATTATCATGGCAATACCTGCGGTTTCTATATTTTCTGTGTTTTTTATCATTCCGCTTATTTTTACTACAAAATACAGTTTTTATAACTGGACTAATTTTTCGCCGGATATTGTTTTTTCAGGACTGAAAAATTATAAACAGCTTTTGGCAGATGGAATTATTTTGAAAGGATTAAAGAATACCCTGGTATTTGCAATTCTTACAGTATCCATTCAAAGTTTAATTTCTCTTCCTGTATCAGTGCTTCTGAATTCCAAATTAAGAGGAAGAACAATTTACCGAGGAATCTTTTTTGCACCCGCAGTATTAAGCACCTTGGTTGTTGGATATCTTTGGAAATATATCCTGTCTGCAAGTGATTATGGTTTGATAAACCAGGTGCTTTTGAAACTGGGATTTGAAAAAATCAACTTTCTCGGAAATGGAAAAATCGCTATATTTTCCATAATTGCAATTTCAGTGTGGCAGTGGTTTGGATGGTCTATGGTAATTTACATAGGAAGTTTGCAAAGTATTAGTGGAGATCTTTATGAAGCTGCTTCTGTGGATGGAGCTAACAGTTGGCAGCAGTTTTGGCATATTACATTACCAGGGCTTGCACCTGCCATAAAAATTAATTTTGTAACAAGCACTATCTCAGGTCTGAAAGTATTTGATCTTGTCTTGTCAACTACGAACGGAGGTCCGGCACATCAGACAGAAACTATTCTGACATTGATGTACTCAAAATTTTCAGATGGAAATTTCGGTTATGCATCCGCTTTTGGAATTGTATTTCTGTTGATGACAATGGTTGTTTCCGCTGTAATGCTTGGAATATTTAAAAAATGGGAGGAGTATTTAAACTGATGAAAACGAAAAAAAATATTATGGAGATTTTGAAGCATGTTTATTTGCTAATTATCACGTTTATTGTTTTAACTCCTATTTATTATCTGCTTGTTACTACGTTTAAGTCAGGAACTGAAGCGGCTGCAAAGCCGATGGCACTTCCGTCTTCCTGGGATATTACACCATATATCAATGCGTTTGAAAAAATGCAGTATCCAAGAGCGTTTGGAAATACTCTTATTATTACAGTATGTGCGGTATTTGGCATTGTGATGAGCAGTACCATGTGTGGATATGTTTTAAACCGTAAAGAGAAAAGTAAAATTACAAAAATTATTTTTCTGGTAATTCTTTCCGGAATGATGTTTCCATACCAGATGGCAGTTCTTGGTCTGTACAAGCTGGTAAGAAGCCTGGATCTAATGAATACGCTGACAGCAGTTATTTTTATTGATATTGCTATCAATATTCCATTTGCTACTTTTTTAATGAAAAATTCTATTTCTTCAGTTCCTATAGAACTGGAAGAAGCTGCAAGAATTGACGGTGCAGGAGTATTCAGAATTTTTGGTACAATTGTACTTCCATTGCTGAAGCCGATGATCGCTACAATCGTAATTTTAAATACTTTAAATGTATGGAACGATTTTATGGGACCGTTGTATTTTATACAGAAAAGAGAAAAAGATGTTATTTTGCAGGAAGTATATCGCAATATCGGTCAGTTTTCTACAGACTGGACTAGTCTGTTTCCAATGATGGTATTAGGTATATTGCCTCTGCTGGTTTTCTATATATTTATGCAGAAATATATTATCAGTGGTGTAATGGCGGGATCTGTAAAAGGATGATATATGGAGGATTAGGTATGGAATTTATTATTAAAGAGAATGAAAATCATCAGTTGGAAAGCATTGTAAACAAAAATGACAAATATAAAATGAACTGGGTTGCCCCAGGTGAAAAATGGGGAGAAATGTTTCTTCCAGACGGAATTACAGGTAGAATAGAAAGAACGGCATCTACAGAAGGAAAGATAACTGAAAAATATATTTTCGTTAACAATCGGAATTGGGAGTATTTCCCACAAAAAGGAGAAATTGGTATTGCAGTACCATTTTCGGATAATTATACGGCTGCTGAAATCTGTATGCGAGAGCGTTGTCATGCACACATCCGTTGTGGCGAAAGTCAGAGCTATATTGCCGGGATCAGAATGGGAGGAGAAAAACCAAATCTTGGGTTGGTTCTGAAAAAAGGAAAAATAGAAGATTACAGCATTATAAGAAATGAAAAAGAGCTCAGTAATGACCGTGGAACTATTATATTAAATCCGAAAATAAACAACTTAAAACCAGGAGAAAGAACTGTGATTCAATGGGATCTTTTCTGGTATGACAGTCAAAGGGAGTTTGAGGAAAAACTGCTTCATCAGGAAGGACAGCTGCTGATACAGTTGGAGCATGGAATTTATTTCGAGGGTGAAGATTTATGTTTTCACATAAAAGCAGATGAAGAAATATGGCGTGAAAAAGAAATCGAAGTTACTCTTGCAGGAGAAAAAATTTCAGCGGAAAAAACAGAAAATGGTAATTGTATAGATTACAAAGTTAAAATGGATTCTGTAAGTCAAGGAGAACAAGAGTTCTTGATAAAGTGTAAAGAATACAGTACATCCGCTATTATTTTGGTATTGCCAAAGATAGAGAAGCTTGCAGAAAAAAGATGCAGATTTATTGTTGAAAAACAGCAGTATTTTTGCAGTGGAAGCCTTTTGGATGGTGCATTTCTTACTTATGATAATGAAGATAAGCGATTGGTTTATGAAAAAGAATACGATCATAACGGTGGCAGGGAAAGAGTGGGAATGGGGGCACTTCTGGCGCTCTGGCTGCAGAAAAATAAAGATATGAAAGTGGAAAAAGCACTGCAGAAATATACCGAATACATATACAGAGAGCTCTACGACGAGAATACAGGTATTGTATACAATGATGCAGGAAGAGATAATACCTGGAACCGTTTGTACAATTATCCATGGCTCGCAATTTTTTTCATGGAAAGATACAGGTTGTATAATGAGGTTACTGATCTTAAAAATATGTATAAAATTATGAAATCTTATTATGCACAAGACGGAGCTTCATTCTATGCAATTGGAATCCCTATGCTGGAATCTGTGAAACTGTTGAAATCGGGTGGTATGGAAAGAGAGGCTGAGGAACTTCTGAGATATTATGAAATACATGGCGAAATGCTTATAAAAAACGGATTATGTTATCCACCGCATGAAGTAAAATATGAGCAGAGTATTGTTGCCCCAGCAGTAAATTATCTTTTTCAGTTATACGAACTTACAGGAAAAATATTATATCTGGAAGAAGGAAAGAAACAATTAGCTGTACTGGTACTGTTTAATGGACATCAGCCAGATTTTCATATGTATGAAAATGCGGTTCGTCATTGGGATGGATATTGGTTTGGAAAGTACAAAAACCTTGGAGATACATTTCCACATTACTGGAGTTCTTTAAGTGGTGTTGCTTTTCGGGAATATGAAAAAATAACCGGTGAGAGATCATATGGCGTAAAGGCGGAAAATTCATTGCGAGGTGTACTAAGTATGATAAATAGTGACGGAAGTGCAAGCTGCGCATATGTATATCCTTTTATGGTTAACAACGTAAGATGCCAGTATGCGGATCCATGGGCAAATGATCAGGACTGGGCATTGTACTACTACTTGAAAGAGGGCAAAAATTATGACTGAGTTAGAAAATAAAGGTGGCTTTACCTTGCCTGGTGAGGCTGGTTATGAAAAATTGACCTTAGAACTTGCAAAAAAATGGGGAGCAGATGTAATAAGGGATTCTGATGGGACAGAACTGTCTCCGGAGATAACGGAGGCAGGATATGGTATTTATTCTACTATTTGTATTATCCGCGGTCATAATCCCTGGGCTATGGAAAATTTGGATAAATTGCAGCAGACTTTTCTTGTCACAGAACCGAAAACTGCAGTTGAGCATTGTCTGGAACTAGAGCTTTTAAAAGAGTTTTTTCAGGAGCAGTTTAAAATTAATGACAGTGCAGAAGCTTTGGGTTACTGGCAGGTGTATGACCGCACAACTGACAAGGAAGTAAATAAAGAAAACTGGAGCTATGATAAGAAAAAAGGTATTGTCAGGATTGAAAACTGTGTATTATGGCACAAATATACAGTCAGCTTTCTGGCATATCGAATTTGGGAAGAAATTTCCATGTATAATCATATTACCAATAACTGGGCCAAAGAGCATCTTATACCGATAGATCCTGTATACGCTGAAACACAGGTTTATTTAATTAATTGGATGAAAGAATGGTGCGAAGAACATCCTGCAACTACAGTGGTTCGTTTTACCTCTATGTTTTATAATTTTGTCTGGATTTGGGGAAGCGATGCCAGAAAACGAAATTTATTTACAGACTGGGGCTCCTACGATTTTACAGTGAGTCCTCTTGCTTTACACAATTTTGAACAGAAATATGGATATGCACTTACCGCAGAGGATTTTGTGAATCAGGGGAAATATCAGGTAACCCATATGCCGCCAACAAAAGCAAAAAAAGACTGGATGGAATTTATTAATGATTTTGTAATTTCATTTGGAAAAAAACTAATAGATATTGTGCATGAATATGGAAAAAAGGCTTATGTATTTTACGATGACAGCTGGGTTGGAATTGAACCATATAATGACAGATTTTCTGAATTTGGGTTTGATGGGATTATTAAATGCGTATTTTCCGGGTATGAAGCACGTCTTTGTGCAGGTGTAGATACAAAAGTTCATGAACTCAGGCTTCATCCATATCTTTTCCCAGTGGGGCTTGGAGGAGCACCAACATTTACAGAAGGAGGAAATCCTACAAGGGATGCAATGCAGTATTGGAGAAATGTAAGGCGTGCATTGTTGCGTGAACCGATTCAAAGAATTGGATTAGGCGGATATTTACATCTTACGGAGAATTATCCGGATTTTTGCGATTACATTGAAAAAGTTGCAGATGAATTTCGCATGTTGAAGTCTTTCCATGAAAAAGGAAAGCCTTGGACATTGAAAACCAAAGTAGCGGTTTTACATTGTTGGGGAAAATTGCGTTCATGGACTTTGTCTGGACATTTTCATGAAACATATATGCATAATTTGATTCATATAAATGAGGCGCTTTCAGGTTTGCCTGTGGATGTTGATTTTATTGATTTTGAGACAGCCAGAAGCGGAGATTTATCCAGATACAAAGTCATTATTAATGCAGGAAAAGCGGGTGACGCATGGAGTGGCGGTGATAACTGGAAAGACGTGAAAGTTGTTGAGGCAATTACAAAGTGGGTATATGAAGGGGGCTGTTTTATTGGAATTGGCGAGCCATCAGCAACCAGTGGATATGATACGTTTTTCAGATTGGCACAGGTACTGGGCGTAGATGAAGATAATGGGGCAAGGGTATGTCATGGAAAATGGGAGTATGAAGTAAAAGCACCACAAAATCATATATTAGATATACTGGAATGGCCAGTAATGGAACATATATACCTGACAGATAAAAAAACAGAGGTATTGGCAGAGGCTGCAGGTGGGTATCCGGGTATTACCAGACACCAGTTTGGAAAAGGAAGTGGAATTTATATGACGGGATTTGCTTTTTCAGAGGAAAGTACCAGATTATTGTTGCAATTGATATTAGAGGCTGGACGGGAAGAACAGGCAGAATGCATTACAGATAATCTGCATGTGGAATGTGCCTATTATCCAGACGCACAAAAATTAGTTGTTATTAATAATTCAGGAGAGAAACAAACAACAAAGATTGTATGTGAAGGAGCCGTTTGGAGCATGCAGCTTGAAGGATATGAAACGAGGCTACAGAATATATGTGGGATGGGAAACAAAAGGCAGTAACATTTAGCTATGATGATGGAGTTTGCTAGGACAGGAGACTGGTAGCCATGTTCAACTATTATCATGTAAAAGCAACATTCAATATAAACAGTGGAATGCAGAAGGATTAAAAGAATTGTATAAGGGTCATGAAATCGCGGTTCATACATTGACTCATCAAGATTTAACAAAGCTTGATAAAGACACTGTATATAATGAAGTTTTCCTGGATAAACAAAATCTGGAACGGATGTTTGGCTGCCAGATTACCGGTATGGCGTATCCTTATGGAACATATAATGATGAAGTGGTTCAGATACTGAAAAAATGTAAAATTCAATATGCACGGTCAGTTGTGTCTTCCGGAGCATTTAAATTACAAAAGAATTTATTGATATTTAAACCAACTTGTCATCATGCTGACGAAAATATATGGGAACTTCTGGAGAAATTTTTAAAAGAAAAAAGTGAAGAAAAGCAGTTATTTTACATATGGGGACACAGCTATGAGTTTGATGTAAATAATAACTGGAAACGAATGGAAGAAATTTTAGACAGATTAATTGGACATAATAATATCTTTTATGGAACAAACAGGGAAGTGCTTCTTCCCTGTTAATAGAAAACAAAAATCAGACTAGCATTTTATCCAGACATTCTACAATCAGTCTGACATTCTTCAGCGCACCTAAAGTGTCGCCTTTTTGCTCCAGGGAGTGGTTGCAGCCCTCGAAAATCCCGCCGGTTTTATCGGGGAAGTTTCTTGCAGCAGCGCGTATCTTGGACTCCGGCATGTATGGATCAGCGGTTCCGGCGAAGAAGAGCCCGTTGATATCGGAGAGATAACGGAGGGTAGAAGGAATTGGAGTCATAAGAAATTGATGGACTTTTCCCTTCAGCTGCAGGGCTGTTTCAAGCTGGCAGGCAATTGTGGTGCCGATGCTTTTGGAAATAAAAATTATATCATCGTATTCAGAAAAAGGAACGTTTTCCAACTGGGGAAGCGTTCTTTTTATTGCCAGTTTTATGATAGGTTCCAGTTCGGCAGGAGTGCGGCCGTGGAAGGTATGAATGTCCTGACCATAGTCAAGGCGGATGATTTCATAACCACGTTCAGCAGCCATGGAAGCAGTATAATAGAGAAGGGGCTTGGTGCAGGTATAACCGACACCTGGGAAAATGATGGCAAGTTTTTTCATGTGGGTACCTCGCTTGAAATCGTAAATTGAGTTATATTGAGAAATAAAATGTAATCTGAAAGTGGTTATTGCGTCCACTTAGTTCTTGTATTTATTAAAGTATGATCCGATCAGCGTCTGTTTGAATTCATATAAGATATGAGCGTCAAAAGACCCTTTGATATAGCATCATTATATACTTCTTTCACAAAAATTGTAAAGAAATGACGGTAAGAAATATGGTGAATTATCTGTGAAGATATGCTAAAATCGTTACTGTTCAATGAAATAAGAAATAGCTTGAAATTATTAGTGATTCAAAAGCAAATTACGAGGAGTGACATTATGAAATTATTGATTGTACGCCATGGTGACCCGGATTATGATATAGATTCCCTTACAGAAAAAGGCTGGAAAGAGGTGGAGTATCTTTCACAGAAGCTTTCCAAATTAGATGTAAAAGCTTTCTATGTATCCCCCCTTGGAAGAGCGAAGGATACTGCGGCTCCGACCTTGAAAAAGATGGGAAGAACAGCTACAGAGTGTGAATGGCTGAAGGAATTTCCCTGTCAGATCTGGCGCCCGGATGTGAAAGATAAGAAGATTATTGCATGGGACTGGCTGCCGCAGGACTGGATGGCAGACGAGCGTTTTTTCCAGTATGACCACTGGTTTGAGAATGAGGCTATGCAGGAAGGTCATGTGAAAGAAGAGTATGACCGTGTGATCGGGGAGTTCGACAAGCTTCTCGTGAAGCATGGATATGAGAGGAAAGGTCACTATTATAAAGTAAATGAAGAGAATAATGACACGATTATTTTCTTCTGTCATTTTGGATTGGAGTGTGTACTTCTCAGCCATCTGCTGAATATCTCTCCGATGGTACTTTGGCATGGCTGCGTGGCTGCCCCATCCTCGGTGACAACTTTGATCACAGAAGAACGCCGTCAGGGAATAGCAGCTTTCCGCATGAGCTCCTTCGGCGATATTTCCCACCTTTATGCCAATAACGAACCACCAGCATTCGCTGCAAGATTTTGCGAGGCATATGGAAATGAGGAACAGAGACACGACTGACATTGTGCATTGAGAAGCGTGTTGTTGTGAAGGGCGTGAACAGTAATCTTCATAGTATTAATGGATGGTAAGAGTTATGTTCTGACTTTCAGAAGATAATGAAACGTTATGATCTGAAAACAGGACACAATGGGAAGAACAGGGATGGAATTTTGATGCCAGTTACGAATTAGTTATTTTCATTTTAGAAATTTTAGAAAAAAATTATAATTTGGACAAATGCTTTTCACAATTATGCGATATGATATATACATCTTAAGAGAAAGAACTCTTAAGAAAAACTCTTTCCTTTCCCTAAAAATGTATAAATAAACCACCGTCTGTTGGCAAGAACGCTGACTGGGCGGTGGTTTTACGTTGTGGGAAAATGTGCGAAAGGTGAACTTGAGCACGCGGAAAATCCTGGCTGGACAAGTCCGGAAATATTGTCTATAGTAAATAGGAAACATATATGAGAAGGGGTGGGAATAGGCTCGTGCTTCATGTATGTTTGAATGCCGTAGTGGCTTTACTGCTGAGTGCGGTGAAGAATTAGACAGTAATATCAGTGATTGGCGATATTCATTTTTATAGACAATGGAGGTACTTATGCAGTCATCAAATCAGCTGCAGGACATGCTTCATTCCATCAATCGGAAGAGCTATCCTGCCTATAAATCCCTGAAAGGGGCATATCAGTTTAACAAATATGTTTTGTCAATTGATCATGTACAGGGCGATCCATTTGCGTCACCGTCCCATATCAGTGTGAAAATTTTTCACAGAGAAGCTGGATTTCCAGCGGAATATTATAAAGATAAACTGACCAGAATTACTCTGGCAGACTATCTTACCAGACGGTTTGAACAGCAGGTGAACCGCTATACTTTTCGGGCAAAAGGCTCTGGAAAAAGCGGACTTATTTCTGTGACCAGATGCGGTCAGGAGGTGCTGGAGCGAACGGCCTGTGAGATTACAGAGCAGGGGATTACCATCCGGTTTTTTGTAGGATTTCCGGCAAATGGACGTACTATAAATGCGGGAGAACTGGAGAAAATATTCTTTGAATTTCTGCCGGTTTGTGTGGAAAAAGCATTTGTATACAGAAATTTAAGTGGAAAAGATCTGGAGAATACTATTTTCCTGGCAGAAGATCAGGCGTATATCAGGGAAGAATTAAAGAAGCGTTTCCTGGTTGCTTTTGTAAATGACGGCGCGATTCTGCCAAGAGAGAGCGGTATTTCATCTAAGCCGATGAAAGGGAGCGTGACATTTTCTTCGCCGGAAAGTCTTCGGGTGACTATGGCGCTTCCCCATAAGGGAAAAATAACCGGAATGGGAATACCTAAGGGAATCACGTTGATCGTTGGTGGTGGTTATCACGGCAAATCTACCCTTCTGAATGCGTTGGAACTGGGCGTGTATAACCACATTCAGGGAGATGGAAGAGAGTATGTGATTACGGATCCTACAGCCCAGAAGCTGCGCTCTGAGGATGGCAGATTTGTGAAAGATGTGGATATTTCCCTGTTTATAAATGACCTTCCCAATAAAAAAGATACCACCTGTTTTTCTACGGAAGATGCCAGCGGAAGTACTTCCCAGGCCGCAGGAATCGTGGAGGGAATAGAGGCAGGAAGCAAGGTGTTTCTGCTGGATGAAGATACATCTGCTACTAATTTTATGGTGCGAGATGCCTTTATGCAGCATGTGATCAGCCGGGAAAAAGAGCCGATCACCCCATTTCTGGAACGTGCCCGGGATCTGTATGAAAAGGAGGAAATTTCCACAATTCTGGTTGCCGGAAGCTCCGGGGCTTTTTTCCATATTGCAGATACCGTGATCCAGATGGACAATTATATGCCGGTAGATATCACGGCAAAAGTCCGGGAACTTTGCAGGGATTATCCTTTAAATGAGAATACGGCAGCTGGATTTAAAGCACCACAAAGCCATCGCATCATGTCAAAAAATACGCCGTTGAACGGTTCCAAGAAGGATTATTACGGTCATTTTAAGGTGCAGGATAAGCCGGAAAGGCTGAAAGTAAAGGTACATGGCAGAGATGGTTTTTCCATTGGAAAACAGGAAGTGGATCTGCGATATGTGGAACAGCTGATCGACAGTGAGCAGACAGGAGCTTTAGGTGCGTTGCTGAAATATGCAGTGGAAAAGCTGATTGATGGGAAAAGAACACTGCCGGAAATTGTGGAGCTGCTTTGCAATAAACTGGAAAAAGAAGGGCTGTCTTTTTTGTCAGAAGGCTATACTTCCTGCGGATATGCAGTGCCAAGACGACAGGAAATATATGCATGCTTTAACCGATACAGGAGACCCTGAATCGGATTTGCCCATATCCCAAAAGGCAGTGCAAAGTATTGGACTGCGTGGCAAGAGAGCAGAGAAATTTTCAGGGATAAAGGTGCGATTACGAGTCAGGCCGCAAACAGTAATAAAGAGTAAAAGATTTGTGCAGGAAAACCTATTTGCCGGTAGCTTTTTACCTAGTTATACGCTATAATGAATTTTGGATGAGGAAAACACAGGGATTATTTTCCCTGTGTAAAATGAAAACAGGAGAAAGGTGGATATAGATTATGGAACGTCCAAACGCATGGCTCACATATTCAGATGCTGATATGCAGGATCTGGAAACTGTGGCAAAGAAATATCGTCATTTCTTAAATGTAGGAAAGACAGAACGTGAATGTATCACACAGATTGTGAAAGAGGCTGAGGAAGCAGGCTATGTTTCCCTTGAAGAAAAGGTGAAAAATGGCGAAGCTCTGAAAGCAGGAGATAAAGTTTACCAGGTTGGAATGCAGAAGATCATTGCCCTGTACCATATTGGAGAGGATGATCTGGCACAGGGGATGAATATCCTTTGTGCGCACATTGATTCTCCGAGACTGGATATTAAGCAGAATCCGTTATATGAGGATACGGATCTGGCTTATCTTGACACTCATTACTACGGTGGAGTGAAGAAATATCAGTGGGTTGCTCTTCCAATGGCAATGCATGGCGTAATTGTGAAGAAGGATGGCACTGTTGTAAATGTAACCGTCGGCGAGGATGAGGACGATCCGGTTGTTTACATCACAGACCTTTTGATTCATCTTGCAGGACAGCAGATGGCGAAGAAGGCTTCCGAGGCTGTTGAGGGCGAGAAGCTGGATATCCTGATTGGAAGCCAGCCGCTGAAGGATCTTCCGGATGACAAGAAGAAAGAGGCTGTTAAGGAGAATGTACTTCGTATTTTGAATGAGAAATACGGTGTGGAAGAGGAAGATTTCCTTTCCGCAGAGCTTGAGATCGTTCCCGCTGGCAAGGCTCGTGACTGTGGTCTTGATCGCAGCATGATCGCTGGTTATGGACAGGATGACAGAGTTTGCGCATATACTTCCCTTCTGGCTCTTCTTGAGATGGAAGCACCGAAGCGTACAAGCTGCTGTCTCCTTGTTGATAAGGAAGAGATCGGAAGCGTGGGAGCAACAGGTATGCAGTCTCACTTCTTTGAGAACAGCGTAGCTGAGGTTCTGGATGCAATGGGACAGTATTCAGATCTCAGACTGAGAAAGGCTCTGAAGAATTCCAGCATGCTCTCCTCAGATGTAAGTGCCGGCTATGATCCTGCATTTGCAGAAGCTTTTGAGAAAAAGAACTCTGCTTATCTTGGAAGAGGTATCGTTCTCAACAAGTTTACAGGTGCCCGTGGAAAATCCGGCTCCAATGATGCCAATGCAGAGTATGTGGCAAGAGTCCGCAGGATTTTTGACGACCATAAGGTTTGCTTCCAGACTGCTGAGCTTGGTAAGGTTGACGTTGGCGGCGGCGGAACCATCGCTTTTATCGCAGCTCTTTATGGTATGGAAGTAATTGACAGCGGTGTTTCTGTTCTCAGTATGCATGCACCGTGGGAGGTTACCAGCAAGGCGGATGTTTACGAGGCGAAGAAGGCTTATAAGGCGTTCCTTCTGGATGCGTAAGTAAGAGCTAAAGAAAATTGGAAACGAGACAAAACACGCTCTGCGAGTTTTGATTCGTTATCGCAGCAGTCGCTAAGGTTTCATGCAAGCATGGACTTTGGCTTGTTGATTGTGTAAATTATAAAAATTATCGGGCAGACTTTATATGTCTGTCCGTAATTTTTATAGAAAAAATGTTAGATCCTTTTGAAATGTGTTTTTGAAAATTCTATTAAATGAGGAGAGTTGGATTATGTTGAAAAAACAGGCACCGGGAGAGACCATCCTGAAGGTGGGAGGAATGCTCCTGCTTTTTCTTGGCGTTCTGCTGGCATTTGGAAGTGGAAACAATCTTTCCCTGGTTATGAAGGGTAGCAGTGACAGCGCAGTTGTAGAATATCTGAATCAGAACGGTATGACTTACAGCCAGCTGGTGGCAAGCAATGTGATGGTTCTGGTGGCAGGAGTGATCTACCTGGCAGCTGGCGTGGTTGGAGTGAAACAGGCTGGTAAGGTGGAGAATGCAGGCCTTTGTGTGGGAATGGGAGGCCTTCTTATTGCAGAGGTTGTGGCAGAAGTGATTGTTACTATGATCTTCGGGGATTTCGATCCGGCTTCCGTGATCCGAATGCTGATGTTCCCGGCTATTTATATGATTGGCGCAGTGCTGAACTGGCAGGCGAAGAAAGCCAGGAGATAGGGAGGCACCGTCATGCTGGAAGAAGTTAGAGAGCTCTGATAGAGTTTTTAAAATAGTACCAATCGTGCAAAAAATACCTACAAAAAATATTTAAAAAAAATTTCAAAAAGGTGTTGACAAAACCACAGGTATCGTGTAGAATATCCATTGTTGTGAGGGACAAATACTTCACAAGTAATAAATGTGTGTTTAGCTCAGCTGGATAGAGCGTTTGGCTACGGACCAAAAGGCCGGGGGTTCGAATCCTCTAACACACGTATTTAAGAAGAACCGGAAACCTAGAGAAATCAAGGGTTTCCGGTTTTTTATATCTTTTTGAAAGAGCCATTTTGTGGTGATAAGTCATTTTTGACAAAATTTGAAGGATGATATAATAGAATTGGGCGCTATATCCAAAGGTGATATAGCGCCCTAAAATGTGACTTAATTTGAATGTATTAATAGGATATCCAAAGTATTGTTAAAATTAAGATTTTGAAATAATTTTTCTTCCTTGGAACTGCAAAAAACAGATGGATTTACAATATTGTTTTCCTTACAGAAATCCATTGCTGCTATGCATAGCATTTGCGCAATTCCTTTTTTACGAAATACCGGCTCCACATAGAGGTCGGACAAGATTCCTGCTTCAGAACAGATGGAAGAAGAGAAATATCTTGTTATACTGCACATCCCAACAGCCCGGTAGCCACGTTTGGCAAGGAAAAATGTGGTTTCACCGTTTTGTATTGCGGCAGTAAGCTTGCTGTACATTTCTTCCGTTAAAGCAGGAACTCCGACTTCAGCTCGAAAACCATTTTCCAGTTTTTGAAGCTGCCAGTCTTCAGAATCAGTGAGGATTTCCACTGAGATTGGGGCTCTCTCCTTTGGGGGAAAGAGCATTAGGGGATCACCCCACTGGTCAGAACCATTTTGGACAAACCCAATGCTTTGCCAGAAATGTTTTCGGCGAACGTTGTCGCTATAGTTCAGCTCTGCATAAAATGCCCCTTTTTTTCAGCCCATTTCAGAAGTGCTCTGGCACATTCTTTTCCCATACCATTTCCACGGAATTCAGGGTAAACGCAAAAGTCCATAATAAAACATTTTCCATCTTCGCTTGTGTAAATCACAGGCATTGCAAAACCTACATTTTGTTCATTCTGATAAAAAAGCAGGTAGTAGCAACGATCTTGTGGCCTTTTGTGAATTATCTCCATATGTTGTCGATATTCGACCCCGAGGAAATGATTTTGCTCTCCGTCTACAGAATCAGGAAAAATATCACGTTTGTAGTAATTGTAAAGTTGCTCCCAGAAAGCAGCGATTTCGATTTCTGTGATTGCTTCACGGACAGTAATTCGATTTTCCATTTTATTTCCTCCAGAATTTATTCGGAGGGTTAGGCTTAGGAAGTGTGAACCCTCCACACACGATTCATTTTCATAAAAAAGTCCCCCTTTCGTAAGCGTATTTTGTATTCATACACTGATTGCAGTGTTGATACCAATTATTTCTTTATAAAAGAAGTATAGGCGATAGCTTGTATTTTGGCAATCAGGAATTTATATTAATGATTCTATAAAAGAACAATCCTAACAAAAATTGCTTTTCAAACCAACTGGGATGATGATATAATAAAACTGACAAAAGGAACTATTTTGGAATTTTAAATAATATTATAACTATGGTACAGTAATTCCATCAAAGGAGTGACGCTGAATGATTGATATATATACAGAAAAAAAAGAGTCAAAAGATTGGATCATTCAAAATGATTTATATTTTAATTTGAATACCGGAAATGAAGAAATGACCCAAAATGAGAAAGAACTTATTCAGCAAGTGGATGATGCCAAACTAACTTCAGATAAGCACATCGAAACAAAGTATGGATTGGGTACCATTCGTAATTTATCTTCTGGATGTAAGACGTTGCTCAATATTGTAAAACATCCAGATAAAGTGGTCTGTGTAGAAGAATGCGGGCCGAATGTCCTTAAAATCATTTTTGCAATGGACAACATAAAAATTTATATGTCCAGACCATCACTGGCTGATATTCCGGATAGTGCAAAGTTCAGATTCAATGATTCGGATGTAGTAACTGGCAGTAAAGGGTATAATGCTTGGTGGAGCAGGGAGTATGAAAGGAGAGAAACTGATGATTTATAAAAATATTACGTTTAAAGCGGCTCCTTTTTCCTATGATTTAGTATTTGATGACAGAATTACTCTTGTTGGTGGAGATAGTGGAACCGGCAAAACAGTTCTCTATGAAATGCTGGAAGATTTAAGGTTTACTGATGAGTATAAAAGAATTAAATTATTTAATTATAAATCGGATAATCTTTTGGAGACGCTTAAACAGTGCCGTGGTAATTTTATTGTAATTGACAATGCAGATATTTTGCTTAATGATGAAATCCGAAGATTTATCAATTTTGAATTTTCAAATCAATATATGCTGTTTTCAAGAAATTGTGATGGTCTTAATGTATCAGATAAGAGTTTCAAGATTTTGAAGGTTGAGGGAAATCGGATAACGCTGGAAGAGGAACTGTGATATGAAATACTTATGGACTGAGGATACCGGCGCAGGACTTCATTTCTGGAAATTGGTTAATCAACTTTTCTTTGAAAATGCTCTTGTAGTTGAAAGCAAGGAAAGTAATCAGGGCATTCTGAATGCAGTATCAGATTTAAGACCAGAAGAGGAAGATAAGTATTATATTGAATTTGATTATGTAGTTGATAATCAGGATATCCGTAATAAATATCGTTTGTTGAAATCCATAGCAGAAAAATCAAATGGAAGAATAATAATTCTGGATATGATCTGTTTTGAATATTTGATTCTCGCATTTGATTATCTGGTTCCATGGACTGGTTCTGGAAAGAAGGATAAAATCAGGATTCGTGAAGCTGTTTTGTCGGCAATTGAGGATCATAGAATCAATTTGAGCAAGATTGATGATGAAAAGACGCTGCAGTATCTGGCTGGCTTTAAGAGATATTCTACAGAGCGGGTAATGAAATCACTGGTAGGTGAGTTTACGCAAAATGAGAAGTGGTCTGTTAAAGGGGCACTCATGGGGGAATGCTGGTATAAAAATTGCTGTATATCAGAACATCCGAATAATCTTCGTTGCGGTAAACCTGAGACTGAGGATGGTAATGAGAAAATGAGAATGTTGATTTGTTCAGAAGAAATTCAAAAATTATTGAACGAATTAATTAGGTGAAATGGAAAGGGGGAGAAGCGAATGTTCACAGCATTTAATTCAGAAAGCCTATGGATTGGTACAGACTTGAAAAGATTTAATGAGATCCGAGATGTTTTGGATAGAGAAAACATTAAGTATAAGTACAAAGTAAAAGACCAGCTGGGAGAATGGACAGGCAGCGGAACGCTCAGGGGACGTGTGGGAAGTGCAGGAAATCCAGCGGAGCAGGCCAAGCAGTATGAAATCCTTGTGGATAAGAAAAATCTGGAGCAGGCACGTTTTGTGCTTCAGAAATAATATTATACTTTTTATAAGACACCAAAACCTTAGAGAATGTTCAAAAAGGATTTGGTGTCTTTTTTATGCAGCAAAAATAGAAATAAATTTTATATAATTTTCAGGGTATGCAACGGACGCAAAAATTTTACGTGATATATAGTGAAAAAGGAATGAAGTAACTACAAAAGAGAAAACTGGAAAATATTGTTTACAGCTTATAGCTGAAAAAATTATGGAGATGAGGTAGGATGAATATGATGAAACGAAAACTGTTATTGATTGGAGTATCAGTAAGCATGCTGATTGGTGCAGTTTCAGTAGCTGCCAGTTCTGGAGTTGAATTGCATGAATTTTTCAATGCAAAGGGAGAACGGGTAATGTATCCATATCCATTAGGTACATTTAAGGAAAATCACGATTTGAGTATTGAGGGACCGCAGGATCAAGTATCAATAGGGCAGATTATTGAAACTGAAGACGGTAAAGAACGAGTAATTGCCGTAGATGGACAAGGCAGCTATGTGACAGAGGTATTGGATCAGGAAGGAAAATAAAAAATTCTCTTTTTGCGACCAATTGTAATAAAATACGTGATATAAAGTGAAAAAGAAAGGAGGGCACAGGATGGATGATTCACAGATCATTAACTTGTATTTTGCCAGAGATGAAAATGCAATTATAGAGACAAAAAACAAATATCAGAATATGTGTTATAGGATTGCACAGAATATTTTGTATAACAGGGAAGACTCCGAGGAGTGTGTAAATGATACATGGCTTTTTACATGGAATAACATTCCGCCCAGGAGACCATCTGTTTTTTCTTCCTTTGTTTCTAAAATAACAAGAAATACAGCGATAGACCGCTATCGCAAAAGAAATGCGCAGAAACGAGTGGATTCCCATATGGAGGATATTGCAGGAGAGGTGGAAAAGATTGGAAATGCAATTTCTTCTGACATTGAGGACTACCTGAAAAAGAAGGAACTTGTAAAGTTGTTTGACTTCTTTTTAGGGAAGCTTTCCGAACGTGACCGGGATATCTTTATAAGGCGTTATTGGTATATGGATCCTATAAAAAAGATAGCGGACCGACATGCCTGTGGGGAAAGCAAGATCAAGTCAATTTTGGCTCGCAGTAGGAAAAAACTTTATGGTTTGTTAAAGGAGGCTGGCTATGAAGGAGAGTAAAGGGTGGGAATTTTTAACTGCGTTTGAGGAGATCGATGAGAAATACATCTATCAGGCGGCTAAACCATGGAAAGAAAATAAAATCGTAATAGTCCAGCATTACATAAGGGGGGTGGCCGCCTGCATCCTATTAGTGGCAGTCATTGGCGTTGGTCTTATTCATCAGAAAAAGGTGGAAGCAGCCTGGTATAAAATGACCTCCCTTATTGGGCGGATTTTAGGAATTGAGAAGGGCACAGATGAATATGTGAAAGCAATCCAAAAGACAATTGAAAAAAATGGGATTGCGGTTTCTTTGGAGGAGGTTGCTGCGGATGAAAAAAGTCTCTGGGTTGCATATTCTCTGACAGACGAAAATGACGAAAATGATATTTCCATGAACAGTGTCCAGGCAGCCGTTGATGGGGAGGCATTAGCGTTAGAAAGGCAATATGCGCTTAATAACAGCACAGGATCAGAAAAAACAGCTTCTAAATACTTTGTAGCGAAGTTTAATCGAAGTAAAGCTGATCGTTCCCAGAAATTTGAAATTGAAATAGGAACGTTTCAAAATGAAAATGGGCAGGTTGAAGAGAAGGATGCGTATGAATTTTCATTTACAGCAGATCCAGAAGTTTTGGAAGCGGATACAAAGGAGATTGACATTCAAACCTCCATACCAATTGAGAAAAATCAGACGTTTTTGCTTTCAGAAATGAAATATAATATCTTCGGGTGTACTATTTCAGGATCATTTTCTGATATGGCAGAAGATGATGAATTCTGGATTCGAGGGAAAGACGACTTAGGAAATGAATATGTTTTTGATCTCACTTCCTATGAAAAACCGAATTTGATCTTTGAATTAGAAAATCTTGAAATTCCAAATCATGCAAAACAATTAACTTTGCAGCTTTATCATTTTTCAGGAACTGCAGGAGAAATCGTTTCCTACGAACAGAAGGAATCGGAAGATGCATATATAGAAGAAATCGGAACCGTATATGGCGAAAACCAGGCACCGGAAGATCTGGCGGTTCCGGTAGGTGAGAGTATTACGGTTGATTTACAAAAGTAAATTGGGCACATTTTTGCGGACGAATCACAAGAAACCTCTGTATTGACCGCCTGCGGAAAAAGCGGAAGCATTGAGAAATCAGTGGTTCCGTTTTTTCCGCAGGGGCGATTTTATACCAAAAATCATTTTGTAATTTACATGCCACTTTGCGGTAGATTTCACTTGAATTCGGGTATTGTAGGCTGGTATGAGAAAATTGTAAATACATGGACAGTTTTGGTTTATGTTATAATATCTCAAACTTTGATTCTAAAGTTCACTTCAAGGTACATTCTGTGCCATTTGCATACTCAAGGGGAAGAGGAAGCGTAAAGGGAAAAGAAAAATATAATGCCGTGGCAGAAGTACGCGGCGGTTAAACACGGAGGAAGATATGTGCGGTATCTGTGGATTTACCGGTCACAGGAATGACCAGAAGGCTGTGATCGAGAGAATGATGAAATCCATTGAACATAGAGGGCCAGACAGTGAAGGCTCTTTTTGTGGTGGCGAGATTACCCTTGGGTTTAGAAGGCTCAGTATTATTGACCTGGAGGATGGACAGCAGCCAATGGAAAGTGCAGATGGGAATCTGCAGATTGTTTTTAACGGAGAGATTTATGATTATAAAGAACTGCGGGCCGAATTAGAGGCAGCTGGCATTTCTTTTCGCACCCATTCAGATACGGAAGTGCTGGTGAATACCATTCAGAAGTACGGGGAAAAGGCCTTGGACAAGCTGCGGGGAATGTTCGGATTTGCTGTGTGGAATGAGAAGGAGCAGACTTTGATGCTGGCAAGGGACTTCTTTGGAATCAAGCCGGTGTATTATGCGCAGATCGACGGGCATTTCGTATTTGCATCTGAGATCAAGAGCATTCTGGCGTTTCCAGGGTATAAGAGAGAAGTGAACAGACTGGCGTTGGAGCAGTATCTGTCCTTTCAATATTCAGCACTGGAAGAGACCTTTTTTAAAGGAATTTATAAGCTGATGCCGGGGCATGTGCTTATTTATAGAGATGGAAAATATGAAATAAAATCGTATTTTAAAGCCAGACTTACACTCGGTCAATGGGAAGAAAGTCAAGAGAATTCAAATGTTGGGACTCGCAGGGATGAAAATGTCAATGAGTTAAAAGAAAACAATCCAGACATGCAGCCGCTTCAGGCCAGGCTTGAAACCATCCTGGACGATTCCGTAAAGCACCACATGTTAAGCGATGTGGAGGTTGGCGCATTTCTGTCCGGCGGTGTGGATTCTGGCTATTTGGCAGCAGCTTCCGGAGCAGACCAGGCCTTTACTGTAGGCTTTGACGAAGGCAATCGCTACAATGAGGTGGAAAAAGCTGCCCAGGTTGCGAAAGCAGCAGGCCTTAGGCACCATGTAAAAATCATTTCCAAAGAAGAATTCTGGAATTCCCTTCCAGACGTCATGTACCATATGGATGAACCTTCAGGAGATGCATCCGCAGTTGCCCTTTATTTTCTGGCACAGGAAGCTGCGAAGCATGTGAAAGTAGTGCTTTCCGGCGAGGGCGCGGATGAGCTTTTCGGTGGATATAACATTTACCGGGAGCCGGAAGCTCTGAAAATGGTTGGCTGGATCCCATTTGGAATCAGAAGGGCTGTGGGCCGGCTGGCAGCGAAACTGCCAGATGTGAAAGGCAGGGACTTCCTGATACGCGCAGGAAAGAAAGTAGAAGAACGATTTATCGGAAATGCATATATTTATGGTGAAAAAGAGAAAAATCAGATTTTAAAAGGAGGCGTGACAGGGCAGACAACCCAGGAATTCCTGAAGCCGTTTTATAAAGAAATTGAAAATGACCGTTTCCTTGAAAAGACAGACAGAACTAAGCACACACATAAAGTGTGCCGTATAGAAAAGAAAAGTGGAAGGGATGGATTGGGGAAATCTCACCTTCAGGATATGGAGAAAATGCAGTCCGTAGACCTCAATTACTGGCTTCCCGGCGATATCCTCCAGAAAGCGGACAAGATGAGTATGGCTCATTCCCTGGAAGTGCGGGTGCCGTTTCTGGACAAGGATGTATGGACGCTTGCAGCTGGGCTGCCTAAGGAAGCTAAGATTGCTGATGGTACAACGAAGGATATTTTCCGAAAGGCGGTCTCGAAGTATATCCCTCAGGATACTGACGGAAGGAAGAAGCTGGGATTTCCAATCCCCATCCGTGTGTGGCTGCGCCAGGACGACTGGTATCAGATGGTGAAAGAATTGTTCACATCAAAAGAAGCTGAAGAATTTTTCCATACAGAAAAATTGCTCCAGCTTCTGAGAGAACATAAAGAAGGGAAAAAGGACAACAGCCGCAAGATCTGGACAGTTCTTGCTTTCCTGATCTGGCATCATACATTTTTTTACAAGGAAAGTTCTGAACGTCAGCTGCAAAGTAACTGACTTTCCTATATGGTGATGTCGCCAGAGGTCCCCTGTCCGTTTAGAAATCCTTCCGCTCTGCTTTTCTGGACTTTTTCACAGAATACATTTTCTCATCTGCCAGATTGATATAATCATTCAGGGTCAGATCCGGATCATCGGCAATTACCCATCCGATGCTGGCTTCAATGGGGAAGCCCACACGGCTGTTGGCAGAAAACACTTCCAGAGAATCCAGAAGGGTATGAGCCAGCTCCTGTATTTTCTGTTTATTATAATCAGGAATCACGCATACGAATTCATCTCCTCCATAGCGTATGGAAACGGACTCTGCCGGACAGTGCTGCCGCAGGACGGAAGCAATGCTGCTGATAGCAAGATTTCCCATATCATGCCCAAAGGTGTCATTGATATATTTCAGGTGATCTGCATCCACAAACATGATTCCAACTGGTCTCTTTTCCTGCATACACTGATGGAAAAGAGGCATGGCAAGCTTCTCGTAAGCCATCCGGTTGTAGAGTCCGGTGAGAGAATCGTGGATGTAAAGCTGAGAAAGCTGTTTATTCATTTTACGCAGGGTAAGTCTTGCATACAGGGCTTCCATGGAAGTCTGGAGTGCATTTAAGGTTTCGAACAGGAACTGATGCTCCAGAAGATAATCACAATTGGTGATGATCAGAAAGCCAATCTCCCGTTCACGAAAATGCAGAGGACAGAACTGGTAAATATTTTGTCCTCTGGTTGCTTCTGTCTGTGGAAGTAAAAGAATTTCTTTCAGATTAAGGTGAAGCCGGTTCGTACCATCCAGGGGCGGGTAAACCAGTGCCATCTCCTTAGGGTATCCTTCTGTCTGATAAGTATCCTCCTGTCTGATAAGTATCCTCCGGAAGCTCAGGCAGTGCATCCATATTTTCACTCATAAAGATATCCGGGTTCATTAACAGATAAATATTTCCGCAGCCATGTTTTGTCAGCCAGTTCTGCATACGTCCTGCAAGCTCTGTGTATCCTGCACAGTCCAGGAGAACACGGTTCAGATCCATCATCCAGTTTTGCATATCGCTCTGACGTGCTTCTGCAACGATGCGCTTGATTACATACTCTCCACGGTCAGGTGGATTCTGAGAAACGCAACCGCAGCTTTCCTGAAAAACGTAGGTGAAAGGTGCGTATATATAAGTTTCCTCTGCATTTCCATTCCAGATTTTTTCCAGCATTAAAAGGGCATTTTCCATGATATCGGCTTTGGAGAAGCCTACCGTGGTAATTCTGGGCTCATAATAGGAAGCTTTGTCTTCGTTGTCAAAACCGGTTACCAGAAAATCCCCGGGAATAGAATATCCGGCTTCCTTGGCGGCCAGACAGACGCCTACAGCTGTATTGTCGTTGACACAGACAAAGGCATCTGGAAGCAGGTTTTTCTCTTTAAATGTGGAAAATGCCTGGATTCCGGTTTCAATTTCATAATTATGATGGATCACGCGCTGCTCCTCGAAAGGAATTCCATGGCGAAGAAGGGCATCCCTGTAAGCTTTGAAACGGAGCTGATTTTCCCTGTTAAATTCTGGCCCGCCGATGAAATTTAAGGTACGGCATCCATGCTCTGTGATCAGGTGCTCAACAATCCGGCTAATGGCTTCGTAGTTGTCAATTCCGGAATGGTACAGTCCTGGAATCTGCTCAAGAAGAGAAATTGCTGGGATGCTGCTGAGCTTCGCGCGTTCAATTATCTCTGCAATTAGGTCTGGCTGGGACACGGTGGCAAGATCCAGAAGGATGCCGTCAAATTCTGAAAAATCCGGAAGCCGTGCAATGTTATATTCTCCTGCATTATGCTTCTCATCCATACTGAAATTCCCAAAGCTCTGAAAAATATATAAATCCATATCTGACTGGTGGGCAGCCATGTAATTTCGATATCCCTGAATCCAGGTATAGGTTACATAACGTCCCCAGCCATCTGTAATAAGTGCTATTTTTTTCATGCAAAAATCTCCCGAATAACAGATTTCACAATGTTGTGAAAAACTATAAACATTGTGAATATTATATCGAATTTTTTATGGAAATGCCACATTTTCTGTGAAAAATATGTAAAAAATTAAGAAGAAAAATTTGGTAAAGGTGATTTTTAACAAAATAATTTTCGAAAAAGCGAAAATGCAGATGTTGAGAATTATTCTCAATTCCCCTCCTTTTCATAACCGGATAAAAGAGGTATGATAAATATAAGTTAGCATAAACTAACAAAAGACAGAATGATGAATGCTTGTAATTGTTTTTTATGAAAAATGTTCATGAACGATAATGGTTTACAGGGAGGAAAAGAGATGTTTCTTGAAATTAAAGATTTGAAGAAAGGCTTTGGTTCCGGAGACAGCAGGACAGAGGTTCTTCGGGGAATTGATTTTTCTGTGGAAAAAGGGGAATTCTGCGTGCTTCTTGGACCGTCTGGTTCTGGAAAATCCACACTTTTGAATATTATCGGTGGAATTGATGAGCCAGATGAGGGCTATATTTCCATAGATGGGGAAAAAACAGGAGATATGAAGGAGAAAGCGCTGACTCTTTACCGCCGGAAGCATCTGGGATATGTTTTTCAGATGTATAATCTGATCCCAAATTTAAATGTAAAGGAAAATATTGAGGTGGGCGCATATCTCAGCGATAAGGCCCTGGATATTGACGAGCTGCTTCACACACTGGGACTTTATGAGCACAGACATAAGCTTCCCAACCAGCTCTCCGGTGGACAGCAGCAGAGAACGGCCATTGGTCGTGCTATTGTAAAAAATCCGGACATCCTTCTCTGCGACGAGCCGACAGGTGCACTGGATTACAACACATCTAAGGAAATTCTGCGTCTGATCGAGCAGGTCAACCAGAAGTACGGAAATACCATCATCATGGTTACCCACAACGATGCCATTAAGAATATGGCAGACCGCGTAGTAAAGCTTCGTGATGGCCAGATCCGAAAAAACTATCTCAATGAGTCCAAAGTCGCAGCCGACGATCTGGACTGGTAAGGCGGTGCACTATGAAAAATCCATTGTGGAAACGCCTTCCAAGAGAACTGAAAAGTGATTTCGGAAAATATATTGTGATCTTTCTGTTTATGACACTGACCATAGGCTTTGTTTCGGGCTTTCTTGTGGCTGACGACAGTATGCTGGCGGCCTATGACGAAGGTTTCGAAAAATATAATATTGAACATGGCAACTTTACCCTTTCTTCGAAAGCCAGCGAAAGTGATTTGCAGAAAATTGAAAAAAATGGAAAAGTACGAATCTGCGAAAACTTTTACCGTGATGAAGCTGTAGACGCGGATCTGGATGGAAACAAAGAGGGAACCATGCGTGTCTATCAGGAACGTACGGATATGAATCTTGTGTGCCTGATGTCAGGGAGAATGCCAGCTGCGAAAAATGAGATTGCTATTGACCGAATGTATGCAGATAATAACCAGCTGGAGGTTGGAGATAAGATAGAAATTGCAGGAGAAGAGCTGGTTGTTACCGGATTTGTGGCATTACCTGACTACAGTTGTTTATTTTCCGATAACAGCGATATGATGTTTGATGCTGTAAAATTTGGCGTGGGTATTATGACCGAGAAAGGTGCGGATGCTTTTGGAACAACCCATCTGGAGTACCGCTATTCCTGGCAGTATGAGACTGCACCAAAGGATGATATTGAAGCGAAAAACATGTCAGAGGATTTTCTGGAGGTTCTGGTCAAATATGGAAATGTGACAGGTTTTATCCCGGCCTATTCCAATCAGGCCATCACTTTTACCGGTGAAGATATGGGCGGTGATAAGGCTATGATGGAGGTGCTGCTGTATATTCTGATCGTCATCATTGCTTTTGTGTTTGCAGTTACAACAAATAATACCATTACAAAAGAAGCTTCTGTGATCGGGACTCTGCGTGCTTCCGGATATTCCAGAAGAGAACTTCTGGTCCACTATATTTCCATGCCGGTGATCGTAACTGTGGTTGCTTCTGTTCTTGGAAACGTGCTGGGCTACACCTCCTTTAAAAATCTTTGTGCAGGTATGTATTATGGCAGTTACAGCCTGCCGACCTATGAAACACGCTGGAATGCAGATGCATTTATATTGACCACAGTGGTTCCGGTAGTGATCATGCTGGGAATCAATTTGATTCTGATTTCAGGGAAACTGCGTCTTTCTCCTTTGAAATTCCTGCGTCATGATCTGTCTGCTTCCAAACGGAAAAAAGCTGTGCGTCTTCCGGACTTTAAGTTTTTCAACCGCTTCCGGCTTCGTATTATCCTGCAGAATAAGTCCAGTTATCTGACTTTGTTTATTGGAATCTTTTTTGCAAATGTACTGCTGCTTTTTGGAATGATGATGAAGCCGCTTCTGGATCATTATCAGGAAGAAATTTTGAAGAACATGATCGCGCCGTATCAGTATGTGCTGAATGTACCGGAGGAACCAGATGAAGATGAGAAATATACGATTATGGGAATGCTGCAGAAATTTCTTACTCCATCTTTGAAAACAAATGAGAAGTCAGCAGAAAAATTCTGCCTGAATTCCATGAAAAATGTATTGCCGGATCAGGAGGGAGAGACCATAACGGTCTATGGCATTTCTGAGGACAGTGCATATGTAAAGGCAGAGCTTCCAGAAGACGGAGTCCTGATTTCCGATGGTTATGCAGAGAAATATAAGGTAAAGACCGGAGATACCATTGTTCTGAAGGAAGCTTACGGAAGTGAGACATATGAATTTTTCGTGCAGGGAATCTACGATTATCCGGCATCTTTGACAGTATTTATGCCGATTTCTTCCTACAGGAAAACCTTTGGGGAAAAGGAGGATTATTTTAACGGTTATTTTTCCAGGGAAAAGATCACAGATCTGGATGAGGATCTGATCGCAACAACAATTACGGAGGACGATCTGACAAAGGTCAGCCGTCAGTTGGATGTGTCTATGGGAGAAATGTTCCAGCTGATCAATATATTTGCAGTTGTGCTGTTTGCCCTCTTGATCTATCTGCTTACCAAGCTGATCATTGAGAAAAATGCCAATGCCATTTCTATGGTAAAGATTCTGGGGTATGAGAACAGAGAGATCAACAGCCTGTATCTTACATCCACTACGTGGGTGGTGATCTTGTCCATTTTATTCAGCCTGCTGCTGTCTACCTGGACGATATATGGAATTTACGGATATCTGATGTCATCCTTCTCAGGCTGGCTGACCTTATATCTGAAACCAGCGGTTTATCCGGAGATGTTTGCAATGGGAATGGGAGCGTATATTCTGGTAGCCTTGCTGCAATTTAGAAGGATCAAGAAGATCCCGATGGATGTGGCGCTGAAGAATGTGGAGTAAGAGAATTATAAGAAAATAGAATATTGAGAGATTTATTCATATTTTCATGTTGTGATTTGACGAAGTTTCGTATATACTTTCCCTTGTAGCCCAAAGTGGATATTTTGTATCCTAGTGGAACTTACTGTATATAATAATGAGAGTAAGTGCCCACACATTTTTTCAGAAGAGGAGATACGAACATGGATTACGCAAAAGAATCCTTAAAGATGCACTATGAGTTAAAAGGTAAAATTGAAGTTGTTTCAAGAGCAAAGGTTGATTCCAAGGATGCTTTAAGCCTTGCTTATACCCCTGGTGTTGCACAGCCTTGCCTTGAGATTCAGAAAGATATTAATAAAAGTTATGAATTGACTAGACGTTGGAATACGGTTGCTGTAGTAACTGACGGTACCGCTGTTCTTGGACTTGGAGATATCGGTCCAGAGGCTGGTATGCCGGTTATGGAGGGCAAATGCGTTCTGTTCAAAGAGTTTGGTGATGTGGATGCTATTCCGCTTTGTGTACGAAGTAAGGATGTAGATGAGATCGTGCAGACCGTTCGCCTTCTGGCTGGAAGCTTTGGCGGTGTAAACCTGGAGGATATTTCCGCACCCAGATGTTTTGAGATTGAGAAGAAGCTGAAAGAGTGCTGTGATATTCCGATTTTCCATGACGACCAGCATGGTACTGCAGTTATTACACTTGCAGGTGTGATCAATGCGCTGAAGGTTGTTGGCAAGAAAATCGAAGACATTAAGATCGTTACTTCCGGAGCAGGAGCTGCTGGAATCGCAATTATCAAACTTCTTATTTCCATGGGACTTAAGAATGTTATTATGACAGATCGTAAAGGTGCAATTTACGAAGGCCGTGAGGGTCTGAACCCAATCAAGGAAGAGATGGCGAAGATCACAAACGCCAATCATGAGAAAGGCTCCTTGAGTGAAGTGATCAAAGGCGCTGACGTATTTATCGGTGTTTCCGCACCTGGAACCCTTACTCCGGATATGGTTCGCACTATGGCGAAAGATCCGATCATCTTTGCCTGCGCAAACCCGACTCCAGAGATTTTCCCGGATGAAGCGAAGGCAGCAGGAGCAGCAGTAGTATCCACAGGTCGTTCCGACTACCCGAACCAGGTGAACAATGTTCTCTGCTTCCCGGGAATCTTCCGCGGTGCCCTTGATGTCCGTGCATCCGACATCAACGATGAAATGAAGATTGCCGCAGCTTACGCCATTGCAGGCCTGGTAAGCGACGAAGAACTCTGCGCTGACTATATTCTGCCGGCTGCATTCGACTCAAGAGTGAAAGACGCGGTTGCGAAGGCTACTGCTGAAGCTGCCATTAAGAGCGGAGTAGCCAGGATCTGATTAATCGCTTTCATTGGTTAAAAAGTTCTTCAAAGAGGGACACATTGCCCAAATACTGTGTACTGGCTGGGACTTCAACATACTAAATAGTAAGTTCATTTCGTGAAGTTACCTAAGTCCTTTATAAATAATTTTATTCGCTTCTCCAGAATAAAGTTTCAAGTGATGCCCGATGCGAATCGCTTTTGAATCCGTTCCATGTCCGATCAAAGGCGTTTTTGCAACGGGTGTCTTTTTTTCTGCAAATTCGAGGACTAGCTGCGCCATATCTGGTTGACAGTTGTCTGTCTCCATTTTGCTGAAAGTTCCAAGAAGAATCCCATTTACTTTCTTAAAAACACCCATCTGACTGAGCTGGCTCAAATAGGTTACCATCTGCGGCAGTTTTCCTCCAAAGGATTCCAGAAGCAGGATTTTCTCCCGCATATCCGGCCAGTAAGGCGTACCTGCCAGTTTCAAAAGGCAACGTATATTTCCCCCTACCACAATTCCTTCCATATGAGTCCCCCGCACAAATTCATAAGGAAAGTCATAAAGAGAAGAGGCATCTGCCAACGCAGTACTAAGAAAGTCCGTTATCTGGGACTGGCTGTGATCGTAGGTGAGATTTCGTACCTGGTACAGGACAGAAGATTTCCCTGTCCGGGCATAAATGGCATTTATAATTGTTGTCAGATCACTATATCCCCAAAAATGTTTTTTTCCGTAAGCAATGGTCTGAAAATCCAGATAGGATAAAATCTCGTTGGCCATATCCCCGCCAGATACGTCAAAAATATCCGTGACAGAATCATCCTCATAAAATTTCATAAGAGCCCCGGCACGCTCCCTGGCAGTTCCAGCCTGTCCGTTTTCATCTCCATAAAGATAAGGGCTAAGTTCTACTTCTAGTCCGGATTTTTCCAGAATCTGCACCAACATTTTTATTGTTTCGGCCTGTTCCGGCCTAAGTCCGTTGGAACAACAGACAATCCCGATTTTGCTTCCCTGTTTCATAAAAAGTAATCCTTTCTTTTTAATAAAGTGCATGTGATTTTTTTATACATGTAACTTTTTCACAGATTTTACTATCTAAAACAATGTATGAAGCATAAAAATACGCTCATTCAACACTTTTTATCTTTTTTTACATTATAAACAATAATTCCCCATAAATCCACCATTCATCCTGGAGCGTGTTTGAAAAAGCATTCCCGCAGTTGATGTTCACTGGTAACGTTTCGCAATCTGTACGCCCCACTTTGCGGTATATTTTGTAGAGATTTTTTTTTAACACACTCTGGAATCCCGAAACATTTTCAAAAAGCACTGGTCAAAATTTACGAAATTGCAGTGAAAAAAATGAGAAAAAAGTGCAAATAAATTATTGACAGCTTATATAAATTAGAATATACTAATCAACGTAAGCGAAACATAATAATAAATAGGTGTTTCTAAAGCACAAAAAAGGAAGGATGATATGATGCCGTTATCAATGGTAAACGAAGGAGAGCCGCAGGTGATTAAAAAAGTCGGCGGTAAAGAAGAAACCCGTAAATTCCTTGAAAATCTTGGGTTTGTACAGGGAGCTACAGTAACCGTTGTAAGTGAGATCAGCGGTAATATGATCGTGAATGTGAAAGATTCCAGAGTTGCCATTGGCAAGGATATGGCGAATCGGATCATGGTCTGAAATCCAGAAAAAAGGAGCAAGTATTATGAAAACATTACGGCAAGTTGGCGTAGGTCAGACTGTCACAGTGAAGAGACTGCACGGTGAAGGACCAGTAAAGAGACGTATCATGGATATGGGAATCACCAAAGGGGTACAGATCTATGTACGTAAAGTTGCACCGCTTGGAGATCCTATTGAGGTAACCGTGAGAGATTATGAACTGTCTCTGAGAAAAGTCGATGCAGAAATGATAGAGGTAGAATAAGTACTGTACAGGATATAGTACTTTGCTGTGTGTACATAAGGGAAAAGTTACTGGTCACGTACTTTTGCGAAACATCTTACAAATGTTGTCATATGAACAGCGGTAAAATCAGCACAGCATGAAATTGCATGTTCTGGAATGGAATGGGCAATTTTTTTTACCTTGTGGGTTAGCGAAACCTAATAAAGGGTTGAAAAGCTAACAAACGAAAGCTGATTGAAACAATCGGCAGCATAGGGCAACTAAAATCAGCAGAAGCTGTATATAATAAGCCCGGAAAAAAAGAAAATCTGGAAAGAAAGAGGAGGCATGAAAATGTCGATTAAGATTGCACTTGCAGGTAACCCTAACTGCGGCAAGACCACATTATTCAATGCACTGACCGGCTCTAACCAGTTCGTTGGTAACTGGCCTGGTGTAACAGTAGAGAAAAAAGAAGGTAAACTGAAAGGTCATAAGGATGTAACCATCATGGACCTTCCTGGTATTTATTCCCTTTCCCCATACACACTTGAGGAAGTGGTTGCCAGAAATTACCTGATCAATGAAATGCCAGATGCGATCATCAACATCGTAGATGGTACAAACCTTGAGCGTAACCTGTATCTGTCCACACAGATCATGGAGCTTGGAATCCCGGTAGTTATGGCTATCAACATGATGGATCTGGTTCAGAAATCCGGAAACAAGATCCACATTGACAAATTAAGCAAAAAGCTTGGCTGTGAAGTAGTTGAGATTTCCGCTCTGAAAGGAACCGGAATCATGAAAGCTGCTGAGAAAGCAATCAGCGCAGCACAGAGCAAAAAGAAAACAATTCCGGTTCACGAATTTGCACAGGATGTTGAGGATGCGATCAAATCTGTTGAGAATAAGCTGACAGGAACTGTTGCAGAGGCTCAGAAACGTTTCTTTGCAATCAAGCTTATCGAGAAAGATGACAAGATCGTAGAGCAGATGAAGAGTGTTCCGGATGTGTCTTACGAAGTAAAGGCTCTGGAAGATAAATTCGATGATGATACAGAGAGTATTATCACAAACGAGCGTTATGTATACATCTCTTCCATTATTGGACAGTGCTATACAAAATCCTCTACAGGAAAGAAACTTACAACCTCCGATAAGATCGACAGAATCGTAACCAACAGATGGCTGGCGCTTCCGATCTTCGCAGTTGTAATGTGGGTTGTTTATTATGTGTCTGTAACCACTGTTGGAACTATTGTAACAGATTGGACAAATGATGTACTCTTCGGTGAGATTATTCCTCCGGCAGTTGAGTCTGCTCTGGAAGCTGTAAATTGCGCTGCATGGCTGCAGGGACTGATTCTTGACGGTATTGTTGCCGGTGTTGGCGCTGTACTTGGTTTCGTACCGCAGATGCTGGTTCTGTTCCTGTTCCTTGCATTCCTTGAGTCCTGCGGTTACATGGCTCGTGTTGCATTCATCATGGACAGAATCTTCCGTAAATTCGGTCTTTCCGGAAAATCCTTTATTCCAATGCTGATCGGTTCCGGATGTGGTGTTCCTGGAGTTATGGCTTCCCGTACAATCGAGAACGACCGTGACCGTAAAATGACAATCATGACTACAACATTTGTTCCTTGTGGTGCGAAGCTCCCGATCATTGCAATGATCGCAGGTGCATTCTTTAACAACAGCGGATGGGTTGCTACAAGCTCTTACTTTGTTGGCATCGCAGCAATCATCTGCTCCGGTATTATCCTTAAGAAAACAAAAATGTTCGCTGGCGAGCCGGCACCATTCGTTATGGAGCTTCCGGCATATCACTGGCCAACCGTTGGCAATATTCTGAGAAGCATGTGGGAGAGAGGCTGGTCCTTCATCAAGAAAGCCGGTACCATCATTCTTCTTTCCACCATCGTTCTCTGGTTCCTTATGGGATTCGGCTGGGAAGGCGGTTCCTTTGGAATGGTAGAAGAGCTGAACAACAGTATTCTTGCCAAGATCGGTTCTGCAATCGCCTGGATTTTTGCTCCTCTTGGATGGACAAAAGCAGGAGAAGGCTGGAAGATGGCAGTTGCTGCCGTAACAGGTCTTATTGCAAAAGAGAACGTTGTTGCTACATTTGGTATGCTCTTCGGATTTGCCGAGGTTGCAGAGGATGGAGCTGAGATCTGGGGAAATCTTGCACAGGTAATGACTCCTATTGCAGCATACGGATTCTTGGTATTCAACCTTCTTTGTGCTCCTTGTTTCGCAGCTATGGGTGCTATTAAGAGAGAGATGAACAATGCAAAATGGTTCTGGTTTGCAATCGGCTATCAGTGCGGTCTTGCTTATGTAGTTTCCCTTTGCATTTATCAGATTGGTACACTGCTTACAGGCGGCGGATTTGGAATCGGAACAGTTGTTGCATTCGTTCTGGTTGCAGCATTCCTGTACCTGCTGTTCAGACCATATAAAGAGAGCAACAGCTTAAAAGTTAATACAAAGAGTATTGCTTAAGCAAAGTTGTTAAAAATAATTCAGCCTGTATCCCTTAAAAGATACAGGCTGGAATTTTTATATAAGGGGAAATCACCATATCTTTTCACTTTGGAAAAAGATGCTCTGCAGCAGTGAAGGCGCGAACCGTTATGATTTCTCTTTATATAGAAATTCCAGCCCTGATATAAAATCATACAGAAATCAAAAAGGATGGCGATGAAAATGATGAAAAACGCAGTTGAAGAAAAAGCATATGAAAATCAGGAAGCATATCAGCGGACACAAATGCAGAAAGATATGATCCTTGAACGATTACGCGAACAGGGCTGCAGGATCACCAGACAGCGCCAGCTGATACTGGATATTATTCTGGAGGAGGAGTGTTCCTGCTGCAAGGAAATTTATTACAAGGTGCAGGAGAAAGATCGAAATATTGGACCTGCCACAATTTACCGCATGGTAAATATGCTGGAAAAAATCGGCGCCATCAGCCGCAAGAACATGTACCGGATTTCCAGCTGTGAAGCATGCTGCCAGGAAAATGGCTGCACTGTAAGACTCAGCGATGATACTGTCTGTAAGCTGCCTTCTGAAGTCTGGAAACAGGTTGTAAGAGAAGGGTTGAAAAATATGGGGTATATTGGAGATCAGGATATTGAGAGTATTGAGATGACCATGTCAAAGTGCGGGGCTTGAAAACTTGCATGATAGTATGAAGGCATATAAAAATAGCAGTTATCCAAGGGAGAGAGTTAGAGCCTGTTTGAAAAAAGCATTCCCGTAATCTGCACGCCTCTCTTTGCGGTATATTTCACTCAAATTGTGACGTACATCTTGCAGAAAGTTTTTTCAAACACGCTATAAAACATGAAGGTAATGAGAATATTTCTCGATAAGCAAAATAGCACTGGGAATTTCAGAAAAACTGATATATAATACCAAAATATTGAAAAACAATTAACAACAATAACGTTTCACTATAAGGAGGAATTTAATCATGGCAAGTTTTAAATGGGACAAGACAGGACTTTTTGCAGCAGGTGTTTTATTCGGAACTGCAGGTATCAAGCTTCTTTCCAGCAAAGATGCGAAAAAAGTTTACACAGAGTGCACAGCAGCTGTTTTAAGAGCAAAGGACTGTGTAATGAAGACGGTTACAACTGTTCAGGAAAATGCAGGTGATATCTATGCAGATGCACAGCAGATCAATGAGGACAGAAAAGCAGCTGAGGAGCCGTTTGAGGATGAGGCAGCTGAAGGCGAGACAGAGTTTAAAGAGACTGATGAAGCTGAAGAGGCTGAGACAGAGGAAGCTGCTGAGTAATCTGGCAATGTAATACCTTGCAAACATATTGGGGACTGCCGTTTTTGCGACAGTCCTCTTAATCGTTGCTGTTCCTTTGAAAAACTCTGCGAAATATTTTGGTGAACAAACCTTACTAAAAATTCGAAGAGTGTGGCGCGAAGCGATTACGGTAAACGTAATGAACAGTAACTCTTGCTTTGAAGAAAAAGTAGGTGAACAAGTTGAAATTTACAATTAAACATGAGAAAAAAGGACGTATCAGAGTCCATCTTTTTCAGAAATATATGAATTTTACCCAGGCAGATACCCTTCAGTATTACCTGGAAAATCTGGATGGAGTAAAGAAGGCCCAGGTCTTTAATCGTACCAGTGATGCTCTTATTTACTACACCGGAGAGCGGAATGAACTGTTAAAGGCAATTCAGGCGTTTGGTTACAGCCGTGTCAGCGTACCCGCTCAGGTGCTGGAGAATTCCGGAAGAGAATTAAATGAGACTTATAAGGAGAAGCTGGTAAATAAAGTTATTTTCCATTACGGACGCAAACTGCTTTTGCCATATCCATTGTCTGCAATCTATACCACTGCAATGTCTGTGAAATACATCTGGCTGGGAGTCAAGACACTCTGGAAGCGTAAGATCGAGGTTCCGGTTCTGGATGCAACTGCAATCGGTGTTTCTATTTTCCGCGGCGACTTCTCCACAGCCGGTTCTGTTATGTTCCTGCTTGGAATCGGAGAACTGCTTGAGGAGTGGACCCACAAGAAATCTGTGGATGATCTGGCACGTACCATGTCTCTGAACACTGGTAAGGTATGGCTTCGCAGTGAAGGTACGGAAGTGTTGGTGGATGCAGACAAGATCCAGGCCGGAGATATGGTTGTAGTACATATGGGAAATGTGGTCCCATTTGACGGTTTGATCGCAGAGGGCGAGGCTATGGTAAACCAGGCTTCCCTGACTGGTGAATCTGTTCCTGTAAGAAAAGTGGAAGGAAATTCCGTATACGCAGGTACGGTTGTGGAAGAGGGCGAGGCTGTCATTACTGTAAAAGCAGTTGGTGGTTCCAGCCGTTATGAGAAAATCGCAGCCATGATCGAGGATACTGAGAAACTGAAATCCGGTCTTGAGAGCAAGGCCGAGCACCTGGCGGACAGACTGGTCCCATACACACTTGGCGGTACTGCACTTACTTATCTGCTTACCAGAAATGTAACCAAGGCTGTTTCCGTATTGATGGTTGATTTCTCCTGTGCCCTGAAGCTGGCAATGCCGGTTTCCGTACTTTCCGCTATCCGGGAGGCAGGAGAATACAAAATCACTGTGAAGGGCGGTAAATTCCTGGAGGCAGTTGCGGATGCCGATACGATCGTATTTGACAAGACTGGCACTCTTACCAAGGCAGAACCTACAGTGGCTGAGATTGTTCCATTTAACGGACAGAGTGAAGATGAGCTGCTACGAATTGCAGCTTGCTTGGAAGAGCATTTTCCTCATTCCATGGCGAAAGCTGTTGTAGATGCAGCGAAGAAGAGAAAACTGGATCACGAGGAAATGCATTCTAAGGTAGAATACATTGTTGCTCATGGTATTTCAACAACCATTGAGGGCAAAAAAGCAATCATCGGAAGCTCCCATTTTGTATTTGAGGATGAGAAATGCACCATTCCGGAAGGGATGGAGGAGCGGTTTAAAAATCTTCCAAATGAGTATTCCCATCTGTATCTTGCAATTGAAGGCAGTCTTGCAGCTGTTATCTGTATTGAGGATCCTCTCCGTGAGGAAGCTCCTGCAGTTGTAAAAGCACTGAAAAAAGCCGGATTCAGCAAGGTGGTTATGATGACCGGAGACAGTGAACGTACAGCCAGGGCTGTTGCAGCCAGGGTTGGCGTTGACGAATATTATTCTGAGGTTCTTCCGGAAGATAAAGCAAGCTTCGTGGAAAAGGAAAAGGCAAAAGGACGCAAGGTTGTCATGCTTGGTGATGGAATTAACGATTCCCCGGCGCTTTCAGCAGCTGATGCAGGTATTGCAGTAAGCGAAGGCGCCGAGATTGCAAGAGAGATCGCAGACATCACTATTGGTGCGGATAATCTGGAAGGTATCGTAATTCTGAAGCATATCAGTGACGCGCTGATGAAGCGTATCCACAATAATTACAGAACGATCGTAGGATTTAACACTGGCCTGATCCTGCTGGGCGTTGCCGGAATCCTGCAGCCGACTACCTCAGCATTGCTTCACAATACTTCAACATTGCTGATCGGTATGAACAGTATGAAGAATCTGGTGGGCACTGAGGAAATCTGAACGGATGTGTCGCGCATTGCGGACATTGTAAAAAAAATCGGGTTCTGATTGCGGGAATGATTTTTCAAACACGCTCTGCGGTAATAGTGGAACTTCTGAATATAATCAGAGAGTTAATGAGACTGTTTTTCATTAGCTCTCTTTTTTTTGCTTAGTACTTGACAGAAATAAAGGATTAGTGTAAACTAACACCATGAAAGTTAGAATAAGCTAACCGAAGCGTAGAACTATAAAAATATATAATCAGCACATTTTACATAAAATAAAATGTAAAGGACTGCAGCAACTAAAACATATTTCAGAAGTGCAGGCGTTACTGGGAAGGTTGTAAACAGTAAACGGAAAGCTTCTAATTTTTTTAACAAAGGGTTAGAGCAGACTAACGAAAATAAGGAGAAAACATTGCATGGAAGCAGGGAGGTTTCTTCATTTTCAGAAGCTTCAGGAAACCCGGAAAGGACAATTTACATGAGTATTGTAATCATCGGCGGAAATGAGAGAATGGTATGTCAGTATACCGATATCTGCAAAGACTATGGATATAAGGCGAAGGTTTTTCCAAAAGAGAACGGCGCCATCCGTAAAAAAATCGGATGCCCGGATCTGATGGTGCTTTTTACCAATACAGTGTCCCATAAAATGGTCATCAGTGCATCCCAGGAAGCAAAGAAAAACAACATTCCGGTAGCGCGCATCCATACCAGCAGCGCAAGCGCTTTAAAGTGTGCGCTGGATGAGCATGCGGTGATGGCATAAAAAAGATAAGGAGTTTATCATGATTGAGAAATGTCTCATTGAGCACTGTGCTCCCACCCTTGCTTCATTAAAAGCAGCCAATCTTTTCAATGCCTGTTGTGAAGAGGGAGAAAATATAGACCTTCAGATTTCCAGGTGGAATCAGCTGATGAATCCAAAGGGCGTGAAGCTGCTGGCACTTCGCAGTCGTGGTAACCGTTCTCTGGTTTATGTATACCGGGAAAAACAGCTGGCACAGAATCTGAATCGTCCTGGAGTTGCCCGGTTTCTGGAAAAATATGGATATGAAAATACAGAACCGGAACAGTGCCTGGCGTTACTGAAGAAGCGCTTTGAGGCATCAGAAGATTTTCCACATGAGATTGGGATTTTTCTTGATTATCCACTTGGGGACGTAATTGGTTTTATCCAGAATGGCGGACAGAATTATAAATGTTCCGGCTGCTGGAAAGTATATTGTAATGAATGTGAAGCATTGAAAATGTTTCAGAAGTACCATAAATGCCGCGAGGTTTATCGGAATCTATGGGCAAAAGGCAGGAGTGTTCTGCAGCTGACAGTGGCTGCCTGACATACAATGAAAGTCCACTATGGGTGACAGCCAAAAAGCGATAAGAGTCACGGAAAAGCTGACTTTCGTTATTAAAGTGCCAGATGTGGAGGATAAAACATAAATGATCTCACAGGCTGGCAATAAAATTATAAAAGAAAGAGGTTAAGTGAAGTTATGAGTAAAGTAGCAGTTGTATATTGGAGCGGAACTGGTAATACAGAGGAAATGGCAAATAAAGTAGCGGAAGGTGCAAAAGCTGCAGGAGCTGAGGTAGAAGTGATCAGTGCAGATGATTTTGATGGAACAGATATCAGCAGTTTTGACGGTGTAGCTTTCGGATGCCCTGCAATGGGAGATGAGGAGCTTGAGGATTCCGTATTCCAGCCGGTATTCGAAGCATGTGAGCCAAAGCTTGCAGGCAAAAAAGTAGCGCTCTTCGGTTCCTACGGATGGGGAGACGGCGACTGGATGCGCAGCTGGGAAGAAAAATGCCAGAACGATGGCGTTGCACTTGCTGTTGACAGTGTAATCTGCAACGAAGAGCCAGATGATGAGGCTCAGGCAGCCTGCATTGAGCTTGGAAAAGCTATCTGCTGATTGGAACTGTTTTTGAAAAAAACAGAATATAGATTATTATAACAATAATAACATTTACAGCCGCTATTAGTGCAAATAACGTACTAATGGCGGCTGTTTTGATGAAACTTAAATAAATTGACCGAAATCCCGTCTGGGAGTATAATTGTGTCAGAAAAGTGAAACAGTAAAAATCCCCATAAAAGCCAAAGTTCACCCCTCTGTTCAAGGCCTTCCAGATAAGGTAAAATGAAGATTGCAAAGTGGGAGATCATCACAAAACGGATTTGTTGCCTATTTGTGACATCACTATATATGAGAGTCAGCTGTAGAGCGGGACTTTCACAGGATATTACAGTATAAAAGGAGAAAACAGAAATGGCAGTTACAGAGAATAAATATCAGCTTGGAACAGCTGAAAACCAGAAATTTCTGCAGGATGTTAGAGATGGCTTATTAAGCTTCGGACATCAGTTTCCGTCACCAGGAGGAAGCTCCTATTATCTTGGAGATGACGGCACTCCCTGGAAAGACCGTAACCGTGAAACCTGGATCACAAGCCGTATGACACATGTGTACAGCATTGGTTCCATGCTTGGACATGAAGGCAGCGAGGCATTGGCTGATGCAGCGTTGAAGGGGCTTAGAGGCGAGCTTCACGATGATCAAAATGGTGGTTGGTATGCAGGTCTTACAAAGGACAATGAAATTGTTCCAACCAAGCAGTGCTATGCCCATGCATTTGTAATTCTGGCAGCTTCTTCCGGCGTGTTGGCCTGCAGAGAAGGGGCAGCAGAGCTTTTGAAAGATGCCTTGGCACTTTATGATCTGAGATTCTGGAACGAGGAAGAAGGACTTTCCTGTGATACCTGGAACACAGAATTTACAGAGCTGGATTCCTATCGAGGCTTGAATGCAAATATGCATACCGTTGAGGCGTTTCTTGCCGCAGCTGATGTGACCGGGGATGAGAAATATCGTGTACGTGCAGGCAGGATCATCGACCATGTTCTGGTATGGGCAAAGGACAATAACTGGCGTATACCGGAGCATTTTTCCAGTGACTGGGTACCGGATCTGGAATGCAACAAAGACCGCCCGGACGACCAGTTTAAGCCATACGGCGCAACTCCGGGACACGGAATTGAGTGGGCAAGACTGATCACACAGTGGGCGCTTTCTACATATAAAGAGGATAAGGCTGGCGCAGCACCTTATATTGAAGCTGCAGAGAATCTGTATAACCGCGCAGTTGCTGACGCATGGAATGCAGACGGTGCACCGGGAATCTGTTACACAACAGACTGGAACGGCAAACCTGTAGTCCATGACAGAATGCACTGGACTCTTGCAGAAGCAATCAACACCTCTTCCGTTCTGTTCCATGTAACAGATAATGAGAAATACGCAGCAGATTATGCAGAGTTTATGAAATATCTGGATGAGAAAGTTCTGGATCACGTAAACGGTTCCTGGTTCCACCAGCTGGACAGAGAGAACAATCTTCTGGAGACCGTATGGCCTGGAAAGTCTGATATTTATCATGCACTGCAGGCTACATTGATTCCATATTATGCTCCCGGTCTGTCCATTGCAGTGGCAGTGAAGAAGCAGGCAAGATAAAACAAAAATATTTTGTAACTGAGAAGGTTCTGACCAGGTACAGTGGTAAAATTAATGGGGAGGCTTTGCCTCCCCATTTTGGACTTATTAGGTAAGTCAGTGAAGTCTGGAACGTAAGCGGACATTTCAAACACTCACGGTAAACTTCATTCATCCCACCCATCATACAACCGGATGTTCACCTGGATATTTCTGACCACATCCTCATCTTCTAATTCCATATCATCTGGATCTGTGATCGGAGGCAGCTCTGGAACTTCTTCGGAGAGCTCTACAGAAATCCAGTCGAATGCAGCAGCGTTAGCGCTTTCGATAGCTTCGTCTAAAGTGTCTCCTTCTCCGAAGCAGCCTTCCAGGTCTGGGAAAGTTCCCTTATAACGACCATCTTCGGTTTTCTTAAAAACAGCAGGATATATAAATTTCATGATAAACCTCCCGAAAATAAAAATAACATATTGAAAATTAATTTCAATTATAAGCGTTTGAGCTGGTAAATACAAGATAAGAAAAAACTTGTATTTAAGAAAATACGAAACGAGAAAAGACGTGGCAGCGGAGCCAAAAAGAATCTAAGAAACAGGATTGTCAAATATAGGGGAAAATGATATTCTTACAGCAAGAGACTTTAGAGCGTGTTTGAAAAATCATTCCCGCAATCTGCACGCCCCACTTTGCGGTATATTTCACCCGAATTCGGTTGCCGTAGCCCGCTACGGCGCCCTCATCCGAGCGAAATCTCCCACAAATTGTGACGCACATCTTGCAGAAAGCCTTTTTCAAACACGCTCTAGCCGGTTCGGAACTGAAAGAAAATGGCGCGGCTTTATAGAAATATACCTGCCGGAGGTGAAATCTTGGAATTTCAGCATGAATTGATCATACCAAACGAAGGTCTTCCTTTCAAAATCTTTTTATTTGAAGGCGGACACGGCAATTACGAAAGAGAAAAACACTGGCATACCTCAATTGAGATTTTTGCAGTGCTAAAAGGCAGACTGACTTTTTTTCTTAATGAAGAAGAGTACCCCCTGGAGGCTGGCGGGCTGATCATCATCAATTCCAATGAGATCCACTCCATTCACGCCCCCAGGAAAAATGAGACTGTGGTTTTGCAGATTCCACTGAAGCAGTTTGAAAAATATTTTACTGCCCAGCGGTTTATCCGATTTACAAGTGCAGCCCGTGTGGCAAAGGATCAGAAGTCCAAGGCTCCGGATAATCGGAAGCTGGCATTTTTTATTGAGGAGCTTTATAAGGTGTACTGTGCCCGTGAAGAAGGATGGGAGTACCGGACTATGGCACTGTACTACAATATTTTGTACCTGATGGTAAGGGATTATCGTGAGACCGAGGCTGCACAGGAGGAAATTCAGGACAGCCGACGACTGGATGCTTTGTCAAAAATTACCACTTATATGCGTGAGCATTATACAGAAGAACTGAAACTTTCTGAGATGGCAAATTTATTTGGCTATTCAGACGCTTATTTGTCGCGAATGTTCAAAAAGTATGCAAAAATCAATTTTAAGACTTATTTACAGGAAATTCGCATGTCTTATGCATGTCGGGAACTGATGAATACAGAGAAAACAGTGAGCCAGATTGCCCTGGACAACGGTTTTGCCAGCAGCAGAGCCTTTTCCAGAGAGTTTCAGAAGAAATATAACAGACTTCCAAGCGAAGTAAGACAAAAATTTAATACAACTCCAAAAGAATAAAATGTCAAAAAAGTGCTATAGATAAGACAAGAAAACCGTCGTAAAGCATATCAGAATATGGTATGCTTTTTTCATGCAGAAAGAACCAGGGCAGACTGAGATCAGCAGCTGGTTCGGGAATCTTGAGTATGAGCATGTTGGACTGCTGTGAGAGTGGCAGATAGCAGCCATGTCCGCATTCTGATATGCGCAAAAGGAGGTTAATCGTGAAGATTCAGAAAGTAACAGATCCGGCATTCCGTAAATATGGACAGGTGCTGGAGGGATACGACTTTACAGGTCTTATCAAGGAGATGAAACACACTCCGGTTCCAGAGGACGTAATCTATGTTCCATCTGTTGAGGAGCTGGAGGCACTGGATATTATGAAGGACCTGCAGAATAAGGGATACGGCGGGCTGCCGGTCCAGATCGGATACTGCAACGGCCATAACAAGAAGCTGAATGCAGTGGAGTATCATCGTAATTCCGAGATCAATGTAGCGGTTACAGATCTTGTCCTTCTTATCGGACATCAGCAGGACATTGAGCCGGATCATACCTATGATACATCTAAGATCGAGGCATTCCTTGTACCGGCAGGAACCGGAATCGAGGTATACGCTACCACACTTCACTACGCACCATGTCATGTGAATGAGGGCGGTTTCCAGTGTGTTGTTGTACTTCCGAAAGGAACTAACACAGACCTTACTTTCCAGACTGAGAAGACGGGAGAGGACAGCTTGATGACAGCCAAGAACAAATGGCTGATCGCACATGAGGATGCGAAGATCGCTGGCGCATTTAATGGTCTGAAGGGTGAGAATATCACAATTGACTGATAAAATAATTCATAGTTGCTCATTTTTTTCAGAAGATAAACCGACACGTTGTTGGTGGGTAACTACTAAAGTCTGGTTGAAAAATGAATATTGAGACCTGAGGAGCTTACATAGCTACCACAATTGAAAGTTTCTTAAAAAATTAAAATATGGAGGAATACCTATTATGAACAATATACCAGTAGTAAAACTTGGATTAATCGCAGTAAGCCGTGACTGTTTCCCGATTCAGCTTTCTGAGAAGAGACGCGCAGCTATCATGGACGCTTACAAGGGTGAGCTTTATGAATGTCCAGTAACTGTTGAGAATGAGAAAGACATGGAGAAGGCTCTCGAGGATGTAAACAAAGCTGAGTGTAATGCACTTGTTGTTTTCCTTGGAAACTTCGGACCAGAGACTCCAGAGACCCTGATCGCTGAGAGATTTGACGGACCTTGCATGTATGTAGCTGCTGCTGAGGGCGATGGCGATATGATCAATGGTCGTGGCGATGCTTACTGCGGTATGCTGAACTGCTCCTACAACTTAAAGATGCGTCATCTTGAAGCTTATATTCCGGAATATCCGGTTGGAACTGCAACTGACATTGCTACCATGATCGCTGACTTCGTACCAGTTGCACGTGCCGTTATCGGTGTTCGTAACCTGAAGATCATTACCTTTGGACCACGTCCACAGGACTTCTTCGCATGTAACGCACCGATCAAAGGACTCTATGAGCTGGGCGTTGAGATTGAAGAGAACTCTGAGCTTGACCTTCTTGTTTCCTTTAAAGAGCATGAGAATGATCCTCGTATCCCGGATGTTTGTGCTGATATGGCAAAAGAGATGGGCGAAGGCAAATATTATGAAGATCTTAATGCTAAGATGGCACAGTTTGAGCTTACTCTTCTTGACTGGGCTGAGGCTCACAAGGGAGCAAGAAAATACGTTGCATTTGCTGATAAATGCTGGCCTGCATTCCCGTCACAGTTTGGATTTGAGCCATGCTATGTAAACAGCCGTCTTGCTGCAAGAGGAATCCCGGTATCCTGTGAGGTTGATATCTACGGAGCTCTTAGCGAGTACATCGGACTTTGCATTTCCAATGACGCTGTTACACTGCTTGACATCAACAACTCCGTTCCTCAGTACATCTATGATGAGGATATCAAGGGCAAATATGATTATAAGCTTACCGATACATTCATGGGCTTCCATTGCGGAAATACTCCGGCTTGCAAGATGTGCGATTCCAGAGCTGTTAAATATCAGCTGATCCAGCACAGACTTCTTGAGCCGGAAGGATCTGAGCCAGATTTCACAAGAGGAACTCTGGAGGGAGATATCGCTGCTTCTGATATTACATTCTATCGTCTGCAGTGCAACTCTGAGGGAGAGCTTGTTTCTTATGTTGCAGAAGGTGAAGTTCTTGACGTACCTACAAGATCCTTTGGTGGTATTGGTATCTTCGCAATCAAAGAGATGGGAAGATTCTACCGTCACGTACTGATCGAGGGCAACTACCCGCATCACGGTGCAGTTATGTTCGGACATTATGGAAAGGCATTCTACGAAGTAGTGAAATTCCTTGGACTTGATGTTAAGAAGATCGGTTACAACCAGCCAGCTGGTGTAAGATATCCTACAGAGAATCCATGGGGCTAATGCTTAAATAAACAGTAAGTAATTGCTGTGTACAAAGTTGAGAGCAATGTAGAATGATTGCTTCTTGCTTAAAAAGCAGGAAGGGACGATTTGAATAGAATTATAGGCGTATATAGAAACGGCCGTACCACTTTATGCGGTACGGCTGTTTTTAGAATAGGCGGGCAGAGCATTCTAAGAGGGTTCTGGCCGGAAAGCCTAGAAGGAACGCCTAAGGCATGAACTTAAGGAGGATAAAAATGTATTTTATCGGTGTTGATCTTGGTACTTCCGCAGTAAAACTTCTTCTTATGGAAGAATCCGGAAAAATCTGTAATATCGTATCAAAAGAATATCCATTATTTTTCCCGCATCCGGGCTGGTCTGAGCAAAATCCGGAAGACTGGTATACCCAGAGTATGGCTGGTATGAAAGAACTGACAGAGGGCATTGACCGCTCCCAGGTTGCCGGAATCAGCTTCGGCGGACAGATGCATGGACTGGTAACTTTAGATGATCAGGATCAGGTAATTCGTCCTGCAATTTTGTGGAATGACGGACGTACTTCTGAAGAGACAGATTATCTGAATAATGTGATCGGAAAGGACAAGCTTTCCCAGTATACTGCAAATATCGCATTTGCAGGCTTTACTGCTCCGAAGATCCTGTGGATGAAGAAAAATGAGCCAGAGAAATTTGCAAAAGTTGTGAAGATCATGCTTCCAAAGGATTACCTGGCTTATCGTTTAAGCGGCTCCTTCTGCACAGATGTATCTGACGCTTCAGGTATGCTTCTTCTGGATGTAAAGAATCGCTGCTGGTCTAAAGAAATGATGGAAATCTGCGGTGTGAAAGAGGAGCAGCTTCCGAAGGTTTATGAGAGCTGGGAGGTTGTTGGAACACTGAAGCCAGAGGTTGCTAAAGAGCTTGGCTTCTCTGAGAATGTAAAGGTTATCGCTGGTGCTGGAGACAATGCGGCAGCAGCTGTTGGTACTGGAACAGTTGGTGATGGACAGTGCAATATTTCCCTTGGTACTTCTGGAACTGTATTTATTTCCAGCAAGAATTTTGGTGTAGATGAGCACAATGCCCTTCATTCTTTCTGCCATGCAGATGGAAGCTATCATCTGATGGGATGTATGCTCAGCGCTGCTTCCTGTAATAAATGGTGGGCCGAGGAGATTCTTGGAACGAAGGACTTCGCAGCAGAGCAGGCGCCTATCCAGAAGCTTGGTGAGAATCACGTATTCTTCCTGCCATACCTGATGGGCGAGCGTTCCCCACACAACGATCCAGATGCAAGAGGCGTATTCTTCGGCATGTCCATGGACACCTCAAGAGCAGATATGACTCAGGCTGTATTGGAGGGAGTTGCTTTCGCACTTCGTGATTCTCTGGAGGTTGCAAAGAGTCTTGGAATTAAAATTGAGCGTACCAAGATCTGTGGCGGTGGTGCAAAGAGCCCGCTGTGGAAGCAGATTATTGCAAATGTTATGAATATTAAGGTTGACGTTCTGGAAGTGGAAGAGGGACCATCCCTTGGCGGTGCTATGCTGGCAGCAGTAGGATGCGGTGTTTATCCGGACGTTGAGACTGCTGGCAAGAAGCTTGCAAAAGTAGTGGATACTGTAGAGCCTACTCCAGAACTGGCTGCGAAATATGAGGAGAGATACCAGAAGTTCAAAGAACTGTATCCGGCTATGAAGCCGCTGTTTAAGAATCTGTAAGAGATGTAGCAAGCATATTCGGCTGTAAGAGCGAAGTCTACAGTTGTAATGTTTAAGAATCTGCAAGAGATATAGCAAGGCGGACATAATTTGGTTTAAAACGGATTAATAGAATGGTGATTGTGTTGAATGTGAAATAATTAACACAATCACCATTTTTGTATAGTCATGATTCTATAAAACAAATTTCTCCAGAACTTCTGCAACACCATCCTCATTGTTAGTGCGTGCAGTGATATAATCCGCAGACTCTTTCACGCCATCTGGTGCATTTTCCATGGCAACGCCAAGGGCAGCATAGCGGATCATGGAGAGGTCATTGAAACCGTCGCCGATAGCGATAGTTTCAGCGGGGGTGAAATCGTAGAGCTTACCAATGCAATCAATAGCTGCAGCCTTTGACACCTTACTGTTGAAGAACTCCAGATAGAAGGGCTTGGAGGTGCAAAAAGTTACGTTATGAAAATGAGCTGTTTTCCGTAGCTCTTTTTCTATTTGCTGAATTTGGGAAACATCGTCATACCAGAGAATTTTCGTAATCCCCTGCGCCAAAAGCTCGTCGATAGATGGCATGAGAAGGGGCGTTACCTTGGTAGCCTGGCTGTATTCCTGAATCCGGTTATTCAGCTTGTTCCCATATAATTTATTGTCCGACCAGATGCACATGGTAGTATCATAGTTCAGTCCTGCTTCCAGAATCAGACGCGCATCGTCAGCTTTCAGCTCCTGTCTATACAGAACGCGTCCGTCAGCAGAATCCAGGATCATAGCCCCATTATAAGTGATCACAGGTCCCTGAATGCCCAGCTGTTTCTGATAGCGCTCCACTCCCTGAATGGGGCGCCCGGTGCAAATGGAGAAAATCAGTCCCTGCGCGGCTGCCTGCCGGATTATTTCGATGGTATATGGTGTAATTTCGTTTTTGTCATTTAATAAAGTACCGTCCATGTCGGCGGCTGCAAATTTATAGATCATAGTGCCTCCTGGAATATATGGTAAATTAGTTTTGTGAGCTGAAATGCCCCTCGCAGGCAGAGTATCCTGCTGGTTGTTTTTTCTTATTATAAAACGAAGATAGCGCAGGAATCAATCACTTTGAATGGTTACATGTGAAGATTCACATGGATTTCGGGAAAAGATGCCTTGATTTCGGCATTTAAGAGAATTGTTTTTTTGTCTGCAAAATGGTAAAATAATTGGGTGCTGTAAAAGCGGAAACAGGCAGGCTGAGATTGTGAAACAGTCATGCCTTTGGGACTTTTACAAAAATGAAAAATAGAAAAGTGATGAGGTGTAAAGCTATGCAGGAAATGAAGCCAGTTAAAGAAGGCAAAGTACGCGAGATTTACGACAACGGAGACAGCCTGATCATGGTTGCGACAGACCGTATCAGCTGTTTTGATGTGATCCTGAACAACGAAGTGACGAAGAAAGGCACTGTTCTTACACAGATGTCCAAGTTCTGGTTCGATATGACCCAGGATATCCTGCCGAACCACATGATTTCTGTTGATGTAAAAGATATGCCGGAGTTTTTCCAGCAGGATAAGTTTGACGGAAACAGCATGATGTGCCGCAAGCTGGATATGATCCCGGTTGAGTGCATCGTTCGTGGATATATCACTGGAAGCGGCTGGGCAAGCTACCAGAAGAATGGTACAGTTTGCGGAATTACTCTTCCGGAAGGTCTGAAAGAGTCTGACAAGCTGCCTGAGCCTATTTACACACCTTCTACCAAGGCTGAGATCGGCGACCACGATGAGAATATTTCTTTTGAGCAGAGCGTTACCCATCTTGAGAAATACTATCCGGGACATGGTCAGGAGTATGCAGAGAAGATTCGTGATTACACCATCGCATTATATAAAAAATGTGCCGAGTATGCTTTAAGCAAAGGTATTATTATTGCAGATACCAAATTTGAGTTTGGACTTGATGAAAATGGTAATATTGTTATTGGTGATGAGATGCTTACACCGGACAGCTCCAGATTCTGGCCGGCAGATGGATATGAGCCAGGTCATGGCCAGCCATCCTTCGACAAGCAGTTTGCCCGTGACTGGCTGAAAGCAAATCCGGACAACGACTGGACTCTTCCACAGGAAATCGTGGACAAGACAATCGACAAATATCTCCAGGCATATGAGATGCTTACAGGAGAGAAACTGAAATAAGCAATATACATAATACTGCCAGGGCATTTGTCCCTGGCAGGCTGATAAAATCCTTTATTTTATTTTCAAAGGATACACTTTGCTTGTATGTAAAAAGCGCCCGGGAGTTTGGGTCTCCCGGGCGTTGATTTTTGTGAGCAACGTGCCAAATCCATGTTTACACGGAAACCTGGCTGACATGTAAAAATCAGAACAGTCCTGTGATCTTACCTGTTTCGTCTACATCGATTTTCTCAGCAGCCGGAACCTTTGGAAGACCTGGCATGGTCATGATCTCTCCTGTGAGGGCTACGATGAAGCCTGCACCTGCAGAAATCTTCAGGTTACGAACAGTTACTTCAAAGCCTGTAGGAGCACCAAGCTTGGTCTGGTCATCTGTTAAGCTGTACTGTGTTTTTGCTACACAGATCGGGCAGTTTCCGAATCCCAGTTCCTCAAGCTGTTTTGCCTGTTTCTGAGCGTTTGCTGTGAGAACAACTCTCTTACCGCCATAGATTTTCTGAACGATCTGGTTCAGCTTATCTTCGATAGAGCCTTCAAGCTCATAGGAATATGTGAAGTCGTTTGGCTCTTCAACAAGACGGATTACTTCCTCAGCTAATTTAATACCGCCTTCGCCGCCTTTTGCCCATACTTCAGAAAGTGCAACATTAACGCCAAGCTCTTTACATTTTGCTTCTACCAGGTCAAGCTCTGCCTTGGTATCTGTCGGGAATGCATTGATTGCAACAACACATGGAAGCTTGTAAACATTTTTGATGTTGCTTACGTGTTTCAGAAGGTTTGGAAGACCTTTTTCAAGAGCCTCAAGGTTCTCATTGTTAAGATCAGCCTTCGGAACGCCGCCATTGTATTTCAGTGCACGGACAGTAGCAACGATAACAACTGCATTTGGTTTCAGACCAGCCATACGGCATTTGATATCAAGGAATTTCTCGGCACCAAGGTCAGCACCGAATCCAGCCTCTGTGATGGTGTAATCAGCAAGCTTCAGAGACATCTTGGTAGCGGTTACGGAGTTACATCCGTGAGCGATGTTTGCGAATGGTCCGCCGTGAACGATTGCAGGTACATGCTCCAGTGTCTGAACAAGGTTTGGTTTCAGAGCATCTTTCAGAAGTGCTGTCATAGCACCCTCTGCATGAAGATCACCAGCTGTTACCGGTTTCTGCTCGGAAACTTTACCATAGGTATATCCGATGATGATTCTGGAAAGTCTCTCTTTCAGGTCTTTGATGTCACTTGCGAGGCAAAGAACTGCCATGATCTCAGATGCAACTGTGATGTCGTATCCGTCTTCACGAGGCATACCGTTTGTTCTTCCGCCAAGACCATCTACTACATTACGAAGCTGACGGTCGTTCATGTCCACGCAACGTCTCCATGTGATCTTTCTCGGGTCAATGTTCAGGTCATTACCCTGGAAGATATGGTTGTCGATCATTGCTGCAAGAAGGTTGTTTGCCGCACCGATCGCATGGAAGTCACCGGTAAAGTGAAGGTTGATATCCTCCATCGGAACTACCTGTGCATAACCGCCGCCTGCTGCACCACCTTTTACACCGAATACCGGTCCGAGGGATGGCTCACGAAGAGCTACCATTACTTTTTTGCCCATTTTCTGCATTGCATCTGCAAGACCAACGGTTGTTGTTGTTTTTCCCTCTCCTGCAGGTGTCGGGTTGATAGCTGTTACGAGGATCAGCTTACCATCTTTCTTGTCACTCTCTTTTAACAGATTGTAATCAATTTTTGCTTTGTACTTACCGTACTGCTCCAGATATTTGTCGTCAATACCTGCCTTCTCTGCAATCTGTGTGATTGGAAGCATTTCACACTCCTGTGCAATCTCGATGTCACTTTTAAATCCCATAATGTTACCTCCCTTTAGGTATTTTTACAGTTTTTAATCCCTTAAAACTGCATCTCTATAAAAACAGGTCCCATCCTGTTCTTAACTATTTTTCATTTTTAAAGACATTTCAGAAATGCCTTTAAAGACCCAATGATAACGTCTCCCATAACAGCCATGTCCTCGGCTGCAAAGGAAACCGGAAAATTATCAGAAAACAAGATCTGTGAGGACGGCGGAAATTCATCATCCCCCTCCCAGAGGATCATCTGAACTACATATCCCGGAAAGATCTCCACCTGATATGCAATATCTCCATGATCCACGGGAACCGCATGGATGTGTTCCATGATCTCCTTGAAATCCTTAAGTCTGTTTCCATATGTGAATGCCAGGCGTTTGATGCACCTGCCATCAAACTGACGGAGATAAACCTCTCCCCAGGGCATTTCCCTGTATGTTTTAAACCTTCCGCTTCCCTGAGATACATTCCCGTTCAGCAGAAAACGGATAGCAAGGATCTTTGCATAATGCATTTCCTCAAGAGGATAATATCCCGCATCATCTTCTTCATGAGTTACCTGAAAATCCGGCCAGGAAATATGATAAACGCTTCCCAGGAATTTCAGAGTCAGTTCTTTCTTCTCTTCGTCATAAGGAAGTGAAAGACGTCCGGCAATTTCTGCCGGGTCTGCCTTAGCGAACTCCTCTGTATAATGCTCCCAGGGCATTCTTTCCTTGCTGTCTTTTTCATAATTCAAGTCATTTATACTAAAAGCCATGTTTTACCTCTGCTGTTTTAGTCTGCTTTATCTCTTCTGCTGTTCTTCCATAACAGACGGAAACAGATTTGTGTCCGTATGCGGAATAAAGCATGCACCTACAAACTCATCCATATAGGTAGGAACTGTAGAAAGCTCCAGGTAAGTCATATTTGAAGCCAGTTCATAGGTTTTCTTCTCTGCTGATGTGGAATGAAGCATCAGATAAGCACCCGTCAGAGAAGAGTTACCAATATAATGGAACTTCTCAAGAGGGATATCCGGGAACATTCCGATATGTACTGCATTAGCCATATTGATCCCGCTTCCGATTCCACCGGCAACATATACGTCATCGATCATGGAAACATCGAAATCAAGAGAATTCAGCATAGTACGGATTGCAGAGAAAATAGCGCCTTTGGCACGGATAAAGTTATCAATATCTACTTCTGTGATCTCAACATCCTTGGCAGAACCGGCTTCCTCTTCAAACGCGATCACATAGCTTCCCATGCCATAGTGATCGTGACGGATTCTTTTGCCCTCACGGACAAATTTTCCCTTCGGATTGATGATTCCTGTCATAAAAAGTTCACTGATCACATCAATGATACCGGAACCGCAAAGTCCTACCGGTTTGGTTCCAGGTTCGCCTACAACCTTATATGTCGGCTCCATAGTTTCTTTATCAATGGTACATGCCTCAATAGCACCGTCTGTAGCACGCATACCGCAGCTGATATCTCCACCCTCAAAGGCAGGACCTGCGGAACATGCACAGCTCATCATAAAATCGGAATTACCGAATACAAGCTCTCCGTTAGTACCAAGGTCGATAAACAGAGAAAATTCCGGTCTGTTCCAGATCATACTTACCAGTGTACCGGCAGTGATATCTCCACCTACATAGCTTCCGATATTCGGAGCCATGATAATATGTGCATCCGGATTGATCTCAATTCCCACATCCGATGCAAACAAGGAATTTGTTTTGAAAAACGTAGGAATATACGGTTCCATACGAAGCGGATCCGCATTGATCCCTGCAAACAGATGATTCATGGTCGTATTGGAAGCAACACACATCCGGTAGATCTGTTCCTCCGGGAAATGAATGCTTCTGCACATCTCATGGATCATCGGGTTAATGGTCTCTTTGATCACTGCATCCTGAAGTTTCTTCTTTCCGCCAGGTTTCTGAGATTCGATGATACGGTTGATAACATCCGCACCAAAACGGATCTGTCCGTTTCCGGAAGAACTCTTGGCCAGGATCTCTCCTGTTTCCATATTGATCAGGACTGCAGAAACGGTTGTGGTACCGATATCTACAGCAAGACCACCGATCACAACATCTTTCTTACTGTCAAAAATATCATAAACATACATGTCATTTGGTGCTGTACGAACCACGCACTTCACAGAAAATTTACTCTCACGAAGTACATCCGGAAGCTTCTTAAGCACCGCATACGGAATTCTGACACGCTTCAGGTTCATAAACTTCTGAAGTGCACGGGTCAGTCTTTCATTATCCGGCATGGTATCATCCAGTGATGGAATATCCATCTGAAGTTCCACAACATCAAGACTGTTTGTAAGTTCTATGCCAGCCATCTCAACTTCATGCTTGGCATTTTCAAAAATAGCGATTTCTTCTTTTGAGCTCAAATCAGCCACTTTCATTCGGCTCTTATACGCGGATGCAATATCCGGAACAAGAACCTCCACATCTGCACTGATCTTGCTCATACAGGCCAGACGCCAGCCTGCGCCATATTCTTCATCCGAAATATGAAGAGTTTTCTTTGAGTCCAGTTCTCCGCTTTTTAACTGTACCCGACATTTTCCACAGGCTCCGTTTCCGGAACATGGTGCATCGATAGCCACATTGGCACTACGAGCAACCTCCAGTAAATTATCCCCCGCATTGGCAAATGCTTCTACCGTACTGCCATTTTCAAAAGCAAAAGTCACCTTAAACATTCGGCAACCACCTTTCTCGCCTCGTAAAAGTTATTCGTCTTCCACCTGTGGCGTTGGGAGTTAGACTAAACTATATTAGTAAAAAAGAGGCTGAAGGCCGAAGCCCCCAGCCTCTGAAACAGCGCTCCTGTTTTGTTCACACGCCAAATTAGATCTCAAGGTAAGAATCTGCGTAAAGTGTGTTACCCTTGAATACGTCACAGGATTTGATTGTCTCCATAAGACGAAGGTCGTTAGGGTTAACGATTGCAGATGTAAGACCATTCATCATAGCCATAGCTACAAGAGCAGAGTCCATGATCGGACGGATATGTTTTGGCATACCGTTACTGTTGTTGGAAAGACCGCCAGTGGAGTTCAGACCCATCTCGGAGAACATCTTGATTGCCTCAAGAACTTCCATCTGTTTGTCCTGCATTCCTTTTACAACAAGGAAAAGCGGATCAAACCAGAGATCCTCTGCTTCCATACCAAGGCCAAGACCTCTCTCAAGCATGTTCTGGCAGTGCATCATACGCTCGTCATTGTCTGATGCAACCATACCGGAAGAGCAAAGTGCGATACAGATCGCATCGTTAGCTGCTGCAAGGTCGATATTGGAAATTCTGTCTCCAGCATCTGCAGAGTTTACGATCGGTTTACCTTTGCTTCTGTTGTATACGGAAATACCAGCCTCAATAGCTTTCTGGTTTGTAGTATCCAGAGCAAGCGGAACATTGTCAAACTCAGACTGAAGGAGCTGTACTGCCCATTTCATAAGGTCCTCGCCATCGTTCTCAGCCGGTCCGATGTTTACATCAAGATATGTAGCGCCCGCATCAAGCTGCTGTTTTGCTCTTTTGATGATCGGCTCAGGATCTCTCTCAGTAAATGCTTTATTTACTGCCGGTGCTGTTGTTGAAAGTCTCTCCCCAATTGTTACAAATTTTGCCATACTCGTGTTCTCCTTTACATATTAGTAGGATATGGCTGTGCAGCAAACCTGCACAGCCGTTTATAACTGCCGGCGATATTGCCGGACAGCTGATTTCTTAAACCTTAAGTTTATGCATCAAGGTCTTTTAAGAATTTCACAAGCTGTACTGCTTCTCTTGGTCCTACGATGATCTCCCATCCAGGAAGCTTAGCCTCAAGATCGCCCTTAAGAACTGCTACTTTACCAGGAATAACCAGTCTTCTGCATTTAACCTTCGGCTCAACATTCTCTTTGATATACTCGGAGATGCTGTTTCCGGAGAATTTACCTGCTGCCCAGGATGTAAGTACGGAAAGTCCGCCTGCATCATTGATCACCAGGTTAAGCGGAACACCGGAACGCTCCAGCTCGCCAGATACTACGAAATATGTAAGAGCAAAGTCTACTGTTGTTACAACGAGAGAATTCTCGTCTGCTCCGTTCAGAGGATAAATGCCCGGTTCTACCTTCATTGGCTTCTGCGGGTCTGTAAATACGTTCTGACGAAGACCGAACAGCGGAAGTGCCTCTGCATATGTCATCTGCTCCATAACGATGATAGAACCATATTTCATAGTAAACATGGAAGCAAGTGCTGCCTGTAAATGTTTGTCACCCTTCGCAAGTTTAACAAGGTTAACGATAGAAGGATAACCAAATGTTCTGTCCTGATTCTTAAGAGCTGCACGACGAACCTGTACAGTATTTGCAAAGGTCTCTTTGATGTCAGCTCCTGTTGTATCAAGTACGAGATTCTTGTTGCCAAGTTTCTCAATAGCTGCTGTAGTATCATATAACTCATTGATGTCCTTACCGGATACACCGAGAACTACGCCTGCATCTGTAGCAACCTTGCTCATTGCCTCGTAGTTGGAAGCGTTTGCTCCGTTAAGAACCGGTTTGCCGTCCTTACATACTTCAAGGGCAGCTTTTGCGATCTCAGGATCTGTACAGCCAAGGATCAGTGTTCTTCCAAGACCTTTAGCCTTCTCTACAAGTGCTGTAAATTTTGCAGCATCTGCATTCTCATCGCAGTTTACATACACAAGCTCTACATGCATTCTCTCACCGATACGATCATAGTCAACGTGTGGGATCTCTGCAAGTTTTGCTTCTACTTCTTCATCACTCATGCATGTGCAAAGTGATACGGCATATCTTGTTTTGCTTACAAATGTCTTCTCATGTCTGAAAAGAACAGTCTCTCCACCAAGTGTAAACTCTCCATCGCCTGTTCCGATCTTGATAGTTTTCATTGGCGGTGCAGTTGCCTCAGAAAGAGATGCTAATGCATCCTCGGACATATGAGGACACTGCTCAATTTTCATAGCGCCCTGTGCAACTTTCATAGAGAAAGCCATACATGTAGGGCATCCACATTCCTTACAGTTTTTCTTTGGTGTTAATTTAAAGATCTGAATACCATTCAGTGCCATAGCTCTTTATCCTCCTATTTATTACGCAAGTGCTTTGATCAGCTTGGAAATTGTCTTAACAGATTCCGGATGTCTTAAGATAACTGCATCAGAACCAGCTGCAAGATCAGCTGCTGCTGTCTCAACTTCCATGTCGATTCCACGCTCGTCCTGTGGTCCCCATGCCGGCATGTCTGCTTCAGAAGCCATTGCCTCTTTAACATTCCATGTCTCAGCGGATACAGGTGTAATAATAGGCATCTGCAGCATGTTATCATTCTGCCCTAAAGCGGCACCTTTGATACGGTCCATAGTAGATACTACGTACTCATATCCATAACCAACTGCTGCACTACCGATATTCATAACGATCTTCTTAGCATCTACACCAAGCTGTGTAGTAACAACGTTAAGCTGTTTAGCAAGGTTGATATCAACGGCAGACTCAGCGCCTACGATCTGATTGTAAGCAAGACCTGCTGCTGCACCGATCGCTTTGTAGTTCTCCTCTTTCTCGGAAAGGATCAGTGCATTTCTGCCCTGAAGAGCCTCTGCAACCTTCGGAAGGAGCTCTGCATCCTTCTCAACATTCTTGCAGCCCTCTACAACCAGTGGACAGTCAACTGCATCTGCAACTTCTTTAACAACTGCGATCAGCTCATCGATAGATTTGTTAACACCGTTCGGGTCGCCGCCCTCAAGAATAAGTGCAACAAAGTCAGCACCCTCCATAGCTGCAGCTTTCTTAGCAATGTCAGCCATTGTAGTAGCGCCTTCATAGTAAGCTTTGATACCTTCAGATACGCCCTCAAGACCCATATCAGAGATCTCTACACCGATCTTCGGGCAGTTCTCTGACTCTGCGTCAAAGGAATAAAATGGGAATGTACAATCCCCACCAATTGTCACAGTCTTATCTCCGCTTCCGATTGTGACAGCATTAATCTTTGCATTGAACTTTTGTGGTTTCTGATTAAACGGCATTTTTCGTTAGCCTCCTTAAAAATAATAATTAAAAAACTACAGAGCTTCTTATATTATACTACATAGCACCAGTTATTGGCAAGATGCAGCACTATATTTCTGTTAAAAAATCAACAAACTTTTTAACAGTTTACAGGAGAAAGGATGTCCGCACATCCTTTCTCCCTGATAAATTACATCATCGGATCAAGTCCGAGAGCCGGATGTCCTTTTTCTGTAAGGAATGCAACCAGTGTCTCCGGATCTTCTGCGATCGTCTCATCACCGATCATGTCTGTAAAGTTATCGATTCCGTAAAGCTCTTTTGCAGTCTTATTAAGTCTGTCAGCTACGAATTCTTTCAGTTCTTTCGGCATCCATACGATACGCTCGATACCGCCCTCAGCCTTCATGAACTTCTTGGAGGAAATGAAATGTTTACCATGTCCCATGAATCCAGGTGTCTGAACTCCACCACCTGTCATGGATGCCATCTCAGGGAATGTCATTCCAAGTGGTGTCATGCCTGCATACTCACGGTTAGCAATAACAACACCGTTGGAGAATGGCTCGATACCACAGATACACTCGAAGCATCCGCAGGAAGTCATCGGATCCTGCATGATGGAGTACAGTGTAACGTGCTCCAGAGCACCCTGGGAGAATTTCTGAACTGCCTCATCAACGTCCTCATAAGAACCAAGATTCTCATCGATCGGACGCTCTTTTGTGATGATCTGGCAAGGACCAGCTGGGTCAAGCTGATGTGTAGCTTTTGCATCCAGCCATGAAACCGCACCGCAAAGACCAAGTCTCTCAGGTGTTACTACACATACGTGGCTTGGTGCGAATGCCTGGCAAAGGATACAGCTGTAATATACGTCAACAGACTCATCTGTCAGAGTATCAAGACGCTCATCACGTTTGTCAAAGATCGGAATTGCAACCTCATGACGGATTCTTGTACACTCAGCAGGATCTGTATAGATAACAACCTCACATTTATCAACAACCGCATCGAACTCATTCTTAACAGATGCATAAAGAACCTCACCGATATGTTTGATTCTGAAGCCTGCATTAAATGCGTCAATGCTGATACGGATACGCTGCATATCACGCTGTCCTGTATGGTATACACCCTCGATACAGTTGATGTAGTTGTGGAATTTACGCTCGATAACCGGCTCAAAGTCAGACTGCATATTCTTACCTGCAACTTTAACAACATATGCAATGCTGTTCTTGCTGCCGAATTCCATCTCATCTACTTCAGGTCCGATTACTGTGATCTTGTGATCCTCGATCTCAGAAGCATCGCAGGTCTGTACAAGCTCTGCACAGTCTACACGGGAACCATCGAACTCAACCTGCATATCTTTACGACGGATGATCTCACCCTCGAATGCAGATGCGAAAGCAACCGGAATATCGATATTTGTAATTTTGATCTTAATGTCACGTGCCTCAAGGGAAGTAGCGTTGAATTTGCTTACGTCCTCCTGAACGATAAGGCTCTTCGGTACACGGAAGATATTCTCTGTCTCATTTGTAACAACCGGGAATCCAAGTGCGATAGCGCCTGCACCGCATGCTACGATCACATCATCCAGAGGTTTGAATGCGTTAACAAATGCCGGTACACGATCCATTGTGTATTTCATAAGTGTTCCTGCATCTCCAGGTGTTACGTTACCGAAGATCAGAGCTGCACGGATCGCAACGGAAACTACATGAACAACAGATGTAACATCTTTTCCAAGAGGAATAACACGAACGTTGGCACCTGTCTTCATTCCGGCTTCTGCAACCTGATCAATGATTCCGCCAACAAGTGTTACCAGGATACCCTGTGCCTGATAGCTCTTTACAAGAGCAACACCCTCTTCTGTAGTAGGAGCAGCACCAAGGATAACAGCAACGCCTGGGATATCGCCTGTTACAAGCGGTACACCGAGCTCACGGATAACAGCATCACCAAGATGTCCATAGCATGGCTCTTCGTAAGGAGTTGCTCCGTCGATATATTTCAGAACCTCGATGAACTCTGCGCAGAGTGCTGTAGCAACACCGGACATGAATGCATCGTTCAGTCTTTTCTCTCTTGTCATAAGTGTTTTTACAACGCCAAGAGCTTCTTTTAATTCTTTTAATGTTGTAACTTTTGTTCCTGTTACAGCATAGTAGCAAGGAAGGCTGTAAGCGGTATTCGGGAAGCTGACAGCTTTGTCTTCGCCATACTGAGCGATCGCGCCGTCAATAGCACCCTCTGTTAAACCATATACAGCATCGTTTCCGCCGAATACTCTATCAAATAAAGTCACTGTAATACCTCCTATTTTTACAGAATTGAATTCTGATCAATTTTGTCTTTGATTTTTCTGATTTCAGCTGTTACAGTTTCACTGAAATCGTAGGGAGATTTTCCCTGACGATCAGCATCTATAACTTCTGTATTGTAGTGGATCATTCCAAGCAGATCCTCTGCCGGAATCTTACTCCGGATAAATTCCTCATCCTCCGGATTTCTTACCTTATTGGCCACGACCTTAACCTGAGAAACTCCCAGATCCTTTGCAAGACGTTTAACATTCTTATATGTCTGTACACTTCTTGCCCCTGGTTCGATCACTACAATAAATTCATCCATGCTCTCCGTGGTGCCCCGGCCCAGATGTTCCAGGCCGGCCTCCATATCCATGATCACCACATCATCTCTGTGGATCACAAGGTTATTGATCACTCTTTTAAGCATCACATGTTCAGGACAGACGCATCCGCCTCCACCTGTTTCCACAGTTCCAAGGACAAGCAGCTTTACGCCATTACAGGTTTTTCCATAAGTATCCGGAATATCGTCTACCTTTGGGTTCAGTTTATAAAACTGATTCTGGCTGTTGGCTCCGGTGCGTTCTTCTATGAGCTTACGCATTTTTGAGATTGGAACAATAGAATCCAAGGTTTCCTCGTCAAATCCAAGGGCAAGACCCAGGTTCGCATCCGGATCCACATCCGCCGCAAGGACTTTTTTTCCCTCATCTGCGTATAGTCTTGCAAGTGTTGCTGCGAAAGTTGTCTTTCCTACTCCGCCTTTACCGGTTACTGCTATTTTCATTTTACGTCTTCCACCTTTTATAACATTTTAAAGATCGCAACGGATTAGATTCCTAATGCTGTTCTCTTCTCTTCAATTCTCTCGATCATAAGATCAACTAATTTCTCGATGTCTGTCTCTACTGTGTAAGCAGCACCTGTCCATTTTCTTGTTCCCTCTGTAAGAAGTTCGCACATTTCTGAAGAACCGGAAACATATGGATCAACGCCAAGGAATGTATCAATACCAGTACCAACTACGTAGTTACCGATGGATACAGCTTTTTCAGACATCCACTCAGGAGCACATCCTACTACCGGAAGCTGATTGATCTGAAGTCCTGCATCTTTTGCAAGTTCAGCAGCCAGGATCATCATACGGGAGATATCTACGCAGGATCCCATATGAAGTACTGGTGGGATATCAGCCAGCTCACAGACACGTTTCAGACCTGCACCGCAGAGATCTCTTGCGGATTTGTCCATCAGACCAGCTTTAGCAGCTGCCTGTGCGGAACATCCGGAAGCGATGATAATAATATCATTTGCGATACACTTCTTCATCAGTTCGATATGTGCATAGTCAGGACGGATCTTAGGATTGTTACATCCAACCATAGCAACAGCACCACGGATAACACCGGAAGTGATGCACTCAAGTAATGGTTTGGTTGTTCCTGTTACATCAACCTGAGAGTTTGTAACACCATCAAGAACTTTAACGATCGCTTCTACTGAATAACCAACAGTAGCTTTCTGTTTCAGCTGTGGGATATGTACAAGCTCAGGTTTTCTGTTCTTGAAGTTATCGATAGCCATCTTAACGATTGCTTTTGCATTTTCTCCTGCTGTCTCAGCGTTGAATCTGATAAATTCAGAATCCGGCATCTGAGCGATCGGAGAAGTTGTAACAAATTTAGTATGGAAGCATTTGCTCAGAGGTCCTAATGCAGGGAAGATACACTGAACATCAACTACGATTGCCTCGCAGGCACCTGTCAGTACTACGTTCTCCTGCTGCAGGAAGTTACCAGCCATCGGAACACCACGACGCATAGCTACCTCGTTAGAAGTACAGCACACACCGGAAACGGTGATTCCTTTTGCTCCTACAGATTTTGCATAATCGATCATTTCTTTGCTGTCTGCATACTCACAGATCATCTCAGAAAGACTCGGATCATGTCCGTGTACAACAATGTTTACGTTCTCTTCAACCATTACTCCAAGGTTAGCCTCTGTATCAAGTGGCTTCGGAGTTCCGAATAATACATCAGAGAACTCTGTTCCCATCATGGAACCGCCCCATCCATCAGCCAGACCGCAGCGAATAGACTGTTTTACAAGTGCTTCCGGAAGAGATGAACATCCCATATGAGACATATGCAGGGAGCTTGCAACCTCACGGTCGATAGCACGTGGTGCGATTTCGTTCTCGATCAGTTTTTCTTTCTGTCCTGCAGGCATTCTGTCAAGGAATCTCTGATATCCGAACGGTTTACCATATTCCATAAGACCGATCTCAGCCATCTCATGAGCCAGATCATAGATATCCTTGCCTTCTGTTTCCACGCCCCACTCTTTAGCGATGCGAAGCAGTTTCTCAGGATCTTTTACCTGATAATTTCCGCCCTCTTTTGCACAGTACAGTGTATGGCAGATCTCACGACCATGATCGGAGTGAGTAGCTGCACCACCGGCTGTAAATTTAAGGAAGTTTCTTCCTACGATACCATGAGCATCACATCCGCAGATTCCTCTTGGAGCCTTCGGTGTAATACGACACGGTCCCATTGCACAGATACGGCAGCAGATACCCTGCTCACCGAATTTACAGTGCGGAGTCTGGTTCTTTGCACGGATCTGCCATGCATCTGCTCCTACCTTTGCACCTGTCTCGAGAAGACGGGCTGTAGCGGCTTCAAATTCCTCCACTGTAGTTAATTTGAATTCACTCATTATAGACCTCCTTTAATAGCACATCTATTTTTATTTTTCTTTTTATAATAAGCCCAGGGCAGGAACCCATCCCCACCCATGGGTTATTTTCTTTTTTAAAAAAAGGTTTATATTTCGTTATAAACCTAATTTATCAAAAATTTCAAAAGCTGCTTTTCTCATCGGATTATCCTCAGGAAGAGTAACGGTTGGTTTACCATCGCAGTCATATTCATAAACTGCCTCATCCTGTGGTACCACACCGATCAGATCGAGTCCCTGATTCCGGATTTCCTCAAGGATTCCTGAATTCAGTTCTGCTTTTGGCGCGCGATTGATAATAAGACCTACTCTGGAAGGCTTCATATCGCATTCCTTAATAAGCTCTGCGATCCTGCCAACTGCCTGAACGCCTCTTCTGGAGCAGTCACTTACAAGAATTGCTGTCTCCATGCTCGGAAGGATTCCTCTGCTGATATGTTCCATTCCAGCTTCGTTATCCACAACAATATACGGATAATTTTTCTGGTATTTGGCAAGCTGTGCCTGAAGCAGACCATTTACAAAGCAATAGCAGCCTTTTCCCTGGGTTCTTCCCATTACAAGAAGATCATAATCATCTTCCTCTGCAAGAGCATCCTCAAAACGTACCTCCGCATAATCTGCCTTGGACATTCCTTTGGGGATTGGGCTTTTCTCTGTCATCTCAGCATGTGCGATCTCCTCGCGGACATCGCCAAGAGTTGTATCTACTTCTACACCAAGAACCTCGTTCAGATTTGAATTGGCATCTGCATCTACAGCCAGTACAGGTCCTTTTTTCTTTTCGCAGAGATACTGGATCAGCATTCCGCATAATGTAGTTTTTCCAACGCCGCCTTTTCCTGCGACTGCAATAACATGTGCCATAAAACGGGCACCTCCTGATTTTATATCTGTTATGCCGGCGCATAAGGGAGGTGCCTGATACTGTTCTGACACCTCCGCATCGTGCCGGAATTCTTATTTATTTCGTTGATGATTAGATAAGTGTACGAAGTCCGGATCTGTCAATGATCTCGGATACATCTTTCCATTTGTTTAATGCATAAAGATGGATACCGTCAACACCAAGAGCGCGATACTCATCGATCTGTCTGATGGTGTATTCGATTCCTTCTTCTTTGAATCGTTTAACCTTGTCCTCATAGAACATGTCAAATGGTTTACCATCAGCATCTTTAGCGTTAAACGGATTCGGGAACAGCCAGTTTCTGGAGATCAGCCTGCAAAGCTCACTGTCCATTACACAGCCATTACGTGAAAGAGCCATATTAATGGTAGCTGCCTGATCCAGGATTGGCATTACACCAACATCTACAGGCATTGTCACTCCAGCCTCGCGAATAGCGTCCAACCAGTATTTAAACTGTTCCATATCCCAGCAGAGCTGGGTCATGATATAATCAGCACCATTGTCCTGTTTCTGTCTCAAAACAGCAATATCAGCATCCAAGCTTCTGCATGCGATATGACCTTCCGGTGAACCGGCTACTGCGATCTCGAACTTATCGCCAAATTCATCACGGACAAATTTAACAAGGTCTGTCGCATAATTGAAGTCTCCGCAGGTTGTTGTCTCACCAAGTGGAATATCTCCGCGAAGTGCCAGCATATGGTCAACGCCATCTGCCAGATACTGTTCCAACTGCTGTCTGATTCCTTCTTTTGTGTTCTTGATCACTGTGAAGTGTGTTACAGGAACAGTTCCTGCATTCCTGATCATCTGGCATACTTCCCTGTTGGCACCGACATTTCCGCCGCCGGCACCGTATGTACAGGAAATATACTCCGGTCTATACTTCATGAGATGTTCAATGGTTCCCGGCAGGTTTGCCATACCTTTTTCTGTCTTTGGCGGAAAAAGTTCAAAGGAAAGCAGCATTTTTTCTCTCATTGCTTCAGATAATTTCATTGATCGTCCTCCACGTATTTGTATCAGTCACACTGCAGTTTCACGATGCTGTTTGCAAGATCCACCATAAGGATACTGCCTTCTACCACGCGCTCATCTCCCATGATATCTCGAAGGATCAATTTATTTCCGTCCACATCGATCCGGCTTACATTCTTAAAGATCACAGAATTATCTTCTTCCTTATATACTGTTGCAAGACACATAATCATTCCTCCAAATAAGTGGCATCATTTAACCACTATGCTGTCAAAACTATTCTGTCGGTTTTTATTTCAACTCTTCCTTAACAAGTGTAAGGGCAAGTCCAAGTCTCATATTGCCTTTCTGAAAATCTGCAACTGCCTCTTTGATCGTCTTCGCAGCTGCATCCATGTTAAGCTTCTTAAGATTGTCAGCCATCTGATCAAGTTCTGCGGCATGATGCTCGTTATGCTGCAGCATGTAGGTAAGAAGTGCTACAGTCTCATTCTTGCAGTCACCGCTCTCGCAGGAACCGCAGTGTCCATCACCGTGTGTATGACAATGGTTATCTCCTTCCGCATGGCTGTGTGTATGGCTGTGAGTCACACCGTCCTCATGGGTGTGCTCATGTGTATGTTCATGGCTGTCTGCATGTCCATGCTGAACAAGATTGCCATTCTCATCTTTGATTAAATGCATAAATACCCCTTTCCTGTATCCGCCAGGCGGACACTCTCATGACAAGAATTTATCAATTAAATTTATTATACATCTTTTCACTGTTATTATCAAGAAAATAATTATAAAATATAGCCAAAATTATATGCTGTTTTTCCTATTTTTCCAAAAACTTTGACAGTAAATTAACTCGATTGTTTCATTTTTAACGAAGTTAGTCTCTTCAAACCACAACTTATTACCCAGTCTGCGCGTCTGTCCAACTCTAAGCTTTATCACTTTTGTAATATAATTGATGTGATTCTTTCATATTTTTGTGCTATAATAGCAAAAGCATGGAAAGCAGAACATACAAGGAGGAATTATTTTGAAAGAAACTGTTTTTCTGAACAACGACAGAGAAATGCCTCTTCTGGGGCTTGGCGTATACAAGTTGCCCGATGACGTACAGGCCGAAGCAGCAGTCACTTCTGCTATTTCCGCCGGCTACCGCATGATCGATACCGCTTCTGTTTATAAAAATGAAGAAAGCGTTGGCCGTGCCATTGCCAAATGCGGAGTTCCCAGAAAGGATCTTTTCATCACCAGCAAGATCTGGAACAATGCGCAGCGTCTCGGCGATGTCCAGGGAGCTTTTTCCCGTAGTCTCGACCGTCTGAAAGTCAGTTATGTAGATCTCTATCTGATACACTGGCCGGTTCCCGGCTGCTATTTGAGCACCTGGAAAGAGCTGGAATCCATTCTGGAATCTGGACGTGCTTTAAGTATCGGCGTCAGTAATTTTGATATCCGGCATCTGGAAGAGCTTCGTAAGATATCCGGGGTTATTCCTGCTGTAAACCAGATCGAGTGCCATCCTTTGTGTTACCCTGCTGAACTGATTGAATACTGCAAGGCTTTCGGTATTCAGGTACAGGCTTATGCTCCTCTGGCAAGAGGTGCATATTTTGATAATGATGTAATGTGTGTTCTGGGGACCAAATATGCCAGGACTCCTGCACAGATCGGGCTTCGCTGGGCAATACAGAAGGGAATTTCTGTCATTCCGAAATCCATCAACCCGGAACGAATCCGCAGCAATGGAAACATCTTTGACTTCAATATCGAGGATGAAGATATGGCGATCATCGATACACTGAACGAAGATCTGCATACTTCTCATGTTCCAGAAGATCTCCGTGATATTCAGTTTTAATTTCCATAATAATGCAAAAAAGATATCTGTCAGAGTATAAGTGATCTTCTGGCAGATATCTTTTTATTTTTTCTTTTCAGTTGATACGGCGATCCTGTTATTCCCAGCTTAGCATTTCACATATCTGAAACCCGGAAATATTTAACTGATCCGCTCACGCATTTTCCCACGGGAGCATGGGCGTTTCCACTTTTTTATCACGCAGCATCAGGTCCATTACTGCTTCCGCTGCTGATTTTCCTTCAAACAGTACGCGGTTCACTTCCGTTATGATAGGCATCTCCACCTCATATTTCTCCGCAAGCTCTCTTGCAGCTCTTGCAGAATAAACACCTTCCACAACCATCTGCACTTCTTTCATAGCTTCTTCCATCGTATATCCCTGGCCGATCAGATATCCGGCCTTTCGATTACGGCTATGCTTACTTGCACAAGTCACGATCAGGTCGCCGATCCCGGACAGGCCGTAAAAGGTTTCCATCTGCGCCCCCATTTTTTTACCAAGTCTTCCTATTTCCGTGATTCCCCTGGTGATCAGTGCCGCCTTGGTATTATCTCCATATCCAAGGCCGTCGGCAGTACCTGCTGCCAGTGCGATCACATTTTTCAGTGCTCCGCCAAGTTCCACCCCAAGGATATCCGGTGTTGTATACACGCGGAACACAGGGCTCATAAAAATGCTCTGAAGGTATTCCGCAGTTTCCTGTGTATGTGCGCTGATCACGCAGGTTGTAGGAAGTCCGCGTCCTACTTCTTCCGCATGGCTTGGACCGGAAAGTACAGCTACATTACCCTGCGGGATTTCTTCTTCAATCACCTCGCTGAGTGTTTTCAGTGTCTTTTCCTCAATACCTTTTGCAACATTGACGATCTTCTGGTCCCTGCACACAAACGATGCCATCTTGTGTGCAGTACTCCGGATATACGGGGAAGCTACTGCCAGAACTGTTACATCCACATCCTTAAGCGCACGCTCCAGATCTGTCAGGACATCGATTTCATCCGGAAGCCGTACCCCCGGAAGCCTGTCAGGATTTTCTCTTTTTTCCCGGAGTTTTCGGGCATTCTCCGGTCTTGCTGACCAAAGAAGGACTTCATGGCCATTATTATGCAACAGGAGTGCCAGGGCTAATCCCCAGCTCCCCGAACCCAGTACGCTGATTTTTGCCATAAATCTTACCTCTTATTTTTTATTCTTACTGCTTAAAAACACCTTATTCTCTGTTCCATGAAACAGTCTTACAATGTTTGCCCTGTGTCTGTAGAACGCCATTGCTGTAAGAACTGCCATCACGATATAAAGCTCAACAGTATGCGCCTGATCCATCCCATATTTTCCCATATGTCCAAAAACCAGGACCAGGATAAAAGCCACCGCATATGCACTGAGAGAGCAAAGCGATACATAATGAGTTGTAAAGAACAGTGCAAAAAAGACAACTGCACATACAATAAATATCCGCCAGTCAAAAGCAATGATCATACCCACAGAAGCAGCAATTCCCTTTCCACCGCGAAATTCCATAGAAATCGGAAAATTGTGGCCGAGGATACATCCCAATGCTGCATAAAGGGTAAGAAGCGGAAGGATACCATTCATGGAATTTCCATAAACCATTCTCACGATCACAATAGCCAGTACACACTTCAGGCAGTCTCCCAGCAGGGTGATCGCTCCCGCTTTCTTTCCAAAGGTCCGGAAGGCATTCGTAGTACCCGCATTTCCGCTGCCATGCTCTCTGATATCTGTCTTGTGGACTTTTCCAACAATATAGCCTGTCTGAAAAAGCCCGCATACATAACCGATAACAAGACAAATAATACGTTCCATACTTTTATTCCTTTTCCCCGCGCTCGCGGATGATAAATTTCAGGGAAGTTCCGGAAAATCCAAATGCATCCCTGATCTTGTTCTCCAGATATCTTACATAGGAAAAATGCATCAGTTCCTTGTCATTGACAAAGATAACAAATGTCGGCGGTTTTACCGCAACCTGTGTCATATAGAAGATCTTCAGTCTTCTTCCTCTGTCAGACGGCGGCTGCTGAAGAGCGACTGCCTCAGAAAGGATCTCATTAAGAACACCTGTCTGGATACGAAGTGTCTGATTTTCGATAACTGTATCGATATTTTCGAAAAGCTTTGGAAGTCTCTGACCTGTTTTTGCAGAGATAAAGATGATCTGTGCATATGGCATAAAGGAAAGGATCTGACGGATCTTTTCCGTATGCTTGTAGATGGTCTTGTCATTTTTCTCAATGGCATCCCATTTATTTACCGCTACAATGATACCCTTTCCTCTGTCATGAGCGATTCCCGCGATCTTAGCATCCTGCTCGGTAACGCCCTCGGAGGCATCGATCACAACTACAACCACATCTGCACGCTCTACAGCTGTCACAGTACGGATAACACTGTAGCGCTCAATCTCTTCTTTTACCTTACCCTTGCGTCGAAGTCCTGCAGTATCGATAAAAATATAATCTTTTTTGTTCCAGGTAACCTTTGTGTCTATAGCATCACGTGTGGTTCCTGCAATATTGGATACGATCACACGCTCCTCTCCAAGAAGCTTGTTGATCAGAGAAGATTTTCCCACGTTCGGCTTTCCTACAATGGCGATCTTCGGAATATCATCCTGATCTTCCTCTTCACTCTTATCCGGGAACTCTTTGATCACCTCATCCAGCATGTCTCCAAGACCTTGTCTGTTAGCTGCGGAAATCGGGATCGGTTCTCCGATTCCAAGATTGTAAAACTCATATACGTCCATCATATATTTCTGGTGGCTGTCTACCTTGTTAACTACAAGACGTACCGGCTTGCCGCTGCGGCGGAGCATATCTGCCACCTTGGCATCGGAATCCACAAGACCCTGGCGGACATCTGTGATAAAAATGATCACGTCTGCCGTATCAATGGCGATCTGTGCCTGCTCTCTCATTCTTGAGAGGATGATATCGCTGCTGTCCGGCTCGATTCCGCCTGTATCGATCAGGGTAAATGTCCTGTCAAGCCATGTGACATCTGCATAAATCCTGTCACGGGTTACTCCTGGTGTATCCTTTACTATGGAAATATTGTCACCTGCCAGAGCGTTAAACAGAGTGGATTTGCCTACATTAGGCCTTCCCACTATCGCTACTACTGGTTTGCTCATAAATCTGTCTCCTTCTTGTTTGTTTATGTTCCGGAGGGTAGATCACGGCTTCCACCAGATCACGTCCTCCTGTGTCTACGATTACAATTTCTGTGTTCAGTGCTTCCGAAAGCTCTTCCAGCGTCATGTCATCCAGAAAAATCTCCTCATCACCTTTCAGCATGCTGCATGGGATCAGAAGCTTCTCTCCAAGGTCAAGACCGGAAAGCTGCTCTTTCAGATCCTGCCCTGTGATCAAACCGGACACCGTGATCTTTTCACCGAAAAAACGATTCTCGATGGTTGTGACCGAAATCTGCACATTGGGATATTTCTTCTGGATCTCTTTTATATAGCGTGCGATAAAAGGCGCTGCCAGTTTTCCTGTAGCGATCCTGCCTGTCACCTTACGGTCGTCACCGGAAAGCCCCTCCAGCGTTTCTTTTACTTCCGTTTCCAGAAGTCTGAGCATTCCCACGCCATTCTCAAGCTGCAGATATCCATCATATTCATCCTCACAGGGAAGCTCCCTGTCTGCCAGAATATACCATTCGTCTGAAGCATGGATAAAATGGATCCCGTATTTCTCCATCATGATCTTCTGCCAGCGTTCGATCTGCCCCAGGACTTTTTCAGCATCTTCCTTATTAAAAGGCTCCAGAGGATAGAGACCTTCTCTGTATTTGGTAAGTCCTACCGGTACAACAGAAACGCTCTGAAGGACCGGCGCATAAGCGGAAAGCTTTTCAAGGCTGTATTCCAGCTCGTCTCCGTCATTGACACCCTTACACAGTACGATCTGTCCATTCATGGTGATTCCTGCATTGTACAGCATATCCACCTTATCCAGGGCCTTTCCTGCAAAACGGTTATGCAGCATTTTACACCGGAGTTCCGGATTCATTGCCTGGAACGAAATGTTGATCGGTTCCAGATGATAGCGGATCACACGCTCAATATCCTTCTCACTCATATTGGTAAGCGTAACATAATTTCCCTGAAGAAAGGAAAGCCTGGAATCATCATCCTTAAAATACAGCGTCTCACGCATACCTGGCGGCATCTGGTCAATAAAACAGAACATACACTTATTTGAACAGGAGCGATAGTCATCCATCAGTCCTCCGTTCTCAAATTCTATTCCAAGGTCTTCCTCATATTCCTTCTCTACCTCCAACTCCCACTCTTCGCCATCAGGCTTCTCTACCAGAAGCACCACGAGCTCTTCATTCATGAGATACCGGTAATCGAAGACATCTTCCACAGGCTGTCCGTTTACAGACACAAGTCTGTCTCCCGGCTCCAGCCCCAGCTCCTCGGCAATACTGTCGGGCAGCACCCTGGAAATCATATGTTTTCTTAATTTCATCATTATCTCCCTTTTCTATCCCGTATATAATAACAACTTTGCTCTTAAAAATCAACACTTTGAGAAAACACCTTGACTGACACGTGGGTCTGATGTTATAAATAGACTGAGAATTTTTAATGACATACACTTAGGAGGAATATTATGCCAAACATAGAATTGCTGGAAAAGTCTATGCCTGTTGCCCCGATCCGAATCGCCGCACTTGCCGGATGCCGCGAACTGGCCGAGGAGGTTGACAAAAAGCTGGTTAAATTCCGTAAAGAACTTGTAGCCGCCAAGAAATCCACCATCATCCCACAGGGATATGCAGAAAAATCTTTCCTTGTAGACTGCGAATGCCCACGTTTCGGAACCGGTGAGGGTAAGGGTTACATCAAGGAATCTGTCCGCGGAACAGACCTTTATATCATGGTAGATGTGACCAATTACAGCCTTACTTACAGCGTATGCGGTCATGAGAACCACATGTCTCCGGATGACCATTACCAGGATCTGAAGAGAATCATCTCCGCAGCCACCGGTAAAGCACACCGTATCAACGTTATCATGCCATTCCTTTACGAGGGACGTCAGCACAGACGTACCAAGAGAGAATCTCTTGACTGTGCACTTGCACTTCGCGAGTTAAGTGCCATGGGTGTTTCCAACATCATTACTTTTGATGCTCATGACCCACGTGTACAGAACTCTATTCCGCTGAAGGGCTTTGATAACTTTTTCCCCACATACCAGTTCCTGAAAGCACTGGTCAAAAATGTCCCTGATTTCAAGCTTGACAATGATCATCTCATGATCATCAGCCCGGATGAAGGTGCCATGTCCCGTGCTGTATACTTCTCCAATATCCTTGGAGTCGATATGGGTATGTTCTACAAACGCCGTGATTACTCCACCGTTGTCAACGGAAAGAATCCGATCGTTGCTCACGAATTCCTCGGAGATTCCGTAGAGGGCAAAGATGTTGTCATCATCGACGATATGATCTCTTCCGGAGAAAGCATGCTGGATGTTGCTCGTCAGCTCAAAGAGCGTAAAGCCGGACGTGTATTCGTCTGCACAACCTACGGTCTGTTTACAGATGGCGTAGCCAAATTTGATGAATATTACGAAAAAGGCTGGCTGGACAGAGTCATCACAACCAACCTTAACTATCGTATTCCTGAGCTTCTTGACCGCCCATACTATATCGAAGCAAACATGAGCAAATATCTTGCAAGTATCATCGATATCATCAATCATGATGTATCTGTCGAGAAGGTTCGTTCCAGCAACGAAAAGATCATGAATCTCATGAAAAAAGTCAACGAACAGTAATAAATGCTCCCAGGTTTCCACGTTTCCCGTGAGAAGCCCTGTGTGAATAAAGAAAGAGCGGATTACAGCAGGTGCAGATGCCCGGCATTGAGATCCGCTCTTCTTTTATGCCTGCATCCAGAAAGATCCTTCGGTTCGCCTCCCACAGATTCAGCTGGTATTTCCCATCTGGTTTTCTGTAAAAAAGCACATCCCAGTATTTTTCTTCAAACGCCTCTCTAAACTGATCGATCACATCTTCACTGACTTCATAGCAATCCTGACAGATAGAAGGACCAATGGCTGCATAAAGCTCTGAAGGATCTGTCTGAAATTCCTCAGTCATCTTCTCCACCGTCACTTTTCCGATCTTTCCTACAGTACCTCTCCAGCCGGAATGAGATAATCCCACAGCTCTATGTACCGGATCTATAAAGAAAAGTGGTACACAGTCCGCATAAAACGTTGCCAGCACCAGTCCCGGCACATTGGTGATCATTCCATCCACATCTGTATAAGGTCTTGGTTTTGTGATCCCATTTCCTCTGTCTTCTTCCGTGACCACACGTACATTGGTGGTGTGTGTCTGATCAGAGGTTACGATATCTTCCATGGAAAATCCCATAGCAGCAGAAAGTCTGCGGTAATTTTCCCGCACCGCAGACTCTTCATCCCCTCTTGTGAAGCTTAAGTTCATAGATTCATAAATCCCCTGGCTTACTCCTCCCAGGCGGGTACTGAAGCCATGTACGATCCCGGAAAATTTCTCAAAAGCAGGATATGTAAGCCAGGTAACCTTGTTCTTCTGATTTACATTCATTAGCTGTTTATCTTTATACCATTTTATTTTCATCTTATGTGACCAGTCCTTTCAACTGCAAAAATCAAAAGCATTTTTTATCCAGTGGATGTTCTCTCCATCAATTCCTACTACGTCAAAACGGCAGGGAGGCAGCTCCCGGTATCCATGTGCAATCAGATAAAACATTGCCACTTTGCTGATGATCCTCTGTTTTTCTCTCCCTACCGCTGAAAAAGGACTTCCACTCTTTCCGTTCTTTCTGTATTTCACTTCAATAAACACCAGATATCTTCCATCCTGTGCAACAAGATCGATCTCACCACTTCGGCAGCGAAAATTTCTTTCCTTGATCTGTAGCCCCTTTTCTTCCAGGAACGCTGCAGCAATTCCTTCATAATAGCTGCCCTTCTGTCTTCTATTTTCCTTCAGATAAACAAAACCTTTCTGTTTTTGATGTCGGTATCTTAAGTATTTTTATACAAAATGTGTGATAAACGTTTTTCTATGTATCGGACTTGGTCCATATTTCTTCAATGCTTCAATATGCGCTGCAGAACCATATCCTTTATTGGAGGCAAATCCGTATTCCGGAAGAACCTTATCATATTCTTCCATCATCCGGTCTCTGGTCACTTTGGCAACAATACTTGCTGCCGCAATGGATACACTTTTTGCATCACCTTTGATGATGGGTACCTGCGGAATCTGGATTTCCGGTATGGTAACCGCATCGTTCAAAAGCAGCTGCGGCTGCACAGAAAGCCTGCTCACTGCCTGACGCATTGCCTCATAGGTTGCCTGCAGGATATTGATCTCATCAATCCTCTCCGGACTTGCCATTCCAATTCCAACAGAAACTGCTCCCTCCAGGATCACATCGTACAATTCTTCTCTCTTCTTAGCTGTAAGCTTTTTAGAATCATTCAGCCATAAAATATCGCAGTCTTTCGGAAGGATCACCGCACAGGCGACTACCGGTCCGGCAAGAGGGCCTCTTCCCACCTCATCGATCCCGCAAAGATATCCAAGATGCTCATATTCATGTTCATATTTCTTCATGCTCTCTGTACGTACACGCTCATCCTCCAGAGCCTGAAGCTTTTTGTGATACTGCTGGATCAGTTTCTGTACACCGCTTCTCTCATCATTTTCATAATGACGAAAAAGGGCGTTATATTCGCCCTCCTTCGCTGACGCAAAACGCGCCTTGATATCTTTCATTGTTTCCATTACGCTTCCTCCGGACCTTTTGGAAACTCCAGAGTCACTTTTCCCAGTTTTCCGGAACGAAATTCTTCCAGCAAAAGGCGGGATGCTTTCTCATAATCAAGCTCTTCGCCCTTTTTCAGACATCCTCTTGCTTTCGCAACTGCAGTAAGGATATCCAGCGGTTTCAGCTCTTCTTCTACATTGTATCTCTCTCTGATCGCTGCCGGATAAAACTCCTGCAGATATCCGATCAGACCCAGGGCAAGTTCTTCGATGTTCAGAATATCGTCCTTGATCGAACCGATATAGGCAAGACGCATTCCAACTTCCTGATCTTCAAATTTTGGCCAGAGAATTCCAGGGGTATCCAGAAGCTCCACACTTTTATTCAGACGTATCCACTGTTTTCCTTTTGTAACTCCTGGTTTATTACCGGTCTTGGCACAGGCTTTTCCTGCAAAGGTATTGATAAATGTTGATTTTCCAACATTAGGGATTCCTGCAACCATCGCACGTACCGGACGGTTTTTGATTCCTCGTCTCCGGTCTCTCTCTGTCTTTTCCTTACATGCCTCTGTGATTGCCGCAGAAACGGCCTTCATAGATCCCTTATTGCGGGAATCAATACTTACCGCATAGATTCCTTTTTCTTTGAAATATTCCATCCAGGCACGGTTCTGTCTCTCATCGGCAAGATCTGCTTTGTTGAGAAGGATCATACGCGCCTTGTTTTTTCCCAGCTCATCAATATCCGGATTTCGGCTGGAAAGAGGAACTCTTGCATCTACAAGCTCAATGATCAGATCGATCAGCTTGATATCTTCCTGCATCTGACGCTTCGCCTTCGTCATATGGCCTGGATACCACTGTACGTTCATAATTCACCTCATTTATCTATACTTTAATCTGTTTACTTTGATCTATTTTATAAAACCTATTTTATTTTTCGGAGAAACTGTAAACCAAACTTTCCCGACAATGTACTTCTTACTGATATTTCCGATATCGCTGAAGCGGCTGTCCTCACTGTTATTGCGATTATCACCAAGGACAAAATATTCCCCGCTTTCCAGAGTTATAGCACTATTTGCAAGTCCTCCATCTGTCATATCCTGATAAGCTCCGTTTTCTTCATAAACCTTGCCGTTGATATAGATCTTCCCGTCTTTAACCTGAACAGTCTCCCCGGGAAGGCCGATCACACGTCGGATATGCAGGGCTGCCGAGTCACTGGCGCTTGTTTTAAAAACGATCACATCTCCACGTTTTGGTGAACTGACCTTATATAAAGCCCTGTTTACAAAAAACTTTTCACTTACAGAATACGTGGGTTCCATGGCACTTTCTTGCAATGTCACAGTCTGAAATGCAGAAATTGCAACCAGCACAGCAAAAACCAGGGTCACAATAATTTCAAACACCCATTTCACGATTCCTCTTGTCCTGTCATCACGAAGCTTCTCCCTTGCTTCGGAAACAGCTCTGTTTTCCTTCAGATTTTCGATATTAATCTTCTTATTTAATCCCATATTCTATCCCCTGTATGTGTCTTTACACGCATACGCACTGATGTAAAAAGAGGGACAATAGCAAATGTTATTGTCCCTGCCTCTTTACTTATGAAATTATTTTACAAGCTCTTTAACCTTAGCTGCTTTACCTACACGATCTCTCAGGTAGTTCAGTTTCGCACGGCGTACTTTACCATGACGGATAACCTCAACCTTAACTACATGTGGGGAATGAAGCGGCCATGTTTTCTCAACACCAACACCGTTGGAGCTCTTTCTTACTGTGAAAGTCTCTCTTGTGCTTCCACCCTGTCTCTTAAGTACTGTACCCTCGAAGATCTGAACACGCTCACGTGTTCCCTCTTTGATCAGTGCGTGTACTCTTACTGTGTCTCCTACGCGGAACTGCGGTACTTCAGCTTTCAGCTGAGCGGACTCAATGTTCTTAATAATTTCGTTCATTTCTTTCTCTCCTTAATTATACTGGATGTTCTTAATACACATATGGTAACAGAGGACCATCTTTTTTCACAACATATGTGATTATACACTAGATAACTTCTCATTGCAAGGACTTTTTTTCCGGATTTTCGATGGCTTTTACCAGCAAAGGACCTCATGTCCTGTTTCTGTAACAAGGACCATGATCTCCCACTGTGCCGATGGCAGACCATCCTCTGTCCTCACTGTCCAGTCATCGATCTCATCTGTATAGATTTCATCAGATCCCATATTGACCATTGGTTCAATAGTAAAGATCATTCCGGGTACCATGAGTACACCTGTATCTTCCTTAGATGTGTAGCTTACCCATGGATCTTCATGAAACTCAAGACCTACACCATGTCCGCCAATTTCTCTCACAACTGTATAGCCGTTTTCCACTGCATGTTTGTGTACAGCACTTCCCATATTTCCGATCGGTGTCCATGGTTTTACCTGTTCAAGGCCAAGCTCTATGCATTCTTTTGTCACACGGACAAGCTTCTCCTTCTCCGGACTTACCTGTCCAATACAGAACATACGGGAGGAATCAGAAAAATATCCCTGATAAATGGTGGATACATCTACATTGACAATATCACCTTCTTTTAAGACAATTTCTTCATCCGGGATTCCGTGGCATACTACCTCGTTGATAGATGTACATACGCTTTTTGGAAAACCTTCATAATTAAGTGGTGCCGGAATTCCGCCATGACGTACTGTTTCTTCATGTACCCAGTCATCAATCTGCTGTGTCGTCACGCCTGGTCCGATATGCTCTGCAACATAATCAAGAACTGCAACATTGATCTTGCAGCTCTCTTTGATCTTCTCGATCTGTGCAGGTGTCTTGATCAGATCATGGTCAAGAACTGCATACCCCTTCTTTTTCATGAGTTCCATTTTTTCATCAAATGCTTCATGACATTTTTTATATTTTTTTCCGCTTCCACACCAGCAGGGATCATTTCGTTCAATTTTTTTAGACATCTTTTTCTTCTGCCACTCAAAATATGTGTAAATATACTCACATCGAGATAACGTAGACTCTCACGAGTTCTACTTACTGCTTCACCGTGTATGTTTTTGATTGACCGAAATCATATCTACTCACAAGTTCTTGTACACTCCGCAGTCGTAAATTCCCGAAAATAGCCTTCGGTACATACTTACGTTTGCGTTTTAGTTATGCAACTTCGTAAGTTATTGCATCTCTCAAATTAAGTGCAGCATTGAGATCTCTGTCTTCGACATAACCGCAACTGCATTTGAATATTCTATCTGAAAGCTTTAAATCTTTTTTGATAGCGCCACAGCAGTGACAGGTTTTAGATGATGGATACCATCTATCTACTATTCGAAGTTCGATCCCATTTTCATTGCATTTGATTTGCAGCTTTGTTCTAAATTCATAAAACTTTTGTGATGCAACTGCTTTTGAAAGATGTCGATTCTTCATCATACCATTTACATTTAAGTCCTCGATCGTTATATAAGATGGCTTGGTTTTCACTATCTCAGCGATTGTCTTGTTAATGTAATCAGTACGGATATTATCTATCTTATGATGAAGTTTCTGTACCTTGAGTTTTTGTTTTTGTATATTCGCCCTTTGAGTGACTTCTCCTTTCTTTAGATTTTCATACTTACGGGAGAGACATCTCTGTTCCCGAATAAGTTGTTTCTCAAGCTTTTTCAGTCTTGCTGACTTGTTGATGTTCTTATAAGTCTTACCATTAGAAACAATGGCAAAATCCTTTAATCCCAAGTCTATGCCAATTCCTGCATTGGAATTATCAGCAATCTTGTTATCAGAAATTTCTACAAGAACTGAAACATAGTATCTGTCAGCTTTCATTGAGACCGTGCCACTTTTAACCACATATCCGTCTTTAGCTGTTGGAATATATCCTTTTTCTTTGATACGGACCCAACCAAGTGACGGAATATTGATTCTATGCCTTTCGCAACGACAATCCTTTGGATTATTCTTTACAAAATACATCTTTACATCAGATCTGCCTTTCTTTTTGAACTTAGGAAAAGCACTCTCGTGATTGAAAAATCTTGTAAAAGCAGTTTGTCCATTATTTACTGACTGTGTTACTGCTTTTGAATAAGCTTCCTTGATCCACGAATACTCCGGATGCTCAGAAAGATATTCATTGTTAAGCCAGACTCTAAACCTGTTACTGCTCATAAACTTTTCACCGTTGTTGTAAAGTTCTTTATTATGGGCAAGATAGAAATTATAAATAAATCTACAAGTTCCTATCGTCTTATGAATCTTGACTTTCTGTTCCTCTGACGGATTTATTTCCGTCTTGAAGCTCTTTAGCAATTTCCACATCCCTTTCTATTTGTTTTTTATACTTACGAAGTCCGTACAACCTGCAAGAGAACACATGGAGTATTGAAACAATATCCTGCACGAGGTTTTGATTTTTTGTTCCATCACTTCATCTAATAATTCGTTCCACTTTTTACGATTGTAATTAAGGCCACTTCCATAATCTTCAATACACTGGTCTACAATAATACCTTTGGCATTACAAAACTGTCGTAAAAATGCAACCTGGTTTTGTAAATCATCTTTTTGATTTCTTGTAGATACCCTGGCATAAATAACTACCTGACGTTGGTCATCTTCAGTACTTATTCCTTTGAATTGCAGATATTGGTCATAAGTGTAATAACGTCTATCAGTTGGAGTTCGGTTTGCCTTTAGAGTTCCGTCTCTATCCCAACGCTGTAATGTTTTTACAGATACACCTAACAGTTCAGCAAAATCTTTTGGCTTGTAATTTGTGATATTTGATGTGTTCATAATAATTTACTCTTTTGAGTACTTTTAAACACATTTGATCACATTAGTCAACAAATTTGATTACTTAAGATATTCTCCTTTTCGCAACTGTATGGCTGCTTTTTCTTTTGTATTTTATATGTTCAGATATGTTATATCTGTCTGAAATATTTTAACCGAATCAAAGAAGTCTCCTATGTGGTTGCGAAAAGCAATAAACTGTAGGTGGGGACTTGCCTTCATCCGTTTGAATGGGAAATTATTCCGCCTGATTATCATAGCACAACTTTCTTTAGGTGAAAAGTATTCTTTGTGTTTTTGGTTTGTTTTATATAACTTTTTGTGATTTTTCAATAAAAAAAGATCGTAGTAGCTTGAACGATCTATTTTTATTTATGTGTCTGTATTAATTATTTTTCGGTGGCTGCAGATTGTCGGTTTCCACCAGTTGCCATTATTCGCATTCGCCCAAGTGCACGGGATACTGCCGGAATAGAAATTACTACGATCGTCAGTACACCTTCCAGAAGAATATAACTGTAATTGTAAATAATCGGATACAAAGCTGTCAGAGACTTCGGAAAATTATCCGGCATATAATCCATCCAATAAAGATATCCGCCAAGTGCATGGAATGCCCCTCTTGCCAGAATTGCTAGTATGTATGCTTTAAGAAGACCATGTTTTCTGGATTTTGTAAATAATCCGGAAAGCCCCATGGCTCCAAATGCCAGAATGTAATCACAGCATACCTGAAAAAATGAAAGGACATATGGCTCCTGGAGGAACTGAAAAATCCCATATACAAGACCGGTAAGAATTCCTACCTTAATGCCATACCAGTAACCGATCAGAACAATAAACAACATACTGAACAAGGTCACAGATCCGCCAAATGGCAGTTTAAATATCTTAATGTAGGAAGTTACATATGCAAGTGCCAATGCTACTGCACAGGTAACCAGCTGCTGTGTGGTAAATTTTAATGCAGATGTGTTTTTCTGAAGTAATACTGCTACCAGAATTATCAAAATCAGGACTGCAATAACAGATACGGCATATCCTGCCGTTGTGAGACCGCCTTCGGCAGTCACAAGAAAATTAAACATACTCTTTTCTTTCCTCCTTACGATTAAATTGCCCAAATCAAGTTCAAAGGTCAAAGCCTGCACCTCCTCACAGCCTGGTCAGGCTCCTTTGGTCTTACCTATTGTAGCATATGGAAAAAGAGATGTAAATGGTGGGAGATGTATGATTATATATAATAAAAACAGGAGAAAAATCCATGTACTGATTTTTCTCCTGCTTTCCTCTTTCCCTTTGTACCTTAAAAACTACATACATGCTTTGTTGATGGTTAATCAAACTTTTTGAATCAAATTTAACCTGCGTACCGATACTACAGCGGGGGGGGGGTATCCCCGTTTCCTCGGCTTTTTGGTCAAGCCCTCACCCGATTAGTAACAGTCAGCTCCATGTGTTACCACACTTC